>Ga0307507_10000157_pt1 | contig 120598 bp, 72 predicted proteins | sample 7_EM_MG_FD_207223 | JGI IMG/M metagenome (GOLD analysis project Ga0307507, IMG submission 207223) | Populus trichocarpa ectomycorrhiza microbial communities from riparian zone in the Pacific Northwest, United States - 7_EM | ecosystem: Host-associated > Plants > Roots > Unclassified | place...
AGGTGCTCCATATTCAAAAGTCGCCAGATTTACCGAACGACACCCTCATATTCATATTTGAGCTCCGGTTCCGTTACAATATGGAGCCTCCATATTCGTAACGGAGGTGCAACCGAACAACCCCTTACCTAAATATACGAAACCTAAAGACTTAACAGCCCTTAAAGAAACTTAATTGGAAGTTTACGGGCCTATACCAAATTAAGAAGAAATTGAGCCTATATGCTTATAAGCTTAAACTGCCAACTAAGATAAAAATACATCCAATATTTTATATAAGCTTACTGCAACCCTTAAAAGACGAACCTATAACTCGTAAAGTGCCGCCGCCACCTTCCATAATTGTTAACAACGGTAACGGTTCTTACTTTATTAACTCGATTAACGATATACGATAGAAAACATAATCTAAACAATTTAAACTTCTTGTTAAGTGGGAAGGATATAAAACATAAACCTAGGAGCTCTATAAGCAAGTTAAGACCGATGCGCCTTCCCTAGTAAAAGAATTCCATAAGGACTATCCTTTACGGCCTACTCTGGCTAGATAGACATAATATAAAGGCAAACAACTACCACCTAACACAAATACACGAAACATAATAGCAGGAAACTCGAAATTAAAAAGAGCTTAAAAAATACCACGACGCTTATAACACGGTTATATAACGCACAAGATATTAAGGAACTTTAACCAGCGGTTAAAGTTATCTAATTGGTTAGATTTGCCTTGCTAAGACCTACTATAAAGATATCAGTTTGGCTTACCGCCTTTACTAAACCAATAGCGATTTTTTATCCCAGGGATAGAAAATCCTAATTAGTCCGTTTAATGATTAGAACCAGTAAAACTCTATACCACCACCCAACGTAAAATACGATATGATAAAATTATATTATTTTAGACCTTTGGCTAAAGGGGGGGTACTATAACGGGACTAGCCTAGTTATAGTAGGAATGTCTTAGTAAAACACTTAATAGATAGAACTTAAAGCTTTAACCAAATTCTACCAAATTCTGCTAACTTGATTAACTTCTGCCAAGTTCTGCCAGATCAATCGAATACTACCAAAGTCCGTCCGCGTGCGTACGTGCGCACGCATTGACCAAGACCCCTAAACTATTTAATTACAAGATTCTCTTGTTATTCCTTTCTCTTCTTTACGCAACGTCTTGTTCCTAGCAAGAGCTATATACCCTTAGATTTAGATAGAATTTATATTATTCCTTCGAATCTTTCCTGAAGCCTCTTCGCGCCCTTACAGTAAACGGCTGCTAGTATTAACCGTTTGTAATTCGCGTTGGGGCATAGGGACGGAGTAGTGGTTAGAGAGATAGGAGCTACTTCTATACTTAAAATAGAGGCCTAGCTTAGTATGTCGTTCTTATTTAGAGAACCCTAGTGGGGCGTATCCTAGGGTTCCAGTGTTAATATCCATAGCGTTGGGGTGCTTAGGCTAAGACGATAACTTAGTAAACATTTATAGGTTTGTTATATTATATTAAGGAGCGGACTTCGGTGTTAGGCGTAGTATATTATTATATTATTTATTAATAACGTTTGCGCAGGCGTTAAAAGCTCCTAGTAGGTCTATACCTATTAGGGAGGTTTTCAGTTTAGGGCTTAGGGATTTAATAAGGCTGTTAATTAGTGCGGAGTTGTTCTAGCCTATTTCTTTTACATAATGGTTAAATTTAGAGAAGTATACTAGGAAGCTTTTTATTCTTTAAGTTATATAGTTTATCTTTCTCTAAGCAGTAGCTTGGCGGTTCAGGTCACTATATATAGCTTTAAGAAGTATAATTAGGCTTAGTACTAAGTTCGGTTAAAGAGGTTTAATAAGGTTAGCTATATCTCCTCCTAATCAACTTAGGGCGTAGCAGAGTTGGCTGGCTTTAGTTAGGTAGCGGTTAGCGTTACTAGTTAGCTTATTTTTAAGCCGGCTTAGGAATAATTAGAGTTCTTATTGTTTACCAGTAAATATTAGAGGGTCTAGTAGTCGTTCAGATTGTTATAGTGTAGTAGTTGGTTTAGGGTGAGTAACTACTGTAGGTTTAGGGCTCTTATTCCGCGTATTTATCTCTAGAGATAGTGTTCGGTCTTAGGGCCCTAATATAGGCATCTTAAGGGTGCGGATTTCTTTTTGGAGGTCTTTAATTAATTGCTAGTATTGTGCTTCTTATTTAGCTTATTATTAAGTTAAAGTGGCTTAGTTCTATGCGAGGGCGTCTATAAAGGACTTCTATATTTCTGCCAATTGTTTTTAGAGTGCGGATATAATGCCAACGGCTGTTATAGGGGCTTTGGGGTCGTTCTGTATTTTAGAGGGTGGTATATAGGGTTAACACAACGTAGTGTTATAGAGTAAGTATAAGCGATGATAATATATAGCAAAGTAGATATTATTAAGCTATGTATATAAACTGTATAATAAAGTTAAGACGTTGCGTAAGGAAAGAAGGTAAGAAAATAGGAGGAAAGGGGTATATATCATTAACTTAGTTGCTTGGTTAACACGTATACGGGGCGGAATAGGCTTTGGGTTATAGTCCTAGCGGATCTTAGCGGAATGTGGCGGAATATAGTGGAGGACGGCAAATTGCCATAGATTGCCGTCACGTAATAGTAAATTGCCTTAAATTACCGTCATGTGTCTTAATTAACTGAGTCGTTAATATGGAGGTCGAGACGGTGGAAACAGGTGGACGTGTGTAAGGTATCACGGAGGTGTCCCGTGACAAAGTTAAAGTCGTAGTTATCTTTAAGGGTAAACTTAAATTGGCTAGGGGACTTCTGGTTTATTTAGCAGTAATAGTAGTACTTTATAAAATGCTTAATTATCTTAGCCTTAACTTTATAACCTACTCGCTGAAGAACCCTAAGCAATCTATAAACTAATAGGTAACTAAAGCGACGGTGTAGTTAATATAACTCCAACTTAGTTAAATGGCTCTAAGCAACGCTCCTTTCTAGCTATTAAAGGAGCAACTAAGGGTAACCCTACTTGCGTATAACGGGCACCCGATTATCTCCCTAAACGAGTATATTCTTAAGGTTATCGAGCTTGACGCCTAACTTATCTATATCTTAGATGCAGAATAGAAACAGGGTGTTCGCGGGAATAATATGGAAAGTAATATATCCTAACAGGGTTTGGACCTTAATTATGCTAAAAGAAATCGCAGTACCCTTACTAAAGCGAATTATATATTGGCCTGCCGTTAATTAGTTAATCTAAATAGAGCTATTAAGCTACTAAAGAGCTTAAACTTAAGGTTCTCCTACTATAGATACTTCTGCGGCTCTAGTATCTGGCATAATACTATAGAAGACATTCGCCGAGTATCTGTTATTAAAGGAGAACGCGGAACTTTCCTTTAGCTTATTAAAGATATCTAACTTTATAACAGAATGGAGCGTAGATTGGTTATTAAGGATAGTAACGGTTTATATGCCATTTACCTTACTATACTTAGTAAAGTATTGGTCGGGAGAGTAGTCCTTAATTTCTATATCTATAAGGAGCTGTTTAGCCTTGTTAACCTTACCCTTAAGATCTTCTTCGCCTTTATATTAAACCAGGAAGCTTTAGAAGTAGGCTATAGTAACCTTATAATTTTTAACGTTTCGTGCGCTTTGGCGAAACTTATTATATGCCTCCTTTTATCTGTTAAGAGGGTGCCTAGTTAACTAGCAATTTGGCTTTTTACAAACATAGCATTTCTTCTATTAATTATTTTAAGATAAACCTCCACGAGAACCTCCACAATTGCTTTATAGTTAACGTTAATTATACCCTCTACTATATCCCCTACCCCGGCCACTATATGTTCAATTAGTCCAGTTATAATTATATTGGTTAGCTAGGTTAATTAAAGTAGGTTAGGGTTAGGTATTAAATTGCTATACTTTTTAAGAGCGCAGAGTGGTGCTAATAGAGGATCTTAATTAAGCATACACTCCTTTATAAGTATTTGCAGAATTAAAGAGAGTAAGGTTGCATTCTTTAACACCTTAGCATACGCTAATAACTTAATCGCGTAGGCTGAAGTCCTCTTAATATAATTTAGATAAACCACACTAAATTATCTAAAGTTAGTTAAAGAGCTTTTGAAGATAATTAAGTTAAGAGGTATCTAGGTTTATAGTAATAATTCTTAAAAAGGTAGTCTCTCTCCACTCTAATATATACTACTGCTTATTCTCTTCTGTTTTAAAGTAGCATCTTGTCTTATATATTATTTGGTTAAAATCGTATCCTTTTCCTACCAAATAATTATAATAGAAGGTACTGGCGCGGCCCTTAAGCATAACGGAATAAGCGTTATAATATTAGTTAGGTTCCAGTCTAACCTTCTAATAACAGTTATAGAAGATACGCAGCTTTAAATTAAGGATATTATATAGTTCCCTGTTAAACCTCTTCTCCTAGTTTAAATAGAGCTTCGTAAGCTCTATAAGCATTTTTAAGGTACCTCCAAGCGGTGTTAGGCCACGTTAAAATTGCGTTGGAGATTAAGGTGGGGATTGCTTTATAAGCTACAGTGGAGATATAGATCTTAATAGAACACGGCGTAGTACCTAATCTTACTATAATAGAGTTTAAAGGTTATTAAATCACGAAGCAAGGGGATCTTGCGCTTGCTCTTAAGGGGTAGTAGTTAAAGTTGCGGGTTAAATTAGTGGAAGCGATAGATATGGAACGTAAGAACTCGTGCCTGGAGCAATAGAATTAGGACGCGTCTCTATTAGTATATTATTTGGATTCTATTATAAGTTAAGCTTCTTCTTATTGCGTAGTTGGTGCTTAATCTCTTATAGAGTCCATTTATGCTCTTCTTCTACGTTAATGACTTGCTTTTAGATATTATTTCTAATAGCACCCCTATCTATAGGGACAAATACTCTATTCTCCTAAAGGAAATTATTATTATTTATTGCTTAACGTCCGATTTGGATCCCTGTTGGGCCCACGCGGACTACTTCTTATATATATGTGGGGAGAAAACTCTATTTAAGAAAACCCCGTGATCCGTCTCCCCGCCTTTTAGGGCTCGCTTATAAGTTGCCTATAAGTCACCAGTGGTGCTCTACTACCTTACTTTTTAACCTCCTTGGGAACCACTGCTGCCGTAACAAACCTATGGACGCGCTAGTATTACATACTGTACTCTACTTCTGTAGAGTTATTAGGGGGCGCCTATTACTCACCCCTTTACCTTTTATTGCTATTTCCTTTGCAACCCAGAACTGGTCTAGTATATTTTAGCCAATAAGCTACCGGGTAGCCGCCTTAAGGCCTTTCTATGTTAAGAGCAGTGTATTATAGTTTTCTGTGCTAGCTGCTGAGAGCATTGCTTCTTAGCCAGTGCGTAAGGGGCATAATAGTATTACGTGTTTTGGTGTCTGTTTTGGCCAGCTATATTTATACCTTAGGCTACCTACTAGGATACCCACCCAGTGAAGCCAATCTTTTAGTCCTATTATTCCTGTCCTTAAGAGTGTTACTATTATATTTTCCGCCTTTACTAGGCCCTCTTGGAGCCCTTAGGTATTTACCCCCTATAGCATTACCTATACTATGGCTTGGGTTCCCCTTACCTAAGTCTGCCTCTATACCTTTAACTCCTATTTATCTCTCCAGCGTCGGTCCAACCAGTATTATATTGCGGTAGATGGTTTTCCAGTACTCTTTTATACTCTACTTTGGCTCCTTTCTCTTCCTTACTATTATCTTTACTGGCCTCTTACACGTCTCCCTTCCTTCTTTATATAGGCCTGGGCCCTAGCGCCGTACTATTCTTCTTCTACTTTCTCTACCTGTTTTCCTAATATATCTTCCCTACTTTAGGGTTGTTGGTTCCTTCTCCTACAGGGTACCCTAAGGTCCCTCTATAGTTTATTTAGGCGTGTCTTGATATACTTTATAATGTTAGAGTTGCGTTCCTTTTGCACCCTTTATATTACATTAGCTTTAATATATAGTTATAAGGGGGAAATATTGGCTTCCTTCTTAAGCAGTGCTGTAGCCGTTTGCTTATACCCGCCTGTTATACTCCTAAAATAAGCTGTTTAGACCTTTTAGAGTGGTTTAAAGAGTAATTTAGGGGGGCCTTTTTTAGTTTCTCTAGTGGCCCAAATGCTAGATCTATATGTTATGGTTAGCCAGATAACTGCTGTATATAGTAGGCGTGACCTCTAGAAGTATGGACCCTATATAGAATTGACGATCCTAGACATGGCGATATACTATACTTGGCCCTTATGGGCCGCTTGCGCCGTATATACGCTCTACTGGAGCTTACTGTCTACCTATACTCCTAATACCCTTAGGCCTTAAACCGGTTAACCCCTAAAGCCTTAGATATAGATTATATGCTAAAGATCTGCAGATTGGTTATATTTTCTTATAAAATGGATTAGCTGGTATTTCTCTGGTGAGAATTGGACTCTATATTATCTTGCCTATTCTATATAGGTATTGTAGGCTTTCTCTAGTGTCCTACAGTTCTCTATAGCTGTTGGCCTATATATAATTAGGTTTGTGTTATTAATAAAGCCTATCCCCTGGGTTGCCTCTTCCTTAAAGGTATTAAGCAGGTTACTTATAAAAAAGAGGAAGAGTATAGGCGACAGAGGTAATCCTTATAGTATTCCTATTATAACTGCGATAGGGGGGCTCTAGTATCTGCTAAAGACCAGTAATGTTTCTTTCTAGCCTGTAAATCCTTAAATAAATTAAATAATCCATTTTGGGAAGCCCTTTGCCCTAAGGATATATAGGAGACGCTTATAGGGTATATTATTGTAGGCGCCGCTGATATCTAGGCTAAGTATTAATACTATAAAGTCCTTTCGCATAGCCTATGCAGTTTTAATGGTAGTAGCGAGTAGTGTAAGTGCTAATAGCGTTAAGTGATTCTTTCTTGCCCCTATTTAGCTTTATAGTAGTAGGGCGTGTTCCTCTGCCGTATCTGCTATATAGCCCGCTATAACCTTTTCTAAGATCTTGCTTAGGGTGTTTTCTAAGGCAATAGGGCGGTAGCTTCCTGGGATTAAGTAGTCTGCTTTACCTTCTTTTTATAAGACGACTGTTGTTATAGATCTTCTAAGTTGCGGGTAGTAGCCTATTGCAAAGTATACTCTGGCTACGTCTGTAAGCCAAGGTGCTATAAGTGGTCTACAGGTCTTTAGGGCTTTATTTAAGATTCTATCTAGTCCTAGTACTATGTTGTTTAAGAGGCGGCTAATAGTTCTGGCTATTTCTTTAGTTGTTATGTCGCTGTTAACCCTTAGGCAAGTCACCGGTGTTTTACTAGTAATATCACTAAGGTCTACTAGAGCTGGTTAAGGGAAAAATCTTTTTATAAGGATCTTTACCTTCTTGTTATTGTTGCTTATAGCCTATAGTTCGCCTGCTCTTTGTAGGGGTAGTAGGTGTAGATCTTTTACTAGGCGTCCCACCTTTTTCTTTACCCATTTTGCTATGGTCCAAAGGCCCTTGTTATAGGGGAGACTTAGGTTAGTAGTATATTTATTTATAAACCATCTCTAGTTATTCCTTGCTTCTTTTCTTAGGGTATTTTTTAGCTGGTTTCTTGTGTCTTTATATTATCTCTCGTCCTTAGAATCGTGGCTGCTTGTATATTTCCTCCTTGCTCGTTATTGGCCGGCTATAAGGGCCGCGTATTATACGGACTATGCGTGTTATATATAGGGGCCTAGTTTTAAAACCAGGTAGTGCTCTTTTAGCCCACTTTTAATTACTGCCTAGATCCTTTCTAGTCTTTAATTAATTTCCTTAGGGGTAGCTAATGAGCCTTACTTATTTAGTATTGGGTGGATTTCTTCTAGGTCTTAGAGTTGTTGTTTAATTATATTAAGGAAGCTATCTACGTTAAGCTTCCTTATTGCGTATCTTTTGCCATTTAGTTGCGCCTTGATGTCCAGATCTAGTTATATCTAGATAGGGATATAGTCTAAGGTAAGTGCCTATTCTTCTTTAGGGGAGCACCTTTTAAGTCTCTGGTATAGGTTTTCGTCTATAATTGTAAGGTTAATTGTACTTTTAGCGGTGCCTTATTGCCATGTAATTGTACCTGGGGGGGTAGCTAGCTTAAGGCCCCCATTATCTATAGCTCTTAGTAGGTACTCTACCTGTTAATTAATAGCAACATGGATACCCCCCTACTATAGGTAGTAGAGGTTTATGTCTCCTAGTAGGATAGACTCCGCGTGTTTAGTTTCTAGCAAGCTTATTATAGATATAATATTCTCTGTTTATGCTACCCCTTCGACCCTAGGGTTATAGATATTAATAATTTATACTAGTCCCCTATATATCTGGATGGTTATAACTGTAATATCTAGGTTAACTGCCTGCTATAACCATAAGGCAAGGCTGATATTTTTGCTAATTATAAAGCATATATATATGGCTGCTTTTGGTTTATACAGGAGCTGGAATCCTTAGGGGTAGTATATTAATTATATGTAGGTATTATAATACGGCTCTTATATAGCAAGAATATGGTGTTTCTCTGGGTCTAGACTGTCTAGTAGGGGCCTTACTAGACGGTGGTTCGTATTGCCGCAGTTATACTGTATAATAGTTAAGTAGTGGACCCCTGGTGGGGGTCCTTTGCCTTTTCTTCGCTTTTTACTTTTTCCATTTCTACTTTCTCTAAAATGTTTAGAACTTCTATCCCCTGTGTTTACTCCCTGGCCACTATTTATTTTATATAGAGCTTTCTATTTCTGTATTTTATGTTTCTACTAGCCTTTCCAAATCTAAGTCTGTTATTGCCTCTAGTTCTTCCCCTATTCTTACTAGTTGGCTATATACCCCTTATAAGCTAGCTGTATGTGTTATGTTTGCCGTGTTAAATCTAATTCTTAATTGTCCCAGCCTTGAACTTGCCGTAGCTGTCTATAGGGGTCTTCCTACTGGGCGTCCTCTTCCTTGTATCCCATGTGTCCCTTATGTCCCTGTTCGGTCTGGTGATATTGCACGGTGTCGCTTTTAGCCCGTTAAGGCTTGGGATGGCTGGCTTAGCCCCCTAGTATTAAAGGTAGGAAACGCTAGGAAGACACCTATATCCCCCTAGCTTATTACCTGTTGTTTCTATTTGTATAACCTAGCGTGTAGTTATTCCTGTAGCTGTTAAGCCCTTTCCTTCCGTCTTCTGTATTTAATGTAGTCTTCTCTCTCCCACGCCTTATATGTGCTTCGGTAACAGTTCGCGCATTTTATTTGGTCTTGATTTGTATATTATCTTATATTATAGGGGCCTGCACAGTGGCCGCAGCATACCTGTACTGTGTATGTGGATTAGGTGTGTCCCTATTATATATAGCGATAACATCATTTTAGGTATAGTCTATGGTTATAAAGCCTTATGTTGTATATAAGGCCATTTATAATTATTCCTTTTTAGATAAGGAGTTTTTGCATTCCTAGTATATATATACTAATAATAAGGGAGCTATATATTTGTTTATTGTTTCCCTAGCGAGTCTCTAGCGCCCCTTATGTTCTCTTATTATTCTTATTATATGCTTAGTTTATATTTTCCTATTAAAGCTATTGGATCTGGGTAATTATAAGTCCTAGTATAAGGTATTCTATTTGTTTTACTATCTCCTATATAGTTACTGTATTGTCTGCCTAGTGTCCCCTTTTTACCCTAAAGCTTATGGGAACCAACAGGACTTTAACTAGGTAATCTTTATAAAGCACTTTTATGCTAATACGCTCTCCTAGCCTGTCCCCTACCCTTATGGCCCGTTCCTTTGCCTGTTAGTCCTTTAGGGTAACTCTAATGTCTCCACTCCTAAGGTGTTGGACTGTAACGGCGTTGTGGACCTCCTTATAAATCTTTATAAGAACTTCTGTTTCTAATTATCCCCTAAGTTTCTCTGCCTTTTCTATATTTAGTTATATTGTGATTATATACCCAGTTGTTGTCTTTAGGGGGGTAGGTTCCCTGTGCTATAGAAGCGCAGCTATGGCGGCCTAGGTACGGTTTGCCTATTAGGGGGGTTTTTGTTTATCTTTAATTTTGTTTAGCCGTTGGAGGATTTAATTAAGGGTTTGCTAGAGGGGTGCCTAAGGTTCGCTAGACTAGAGCTATTTTGCTAGCTGTATTAGTTTATAATAGCTAATAGATACTCCCCTACAGTTCTAGATACTAGACGCGTCTAATAGGCTTTATATTTTATTAAATGCCTTCTTAATTAGGGTATTTCCGCTTTCTAGTGTGGTATTCGCCCGTCCTTGTTGTTGTTGTGGGGGGCCATTATTGGGTATAGGTCTGGCGGTTGCGCGTAACTGCGTACCACCGTCGTTCCACCTGTGCCTCCCCTGTGATGCATGCATCTCAGGGGATTATTAGGGTGTTTTTTAGGGTTCTTTTGGTTGGTTTGGTCTTTTTGGGCCGGGTGCAGCAAGAGCTCCAAAAGTCAAAGGATGAATCATGTGTTGTTAATTAGTAGACTTCCTAAGTCAGGTTCCTTACCGCGTAGAGTCCACTAATACACCTAATCACAATGCGGCTAGCAGAGGCGTTGAAAAGCTTTAAATTAACTGTCAGGTGAGGTCCCTAAAGGAAATTACGGAAGTCTTATATAATATCTTTCTTCGCGAGAGCCTATGTTTCCTTTATCCATCCAACAAAGTCCTCCTTTATGTAATACTATAGCATGGTGTTGTTATATTCGCGGTCTGTATAGTGTGCTATATAGTATAATAAGAATCCGTTTAGGTCCTGTTGCTTGGCGTTTATAGGGTTAATGTCTGTGTCCTACGTCTCTAGGTTAATGTCTTTCTCATACTACTTTAGGTAGGTTAACGCCATAATAGCTATTGTTTTATTAATAGAAAGAAAAAGAAAATAAGGGTTGTTTAACGGGGTATTATACATTAAAGGTAGGTATGGTTTTCGGTTTTATAGGATCTCGTAGGTTTACTGTTAAAAGGTAGGCAATTTAAAATGTAGTCGACGCATTTTAGACGTTGACTTAAGACCCTAGGTTTAGCGATACTTCTAACCTAAAGTACTCAACCAAATCTTCATAAACGTAGTTGTTCTGCGTAATGGACGTAACTTGGTATCTCCTAGTACTTAGTAACACTTCTATTACTAGTTTTCCGCAAGTCTAAGGTAGCATAGTATCGCCGGGATCCATTCCATATAAGCATATATAGTACCCCTACACAAGACTGTCTCTTCTGTTAAAAACCTTGCTGTTCTATAGTTGTGTATTTAACCACTAATTAGTGTTGGTAATATAGGGTAAATCACCAGTACTACTTAAGTAGATACAGTGACGTTGTTTTATAATGCATACTTTCTTTTGATTGGAACGAGGAAGGGCGAAGAGCTTAAGGCTCCTCGCCACGCTAGTGCCGCGACGACACGTGACGACCGCTTGCCTTATTCCCGACAGTAAGTATAGTAGTAAAAATATAGTAGTTATCCTACTTACTCTATTTAAGGAGTATTAAATTGGTGGCAATATTAGGTATTTTATATCTAATAATGCTAAGTTAAATAATACCTATATTAACGCAATCCTTTAAGTCCTCTATTTAAAGATATTAGTAAAGAAGTAAAAAGAATAATGATTATACGACTTTGGCCATATTACGAACCTTTATACGTAAACTTTTATTATTAAAAAGGATACTAAGAAAATCTATAAGGAGCTAGTAACTGCCTATTGCGAATAGGACTTTAAAAAGGTATATAAGCTCTATAAAACCGTAGAGTAGTTAAACTACTTTATAATATTATCCAGTATATTTATATAACTTCCTAGTATTATAATTTCTTTAATAAGATTTAATTTAGTAGTAATTTAGTAGAATTTAATAGCTTAGAGGTACGTAGTAGACTTATAGTATTAGATGTTTATACTATTCGCTAGCTAATAGAACGTTAGAGGCAATAATATTAGCTTACTAATTAGCCGCGGCTTTGGATTTTTATATCTACCGCTCTATGGTTATAATATCCTGCTTATAGTTATAGTGTTTTTCCTATAGTCACAATATTTAAAAGTTATACTAACGATTTATTAGCTTAATTAAAATAAATAAACGCGTTAAAACTCCCTCTTTATAGCTATTAGTCACTTTCTAAATTATAAAGAGCGTATTATTAAGTCTTATAACGGCTATTTACTATCTACTAACTTAAAGGCGCTTATATATAATAACTTCCTCTAACCCCACTACTAGCAAGAACTTAAATATCTATATAACTACCTTAAGATGTCCTATAAGGCTACTCTTATAGTAGAAGGCAATTATATAGGTTTTATTAACTATATTTAAACTCTAGATTAGCTTATAATAGAGCTTAATTAAATAAAGTAGAGGTTTCTTAAGCTAAGGCTTAAAACTGTAAGATCTTATCTAGCTACGCTAATATAGCATAAGAGAAGTATAAGAAGTACTATAAATACGCTATAATTATTCTTAATTTAATACTTAAGATATAATAGTTTAAAGAGAAATAGGATAACTATAAAGTTAAAAAGCACTAGATTCTATAAGTAAGAAAGCTAGTAAAGGATCTTTTCCTTAAATATAAAAATAAGCACTAACTTAATTAAGAGTTATTAGCTAGATAGGTACCGTAGTAGAGGTAGCTAAAGGTCTATATATCTACTTAGGCTTATAAACATTTAAAGACTATTTATTAAGACGATATATTACTAATAGAAGTAGATAACCTCTAGAAGTACCTTAATATAAATATTAAAGTTATTAAAGATAATTTAATACTGGTAGGATTGCTATACTAGCCAACCTAACCTTACTTAATTCGCCCTTAATATTCTCGCGGTACCTTCTATAAGTGATAAATTAGAACGCCTATTTAGTAGCTATAAGATCCTTCTTAAAGACCAATAATCTTAACTTTAGGTCCTTTGACACTCATTTAGGCCTCCGTGGAGGGAAATATTTAATAATAAGGATATTGGCAAGGCAGAAGGCGAACCGTGGCCTTTATCAGGAATGCTACTAGCAAAAGCTGCGAAGGCTTATGCCGCCGCAGATGTCGCTGCAAATGCTGCTACGCAAGTAGAACTTCCTAATAATAGTATGGAGGACTCTAAGGAGGGTTTAGCTCTAATTGAGGGCAACGGCGACGATATTAGTAAGGCTAATGTAGTAGATAAGCTCGATCGGATCTAATATAGGCTATTTTTACATTAAATTTGGTATATTTGCTTACCTTCCTGTCTTAATATTAACACTAAAATCGTGCCAAGACTTACTATTTATAGTATATATTTGCATTGGATTCCCTTGGAGCTCCAGGAGCCAAATTCTAAAAGAATTGGATGGACTGGATTTGAGCTCAAATCCAGTCTAGTCCAGTCCAATACAATCACTGAATTGAGGCCTCACCAAAGTGCCACAGAAATTGAAGTAGCTTAGCTGTTCCCTAGTAGCTTCCCCATTTTGCGACTGATAGACGTATTTTCATGTTGAAAGTAGTAGCCCTTGTGTGGTGTACCAAGGATAGGGATTGTCGTGCGACTGCAGGGTCCACATTTCAGAATTTGGTTGAGGACGCTCCAAAGAGACACCAAGGATAGCCTAGATTTGAGATATTGATAAATTGATGATAATAGGGAAGATACTAAGACTATCAGTAAAACCGTGGCTTGAGAAATTGAATCGCGAGGCTGAGTAGCTTGAAGTTCTGGTGCGGACAACCAGTCATTCATGGAAGTGAGTGTAAGGGTGTTTGCCAATATCATGTAGAGTGTGTGAATTAGATAAGGGCAGAAAAGTTCATGGGACAATACTCCCACCTGCCCCGCCACAAAATAAGAACGACCCCAGACTTATTGGGGTGAGCACTGCTTCAAAAGTAATCAGCTCCTGCTCGATGAGCTGGGAAGAGGCGAACTAGCACACGAACTGAGAATACAATGTGACAATTTCTATTCACCCTCCACAAGCCCACCAAACAGCCAATTGTGGGGGCATGACTGGTTAATCTGTGAACAGAAAACATGGTAAGACGAGATCCATTTGCGCCTGTTGCAGGCAAAAATGAGGAATTAAATCGAAGAAACTACAGGGCGAATCGCGAAAGAATAAAGCCTATTCTTTAATTCGTGGAAGGATCTGGAGAGTTTTCTGGCGTTTTATTGGAAGCGATTACACTCCTACGGCTAAAGGGAAAAAGGGCTGAAGTTATTACACAACGAGAAATATCAGAATTGCCAACACGATTAGGGTTGCGATCCGTCCGAAATGTAAATCCTGATCTAACCAGATTTAGAAGATCCGGATCCTGACCGAAATTCTAAGCCGGGTCCTCTATATTTTAAAGGCCTAGTGTCCGTATTACTTCCGGTGATACGTATCGCTATTGCAATAGTATTGGGGTAACTGGTTGATTAATTAATGCTTTCTTAATTCTCCTATTCTACAGGTAGAATTTGGTGGATTTCCTGAGCTCGCTTAGCTTACGTAACTAACCCAAGTAGTTACAGACAACCTCGTTCAGACACTAGGAGTATTTAGTTTTTAATAGTACTTAAGCACGCCTCCTGCCAAATTCTGCCAAGTTCTGCCAGGTCCTATTAAGTTTTACCGAATTCTGCTATATTCCACCAAATTCCATTAAGTTCTACTAAATTCTGCTATGTTCTACTAAATTCCATTAAGTTCTGCCAAATTCTGCTAGGTGGTTAAAGTAACTAATTACGATTTTCCATCCCCAGGATGAAAAATCGCTATTGGCTTACTTAGTACTAGCGCCTTGGCGGCTAATCTTGCATCTTTACGCTCTTTATTCCTGCTTTAACGTCTTCTCCTCTCTCTACCCACTTAGTAACTTATAGCTTAATTATATTTATATTAATTAGGTCCTTTAACGCCTGGCAAGGCTTTAATTTTATTATAGCGTTTATAGGGTTACTGCCCCTGTTAATCCATTTAATCTCTACTATCTCTCTTCTCTTATATAATTATTGTAAACACATTAGGTTAACTATAAGTCGTTTCTCTTATATTGTCCTAAGTTTAACTAAGTAGTTATATAGAGATTTTAAATTAGTATAAAGGATAAGCGGTAGTTATTTAAGTTATAGGATCTTCTTAATAGTTGCTTTAATTACAGCTCTAGTGTCAAATCTATAGGCCATTCTATATAGTTTGGATGCCAAGACACTTTATGTAACTCGCTTGTATTTAATAGATAACTAATAGAGGATATTAGCCCTATTGTCCTTGTCTATAAGTGTAATAACAAAGCCAATTTAAGAAGAGAGGTTGTAGTTATTAACAAAGGATGAGTCTGTAAATATTATTAGTTTAAGAGTGCTTATATTAAGTTATACAAAGCAAAGTCCTTAGGAGGGATTATTAATTTGCTATTACAGCTGTTTGTTAAGCTGCTTCGCATATTCTTCCTTTAGGTTAACAACTTATACTATAAAGGAGAGGTTAAAGGCAGCTTCTGGTTAACAGACTATGGCAATATAGGCTCCTCTTGCTCTCTAAGCAACGTACTAGTCTTTTAGTGTAACTACCTTACAGACTTCCCCTTTAGAGCTAGTTAGGTCTATAGTCTTTATAGTAACCAACTTTAGGTTCTAGCATTAACGTTCCTAGGTAAGGGCTATTAAATCTTTTTCTTGCTTAATATAGCCTCTATTAAACTTAATTAGGGTATTTAGCATAAACTTCTCTCTCTCTTTTACTAGGAACTTTACCTCCTAAAGTCTAACTTCTTCGGCCTCTATAAAGATTTTATTAGTAAGGAATAGTATATTATTAGTCTGCAATTCTACAATTCCAAAGCCGTTGCTGTTCGTATATAATAAGTAGGGGTTATATATTAACTGGTTTATCTATAGTTTATTAAGGTGGTAACGGTAGTATATATTAAACTAATAGTTGCTAGCTTCCGGGACACTATAGAGTGGTTTAATAACTCTTAGAATTAATCTATGTTTTAGTCCAAGTTCTAGTAGCAGGTATATAAAAAAGTCTCTATTTAGGTGGGTACTGGACTATATATAAGCTTATAAGATATCACGTAGATATAGAGAAGCTAGTCTTTTTTTATTTCCTTATAGGGTTACTATAAGTGCTAGGATAATTCTCTGGCTAACATATTAAATGGTTAGTAATTATATTAAGACTAGATCTTTGCTATAGTTGTTATAGGCTTATATAACCAGTCTAGACTTCTTAAAGGCCTTGTTTATTCTAGCATTTTTAATCTTATTAATAAATTAGGAGTTAAAGATTCTAACTCCTTTCGGGACGTCTATTATATTAGTAAACTTAAAGATACCTTTCTTAAGTAAACCATTTATCTCCTTGCATTAAGACTCTATAAATAATGGTAAGGTATACTTAGAGGTTATAGTATCTAGTTTTGTTAGGCTGTTATTAATAAATATTAATAAATCTACAATATTTTGCTGTAACTTTATTAGCGGTTGTCGTGTCCATTTTAATCTTTGGGGGGATATAGTAGCTACTAGTTCCTTGGTTAGTTCCTTAGTTAGTTCCTTATTTAGTTCCTTAGTTAGTTCCTTAGTTAGTTCCTTAGTTAATTCTTTAGTTAGTTCCTTAGTTGGTTCTTCTAGTTTAGGTTATAGGTATAGTTTTACTACTGTGGTTTTAAAGTTGGTAGGTCCACTAGGGAGCTATATCTTATATATCTCTCCGTTAATTCTAAGTAGCTTAAATAGGCCAGTCTATCTGCTGCTTTATCTAGTATTACCTTCGCGCTATATAAGTACATCTAAGTTAAGGGGAAGGTTGTGGATTGTAGTAACAGATAGACCATTTTATTAGTTTAGTACATTATTAACTTGCTTCTTTGCCCTAATCCTTATAATCTCCTCTATTGCCTTCTTTATAGCTACCGCTTGCTGTATAATAGAGGGTGCTGGTAGGTCAAGTTTGCCTATTTAAGGGTAGGTACTAAAGATAAGTAGTGTTGGGACCAGGCCATCTGGGCCAGCTGTATTATTAGCGGCTTTTACTACTATTTGTAAAGCCAGTTCTTTAGTTATTTCTAAGTCCTATAGTTCCTCCATAATTATCTGGTATGCTTAGCATAGTATTAGATAAGCTCTTTCTACCATTCTAATAGACTAGTAAGCTTCCACTGGGACGCTCTTGGTTAATATAGCCATTGCCATAGCATACTATTAAAACTCCTTGCTTATAAAGTTCTCCCTAGCGTTATAGATAATATAGTTAGGTGGTCCAATGTAGGTGTTAATCTAGTATAGTTATAGGATATCCTATATATGTTTTATGGAGATATTACATAGCCATCTTACGGCTTAAAATTTAGTAGCTTTATTAATAATATAGAGGATAGGGTTTCCGTTAATATACATAATATTAATAAAGATGGAATAGTTAAAATCGGAGTCTTGGTCTTCTTATAATGTAAACTTAAACTATCTAGGAGATTTGCTGTGTTTCTAGCAGTAGGAACAGTACTTAGTAAGATAGTTAATAACCTGCTTATTAATGTTATTGTGGCCAAAGTATTCTAATACTTTATGCATCTTGTCTGCCAATAGGTGTCTAAAGCAACGGTAGAGTTGGCGGAGTTTAGTAGTGGTTAGGTAGCAAGGGTTTTAATTAAATAAGTAGGTTATAAATAACTGTAGTAACTCTTCCTATAATAAGAAGGGGTGACTAAATTGGCGAACTACTAGCACTGATTTTGTTGGGGTGACTAGGACGTTCTTAAGGTTATTATAGTAGACCTTTAGTACGTCCATATCTGCGAGACACAGTAGGAAAGATGTGTTGGCCTTTATAATATGGAACTTAATATTACTAACTAGTGTGTTAACTGTAACGGAGCTAATAGAAGAGGTAGAACCAATGCTAAACTGGACGTTAATAGCGCCAGCCTTTAAAGTATCGATAACGGTATTATGGGTCTTCCTATATACTGTCACGGAGCGAGCACAAGCGGTGATAATATATAGCGAAGTAGATATTATTAAGCTATGTACATAAACTACGTAATAAAGTTAAGACGTTGCGTGAGGAAAAGAAAGTAGGAAATAGGGGAAAAAGGGTATATAACGTTCGCTTGGTTGCTAGGTTAACGGGTACTATACTGCGCACAGGCAGGGTAGAGCTTAGGTGGCGGTTCTGGTAGAACTTGGCAGAATTCGGCAGTTAGAGGTCCTTGAAGTTGCCAGTTAGCAACTCTGACAGTAGAGACGGCAGATTGCGGCGGAATACGGCAGATTGCTGTCAGATTGCCGTCTCGTGGTCGGTCTCCGGTTGTTCAGTTGGTGGAAACAGGTGGACGTGTGTAAGGTGTCACGGGGGTGTCCCGTGACATATACAAGGTATTATCTATAGCCAGCTGTTAATCTCTTTAAGGCTCCTATGTCAATTATTACTCTATAGAACTTATTGGAGGTATATTAGCTAGTAGCAATGTAGGCAAATAGGTCTGAGTTGTTATGGTAAGCAATTGGATTGGTGCCGGTAATCGCGTAGGTAAAGGATTAGTCCGCTAAGTTAGTTACAGTATTAATAGCTCCATTGTGCTATATTGTTCTAAAAGAGGTAAGGAATAATTTAGTCTGTTCCTAAGTTAAAGATGGTAGTAATAACTTAATATTAATTATAAGAGCTTCTATTGCGTTATCGGTAGATTCTAAGTTAAGTTTATTATTATAATCTATTCCCTTGTACTTAGTAATATATTACTTAGCGTGCCTATTAAAGCGGCGGTTAAGTCTATTTTTAAACTTCTTCCTTAATTTATCGCATTCTTCTCTTAAATATTTAGACAACTAGCAGTCTTCCTTATAACAAACGAAGCAGCGCTTCTTTAATAATGCATATTGGTTAGATAAAGATGGTTATGTTCTATAAGGTAATTAGGGGTATTATTTGTGGTAGTGGCGGTTAGTAAAGAAGGCTTAGGGGTTCTTACTATTTAACTTTTTAAATGTTATAATAGAGGATTATAAGTTATTAATTAGACTAGTTAGGCTGTTAGAAGGTTTAAAGCAGGCATATTAGCACGCTAGTAACTCTTGGCAGGCGTTAATAAGCTTATTATAAAGGAACTTATCTATGCGTAAATCTGGGTTAAGGCCATGCTAGAAGTGTCTTAGTTCTTTAATAAGTAACTATAGGCAGTCTAAGGTTGACTTTCTAGCATTCTTGCTCTTGCCTATTATGGACTTTAGAGTTGTTGCGTTCCACCGCCCTAGTATACTACGTCTATACTTAGGTCCCTTAAAGTAGTTGCGTGTGGCGTTATAGATTTAGTTAAACAAAAGGGTTAGGGTTACGTTCTTAAGGTTAGTGTAGTAGTAGTTAAGTGCTAGACCGCGTAGCATTGTGGGGTAGGCTTTAACCTTAGCTTCTTAGGGTATGTTAGCTCTACTATAGAGGTTATAGAAGATAGTAAGTTTAAAGTTAAAGTTGTCATCTTCTCCGCTGTACTTATTGTCTTCTGTGTACATCTTTATAAGGTTTATTAGCTCCTTACCAAAACTCTGGATTTAACTCTATCCCCTAGGTGGTTCTGGTTATAGGGTTAAGTTAATATAGTTAGGCTCCTATTATAGGGGTAGTGTAGGGGTAGGTTAGGGTGTAGTGGGTGGTATTATAAGTAGGGTAGGGTTTGTGGTTAGTAAGATTAAAATTAGGGTTTTAATGGTACTAGTGCTAGCAAAGTTATTCTTAAGAAGGCAGTTAATTCGTCCTAAGGTAAACTTTCCTCTAGTTACTATGTACTCCTTAATCTTAGGCTTAGTCCATCCTATAGGGTCTTCTTCTTATAAGGTATTAAATAGTGATTTAGGGACTGTAGCATTTCTATACTTCTTTATCTATACGCTATTAGTCCATAGGAATGTTCGGAGCTTTTAGATACTAATTTAGTTGCAATCCTTAAAGATTTATATTATGAAGTTTTGGAAATCTTCCTTGTAGACCTCCCATAGTTCATTGTCCTTAAGGTTGTACGCTTTATATTCTAGGATCTTAAACTTCACAAATTTATTAATATCCTTTGTGGTAGTTTTGTTGGACTGTAGGTTAATGCCTTTCGGCCATTTCTCCTATCCTACGTTAACTTGTGCCCTAATATCTAACATATTAATTATTGTCTTATTAGGTTCTAGCTAAAAATGTATAATGGACGCGAACCAAGGGCCTATTAAAAGGGTTGGTTCCTTAAGTACCTAACGCGTTTAAAATACGTGATGGATACGAACCAAGGGCCTATTAGATAGGGGTTGACTTTTTAAGTACATGTTAACTGATGCTCCTTGACGTAATCTGGGTAGTATAAAATGCGTAATAGACGCGAACTAAGGGCCTATTAAAAGGGGTTGGTTCCTTAAATACCTAAGGGCCGTGTATGAAAAATTAAGGGCCTATTAGATAGGGGTTGACTTTTCAAATATATGTTAACTGATGCTCCTTAGCAGGCGAGATCGGTAGAGGCCTTTAGCAGGGACTGATCGAGCTCGTCTCTCTTCGTAGATAATACGTCTCCTAATCTGTGATTACTAATCAGTGTCCGTATCACTTCCAGTAATATATATCGCTATTGCAATAGTATTGGGGTAACTGGTTAATTGATTAATGCTTTCTTGATTCTCCTATTCTATAGGTAGAATTTGGTGGATTTCCTAAGCTCGCTTAGCTTACGTAACTAACCTAATTAGTTATAGACAACCTCGTTCAGACACCTAGATTTTAACAATTCTCTAGGTTTTGTATAAGAAATTTTAGAGATAATATTATAATGTATAACATTAGGCGATTATAGGATTTTATTAAGCTGGTAGTGTTACATAGAGGCTTTAAATTAGTAGGCCTCCTCCTAGTTTAAAAGCTGCTAAATTATAATTAACTCCTGTTGCAAAGCTGGGTTCTCTATATAGCCCTCCCCTACTTCTACCGCCTTATCTTCTACCTTTATAAGCTCTTTAGGTATTATATTTTGTTATAGGATTTAATTAAGAACTTGTTTATTAATATATATATATATTATAGCATATTAATATACTGCGGCGTTAGCTAGGCTTAAAACTTATTTATTAGTAGCTTTAGAATACTAAAAGAACGTTCTGACGCCACTAAATTGGCAGGCATATAAGTAACTTGTAAAGCTAGAGGGCCAAGCTTAGGGTAGGAAGCTTAAATATACTCCTAAAATACCTCCTTCCTTTTAGTATATTGCTAAACTAGAAAGCCTCTATTAAAGTAACCCTCCTTTCTCTAGAACTTATTAAATTGCTTTATTATGGTAATATAATTAACTCCTTGCTTTATAAAGAAGCAATATAGTATATTCCTCTACTGCGGCTTAGTATAATAAGGCAAATTAATATTACTAGCGTAGTATAGATTAAGAAGGTAGGCAACAATATAGAGGTCCTTAATTTAAGTCTTATATTATAGTTTAAACATATAGTTAATAATGCAAGCTATATTAGTATTTTTAATGGTCTCTGGCGTCTTTAAGAGTTTAATTAGATAATTCCTAAGGCAAGAAAGAACCGCTCAACACTATCAGCACTTACGCTACTCGCTGCCACCATCAAGTCTGCATGGGCGATGCGAAGGGACTTCATAGTATCAATGCTTAGCCTAGATATCAGCGGTGCCTACGACAACGTACCCCATAAGCGCCTCCTATACATCCTTAGGACAAAGGGCTTCCTAGAATGGATTATATAGTTTGTTTAAGGGTTTATAGGCTAGAAAGAAACATTACTAGTCTTTAGCGGATACTAAAGCCCCCCTATTATAGTTACAACAGGAATACCATAAGGATTACCCCTTTCGCCTATACTCTTCCTTTTCTTTATAAGCAACCTACTTAACTTCTTTAAGAAAGGGGCGACCTAGGGGATAGGCTTCGTCAACGACACAAACCTAATTATATATAGGCTAACAGCCGCAGAGAACTGCAGAACACTAGAGAAAGCCTATAACACCTATATAGAATAGGCAAGATAATATAGAGTCCAATTCTTACCAGAGAAATACCAGCTAATCCATTTTATAAGAAAACGCAACTAATCTATAGATCTCTAGTATATAATTTACATTTAAGGCTTTAGGGGCCAACCAGTTCAGGGCCTAAGGGTATTATAAGTATAGGTAGACAGCAAGCTTTAGTGGAGCGTATATATGGCGCAAGTGGCCCATAAGGGTCAAGCACAGTATATTATATTGTCTAGGATTGTTAATTCTACATAGGGCCCGTACTTCCAGAGGTTACGCCTACTATATACAGCAGTTGTCCGGCTAACTATAACATATAAATCCAGTATCTGGGCTATTAGAGAAACTAAAAAAGGCCCCCCTAAATCACTTCTTAAACTACTCCAAAAGGTCCAAATAGCCTGCCTCTAGAGTATAATAGGCGGGTATAAGCAAACGGCTACAGCACTACTTAAGAAGGAAGCTAATATTCCCCCCTTATAACTATATATTAAAACCGCTGTAATATTAAGGGCGCAAAATAAACGCAACTCTAATATTATAAAGTATATTAAGACACGCCTAAATAATCTATAGAGGGACCCTAGGGTGCCCTATAGGAGAATAAACCAACAACCCTAAAGTAGGGAAGATATATTAGAGAAACAGGTAAAAAAAAGCAGAAGAAGAATGGTGCTATATTAGGGCCCAGGCCTATATAAAGGAGGAAGGGAGACACGTAAGGGGCTAGTAAAGATAATAGTAAGAAAGAAAAAGGAGCTAAAGTAAAGTATAAAAGAATGCCAGGAAACTATCTACTATAATATAATACTGGTTAGACTAATGCTGGAGAGGCGTATGGGAGTTAAAGGTATAGAGGCTAACCTAGGCAAGAGAAACTTAAGCCGTAGCATAGTTAACGCTATAGGGGATAAATACCTAAGGGCTCTAAGAAGGCCTAATAAAGGCAGAAAATATAATAGCAATACTTTTAAGAATAGGAATAATAGGACTAAAAGATTGGCTCTACTAGGTAGGTGTCCTAATAGGTAGCCTAAGATACAAATATAGCTAGCCAAGACAAACACTAAAATATGTAATACTGTTATGCCCCTAATACACCAACTAAGAAGTAATACTCTTAGCAGCTAGTACAGAGAACTATAATACACTACTCTTAATATAGAAAGGTCTTAAGGTGGTTACCCAGTGGCTTATTAGCCAAAATATACTAGACCAGTTTCGGGTTATAAAGGAAATAGTAATAGAAGGCAAAGGGGCAAGTAATAGGCGCCCCCTAATAACTCTACAGTAGTAGAGTAAAGTTCATAATACTAGCGCGTCCGTAGGCTTGTTACGGCAGCAGTAATTCCTAAAGAGATTAAAAAGTAAGGTAGTAGAGCACTACAAGCACTATAGGCGACTTGTAGGCGCCTTATAGGCGCTAGTAGGCAAGTCCCAAAAGGCGGGGAGATGGATCACGGGGTTTTCTTATATAGATCTTTCTCCCTATATGTATATAAGGAGTAGTCCGCGTGGGCCTAATAGGGATCCGAATCGGACGTTAAGCAATGAATTATTATTATTAGATAACTCCTAATATTCCTCCAGCGAGGAATTACGTCACCTATTATAGCTCTATTAGATTCGCCTATCTTAATAGCGTTATTAATAGGCGCGAGCAATCTGTATAGGAATTAAAGCCTTTACTAAAAGCCCTTATCCTATACCAAGGTATTAAGCTTCTTAATTGCTAAGTCCTTTTAATTCGCATTCTTAAGAGCTGTTATTTAATTAAGGAAGAACTTTTATAGAGCTACCTATTTTTTATTAACGCTTCTTACTATTATAAGCTAAGTGTACTATCTAGTAATGTATAATAGAATAAAGGCTATTGCTTTACCGTTAGTTTCTATTATATATTTGCGTAGAGCTCTAAGTTACTTTAATAACGCCTAAAATATGGTAATAATTAATTAAGCCTTACTTGCCGTTTACTTAAAGAAGATAACTTCCTAAATAATATCTTTTACTAGAAGCTATAGGCCGTAACTATTATAAAATATAAAGAAAATATAAGCTAGGCGTGTAACGGAACCTTATAGCAGAAACTACGGTGGGTCCTATTATTGGGCTGGGTATATAGGTAAGAACAAATCAACAACGTAATAATAACTGGTGGAGTAGTTGCCTAATAAATTAACTCCAATTGTATTCTGAGATTTACTATAAGGAGAGAACTATCTACGGTAGGGACTAAGGTCCTTTAAATACACAACCATACTCCTAAGAAATCCTCTCTTGTACGTAAGGTACGTAAGGTATATAAGGTACATAACAGACCTCGCAGACCTTATAGACCTTATAGAGCATGTCACGTGACCTCAGTTACCATTCCTTGTTACATAGCTCCACCGGCTCCATTCTAGACCATACCTATATTAACCAACTAGCTTCCGCCGACTCTTCTCTAAGTAGTTATAACATTGTACTTAAAGTGTCCGTAATACTATCTCCCTCCTCTTTATCTTTATCCTTAAAGATTTCTAACATCTCTAAGTTGTTTACTAGAGGTGTAATGTCCGTCTAATTAATCTGGTTAATATCCTTACTTATTATGCCTAAAGCATCTTCTTCTTCTTCGTTCTAATAACGTGCCCATACTATAGCTGCCATACTGTCGCTTGGTGAAGTTATGCCGTCTCCATATTCTTATTGTGCGAAAGAGGGGTTAGTATGCGTTGCGCTAGCAAGTCCTTCGTCCCAGTAACCCTCTTCCTACTTAGAGTGTACTAAGTCAAACGTTTAATCGCGGTGCGACGTTTGTTTGGTTTCTAACGCTAAATATACGCGTCCTATAACTCTTAACAGTCTTTAAGTTCCCTGAGTAACTTGTTATAGGGTCTTATATTTAATCTACCGCTGCGAAACTTAATGGTAAGCTCTTAAGCGCCTTAGATAAACTTTATTGTTTATAGGAAGCAGAGCAGGAGGCTATAGCTACTTAACAGCGTACCCTTAAAGCCCGTTTATTGGCCTCTGCCCGTCTTCTTTATCTTAAGAAAGTGCGTGAGAAGGTCCGTTTTAAGAAGTAGAGGCTTGTTTAACAGGGTCTTGATAAGCTAGGTAATAAAAGGACTAGCTCTCCTCCTGCAAGGAAAACAACTCCAAGTAGCTCGGCAATTGCTCCTCTTGGGTCCCCCTTAGGTGACTTGTTCTTTAGTAATCCTTTTTTAATGCTCCCTAACCTGCTTTCTTTTAATACTCCTTTACCTTTCCTATAGCGTTCTCTAGGTTGCTTAGTGGTTCCTAGGTAGTCTTATTATAGCCTATCCACTTTACTTTATACTATATTTTGTTATCTATATTCTTATAACTAATAATCTTCAAAACTTGCTATTTGTCTTCTTTTTGTCCTCTATACATGTCTGCCTTATAGACTGGTGGCTTAACATTCCCGTATGCTGGCTCTAGCATTGCGATATGTTATATAGGGTAGATCTTTATTTTGGCTAGTAGGTTTAATTTGTACGTAACCAATAAAATCCTTTGCTTAATTTTAAAAGGTCCTAGTCTAACGTAGTCTAACTTCTTGCTTAGTTGTCGACTTTTGAAATTTTTATATAGTAGCTATACTCTATCTCCCTCCTTAAGATCTGGTCCCTTAGATCTCTTAGTATTATAGTACCTTTTTATTTATTCTTATACTAGTTTAGCTGTTTCCTTAAGGTCTTTATAAAGATTTATTAACGTCTCCATTCTTTATTTAGCTATGCTACTCGTCTTTTTTACTTAACGTGGCGATAACGATGTTCTTAGTTTATATCCATAATTTACCTTAAATGGTAATGTCCCTATTCCTTCTTATAGTGTTGTATTGTATGCAAACTGTATAACTGGTAATAACGATACCTAATTATTCTGTGCGTAATTAACATAATGCCTTAGATACTGTTCTAGTGTCTAGTTTAGTCTTTCCATTTATCCGTCCGTCTATAGATAATATGCTGTAGATGTTACTGCGTAAACTCCTTATTCTGCCAGAAATACTTTCTAAAATACTACTATAAATCTTGGATCTTTGTCTGATATAATCTTATCTAGTGCTCTATATCTTATAAATACTTCCTTTATATAGATTCTAGCAATATCTTCTACTGATATCTCTTTAGTGCATGCTATAAAGTATCCCTACTTTATTAGCTTATCCACTATTACTAAAATCGCGTTATAATCTTATCCTGTAATAGGATCTCTTAACTTTAGTAACTTAATAATAAAGTCCCATAATATAACTTCCCATGGTCTTCTTGGTACTTTGATAGGTTATAGCCCTCCATATAGCTTATGCCTTGTTGGTTTGTTCCTTTAGCAATCTAGACATTCCCTTATAACTTGTCTTGCTAGCCCCTAGATTTCTTAAATAATGTACTCCTTTTAAAGCCTTAACACTAAGCCTATAGCTCCGTTGTGTTCTTGTATTATTCCCTTATAAAACTCTTTAATAAACTCTTCTGCAATAGACTTAGGCACATACGTTGCTTCTCTATTTTTGTATTGCTCTGAGTCTGGATCCTCTACCTATACTTTTTAGATTTTCTGTGTTTAATTACTCTCTAGTAATTTATGGACCTGGCTTTCTTCGGTTATTATAATCTTTAGATAGTTATACCTAATTAATCCGTCTTAATTCTTTTGCAACAAAGCTCCTAATAGCTTTTTGTTACTTTATAGTTCAGCCTTTCTGCTTAGAGCGTCTGCTCGTGTATTGTCTGTACCCTTAGTATACTGAATTTTGAAATGGTATTCTGTAAGTATTTCCGCCCATCTAACCTGTCTTTAGTTGAGTTCCTTTATTATTAGGAATCCTATAAGGTTCTTATAGTCCGTCTTAACTATAAATAGTTTCTCTATGTTTTGCAAGAATGCTTTCCATTTTTTAAGTGCTATAACTATACCTAATAACTCCTTGTTGTATATATCATAGTTTAACTCTAGTAGTGTTATTTTCCAACTATAGTACGCTACTAGATGCTATACGTCCTAATGCTTCTATAGTAAATATACTCCTAGTGCAAAGTCTAATGCGTTTATTTTAACAACTGTTTCTAACTTTGGTTAATAGATCTTAAGGACTGGTTCTTAGGTAAACAACTCTTTAAGTTCCTAGAATAGCTTCTTCTGTTTACTACCCTAAACCTACAGTTCCTCTTTCTTTGTTAGCCTTATAAATAGCTTAATGCTTTTTAACCATTATACTATAAACCTCCTATAGTAGTTATAAAACCCTAGAAACGATTTTAACTGCGTAACGTTCTCTAGTTCTTACCAACTTACTATAGCTTTGACTTTCTTTAGGTCCATGCTGATTTTCCCTAGTTTAATGATAAATCCTACGAAATTGGTCTTTACTATAAAGAACTTACATTTTTTAATTGCTACTGGCATCTGTTCTTTTTGTAGTCTCTTTAAGACCTATTTAACGTGTTCTCTATATTCTTCCTTATTCTCTAAGTAGATAATAATGTTATTAAGGTATACTATAATAAACTTATCTAGGTGTTCTCCTAATACACTATTAATTTGCTTCTGGAATATTACTAGTGCGTTTATAAGCCTAAATTGCATAACTAATGGTTTATATAGTCCTTCCTTTGACCTAAAGGCTGCCTTTTATTTGTTGCCTTCCTTAATTCTAATTTAATGGTATACCTATCTCAGATCTATCTTTGTAAAGATCTTTACGTTGTCTATTCTATCTTAGATTTTGCTAATTAAGGGTAAAGGATACCTATCCTTCCTAGTAATGCTGTTTAACTATCTATAGTCTATATATATCCTAAGTTTTCCGTTTTTCTTTAGGATGAACAGTACTAGATATCCTATTAATAACTATAATGGTCTGATATATCCCTTACGTAAGTTCTCCTAGACAAACTCCTTAAGCGCTACTAACTCCGTTTTAGTAAGCTTATAGATTGGAAAGAACTTTGGACTTATTCTCTCTTCTAATTCTATCTTATAGTCCCATGCTGCATGCTTTGACAGCTTTTTACTTTCTAGTAACCATAACTTTTTACTATACTTGTGGTATCTCTTTGGTATATAACTTAAGCTTCGCTTAGTCTCTTTATATATCACTCTAACTTGGTACTATACTAACTTGGTTTACTATCGCACTTTACGCTATTAAGTATCCTTAATATTGACCTAACCTATAACCCAATTGATCTTTAGATTGTACTCCTATAACTAAGGCATTTCTAGTATCGCCTTGTCCTGTCCTAATAGTAGGATATTAAAAGACATTCTAACTAGTCTTCCTTTAATAGTTAACTGAATAGGTCCTATTTTGAGATTAATAATACCTCCTCTATAGGCTATCTAATCTCCTAAAATTGTTATAAGTGGATATAGGTGTTTCTTTTATCTGTATAGTAACCCTATCCTTTCCACTGCTTTTAGTAATATGTAGTTCCTAATTACTCCACTATCTACCAACGCTTTAAACTGTTGATCTTGCCATTTAGCTTGTAAATTTAGGTATTAACCTTAAATTTCTTTAAGGGTCTAAGGTTCTAATACTGGTTCCCTCTAGTCCTATACACCTCCCCTTTTCCTAACTATTAGCTACTAGATCCTGCCTATACTTAGTCCAACTTAGGCTAATACTTAGTTTATTTCTTTTCCTCTATATACTATAGATAAGTGTTCTCTGGGTACTCCTACCACTATTATCCATCTAGGTATTCTTCTATAAGGAATCTTCCTAGTTAAAGTATTAAGTCCCCTTAACCTTATACTTCTACTAGGTGCTATTTATATATATACTTAGCATTCCTAAACCGCTTTTTCTCTGGTGCCTAATATATTCTTACTAGGTACTTCTAGTTCTTGTCTTTTAGTGCTCTATACATGTTGCACATATTATCCACACAAGCTATCTACGATAGTGTATAATACGCTATATATTTTAGGTTAACTCTTAGTTTGTCTTTATTCTTAAGTTTAAACCTATATCTAGTTAACCTAACCACTAGTATCTCTACTATGGGTACTAAGATTTATTGCTTACTTCTCTAATCCCTAGATTCTTCTTCTAGGTTCCTTAACATTATAATTAATACTCCTTTAATATGACTTATACGTTTTTCCGTAATAGGTTGGTCTTAGACAACTTTTTTGTCTAGCTATATATAGAAATCTTCCCATTTATTATTATGTCGTTGCCTATACCACTTTTTATATAACTAGTTTAGTGTGTATGGTCTATCTATTAGAAAGTACCTTATTATCGCTATATTATAACATCCTTTAGTATGTCTTTCTTTAAACCTAGTTAGGATATCTAGATCCTTTTCTTATTCTAGTTTATTTAACCATTTTGCCCTAGGTATCCCTATACTTGGCCTATTAGTAACTCTTTATACGGGTGCTCTGTCCCTTATACGACCTAGCATAGCTAACCTCTTATCTAGCTTTTGCTTTTACTATATAATAATTTTTATTCTAAACTTATCCATAGTTTCTTATTTTCTGTGTCTTATAGCTAGATCTTTGTAGTTATCTTACTTTTTAATCCTAGTATTAACTGTTTAATCTTTAGGCTGAACACTGCGTTTACCTAAGATTGCTAATATTCTTATTTATTCCCTAAACTTGTAGTTCTTAAACTTGCGTCCTATACTTATTTGTTTATTACTAAACTGAGTTACTACTCTTTCCTATTAGTTTTCGTCTATTATAGGTCCTTAGATGTGTCTTATCTTATCTTAAGAATCTTAAGCTTTTTATATTTCTTCTTAAGAATCTTAAGCCTGTGGCCTTTTGCCTTTATTAAGTAATAAGCTAGCACTAGCAGTTGTCTACTTACTTAGTTTCTTCTAAATATTGCTCCTATTGTCTTATAAAGCGATGGAAATTGTATTTAATAGTATTATAATATCCGTTACTAAACCCTATTCTATAATGGTCTTAGTTTCTGCTTCTATTTTAACTTCTTTAAGGTCTACATGCTCCTAGTAAGCTGCCTTTATTGCCTTATTATTAGTAAATGCTTTACCTATATTAAATTTATCGTCCTTAATATCCGATCTATAAGCTAGTTTATTAGTTTCTCTAAACTTAGATAATAATAGCTCCTATAGCCAATAGCTTACGCCGTACTTAGCGTCCTTATAAATTTGGTATACGTTGTTGTAATAATACACAAAACTATTAATTAAACACTCTTTTGTTTCTTATAGTGCACTATTATCCCTCTATATGTACGTGCCGTCTACTGGCCTAGTTCCCTTTACTGCGTGGTTACTCTAACCACCTCTATAATCTCTGGCGAAATGACCTTATTTTCCGCAATTTATATAAGCCCTATCTTTAAACCATTTTTCTTGCTATGGAGTCCGCCTAAACGTCTTCTACTACTAAGATCCCTGGTTTGGCCTCTGCTTCTAGGTTCTTTAATTACTTAATCCTCAACCTCTAGGTTTCTATAGTTTCTTTTTCTATCTTTAGGTTTCTTTAGTACCGCTTAGGTTTATTAGCTCTACGCCATTCTATAGTTTTTAACTTTATATCTATTGTTGCATACTCTACGCCTTATATAACTGTGGAACTCTGTCTTGCCCTTTCTTAGCTTGTTCCCTTTAATAGATCCTATTATTAATCTTTATTAACTGGTCTATTAACTCTCTTAGAGTATCCATATCTTCTATTAGAATAATTATGTCCTGGACTTTAGCCTTAAGTCCCTGTTTATACTGTGCTATAAGCGCCCTATTATTCCACTTAACCTATATAGCTAGTGTTTAAAACTGTGTTATATACTTAATTACTAAAGTGCGTTGTACTAAGTTCTGAAGCTTTTGTTCCGCTATAGTTATAGCCTCCAGATCTCTAAATATCTGTGTTAGTTATTCTGTAAACCTATTCTAACTAGTAAATATATACCACACGTCCTGGTTAGTAGTTGTTATACTATTAGCCTATATTTCCATAAGATATAGTTTAAACTACTTAAGTGCCCTCCCTGTTAGGAACAATCCTGCATAGGCTATTTAATCTAATAATATTGCTAACTTCGCTCCTTCCTGTACTACCTTAAAGTGTATCTACGTAAGAAATCCCTTAAGCTTCAACTTCTCTCCTAAGAACCGTTTAATTAAAAGTAGTTTAATTTTCGCTGCTCTAATTCTATTAATACGTTCTTTAAGTATCCTACTATTATCTTATAAGTGATTAACTATTTCCTATAACTAACCTTATATAACCACTTAAGAATCCCCATTATCTATACTAGTATTACCTAGCCCTAAGGTTGTGGCTGCCGTCGACACTATTATAACTGGTGCTTTGGGTGGCATATTATTTAATCTTGTTTAATACTATAACCTTAGTAGTAAATATATAACGGAACCTTATAGCAGGAACTACGGTGGGTCCTATTATTAGGCTAGGTATATAGGTAAGAACAAATTAACAACATAATAATAACTAGTAGAGTAGTTGCCTAACAGATTAACTCTAATTGTATTCTAAGATTCACTATAAGGAGAGAACTATCTATGGTAGGGACTAAGGTCCTTTAAATATATAACCATACTCCTAAGAAATCCTCTCTTGTACGTGAGGTATATAAGGTATATAAGGTACGTAACAGACCTCGTAGACCTCACAGACCTTATAGAGCACGTCACATAACCTCGGTTACCATTTCTCGTCATATAGCTCCACCAGCTCTATCCTGGACCGTGCCTATATTAACCAACTAGCTTCCGCCAACTCTTCTCCAAGTAGTCATAACATCGTACTTAAAGCGTCCGTAACAAGGCGAGGATCTTTAGCAGCTTCCTTTTAAGTACTCCTTATTATATTACAAGTGTCTATTACCTATAAATTAAGTCGTAATAGATTATTATTAGTAAGCTTAATAGCCTTATTAATTAGCTAACCTACTATTTACTTTATACTAACTATTTATTTAGATAAGACTTCTAACTTAATATAAAAGGCGCCAAAGCTAGGTACACTTATATAGAGGTTCTGCACTTATTACTTTCTAATATTTATTAACTTATTAGTTACTAAATTAAGTAAGGTACTAGCAGAAATATAAGGGAGGACACTGTCTTAAATAGTCTTATAGTAATCTACCTATAAGTTAGCATGCTATTTTCTATAGTTATTACTAGAAAAGTAGTATATTTACCTATAAGTAGGACGCCTGCAAGGTCCTTGTGATTAGAAAGAGTTAGCCCTAAATACATAGCTTTAATAGCGGCTTTTATATATTCCTATTTATAGTAGTTAAATAGTAGGCCTCCTGTAAGAGGCCAGCCTAACCAGAACATATAATTATCTAATTAACAGTGTCATAAGTAAGTAGAAGGTGAGTCAAAGGTAAGTTAAAGGTAGAATAAGTTTTATATATTAAAGGACAAATGCTTCTAACTACTTCCATTTAGAGACTAATCGCTGGTTCTTCTCTAGAGGAGAACCAGCTTCCTATATAAACCTTCTAAGACACTAGTAAAACCTTTCGCCCCTATTTGTCTAACTATGTCTCTTCTGGAACATACATAGGACGTAGGCAGGACATTAATAAAATCTCCTACTGTCTTATCTGATATGTACCTCCTGGGGGATTCCGTTACAATTGCCTCCCCTTTAAGGGTCTTAGTCCTCCAAGACTTCGCCTCTTAATAATCTCTTATAGAGTTCCGGCTAAAACCACTAGGGAAATTCTTTAGTGGAAAGGTACTCTATAATATGGCTTATCGCCGGTTCTTTACTAGCGTGGAACCTTACTTTGTCTTTCTATTCCTCCGCTCTTCTTCTACTATAGCTCTTATGGTGCCTTTATAATGGAACTTTAATGATAATAATGAAAATTAGATAGGATTCACCTTCCTTATTATAAGAATTTGTTATAAGCTAATCTGGGGGTTGTCCTATACAACGCGTTAACTAGCCACTATCCCCATTTACCTAAAATAGGTCTTAATGATAACGTCTTAATGTTAATTTCTTTTAGTTTATAAGCTGTTATCTCTTACGCGTCTTTCTATTAACAACACCATTTGTCTTGCCTTTTAGCAGACTGTTTTTTATTATATCTTAGCTTTCAGCTTTTGTATCTCCAGCTATTCTTTCTTCCACTACTCTATTCTCTTCTTATAACGCGTCTATGGGTAACAGGATCCCTATTTTATCTCCTTAATAATACTGACTTCCCATAGTGTTTTCTCGCAATGGCTTATAATTATACTGCGCGTCCCTAGACTGGCGGCGGCGTTATCCCTACTTTATTAGCATTATAGACCACTTCTATTACTCCTATGGTGGTTTCTCTAAAGTGCTGCCGTTGTTGCGTTTACGCGCTTATATTGGACCCGTCCCACACCTATAAGATGCCGCGCTCTGGCGAGAATAGATCTAAGTGTTCCTACTATCACAGCTAAAAAAAGACCTATGTTCTAGTATTTCCTATTCCATCCTATTTTAGACTTTACTAACTATATTAGATCCCCGCTGTTTATATATATAAGGCTCGCCGGCTCTAATACGCCATTAGGGATTTCCGTCTATATCAGAACAGTAATAGATAGGGATAGAAGGTGTCTTCTATTACTTACAGCCTTTTTAATTTAATGAGGGTTTCTACTGCTATGGAGACATAGTAATCTTAGATATATAGTATCTAGGAGCGTATATATAAGCAGCTCATTTTTATAAATAATAACATTCGCACTCTTGCGCGGGCCTTTCTGGCCAGGTAAGTCTCTTTAGTAATATATTTAGGAACTATGCTAACTCTTTAGTTATTAACTTTCTAATCCTAGCCTAGATGCCGATTTGGAGCCTAGGGATAACACTAAGGATAGTAACAAAGATAAACGTTCTCCCTGCCAGTCCCTTAGTTGTGGTGGTCTATCTAGTTCTTGCCGCTCTAAAAAGAATATTAGTAAGAATGCTAATGCTTCTAGGAATGGGAGTGTTGATAATACTACCAACAATAATATTAAGATGGAGGAGGAGGCTCCCGTTGCTACTTTTAGTATTTAAGTTGTTATCTTATTCTTTCTTTCTTCTTATAGGATAGCTTTATAGGGTGCCTCTTTAGTGCCTCTAGGATGCCCTAGTACTGGGAATTAACTTTATACTTTAGGGATGCCTCTATTCTTATTTTTAGTGACAGTTTGTGTAAAAGCAGCATACCGCCATAATCTCCATATATAATGAACGGGTGGTGTTCTTATAGGTGCTTTATAATTTCTTAAAATTTCTAAATCTTCACTCTGTGTCTTTTTGGTCCTCTTCGTATTATTAACTCTACTGCGTATCTCCAGTATTAGACCAGATACTCTCCTTTTATCCCTAAGGAATCCTTCTAAGTCCCTAGGGCCCCTTCTTCTAGTGCTACTGCTTATTCTTAAACAGCGTCTTCTTTAAACAGCATCCCTAGTGGTTCTTATATGGATCCCTATAGCTTTCTCTTACAGGATTTTAGAATCCCTATTATAATGGCAAAACATTCCCGTTTCTAATGCCTATGTTCGACCTTATAGTTTCAATTTATGGGGTCTTCCCCATCGTCTCGCCCGTAGCATATTTAGAACCATTGCTAAATCCTAATTTATGGTCTTTAGGAAAGTTTTAATTACCATATTACATCCTAGCTAAAGGTGCTCCTTAGGTTCCCAACTGTTATATACCTAAAAGTATCCTTCCTAATAAACTAAAAATTCGCGTTTTTTCTAACGCCATCTTTAATTAAGAATATCTTCTATATTCCATTCTAGTTCCCCATTAATTTTGCTAGGTGGGGGTGGTTCTATACTATCTCTTCTCTGGTATAACTCCAATAAGGAAACATAAAATGTGGGATATATTAGATATAATTTCGGCAATTCTAATTTATAGGCTTAATTTTCTTTAGTTTTCCTAACTACCTTAAAGGGTCCAAGCCACCTATAGTCCAGCTTCTTCTTAATACATTTTATCCAGATATTTTTTATAGACAGTAAGACTTCGTCTCCTATTTTAAATTCTTTAGGTATATGTCCCTTGTTATAGTACCTTTTTTGTATAGCCTAGGCGTCTAGCAAGTGCTTTTTAAGTTCTTCTTTGCGAATTCTTATTTGCTTAATTCTCTTAGACACCACCAGTACCTCTCTTTTAGGAATAATGTCCTTAACATTCCAGGGGTTATTTGCTTTTACCCTAAACAGTGCTTTATAAGGGGTTATTTTTGTGCTGCTATAGATACTTGTGTTATATACGTGTTGTGCTAGAGCTAACCACAATGGCTAATTATCCTGTTAATAATTAATATAGCAGTAGAGGTAGTGTTCTAATAACGTATTTAGACGCTCTGTTTACCCATCTATTTACGGGTAGAAGGCAGTGCTTATCCTTTACTATATCTTCAATAAAAGACAGAATAAAGACTAAAATATGCTATTAAATACGGTACCTCTATTGGATACAATTCCCCTTAGCGTGCTAAACAGGAGCTACTGCTCTAAAAACAGGTCTGCTAGTTCTGCTACTATAATTATTATTAAAACAGTAAAGTACCCTAAAAACTTTGTATATCTATTAATGATTACTAGGATAGCGTTAGCAACCTCTCCAGTTCTTATTTTAGTAGGGGGTAAGCCTATTATAAAATCCATTATTAATTCTGACATAGGTCCCTATGGAATAGAAAGCACTAATAACTCGCTATATAGGCGATGCCTAGGTATCTATACCCTTTAGCACATATTACATCTTAATATATAGTCCCTAACTTCTTCAGACATTCTATCCTAAAAGTATTTCCTTTAAACGGCCTTAAGGGTCCTATTGGCACCGTAGTAACCCCTAAGAGGGTTATTATAGAAGACCTTTAGAATTTCATCTTAAACCGTTTGGTCCTTTAGGATATATATAGCACCCTTAAAGCGCAACAGACCCTTTTGGTCTTATTGCTATAGCTTCTTAGTAACTCTGGCCAAGTTAGTCTCTACTACGTCTTTCTACCTCTCCCTAGAAACGAAGGCGTCCCTTTATTATGCTTAAAGAAGAAAATTTAGAAAGGTTTTATATAGATTACTTATTTCCATTTCGCCCGCCACTATTACGGACTTTAGGCGTGGCACAAGACGTTTTAAACTATTAGTGCTAGTAGATTCTCCTACCATTATATAGTATGCCACGCTGCGGATAGGCATCTTGCCTATCCCCTTTAGATCCGGAAACTCGCAGCTAGTGCGCTATTAAGTTAAAGGTGCCGCGACACCCCTAGCACATCCTATAGAATTCTTGCTAATTCTAGGGTACGCTAACTTTATAATATCTGCTTAGTCTATAACCTGGTCCATAACTATATCCTATGGCTCCATTATTATAGTGCTTCGCAGCTGCATTGCTGGGACCTCTGCCCTACTGCGGAATTCTATAGTTCTAGGGAAAGACTCTTCTTTCTTCCTAAGCAAATTTTGTAATATGGGAATTATTTCCCCTATGCTATTCTGGATTCTTCTAGTCTTATAATCTGGACGTCTTAATAACCTATTAGCGGGATTTGTCTTTCCTAGGCGGTATATAATTTTAAAATTATACTGTAATAGTACCTCCGCCTATCTGGCTTATCGACCGCTTAACACCTTTATAGTTATAAAGTATTCTAGGTTATTATAGTCTGTAAGGACTTTAATAGGATAATTGCTTCCTATATAATAATATCGCCAGTGCTTTATTGCTGTAACTATTACGAGCAGCTCCTGGTCGTGCGTTATATAACACTGCTCTATAGGGGTCATTTTCCTTAACTAAAACGCCACAGGATGCCATTCTCCATCTTTTAATTAAGATATAATTGCCCCTAGGGCGAAGCCGGATATATCTATTTTAAGGTATATATATAGCTCCTAGCAGAAGTATATTAGGATAGGCGCTAATATAAACAAATTCTTTAACTAGTCTATAGCCTGCTTAGCAGCTTCCCTAAATATAAAGGGTCCTGACTTCTTGCCATCCTTAGATCCCTTTAGTAGATTAGTAATTAAGAGCATTACTTATAAGTAATAAACAATAAACCTTTAGTAGAAGTTCGCCGTGCCTATAAAAACCTATACTTCCCTAAACGTCATAGGGTATAGCCATTCCCTAATAGCGTCTACCCAGCTTTTCTCCATTAACACTCTATTAACGCTAACAATAAAGCCCAGAAAATTAATGCTAGTAATATAGAACAAGCATTTTTTTAGGTTTATATAGAGCTTATATTCCCGCAGTCTTTCTAGTACTATTTGCATATAGTGCGTATATGCTTCATAGTCATTAGAGTAGACTATAATGTTATTAAGGTAGACTATATATATCATATCCAACAGGCCTAATAATGCCTTATTAATATAGGCCTAAAATATTGCTGGTGCGTTAGTGAGCCTAAATGGCATTATTAAGTACTTAAAGTGGCCGTACCGTGTTTAGAACGCCGTTTTTTATTTATCGCTGGCTTTAATCCGGATTTAATAGTATATATCTTTTAGATCTAATTTTGTAAATATTTTTATGCCTAATAGCCTGTTAATAAGCTCCCCTATTAAGGGTAGTAGGTAGCGATTCTTTATAGTAATCTTGTTTAGCGCCTAATAGTTAACATAAAGGCGAAGGGTCTTATCCTTCTTTGGTATAAATATAATTGGTGCCCCTACCTAGCTTATAGAAGGCCGAATCCATCCTCTCTAAAGATTATCTACTATATACTAATGTAATACTGCTAGCTTGTTTTCTAATAGGTTGTATAGTGGTTTAAAGGGAGGTTTCTTATCTTCTATATCTATCTCGTGCTCTACCAATATAGGGTTAGGCAAGGTGTGCGCAGCTTCCTTATTAGCAACATCCTTTAGGTCTATATATTCCTATAGAATCTCTAGTTCCTTAACTGCGCATAGCCGGACATCCAAAAATGAATACTCCGCGTCCCCATTCTTAGTGTTAAGAGTAGCATATATGGTATACGCCTACCCTTCCTCTTGCATATAGTTTAAGAAAGTCTTTTAATCTTTAACTATAATGCGCGGTTAAGACTTCTAGTGTTAATACAAGGCTAAAGGCCAATTAATGTCTAGATTAACCTGTTAAAGCCATAGGTATCCTAAAACAAGGCTATACCCCTTAATTTCTGCGGCGTAGAAGCGCATCTCCTACGTATCCTATAGACTATCGCGGTCCTAGCTGGCCACGGAAAAAGTTTATTCCCTATAGTATAGAATCTAGTGGCCTCTAATGCTTTAAACGGTGCGTACCTGCGAGCCACTAAGGTCTAAATCCAATTCCTTTATTAGTAATTAAGAAATAAACCCCATGGTTATACTACTGTTTATAAGGCAGTCTCACGTTACCCATTTATTATTAACTTAAATGGAGACAGGAATAACTATGCGGTAGCTTACTCCCTCCTTCTCTTACTGGCCTAGTATAAGGGAGTAAAGATCTACTAGGCTCTCTCTTTTCCTAATTAAGTATCCTCTTACTTCTTCTATCAGCAGAAGCGCTATATATGGCCTTTCTTACCGCAGTTATAATAGCTGCGTGACTCTTAGTTCCACGGTTTCTGCCTATTATCATTCTAGGGTTAACCAGCGTTGCTCTAGGGTTATAAAGCCTGCTTGCGTTATCCTTCCACAAAGTAGTTAGGTTGGGATCTACCCCTTTTATTAAAGCTAGGTCTAGTTCTACGCTCTTTATTGTTGGCGTCTTATTCCTTTCGCTTCCCTAAATGGTCTCTTTTAGCGTTCTTAATCCGAGTAGCTTTAGAGATAAGCTTTTCTTAAAAGGTAGGAATTTCCCCCTTCTCCTATATAGCCTATTAAATCTTAGGTTGTAACTTGGTAAGTAGCTAATAGAGTTATATAGCGTCGTCCCACAAGTCTAAGTAGGGTATATTGTCTTCTAGCTCTTCTAAGTAGTTTATGAACTAGACTACACTCTAGCCTTCTCGCTATTTTGTATTATAGTATTACTGGTTGTAATCTATCCCTTAATTAGTAGGGTCTTGGACCTAATTAACTAACCAGGACTTAAGTTCGCTAAATTTAAGGGGTGTAGTAAGTTTCTTCTTATAGCGTGTCCATGAACTCTTAACGGTGCTATATAGGAAGGTAGAAGTAATTAGTATCTAATTATACTTATTAGAGTAACGTTTCGGATCTAGCCAAAACTTGGTTTCGCATTAACGGATAAAACAATTGCAGTTCCTAAGACTATTACTATTATACTCATTAGGTTCCTTTGTACGGAATTTAGGTTTATCTAACGTTATAGCATAGTATAGCATTGTCCCTCTAAGTCCGCTTTGTGTCTAGGGTGTCTATACTTCTCCTAATTATTCTTACAATTGTCCTTAGTAGTCTTAATATGCTTATCTTAATCGTATCTCCAACTTCTTTGTCTTTTATAGGGTCTTGCGTAGCAACCGCTCTAATAACTCCCTAGCGGTGATCATTCCTGAGGGTCTTAGAAGGTTAGACAGACTAGCCATAGCTTCCTAGTCTACTCCTTTATAAGTAAAGGGAATACGCTTCTCTAGAGAGACTCTCTAAGCCTTTTAAGGTAAGGGCGTTGCTTTATGGGGTAAAGGAGTATGGCCCATTATTATTAATTAATAGCCGTACATTCCTAACGGATTGTAAACAATTAGAATTATAAGAGGCCAGCCTAACTAGAACGTATAATTATCTAATTAATAGTGTTACAAGTAAGTAGAAGGTAAGTTAAAGGTAAGTTAAAGGTAGAATAAGTTTTATATATTAAAGGACAAATGCTTCTAACTACTTCCATTTAGAGACTAATCGCTGGTTCTTCTCTAGAGGAGAACTAGCTTCCTATATAAACCTTCTAAGACACTAGTAAAACCTTTCACCCCTATCTATCTAACTATGTCTCTTCTGGAACATACATGGGACGTAGGCAGGACATTAATGAAACCTCCTACTGTCTCATCTGATATATACCTCCTAGGGGATTCCGTTACACCTCCTATATATACTACTATGGCGTATTTAAGCTGTAGGGCCTTATAAGCAATATGTTTAAGTACTAGAATAGTAATCTAGCTTTATTTTAGCTATAGTTTAGTTAAATCCTTTATAAATAGTAAGGCTTTATATTTTTTATAGCTAGATACGTAAGCACGCAGTATGTTAGTTTTCCACAATTATTTATAGCCGCAATGGGTGCATTAGGCTCGCTTAGTCTTCGCGCCATCCTTCCTAAACTTCCGGAAGGCGGCTGTAATATTAAAATCCTTATTTCTACCACGTTTAGTAGATATATTAGTGGTAATAAAGCTTTTAAATCGTCAGGAAGATAATAATTTAGTTTTAGTTTTGGGGGCGGTCTGTGCAACAACTTAAATTAAGGTTACGCCAATCAGAAGCCTAGGATTTTAAAAGACGCTAATAACTGTCCGAAACCTGACCGTAATTAATTCGGACGTCCGCAAATCCACCCCTAAACACGAACCTCCCTTTGTTGAGATAAGCTTCGGGCAGTATTTGCAGCTTACCGATAACTCTTCTTGCCACTACAAAAAGTGTCGATCCCAGGGATAGTCCATGGCCAAAGTATGTCACCTGCCGTGCGTATGCGTCAAAACAAAGCTCTGAATCCATATTGAATTTACCGCTCTTCTATGTAATAGCTTTCCCGTGCTAAAAAACTGAGACTAACAAGATATCTATCAACAAGTCACCGTGAACGCGCTGAGATGCATTACCTAAGTGTATACCTAGATACCCAAAAATGCACCGGATTAACAATGATATATGACAAGCATTAGTCCAAGTCTTCGGGTCGCTTGACTGCAGAAGCTCTGGCAGGACTGTTTACCACCGATCGCTCCGAGGATAGAGTTGGAGGTATGCTCAAGCTGGTTCGAATAAGACCCCTGGTGCTTGTGCCAGTCGTTGAAGTGCCGCTAGCATCTGGGTCTGTAGATAAGACCGGTGCGTACTCCTCTGCTGTCAGATGGGCTTCCATCCTTGCTTTATCCCTCATTTTCTTAATTTTAATATAGTTGTACGCCCCTATACTGCCAATGGTGATGAGAAGACCAGAGATGTTGATCGGGGTCAAATGGTCATCGAAAACGATATTCGCGGCGCTAATTGTGACAACCTCTTTGAAAATTCCGCAGATGCTGAGCGTCACAACGCTAGTACGCTTGAGTAAAGCGAACTCGGATGATGTCATGAGGAACGCAAGAGTACCCGGGAAAACTAGTAATGCAATTCCTAAGGCATTGCCTTTGGCCACAATCAGGTTGGAAAGACCTTCACTAAGCCCCGAAAATCCTTCAACAGGGATAGCTATGGCCAGAAGGCTTACGAACATGATTGGTGCAAGGAAGAATATCGAGGAGAATGGATTCGATGTGGCAGGATTGCGAAGAAGTAGGATTTGGGTCAACGACCAGCGGAAACCCGAAGATAAAGCAGATGACATGACTAGAATGAAGCCAAGAGCGTCGAAGGCCGTCTCTCCAGCAACCATCATCACAACACCAATTGTCATAGTGACAATGATGAAAACGAGCTTCCATGACGGCTGTTCCAAGCGGAAAAGGAACGCAAATAACAAGACGAATCCAAGGGCCGAAGATTTACACATTGCTATACAAAATCGTGTTAGCGCCCAAGAGTATGCAGAAAGGCGCTTGACGTACTGAAGAATGTCAAGGATATAAACTTGAGGCTCATATTTCCCAATCCTATGTCCAGGCCAGTGGCTGCTCCGCAAGGCCCAATGCGGGTCAAATAGAACCATCGAGTCATGAGAGGTTTCTTGGGATCTACAGGTTCTAGCCGGGGCGGCGGATTCCCGAAAGAATGAGGGTTGGTAATTGAATCATGTCGAGGACGAAATGCTGGGAAGAGAAATAGGACGAGTGATGCAAGAGAGAATTGAACAATCATGTGAAGGCAGGTTGTAAATAATGGGAAGGGGAAGACGATAGATTTATCTCCATCCGCGGGGTTGCTCTTAAACATCCATTTGTTATACTGAACCGAATTAGCAATTGACCAAGTATATCCGGGGGTTCGATACACTCACCAATGAGATAGAGATTGAAAAAAGGTACCTGCGTGTTTGAATTAGCGACTCTTAATCTCAACGCATCCGGGAAGCTCACCATAACCCAATTAGCAAAGCATTGATGAGCATAGACTTCATTAAGCTCTGCGCAGCTAGCTTTTCCTCTTCCTTCGTGATATTAACATCCGCAGCCACACGCTCATCCAACCTGGTGTTTCTCCTCTTGCGCCTCCTCCGTCTCTGTCGGTCCCTGCCCGTCAAACCAGTCTCCTCATCGTCCTCGAGGCCGTCGTCAGACCTCATGTCATCCAGCTCTAGATCAGTACTCTCTGTCTTCCTTGATGAATCCGACTTGTCGTCGTCTGACACAGAATTGTACTCCTCGGCTTCTAGAATATGCTTGGATCTTGTCCTACGATGCTTCTTTGCAGCTTTACCTACACCCTGTTTACTTGAGCTAACAGCTCCAGCTATAGAAGCACTCCTTCGTCGAGCCTGGTTCGTTGGAGAATCTTCCATAACAGGAGTTGGGGGGTGGATAAGCTGGGCTACTCCGGCGCGTGACACATGCAAATGGTCGTCCCCAGAGGAGTCTGAGGCGGTGGACGATGGAGGGTTTGAGAAGGTCGCAAGCGGGAACTCATCAGCAGGATGCAAAGAGTCGGGAGGGGGATTGTGGGAGGTTTGGTCGTGGTAAAGCCATCTATCAACAAAGTCGGCCATAGCCCGAGGTTGATATGACGGCTTTAGTGGCTTGGCGGCCGGATCAGCTAGCAAGAAGACTATTGGGGCATCTCAGGAGTCAGGCGATGAAAATCGGGGTGAGCTCTGCGCGTTGCCGATCGTTGTTGCTGCGGTGTGATGAGTTTCAGTATCGCATTTATCCGGCTCTGTATTCTGCGATACCTATCCACTCTCCTCTTGACAGGAGTGTCAGAAATGCTTCTTGGCCAAGGACCAGCTACTCTTAGACTTCATCTGCAGCCACCATCACCGCAATTACTTAGGCCAAGTACTACTCTATTAATTTATATCGAGTATTTGACATATTATCCCTTATTTTCTGCGAATAGCTAAATTAACCAATGATTTAGCTATTGGATAAGCACATAATTTTCTGTCACACCATCAATATCTGGGAGAATTGCTGATTTATAGTCTTAGCCCACTCTTATATTACCTCGACAGGAGTCAGACTTCCAGTTGGCCAAGCCAAAGCCTTTGGCTCGCTGACATAGAAATAAAATACACCTTTTCAAGGTCTTCTTCTGATCAGCGCCGTTATTCAGTTAGGGCGTCTGTTACCACTCCATGTTATGAATTCAATGCACGTTCTACTTTACACGTGGGTTTTCTCTATAGATAATCGCTCTTTCAGTTTTCTTGATTTTAGAGGTGTTTTCAAAGTACTAGGAAAAACGTTGCACGCTTGCATATATAGTGGCTACATGCGTTATTCGAAACCTTGGAACTCTCATGTCCTGCTTTGAGGTCATCGTCCAATCAAATCTAGCAGATTACCAGAAGAGAGAAGTGAATCGTAGGAACAGCATAAATGTTAACGGGTCTTCTAGTCTTGAAAATGATACCAAAAAGCCCACTATTACTTAAAAGACCCAACAGGTTAGATGACTTACGGACATCGAGATTTCGTCGGGCAGATATTTATGGAATCACATCGTGGTGTCTACTCTGCTCAAGATCCATTTGGTGTGATTGTAGATTCCCCTTTACCTACTAACCTTACGCATGTACCCTTCACCCACCGGCAAACTACATACGCTTATTCACAGCTCAAAACAACCAACGTGCTCAATTCCTCTCCCTTTAAAGTCCGCTCTCACCGCTATAATTTCCTCTATCCGTCATTCAAACCGTCCGTCTCGCACGAGGTGCCTAGGAGCTATGTCCTCAGCCAGAACCGCCCTCTCCAGTGGCAACTGGACTTTCTTCAGCTCCTTCAGCGATTTCGTCCCCGACGCCAATGTCTCAGACGTGGTTAACTTCGGCCGTCTCGCATGCCAGCGAGGCTGGCGGCTCAACAGCAGAGGCTGGCGCAGTCGATGGCGCACATGCTTCCATCGCGAATACATCCCCGAGCACAACCCCTATGCTGACCCACACTTCGATTTCTTCATGAGCTTCCCCGGATTCAAGGCTGAGGAATCGCGCGCAGTAGGCGACGAATTCGCTCGTTTGGCTCAATTCATGAAGTGGATGCCTAGAACTCATGAGTACAACGTTTACCGCGGTCAGGCGTTTAGATCTGCGTTTACGGTGCACTATGGCGCCGATGCGTCAAAGCTGGATGTGTGGCAGACGCTATGTATGGAAGTGGGGATTCAGCCTGCTCCGAGCTCTATCACTAAGTGCAAGAAGGTATTGAGAGATCCTGAATTAACACAAGCATCTTAGTATGTATATATATGCTGACTGGAAGTAGGCCCTCGAACGTGTCCATGTTAACATTGTCGACTTGGTCAACTGCCGGAGATCTGGCTCGCCAGTGCAGCGTTTCCACTCTTACAATGAGCTGAAGCGTTACACATGTGAGAAGGGAAAGGGTCGGGTATTCCCACGAGAGTTGGCCAAGGAGGAGGGGTTTATCAAAGCGTTGCTGAAGGCCTTTCTTCATCCAGAATAAGTTTTCAGACCACGTAATCTGCGGATGGCATAGCTGGAAGAATCTTCGCGGGCTAGTAGCGTGTCCCTCCGGAACGGTCCCAAGACTTGTTGGTGGGGTTTTTTGGGAGTAGTGGTGATAGAGTTTAGAATTACTCAGGACTTATCCATGCGATCAAACACTCCCAGTCATCAATGGTCACATAATCAAAGTTCAAATTAAGGCTTATTTAGAATAGTGGTATGCCATACTATATAATAGTGAGCGACGACCTAACTAGACTGTTGTCCAAGATAAGTTTAAGGATTGCTAATATGCGATTTCGAGAAGCGCCGAAACCGGTGCTGCCCGCACCTCTGTCTAACTTCCTCAGCACGTGAACGCGAAGAATTTCGCAGGAAGCTTTCCGTATCGGCACCAGGAAAAAGTGGTTAAATGATTAATTGAAGTTCCATTTATCGCGAACGGAAGCTCGTAATATAGGCCTTTGTAGAGCAGCAATCAATGAGCGATTGGTAAAACAATCACCAAAACGAACAAAGGCAATCTGTAAGAGATCACGCGTGGAGCACTCTTCTAGATCCATCCCCAAATAGAACTGTCCATGAAAAGCTTAATGGGTAAGATGCACGTAAAAACTTGCTAGACCAGAACGAACATGCGTTGGGAGCACAGCCTTAGAAATTTGATATCCTACGAATCTATCCTGCAAGTCTTGGTAAATGAAACCGCATTGCCCAAAATAAATCTGGCTGTGGTTCGCATGCCAGCAAAAGGAATGCAGCGCTGAAACTCAACTCGACGCCTTCCATCATCGACTGCGCCCAGGATGCTTTCCCGCGCCCACGATCAACATTCATTCAGAACTAAAAACGCCAGACCATGCAGCGAAAATCAAACGTCATGGATAATGTCTCCTGAATATGTAAGGATCTGTCTCTGCTTAACTCAGCCAGCGTTTAGCGTCAAGGCTTGAGGTCGCTTTACCATTCCTGTGGCACCTGCGCTGGCGGCACTGGAGCAGGCGGTAGCAGCTCGATTTGCCGGATCAAAAAGCTCTTCTCGTCTGTGAACTGATCGTCCTCGGTGCGGTCCTCCAGGAAGCTAGGGAGAAAGCGAAGAAGCTTGTCACGGTTACTGATGAGTATTCGTTGTACTGCGAGCGATTTATTTGGATTGGCTACGAAGACCTTGGGAATTGTCAACACAACTCGTCCCTATTGAATAAGAAGAAACTAGGGGGTAGCAGGAGTGATAAGAACTAAGGAAGAACAGACTTTGAACACGTGGAACCCTTCATAGTTGATCATCCGCCTATCGTCCCGCAATAGCTTCATTATGATCTTGAGGTGCTCCCCGGAATCAACGTAGGCGGTCATAACACTGTAATTCGCGCGATCGAGCAAAATCTCGCCTAAAAGCTTGATGGATTGTCTTTTTGTGACATAGCTATCTGATTGTACCAGGACGGTGTTGTATTTTGCGAAAAAGTTATCGAAGTTGGTTTGTAAGAATGTTGAAATTAATGGTTTGTGCCTTGTCAGAATTTCCTGATAAATACCAACTGTCATTAGCGTAGAGTCCCGTATATTCTCCAACCCGAGTATAGATTTTCTCCGTATAACCCACCCTGAACGTATTAAACGCATCTGCGCTGACTTCAAAGGCTCCCTTATCTATCCAATCGAAAAACTTCCAAAATACTCCCTCTCCTGATGATGGTACTGCGGGATCCACAGTTGCCAGTTCTCGAACCTTCCCATCCGGACTCGGCTCATCATATAATATCAAAGCTGCGATCGCGTCGTACTTCAAGGCTTCCCGAAGTACTCCACCGCAGGGCATGGCGCTTTCTCGCCGTTCGTAGCCCTTACACAACGATATAATAATTTCTGGCCGACTCGCAATGACATAGTGTAGGACTGGTGGTTCTTGGGCTGCAACGCCGGGAGGCTTATACCGAAAGGCGCTGGAGAAAATGACTTGGGTGTCTTTGCGGGATTCAAACGGGAGCTTGTGAATGTTGTTGGCTAGCAATAGAAGTAGGTCTTCTTGTAAAATGAAGTGGACGAGCTGGTGGACCTGTTCAGGACTGACTTCTGCTTCTGTTTTGGGTCAGCTTTTACGATCTGGGAGCGGTTGTAGAGATGGTTGGGATAGCCTTCTGCAAAAAAGGGGCGTAGTACCAGGAGTGCCTTGTAATATAATCTTCATCTGCGCCAGGTTTCGTGCCAGCTCTTCCTCAGTCTAAGGGGTCTCGTCAGGGATCTTGTCGAGGGGCGGAGAGGTGGGGGTGGATCTGACCTTTGGATTTGGCTTTTCTTCCAGCGCCAGTCTCTGCATCAACTCTCTTGTCGACCTTGCCAGCTCCATGCTGTTCTTCTGCCTGTTCCTGGAAAATAGGAAAGCCATGGTGTCTGGCAAGACCGCGGGGTCTGTGGAGTGAAGGCTGGAGTTATGTTTGGGTTTTGGAAATGCAGCTGCAAGGCTCCAGCTGCTACCTGGCCGCCCGAGACATGCAATGAATATATGACGTTCTCTTTTATGGGGAGTGCGCAACGCCAACGAGGCTGTTAGGTTGTTATCGTTTTGGGCGGCGGATGTTGACAGCTGGGAGAGACATGGGGAAGCCTTGTCTTTACGACGTGGTTATTGGACCCTGCATGATTTACAATTGGCCAAGCAACAAACCAATGGGAAACGTGACATGGGTTAAATTTATATGCACATCATAACGCATATATTGAATGTTTTCCCAAAAGAAAATTTCTATTATTAGAATTTACGAGAGAAGCGAAGGATACCTTGAACTCCTCCAAAGTCAGGCGGAGTGGTGATGTATCGGCTGCGGCTATGTAGGCAACGGTAAAGCTTTCACATGAACCTGGGGTTTCTTATAGCCTATCAGAGATATCTTCTTAGACTTTTGTCTACGTATGGCCGAATTTAATGGCCTGCTATATACTTAGAGCTTGTGGAATCTATCGGATCTTCAAACCAATCGCCTTTGGTCTTTCTCCACCCGTTATCATTACAACAACAGCATGTCCTCAGAAACTCTACTCCCCAGCGGTTTATACTGCTCAGTCCATAAAATAAGGATGCATTAACGCCTGCATGCAGTCAGCCTACTATTTACTTTATAGTGTCTACTAATTCGACTCACCTGAGCCGCGGTCATCCGAGACTCACTTTCGTATCTCACTAAGCTGCCAACCAAGTCGCATTCAGTCTCCGATGCTTCGGCAAGCAGGGCCGGCCAGGGCCTTGGAGGATATTCATAAAATTCCATCTTGCCCCAATCATGGAACTCAGCAGCTTCCTGGGTAAATATCCGTAAGCGAGAGGACATGTCAGGATGTATAATTGCAAGCTTACCGGCCAGACAGACAAATTGGGAGTGCCCAGTTTCTTGAAAATACTTTGAATGAGAGCCAATTCGCTACCAAGCTCCCCCGAATCGAACAAAGTTTGGTGACTCGGCTCAACAACTTCAGCTACCGTGCAACCGGCGGCCCATAGATCAAGGCTACACCCATACTTCCGATTACCAAAGAGGAGTTCTGGTGGTCGATAGCAGGTCGTTCCTACATCAGTAATCTTGGAATTTACGGGCTCCGATGAAGGATTTTTAGCTGACCATGCAATACCAAAATCTGCAAGATATGCTGGGCCAGACGGAGATCTAAGCAAAATGTTTGACGGCTTGACGTCTCGATGTATTATACCAAGAGAGTGTATATGGGCAAGAGCAGTGAAGAGATCTCGCAGGCAGCTTTGAGCTTGTTTTTTAGATAGCATTTGCTTCTGCAGAAGTTGCTCCAAATCAAATGGCATGAATGGAAAGACCAGGACTAGCCGTCCGCCGCTTTGAGGAAAAACTTCCAACAAAGGAATGACGTTGGATGATCTTGATTGACTGAGTAGGCGCACTTCTCTTTCGGAGTTGTGAGGTGGTGTCATTGCTGACGGCATGGTGACTTTAAGAGCTACCACGTTATCCGAGTTTTGCATTTCTTGTTCGCTGTCCGGTGTGTCCTTAGAAGATGGAGCCTTGTAAATCATGGAGAATAAACCACTTTGGTAATGTACGGCGTTGTCATATTTCCCGACGCGAATGCCCGGAGGTGAGCATACCGCTTGTTGAATCTTCGTTTCCTGAAAAGTCTATTAATTTAATTCATCGCCGTGCAAGAACACTCACAACGAATCCTGCCACTTCTGGTGAAGAATGACTTTGTGGAATCATTTTGAGGAGCTCTTGAAACACCTCTTCACACGCTTGTTCGTAAGATTCCTTTTATGAAGTCAGTTATGCTCTCTTCGCCTTGTATATAGATGTGCATATGCTTAATTTACTTACACGTGAAGTGGCATTATCATATGCTTTGCTTTCTAGGGAAGTCGACTCGCGTTGCGCTTCATCTGATGGGGTGGAAGGATGGGCAGCACGGTATGCCGAGTTACTATTAGAAGAAATAAACGTTAGATGTTACATCGGAGTAAAGAGGTTATTCAGCTGTCAAATATGACCGCTTGCGGGTAGAAAAGTCGTGCTCGCTGGGTAATAAATCACGGATGAGGGTGCCGGCAGCATCACCAAAGCAAATAGGATGTGGAATAAAAGGTATAGATGTTTGTATTTCCATTTAAAGATAATATAGACCATGGAACGCCAGTGTAAATCCGAAATTGACAATCTTACGATCCGCGTGGGTGCTCCGCGGGCCCTGCCCTCTGGGAGCGCTAAGAGAACGAATGGCCTACATGCATTTTGATAACCGTGGCAAGTCGGTTAGAGAATCCCATCACTGAACGCCATTCCAATGGCGATGGCATTTTGATACCGTTCTGGACAGTAGTGTTGGACAAGGCACGGGAAGGGCCTGGGTGATGTGAAGTTCCGAGAGTTGCCGCCCGAGAGCCTTGCGCAGCCCGAGTCCAAATCAAGAACAAGTCAATCGTTTCCCCTTGCAGAGGAGAGCGAGACGGCGAACAGCACCATCTATCCTAACGCCTCCTCGGGCTGCGACTTGGGTTTTTTGTTGTCGCTGTCCTCTACGTCAGTGCGAAGCCGGCCAGTGTTTCGTGACTAAGGCGCCCTCCCCAGTAGACAAGTGACAACGAAGTCGTCTTTACAGCTTCGCAGGACTGGCGCGGGAAGCTTTCCTCCTATGTAATCACCTTCCCTCGCATCTGTTCTGGCTTCGCGCCCCTCCAGAGCTTTCGCAATGGATCTCCAAAGAAAAGAATACCCGGCATTGCTGGTAAGTCTATCGGTGAGGCTCTGCATTGAATGCGCTTACCATCTATACAGGAATCCCTCCAGCCAGGGCAAGCTGTCAACGTCCTCCACGACAGAATGAAGCACGTTAGCAAGCTTAACTCCGACATTGCGGATTGGCTTCAGGTCAGTGGCTTCCCGCGAACCTGGTTTGCTGATGGCCGCTTAAAGCTTCAATAGGAACGACGTAGGGTAGAGGAGGTCTACGTTCAAGGGTTGCGGAAACTTGCACACAAGCAACCTCCGGATGAGCCCTCTGAGTTGGGGTTAGTATCCACTTCTCTTCTTGAGCCATCTATAGAGGTTACTGATTGTTCATTAGCATCTTCTCGACGCCATGGCAGAAAATTGTCTCCGCAACCGAAGCCCTTGCCGACTCCCACCACCAGCTCGCCCAGAAGATCGAAGTTGACGTCGAGCGACCTTTGAGAGATTTCGCTACAACCAACCGTGAAATGCAGGCCATGTCTACAATCTCAGGAAATTTGGCAGCTATGGCTAAAGAAATCGACAATACTCGGAAGAAGGCTGACAAGCTAAAGGATAAAGGCGCAAAGGCTGCTGCGGGAAAGGTAGCCAATGCGACCTCAGATATGGAAAATGCAACCTCTCAATGGGATTCGCAAGCTCCTTATGTGTTCGAGAAATTACAGGCAGTGGATGAGAGCCGACTCAACCATCTCCGTGATGTCCTCACTCAGTTCCAAACCCACGAGGTGGACCAAGTGGAAAGAAACAGGATTAGCGCAGAGGAAACACTGAACGTGCTGCTCAACGTTGAGACTGTAGATGAGATTAAGGCGTTCTCACTGAAGACCCAAAACGGAAAGCTGAAGCCGGAGCGGAAGCATAGCAATATAAGCACACCATCCAGGAGCCTAGCTCCGCCGCCAACAACTCCATCCACGCAGGCGGATGATGGCTCAAGCCAGAGAAGTGGGTCTGGTATTTATACACACATGTTAAGGGTCGCAGGAAAAGGAGCTAACTTGACCAGTTCAGGAGGTCAAACACGGAGGCCTGCATAGCCTCAAGCGATTTGGTACAGTGCTAGGCCGTCGACGTCAAAGCGCCCATCCTTATGGACGTAGCATGTCTCCGGAAAGAAAGTCGTCGTCAAATCTTGGTGCAACTTTTGCGTCTTTTGGGAATAGGGGTAAATTAAAAGAGGGATCGCATTCTTCACCCTCAGATAGACCAGTATCCCCAGCAAGGAGACTCTCGGAAAACAGGTCAACTCCTCGTGCTTCAGACGCTTCGAGCTCCCCAAAACAGATACGTCGATCTAGCAGCGAGAGACCAAATGGTACATCTGCAGAATCAAGTAATGAAACCCCCGCAACCTCTGCTTTTGTTAACGGGACCGCGCGGGAGTCTATCCCCGAGTTACAGGAGCCATTGCAACCTGCAATCCCATCTGCTCCACAGCCTGAGGTAATTATCATATACCCAAAGTATGTCTTAATCAACTGTCGCTAATACATCATCTCAAGCCGGAAAAGGATGCGGAAGGCTATTCAGTGCCTCCCTCCGCAACTGATGCAATATCTCAGGCAGAACAGGAAGCCCTAGTGTAAGTCCTCAACCCTATTGCAAGCCCCTCCGACCGACTGACGAGTACAGAGCCAATGAAACCCCGACTCCTCAATTTAAGGTCGATATTCGGAATGCTCCGATACAGGAAGAGGACGGCGACGCGGAGACAGCTTTGGCCAACGTAGCCAACACTCTTCGCGCTGTAATATATACCAACCTACTCCTAACCAATGGAAAACTAACGATCTTATAGCAAGCTGCCCCGACGAGGAAATCTGGGACGGTTCGAGGACGAAGGGATGTTCGGAACACGATATTTGTCCCGAACCCTCAGACCCCAGAGCTTACTAGTATTGTGGAAGGATCCATACCCCCGATGCCAACTACTGTTCCTACCCCGGTATCATTACCTGCTTCTCCGCCACTGGGCCCACCGCATTCTCCATTGTTTAAACTTGGCCACCGCCATACCTTCCTAGGAGATGAGCACACCTCTTCCGATACGCAATCTATTCGATCTGGCCGCTCCCTCAGTAGTGCAGGAAGCACAACAGTCAAGCATCCGGATATGCATGGCCCAGGGCTGAACGCCTCTCTAGTTGAAACTGTCAGTACCTGGATTGAACGTGGAAGTGTCACTAAGGCCATGGTAATCGGACAGGTTGCCTTGGCTTATAATCCGATTGACCTTTCTAGTCCCTTTGGCACTGATAGCATCCGGCTAGAGAATTTCCCTATCTTAGAGAAGGTTGCTCCCAACCCGGCTTTTATTGAGCAGATCCCCGATAAGCCGGGTAGCTACATTGTTGATCTTTCCAAGATCACCAAAACGTCGGTAGCATTCCATTACCAGGTGCACCTGGAAAGCAGTAACTTGGTATCGTATGCCCCATTGCTGCTCTCTCCGGCATGGAAGGTAGAATCCACACAAACGTCGGCTCTCCTAAATTATTCACTGAATCCTGCTTTTGCTCTCGGCGGTGCCTCTAGTGTTACGCTCCGTAACGTTGTGTTGATTATCAGCCTCGATCCTGGCGTGAAGGCAACGCATTGCCAGTCTAAACCGGTCGGTACGTTTTCGCGGGATAAATCGCTCATCTACTGGCGCCTTGGGGATGTGACCCTGTCTCCGGAGCAGCCGGTACAGCAACTTCGGGCCCGTTTCCTTACGGATGGAGAGGCTAAGCCTGGTAATGTCGAGGCGCGATGGGAGATCAGCGGTGAGCTTGCGACAGGACTCGGAAGTGGCCTAAGTGTTAGCCAGATTAGCCAAGGAGAGAATAAGATGGAAGGCGAAGCGGACCCGTTTGCAGATGCGGACGAGAACGTCGCTCCAGCGAGCCCCGCAGTGTTATGGAAAGAAATCTCGACTGTGAAGAAAATCGCGAGTGGAACATATGTGGCCGTCTAGAGGAATGGCTTAGATGGTGAAGAACGTAAAAAGGGGGACAAGACGCATGAAACATTATTAGCAGAGGAGATTGGTTGCGGTTGATGTTTTAAGAGTTGGTAAGGTAGATCTGGAGGGTGAGGGCACGTGTTAAGGAGATTTTTCAGATTCACTGTAGATAGTGGGACACGGGAAGGGTAATGCTGTATGCTGAAGTGATCGATATCTATCCACCTAGTCCTTAGCCCTATATATTGATTCTATTACTAAATCCATTAACATTATTACTGTCACTATTATTACTACTGTTACTACTGTTACTACTACTGTCACTACTATTACCGTTCTTAACACGGGTACACATCTTCCTTTGCTGTTTATATTTTTCTTCTCGTTTCTTTTCATTTTCCAACTATACCTAAAATTGACTCCGGCGTGAGCAATAGTGTATTAACCCATGCAAGCGGCCTTAATGTACAATGCACGAATTTTTGTCGGGTGCAGGGCCACTTGTGGTGTCGAAGCTTTTGCCAAGTACAGAATTCGCAGCGGACACGTTTCGCATGGTCTAACTGTGTTCGCTGCACTCGAGCCCCCCTGCGGCGAGCTTGAGCCACTGAAAATCAAGACAGCGGGCTAATTTTCTGCTCGACGCACGACACCGACCTGACAGAAAGGCATGATTAGGGTGGAATAATTATGAGTCCAGGGCAGTAAGTGAGAGGAGTAGACTCCGACTAAGTGACAAGTCTGGCGAGTCGAATGCTTGCGGTCAGACATGAAAATTGGCTCAGCTGTGTGGCTCCCCCACGAATGACGACCCTGCTTTCAAGTTTTCCACCAGGGCCGCTTGTCCTTGGCATGACGTCGACCCCTTACTGTAGCGACTCCTGAGCAGATTGTGTGCTTTGGTGCTTTGGGTGCTTTGGTGCTTTGGGTGCTTTTGGGCGCCCTGTGTGGATGAGAACAACGGAAGAGCAGCAGCAGAAGCCCTGAATTCTTCTACAAGCTAAGATCACTCCCTTCACCGCGCCCCCGTGCCCTCTACCCAGCATTAATCGGCTTCTCAAAGCCTCCCACCAGCCCTTGGTTCCCCGAACAGGGTCCGACTTTCCGTCCGTCAACAAGACAGGACCACATGAACCAACTCTACCATTTTGATCGTCCTGCTACACCAGCCAAGAATCCCCCGGCGCTGTAAACCTCGTCTTTTGCTTTGCTCAACCTTTCTTCTGCCCCTTTGTCTGATCCACGGCACCGCCACTACTGAACCCAACTCTCACGTTGTTGGCGCTCCACCTAGTCGACGTCATTGTGGACTTCCACCAGACAAGCGCGCATTCTCCCTTTCATTCAGGGACCAAACGCGCTCAACAGCCCACTCGCTCGCAGGTTGCTCTTTTCCACACATTTGATGTGTTTCCAGTGCAGATGTGCTGACTCGGACGCCTCCTCTTCAATCGTTTGGTGTACCTTCCTGAGTGCGAGGAGGGAGGAGTAGGGGACGATATGAATAAATCTCCCTTACAGTCGCCTAAGTCTCCCAGACCGCTGCACTCACAAAACGTCATCGCCAACCCTTCCTCGACTTTACAACCCTCTGAGGACTCACGGTATCCGACAAACCGTCCACGCCTACACCGCCAACCGCGAAGCAGCCCTTCAGAACAGAGCGAAAGCCAAAGTCGCCTACTTCAACAATCTTTGGAACGTCAGCTGTCAGGGGATCGTGCGCCAGAAAGTGATGCGAGCAGTGGACTGGGATTTGGCAGGGAGGAAGACAAGGAGATGGGAAGCGAAGGAGGCCTAGAGGGGGTAAAGGGCAAAGCAGAATCTCCTGATGAAGCAGAACTAGAACGACTGCGACAGGCAATTCACGCGAGAATGCTACAAAACCAGCAACGCGCTCGAATGAGTGCTTCTACGACGGGAACAAGCCCTGCGACACCAGGCGCGCGCAGAGTTTCACCCATTAAAGAAGAGGCTCCATCGGGTCTGTCACCTACGTTAGAGGCCTCGTTTAGCAGCCCTCTACCTACTGGACACACCACCTCTACTGAATCTACCGAATCGTCGAAGACAATACGAGGGAGTGTCCCTGCTCCACCCGCAGGACAGCCGTTGCGAACACCTTCGTACCCATTTCCATTCATACCCAGCACGCCAAGGAACTGGTCATCAGCTTTTCATCAGCCATTCACAACGTTATCGCCAACTATATCTGCGATAAATGCTAGGGATGTTTCGACCCCTCGGGAGAATGTAGCATCAGGAGCTAGTACGCCAGCCGCTTCAACTACCACATTCATGCCTCCAGGCCCATCCCAGCCTTCAATGGAAGATCCTCGATATCCGTCCCCGAATCTCTACGACTTAGTTCTTCTTATTAGCTCAGAGCCTGGCTTGAGTGCTTGGTGGAGTATAGTAACAACAATCATGCGAGACTGGTACGGCGCGGAAAGAGCCACACTTGCTGTGCCTGCGGATACTTCGGATATTGAGAACGTGCCTTGGGGCCAAAAAACCACGTACAACGTTGCCGGTCCAAGTGAAACGAGGCAACCGCTGCCAGCTCAGGAACCAGTGGCACCGAAGGCACAACAGCCCGAAGTGGGGGGCTCATCGATACAAGAATCAGACAGTAGCTCTTCTCCCACAAGTCTAAATCCAGGGAAGCGGCCAAAGTTAGAATCACGCCACTCATTTGCAGGTCATGAACGGCAGCGAAGGGATATATCCTCAGAAAATAAGGGCTCTGGAGCTCCAGTCAGACCGCGAGGCCCTTTGAGAACGGTAAGCTATGCTCCGCTGGCAAATGTTCGAACAGAGCATCCTCTTCGACAGGTTGCTCCCGCTTCACTCGACGGTTCGCTGTTCTTCAGCAAATTACAGGCTAGCGATCCACCTTTTAGAGATCCATCTATCAGTGACCCTGAATTCTCCAGCATAGGAGGTGATATACCTACTGGACCGTATGCTGCCGTTTTTTCAGTTTTGCGAGCTCTGGATCATGAATCCGACGCACTTGTCGACAACATTGGAGTTAATCGAGTGCTAGAAAGGGGAAGACTCGTTACACTTACGAGAGATTATTCTAGCACATTGACCCCTTCCAAAAAGTCTTCTGAGCCTGCGTCTGAAGAACATTTGAGTAAAGTCTCTACTTTACAAACAGCTCAGTCCTCGGCAGAAATTCAAAAAATTAGCGGTATCCGGAATCGATTAGGTAATGCAGCCAGGCGATCAAGCTTAGATCACAACGATCCTAGGCTAGCGCCTCATTATGAAGAGTATGAGCAGTTTCCTAGCTCTCCGTGGGCACAGTCACCAGCGCCATCACCTGCCATTCAAGCTGATCCCTCTAGTAATCCTTTCTTCACAGCGGCAAGCGTAGATGAAGAGACGTTCAACCCTACAAGTTCTTCTCAAGATTATTCTCAATATGGCCAAGTGGAAGCGATTGGAGTTGACAAGGCCAGTACAGTGACTCACATACCACTCATACACCCCATTCTGTCACAACCCATGCAGCCTTTGAATCCAGGCACCCCCTTGCAAACACCGACCACATCAGGCCAATCTGCAGACAACTCAAAGCCAGCATCTTCGGAGCAAGGGGAATTCCAGAGAAAGGCACCAATTGCAATTTTGTCAATTTTATCTTCAACTGTGCCATACCCTCACAATCTTACGAATTCTTTGAAGCTACTAGGGCCTCATCTCGCGACATCATTCTCAAATGCGTGGCAGTATTCAAACGCGCACAAGCAGGCCACAAATATAAAGTATCGTCATTCGTTATCAGGCCATCAGGTTGGATTCGCCCCTATGTCTGATCCAGATCGCTTAGGAAATCTTATGCACCTTGACATTGATGATATGGCTGGCTCGGCCGCAGGTAGTGTAACTAGTCCTTCTGATTACTCAGGTCGCTCGAGGCATAGTCCTGGTGGTTCAATTGGGGGAACGCCAGGGTGGGATCCCTCTACAGTTGGATTTTCAAGCAGGCATTCTGTGGGAGACACGCCAGGACATCTCTCAGGAATGGAGGCTGTTGAGAGCTATTTCGATGCAAAGAAGAGATCAAATTTGGTAGGTACAACGAAACCTCCAACCATGCAAGTCCAACAGGATCAATCTGTACGAAAGAATGCGATAGTTGCGGAGCAACGGCCCGTGATGAAAGCCGGATCTGTTAGTGGAGCAGATAATGAGGAGGATGCTGTTACGCCTAGGAACGAACAAAAACCGAAGGCAGAGAATGCGGGCCCTGAGGAGATCCAGGAACAAAGCCCAGTTCAGTCAGCACACCCTGTATCACCTCGGAAGTTACGAATGGACCCTTCTCAACCTAGTCTGCCCATGGAGCGAAAATCACACTCGTTTTTGCACTCTTATGGCGCGGATTTCAGCTCATCATTCCAGTCCCTACCAGCTGCTACTACTCCAGGCCCACGAACTCCTGGGCCATCACAAGGTCACGCGCGGACGAGCTCGATAACAGAAACACTGGACATGCCTCCTCCTTCCGAACGTCTACTTCGCACAATCATCGATTCTCTTCCTGTACAAATATTTACTGCGCAACCAAACACCGGCGTTCTGACTTGGGTGAACTCGAAATTTTTAGTCTACCGAGGCCAAGATTCGCGACAAGTCCTACAGGAACCTTGGCATGCAATACATCCTGAAGATAGAGGAGAATATATGGAAATGTGGAATAAATGCCTTCGTACGGGCACGCAATTACAACAGAAGGTTCGCCTGCAGAGATTTGATGGACATTACCGGTGGTTCTACGTTCGAGCAGCGCCTTTGAAAGATAGACGCCAGCAGATTGTGCATTGGATCGGCACAAACATGGATTTTCACGAGCAACACCTTGCAGAAGTCAATTCTGCTCGCCAGCAAGAGACGGCCGCTTCAGAAGCAAAGTATCGAGCACTTGCTAATTCTAGCCCTCAGGTCGTTTTTGTGGTGACCAGTAAGCGGGGCATAACATTTTGCAACTCGCAATGGACGTCATATTCTGGCCAGCCGGAAGCACAGGCCCTGGGCATTGGCTTCCTCGAGCACGTTCATCCTGAAGACATTGTGAAGTGTAGACTGCCTGAAATGAACGAGGATGGGTCTGCGCCTATCAAGGTTCCGACTTCCATACCAATTGAGCGTACACATCACCCATCCCCGTTGTCTGACAATTCTTCGGAGACAAGCGAGACAGTGACTAGCCCAGGTAGTTCGCCACATACGATGGAATTACCACAGGCTAAGTTATCGGAGCTTGCAGGTGAAGGGATTCTAAAAGTGACGAGGGATGCCGATGGTCGGCCGTCATATTCAACAGAAGTTCGTCTTCGGTCAAAAGATGGAAACCACCGCTGGCACCTTGTCCGAATTCTGTTGGAAGATACCGTCCTCTCAAATGATAACGAGGAGGAAACGTGGTATGGTACTTGCACAGATATCAATGATCACAAGTTGCTCGAACAAACTTTGAAAGAGACGATGGACGCGAAGTCAAGATTTCTGAGCAACATGTCTCATGAGATCCGAACACCATTAAACGGCATCACTGGAATGGTTAATTTCCTTCTCGATAGTACATTAAGCCCAGAACAAATGGAACATGTCAACATCATCCGTAACAGTACCGAGGGCCTGCGTGATCTCATCAACGACATTTTAGACCTGTCAAAGGTTGAAGCGGGCATGATCATACTGAATGTTGGCTGGCTTCACCTTCCGTCACTCATTGAAGAAGTTAACGATCTCACCTCCGCGCTTGCGATTGGCAAAGGACTAGAGCTCAATTATCTTGTTGAAGAAGATGTTCCGTCCATGGTAAAAGGTGATCGATTCCGAATTCGACAAGTTTTGCTAAACGTGATCGGTAATGCGATTAAGTTCACGCAAAAGGGCGAAGTCTTTGTGCGATGTCAGCTTCTTACCGGAAAGGGCGCCTCTTTGAAGAAATATGAGACTTTGATTCAATTCGAAGTCATCGATACCGGAAGTGGCTTCACCGAGAAAGAAGCAGAGTTCTTATTCAAGCGTTTCAGCCAGATCGATGCAAGCAGCACTAGACAACACGGCGGCACAGGTCTTGGCTTAGCGATCTCGATGCAGTTGGTCGAACTACATGGTGGCAATATGAAAGCTACTAGTGTTCCTGGCAAAGGTTCGAACTTTACTTTTACTATTACGTTTGCCTTACCATCTGAGGAAGATCATCCTCCGCCTGAAGTCATTACTTCTAGTTCATCACTTGCAGTTGAAAATACGCCTACGTCGCTGGCTCTTGACTTGACTCAAGTGAGCACTAGTACAAGTAAGCAACGAATATCTAGTGAATCTTCTAGTCAGAGCGAATTAGTTAAATCGCCAGTGTCGAGCTTGCCATCATCAGAGCGTTCCCGAGACTCGCCATATTCGTCTTCTGGTAGTTCCGATCCGTCCATCTATACGAGTCGAACTAGTATACGCTCCGAGAGGTCCTCCGCTTCGTCTTTTATGCCAGATACCTCCTTGCCAAATGCATCGATTACACTAGCCCCTCCTCCAGAAGGCCGCGCAACTGGGAGTCAAGGCGAATCAGATGAGTCATTAGACTCAAATGCGTCGTCTGACACTGTTAAAGCAACTCCTATGAAACAAAGCCTTTCTCCGCTTGGCAGCTCACTCCAACCACCGATGTATTCAATACTTGTGGTCTGTCCGTTGGATTATAGCAGAGAAGCTACCGTCAAACACATCGAGATGACTCTCCCAAAAACAATCCCGCATCAGATCACAGCACAAGCCAGTCTCGTCGATGCACAGAAAACGATTGGGGGGGATGACCCTATTCTCTTTACACATGTAATCTTGGTATTGCATGAGCCCTCAGAAGCTATGGCTTTCATGGATGAGGTCTTCAAATCCAGTGCCCATTCGTCAACATCAATCGTTATTATCTCGGATACGATGCAAAAGCGCGAGATCATGAGGAATGCGCCGGATTACAATTATGACAAACTCGTCCAAGACCGTCGCCTTTGTTTCATCTACAAGCCTCTCAAACCCTCGAAGTTCGCAGTGGTATTCGATCCCCAAAGGGAACGAGAGATGAGCACCGACCGTAATCAAGACAGCGCACAACAGGTTGCAATGAGCCAGAAGCTGGTATTTGAAAATCTGAAGAGACGTCTTGGCAACAAAGGGCATAAGGTCCTCCTGGTTGAAGACAACTACATCAATCAGACAGTATGTTTTATTTCTATTAGACCCCGCTTTCCCACACGCTAATATCTCAAAAGGTTGTTTTGAAGTTCTTATCTAAGGTCTCGGTAGCCAGTGAAACAGTCCTGGATGGAGTTCAATGCACCGAAAAGGTCTTTTCTCAGCCCCACGGCTACTACTCGATCATTCTAGTGAGCAACCCCGCCATTCAATAGCCTATTTGGTTTTGCAATGCCAGGTAACTAACTGTCCTTCTCAGTGTGACCTTCACATGCCGAATAAGGACGGGTATCAAGCCTGCAAGGAAATCCGACGATGGGAGAAGAAAAACAAGTACCCGCATCTCCCGATCATCGCGCTGTCAGCCAATGTTCTTGGCGATGTCTATGCCAAGTGCGTCGAGGCTGGCTTCAACTCTTATGTCACCAAACCAGTTGAGTTCAAAGAACTCTCTCTAGTTCTAACGAAATTCCTGGATCCCGAGAATCCTTCCAAACCGCACAAGTTCATGCGGCAACGCGCCAAGTCGTGAAGAGAGGGCGTCCCCTCTCGCGCGTCTTGCTCTGCGTTTTCGGTTTTTCTTTTGCTTTTACTACTTGTTTCCAATCATTGGCATCGGCGGAACCGGCGCATCACGGGAGTCTTTTCGGCGGAGCAATGGCATGGCGTTGACTTGTTTTCCGCTGCAAAATGTGCTGCACACGAGGGGCAGCACCCGAGCACCCAGGATAACCGAAGTCTATAATCTCCGAATCATCTAACTTCTCCGTTCTTGCTCGCTCGCTCGCCCTCACCACTTGCCATTTTCACCGTTTATGGTTGCACTCGCCACTTTGCGTTTGTTATGCACTTGCACTAGCACTTGCACTAGCACTTGCACTAGCACTGCAACTTAAACCTCGCTGCATTTCTCGAGCGCCGGAGCAGAGCGATTCCCCCCTTTTCTCTTTTCTTCACGTACGTAATGTCTAGCATGCTTGCTATCTGCATTTTGCATCTGGCGAACTGGGTTCCTGGGCGCGCGGGACTTTTAACTAGGCTGGGGGAGGTTGGCTGGGCGGGATTGGGTTTTTTCTATAGGGATTTTTTCTACGGTCCCAGGAAGGCGTTTTGAAGCTTTCAGACTCTTTGAGTAGAGAGTTGGGGATGATAACGGATGAGGCTTGTGTATAATAGATTAGGTAACTAAGTGGAGCTCTGTGGTGTGAAGGTTAGCTGAGTGGACTGAAGTAGAGATTCTGATGCCGTGCTGAGTTGGAGCATGAATGTGCTTCGAATAATGTCATGACGAGTATGTGAGAGTGCAGTACCAGCCGAGCTGTTGGTCTTTGCTTGAGAGGGGTTGGCGTGTGAGAGGGGGGCAAGGCGCAATGCCCTTAGTTCTTACTATACTGTACTCGCTTTAGACGAGCTGTTCAGGGACTTTAGAGCAGAATATACAGTCTTGATGAAAGCCTCCAGGGCGTAAACACGGGTGCTATATCCCACACGCTGCTGCTAAATGTGTCTACTCGGGAGAAGCTATTCGGTGGGTGATTGGTACGTCCGTGGGCTTCAGACTAATGGGTAAACTGCTTAAGACTTGGGTATTCAGAGGAGTTTGTGCGGTTCTCTTGAGTAGCTGAAGCTTTCGAAAAGAGCGCAACCGGGACACCGAAATGGAGTGTAGGCTTCGACTGTGTGGAATAGGACGGCGCCGTTAGAGACTCATGCTACGCTTCGTTCTGTGCGCAGGCGGGAGCGCGCTGAAGGGTATGCACGCCGCTGCTGCCTTCTGCGGTCCATCTCCACTCCGGCCACGGTCGTTGAAACTAACACTTAGAGGGGTGGTGGACACGCTGATCCAGCCAGGCCCACTCCTTTATTCCGGGTAGCGCCTACCACTGCCGCGCGGCGGCGAGATCTGCGGGATTCAGGATATGTAATTTTCTGACACGAGACTAGCGCGTGGAGTGGATACAAACGGTGGAGTCAAGCTTTTTCCAAATAAGAAACTTAGATATAATACTCAAATCCAGGATCCCGATCCTACTGCTTCCGCAGAGCAGCAGGCAAGCAGGGGTGTATGATAACTTTATCTCTACTACCACTCGCCCAATCTGTACCATCCATGAAAGTACACTCGGCGTGATGCTGTGAAGAAACTGATACAAGGAAAGAAAATACGAAAAGCCTACCATGGATTTCCCCTTTCGCTTCCCGAAATGCCGGTGCGCCTGCAATGCCCTGAAACCGTGAAATGCTGGATATGCTGCCCTGTCTAAATTACAAACTGTTTAATTCGTACTTAATAAATTTTTTTGGATGAGTTGAAGGAATGGAAAGTCAATCAAGTCTCCCACCAATGCTTCTTTTTAATTTGCCCGCCCTGGCTATCGTCCGCGCTGCGGTCCGTACTGCGCGCCGCCTTGTGGTAATTCCAGCGGCTTCGCTGCTCCCAGAACCACCAGCGGCCCAGCTGCTCGGCCTGCTCGACCCACGCGGCTGCGGCATCGCCGTGAGATGTCCGTACACGCTTGATGAGTTTGTCGAGCGTCCATTCAGTTAGTGGATGCTCTTCGCTGGGATCGCTATCTAGGTCTGTGAAGCGGAGCGCAGAGGACGAGCAGAGGGGTAGCACGAGACGCCAGGGCGCTGCGGCGGAGCTGACGGCGAGGAGGGACCCGCCGGGATTGATGATGCCGAAGTACCAGAGCTGGCGGCCGCCGTTCTTAGAGGGTACGAAGGTGCGGATGAGCGATTGGCCTTGATACTGGTGGATGAGGTGGGATGCTGTCTCGGTGGCGGTTGGGTTAAGCGAGTGGGTTTGAATGAGCAGGTCGAGGATCGTCGGGACGATGGAGAGAGAGGTCGTTTTGGCGGTTAGTTGCACTCGTGGCAGGTGCGGGTGCAAGAAGAGGAGCGGGACGTGGAAGTTGCTGATGTGGCCATTTTCGTAAGTTGACGAGGAGCCGTCGGGCGTGTCGAAGGCCATACCACTAAAGAGTGAGGTTAGTATGAGAACGGCAGGTGAATAGGCATGCAAGGTGAGTATGCTTACTGGTCGCCGACGATGACGACGAGGGTCTGGTCAAAGATTCCGACCTCTTCCAAAAGGCCAAAGATTGTGCCGATCCACTCGTCTTGGTACTTGATGGTGTTAAGGTAGCGATTGAAAGAGTCCTCGGAACCCCATCGCCCCTTCGCAAGGTAGTCTTCATGCTCCGTCCAGTTCTTTGGAGTACTGTAAGGATGATGGGTTGTGCTCGTTACATGGGACAGAAAAAGTCTACGGTTATCCTGTTCGGCTTTGGTAAATATATCGCGTAGGTAAGGCAAAACTTCGGTTTCTGGGAATCCGAAATAATTGGACTCTTCTTCTTTTGGAGGATAATATTTGGAAGATGGATTAAGGAGCGTCGACTTCATCACAGTGTTCTTAAATCCCATATGCTTATCCAGGATATCTTGCGAATCAAATTGGTCAGTAATTGACTGGACAAGTACAGATTCCCAAGGTGAGGAAAGAAAATCCGGCTGGTCCCTTGATTCATTCGATATTTTCTTGCTCGAGGCGTTTTTCTGCTGCTCATTGAAAAGTTCCAGAATCTGAGGGACACAGGGCTGATATATGCGGCCCTTAATTTCCTCGGTAAAATCAACTGGAAGTGGCTCCACGCCACAATGACTTCCGAGTAGGCTCTTGAATGTGAAGGCGCTGCCAGTTATAGCGCCATGCACATTTATGCCGCCGTACGAGTCATTCAATTTACTTTTCCAATCAGCTTGAGATGGTTGCTCGTCTTTATTCTCTTCAGGAGAGTCAAATCCACTTGATTCTCCCGTTAATATTTCCGTGATTGGGGTTAACTGTGAAAGCTTCTTGTTAAGCTCATGCTGCGCAGCATTTGCATTCTTATAAGTAGATAGGATCTTATCGTATATAAGGCTCTCTTTTCTAAAAGGGAACATATCCTTACGCGTACTCTCCAGTGTGAGTAAAACGACATGCTTGATTAACGGGCGTTGGGCGCTGAAAACAGCTCCGAGAGGTTCTAAAATTTCCTTGTCCAAGTTGGTGATTCTCAGAGGGTCGCAGCTTGGGTTGTAGATTTTAGGACGGTGTTTTCTATGCGGATCCCTTCTGGGTTCAATCCACGCTTCGTGGTATTCCTCCGATCCATCCTCTGCTGACGGTGAAGCAGAGAGCCCTTTATGCTCATGGGGGTGATGTCTCCTTGGATGACATGTCTCTGATTGCGGCATCCAACCTGGAAAAAGCCCTTGTGCAGGCTCGACCGTGACATTTCCAAAAACTTCATTGAAAGGAAACTCGACATGCCTGCGAGGGTGGGGAAGACAAAACTCGGTGTTTCTCGGGTTGGAAAAAAGAGATTCCAGCATTGTAAAAGGAAGAGACCCCGACATGTGCGCATACGGCGGGGTGGTCGGTCGTACTATTTGAAGAGTCATGCAAGTGACTACTACAGAGATTACGGCCACTGATATTGCGAGGGCTCTCCGTATGGATGGCATCGGCTTTTCCGGCAGCTCTCTGTCTACTATTAGATGAGAACAAACAAGAAAGGAGAGCACTTACTCATCAAGGCTCGATTCGTCAGGAATCCTCATATACGACCTGCGCCCGGTGAACACGAAAACACGAAGTTGTTTAAATGCATTAAAAATGCCGGCGAAAAGAATGTCTATGGCATCGTAGAAGCCAGGCGTGGCCAGCCACGCTGCGCCAAAGAAAGCCAGTAAAGAAATCGCGAAGATAGGAAGTCCCGTCATTAGCATGTGAATTCCTCCCGGATCAGACGCGAGACTGCCGGCGGCAAGCCATTGTATCTCACCACCAGTCTCAACATAGAATGATATTTGCGATGCAGATGCTGTTGCGGTAATAATCCTTGGTAAAGTTAGTACGAAAAACAAGATAGTCAGCAACAGTTGCCGAATTATTAGTAGCTTACGTGAGGAGTGCTCCCAGTAACTTCCTTGGCGCGCAAAGGCTGCCTCTGTCCTGTTGAAGAAGAAGTAGTTTACTGCAAAGGATTAAGATTAAGTCTGGTAGAAGGAAGGTTGGTAGGTAGAGAAGAGACAGGAGAACGGGCAGAGAGCTCCGGTGGGTGTAAAGGTGCAAGATTTTGCTGGAAAAGGAGGAGATTATGAGAAGAGAAAATTGGAATTTAGCTTTAAGAAGGAGAGTAGGTGAGCCAAGAACTGCCTCTATAGTCCTCTTGGCAGAGGGTAACGAAGTGGAAGACATTGGCTCCATTTGTACATTTAGCACGCGAGCAGCTGCGAAACGCGCAGCGACATGAGCGGCGGTATATAATCAACACGCTCTGATTCACATTGCGGCACGTGAGGCGCAGGATCAGCCTGGTTCGAGCTTAAACCTCGCAGTGAATTTTGGGAATTCGTGGCGTTGAAATTCACAAGGGGCAAGCAATTGGTTTGAGCAATTGCTATTTGCCGCACCGACCCAAAACGGCCCCTGCAGACGCCCGAGGGCTGAGATTTAGGTAACAGCCCACAAGCCCGCGTTCATTTAGCAGGCGCAAGCAAAAAAGATTGCAGCGGATTACTCCGAGACGCTAAAGCCAAGCCCAGCTGGCGATGCATTTTGGTGGTGAAACGTGAGCTGATGCTATAATTAATTTCCTCATCATGCTTAGACGTGGTAATATACTTATTAAAGACTTCATGTAACGGCCTGCAAGGCTGCGAAGAGTCCTGCATCCTTCAACCGTCTCGTGTCACAGCGCATCCATTCTACACAAGAAACCCGTCGATCACACGACCGAATCAATCGCGAATTGATCGCACGACATATTAGATCATACGAGCAATACGAAAGATATCGTAACGATGTATCAGGAGCGGCGTGGCTGAAGGCATAACTGCGGTGAGTCGCTCTCACAGAATGGTTGGATGCTTGTCTTTTACCCGTCAGCTCGGCGGACGCCATGTATTTGCCAGCATGTAATATCGCCAGGGCCTGAGAACAAGATAAGGGGTGACTGTGCTGTTGCTGTCTTGGTATCAAAAGCTCAGCTCCCGCCGAGTCGCTTAGCCGCACAGACCCTGCTACCCCCTGGGCGATATTCGCGAATATCCGTGTTGCCGCCTGCGGCCATTTGCTCTCAAGCGGCTGGCCAGAAGCTCCAAACGCTGACGCCCAGAAGTTAAGCGACAAAACGCCCATCCTTCCCGATCCTTCCCAATCCGTCTCTAGCCCAACGGCGGACCAAACCCCTAATTTTATACGGAATTTCGGTCACACCTTGCCATCTCCGGCCAGGGCGAACCTCTTTTCCCCGGGTGTCATGCACGCAGCGGTTTTGCTATTAATCTAAGCAGCGTACAATAACTTTCCCTCGGGACACCGGTTTCATCGAGAGAGTCTTATTTCGACCAAAGCAGCGGGTCTCAGCGGTTCCTTTTACGAATACCTAGGATAGCCCTCGTAACGGCTTGAAAACTTCAATTAGCTCCGAAAGTAAGACCGGACTGAGAATCTTACCCTCAGGCAGATCAAAGCTTATTTTCCAGTGGGGTCGAAACGCTCTAAACTTTATTCGTATTTCGGTCTTGTGGACTGGGAGGGGTCGACTGGAAGAATATTTTCCTGATCTTCTTAGCCGTTGCCTATAAAGCTGTCAAATCTCTCTTTCCGCATCCGGTACCTCGGCTCTCGGATTAGATGCGACAAACATCCAGGCGAAAGGCGAGTGGATTTCTGCAGACGTTCCGGTCAACGATATCTGCGACGATTTTCTTACCTCGTTATTTGCACAGTATTTTGGTCTCGGTACCGTTTACACTTGTCTAGGATAAGGTTAACAATGGGAGAGTTCCACTTACAGTTTCTTTGGATCGATAGTCCTCGGATTGTTTCCCATTTCAGTTTCTAATTCAGGATCGCTCTGCTGTCTTTCTTGCAGGAGCTTTAGAATGACAGAAGCCTTTCGGAATACTGATGGCGTAAGCCTAACGATGAAGACAGGTTCCCAATCCTATCGTTACAGTTACGACAGTGCACTTAGGCATTTTGCAAACCAAGCATGCCACAGAATATTGGGGAAGCACTTCTTCCTAGCATCTTTGTGGATACGAATACCCAAAAAACAATTTGCACGTGTTGGCTCCGGTGCTGCCGATCTCGGGTTTCAATTGTTGCAATCGATGATGACCCCTATAGATTGAGACTAAATGGGAATAGCTGATTATGTAATATATCTTAAGCCACTATTAGAGAGACAATTCAATAAGTTTTCAACGCCAATGATCTTGAAATGGAGATTCTGTTCCGCTTTGAATTTTATAATTCAAATACGAGGTGGACATTATATACTACATCCTCTTGCTTGCATCGCCGATAGCATGCCTTTTACAAAATGAAATACGGCAAACTGATACCTAGGTCTCTTCGATATAAGCAGTGCTGCAAAACCGCCCTTGTGCGAAGTCCAAAGATTACTGTGAACGGGCTTGACAATTCTTTGCTTCCGCAAAAGCTACATACAATTCGAGGCAAGGTTCTTGTCGTAGGAGACTAGGCCACTCGATTGCTTCAAAGTAGAGAGAGCTGATCAATGCAAACTTACGGATCAACCTCTGGCATCTGTAGTTCTTATACCAGCGTACAACATTGTGTATGCGATATATTAAATTTTCCGCTTAGTGACATGCGAATTGATTGTTCTCCAAGATTTTCCACTACGTTAATATAAGAGATGTGGACCAATGAGAACTTCAGAATTACTATACACCTGGTTAGAGCCATAAATGAGCGTAAAAGGGCTTGTGCAACCTAACGTATTATCCAAATAAATGTGTACCACCATATTATACAACGGTTTAGAAGATCCTAGCAAATTTGAATAAGCCCATGAGGCTGTGGACCAGCAAGATGGTCTACTGGCAGCAGGACCATATGGAAAATGCTAGGTAATTTACGTAGAGGGTAATTTAATATTTTCTAATCAAACCAAATGCATTTGAAAAAACTGTTTTCTCTGGAATTAACCGTGGATGCGGTGCCTTGACAATTTGGCTTTTGGCGTTTGATGGGAAAAGTCTAGGCTTGGCGGGCCGTCATGCTTGAACAACCCCTGTCCTTTCCCCCAGCACAGCCCTCCAGCCAGTGCCTCCTTGTTCCATGACTGCCTCAACCACTGCCTCAACCACTGCTGCGCCTTGTCTTTGACTTGGTTGAACACTTCCCTCATGTACTCTGTATAGCAGACACTTCTACACTTTTCGCTGTCTTCTTGACCTTCCTTTGTGCCATTAGCTTGGTATTATCTGGTGACCGCCTATCCAGGCCACTGGGTTGCCGACCAGTTTCATTATCCAATCAAGCGGCCACTTTCCATTTGCCGCCCCAAGTTTCGCATCACGTCAATCACATGCACAAGACCACAATACCTAACACCAAACACTCTTCCTCTACACCACCTCTCCTCTATAGTCGTGCGAGCTGAAAGCTCGCGTCCTTCACGCCACCAATGCGGCCCTTCTCTTCTTTCAACGCTCTCCCCACGACCCTCACATTATCTCTTCTACTCAGCCCCGTTTCTGCAGACGATCTTCAAATAGAAGTCACCAAAGCTGTAGAATGCACCCGCAAAACCCGCAACGGCGATGACATTTACGTGCATTATCGTGGAACACTCCAGAGTGACGGCACAAAGTTTGACAGCAGCTATGACAGGGGTCCACCGTTCGAGTTTGTGTTGGGAGCTGGACAGGTTATTGCTGGCTGGGATAAGGGACTGCTGGATATGTGTATTGGTGAGGGGAGGACGTTAACAATTCCGCCGGAAATGGCGTACGGGAATCGTGCGATCGGGAAAATTCCCGCTGGGTCAACACTGAGTAGGCATCCTTCGCAATATTTGGGTGACGTTAAAGTTAATATGTGGTTACAGTCTTTGAAACGGAGCTTACGGGAATCGATGGAGTCAAAGCGGAGGAGCCTGCATCATCCACTTTTGCAGCTGTTTCTCCAACTTCGACTGCAGATGTGACTGCCACGGCGCAGCCTGACAAGGAAGGTGGACCAGAAGGCGGACCTAAGGATCATGACGGCCCTGAGAACGACGGCGAATGCAAGTTATTAGGGCCCTTTGCCTTGCTCATCCAAGGCGCTCTTGGTGCACTTGCTCTCTCGTCACTTGTCTACAAACGATGGCGCGAGACTCCTCGGCGACCACTCAAGATCTGGTGGTTCGATGTTTCGAAACAAGTTTTCGGATCCGTCCTTTTGCATCTTGCCAACCTTTTCATGTCATTGCTTTCCTCCGGCGAATTCGATGTCGCCGCAAAGACTAAACAGACCGCGCAATTCGTACAGGACGACGGTGGCCGACAACCCAACCCATGCTCCTTTTACCTACTCAATTTAGCTATTGATGTAAGTCACTCTAGTCACCTATAAACGGATAGTCTTTTAAGAAGGCCCATTCTAACTTCATAACCAGACAACTATCGGCATCCCCATCCTAGTCCTGCTCCTCAAGCTTTTGCATAAAGGTGCTCTCCTTACACCCCTCGCCAACCCCCCAGAGTCGATCCGGTCGGGTAATTATGGCCACCCACCACGCGCTGTGTGGTGGCTGAAGCAATCCATAATCTACTTCCTCGGCCTCTTCGGCATGAAACTCTGCGTTTTCTTCATCTTCCAACTCCTCCCGTGGATCGCATGGGTAGGCGACTGGGCACTTAGTTGGACAGAAGGGAATGAAGCAATCCAGATTACCTTTGTAATGCTTATTTTCCCGCTCATCATGAACGCACTCCAATATTGGATCATCGATGGATTCATCAAGGATCCAGGAAGCGGCGATCATCAGCCTCTCCCAACCGACGATGAGAGCGACGACGAAAGCGGGGATGAGGCGTGGCTTGGGCAGCGTAGGAGATGCAGGCTTGGTGAATCGGACGAGGAAGATAGCGAGGACGAGGTAGAGGTCAACGCGAAGAATAAAGAGAGGATTGCCGAAAGGGGGCCATTGAACGAGGCAAATCCAACTCCTATACCTTCTAGGAGGTCAGAATACGATCCGGCGACGGATGGCGCAGGTAGCGGTGGTTCTGAGCATTTTGGAAATGAGGACGATGACAAGGAAGCGTTGAATTCTAGGAGAATGTAGCATGGTTTCCGGGTCGTGTTTGGATGTTGAGGCGTTGGAATCGTTACGCATGGGCTGGGCTTTTTCGTTGTTATTCATATCGAGATGAGGACTGGTTCGAGGATATATACTTAGTGACGCGCGTCGGGCATTGTATAGTTTGTGCATAACATGGAGTGGCAGTACTGCAATTGCATAGCCAGTTATCATCAGACCTATTTCCGGCCTGTTCTCTTAGTGTACCTTTGGTCCCCGTACACTGGAATGGGTCTGTCTTGCTTTGGAGTGCACAGCAGCATGTCCCCACTTCCGCCCATCAAACGATAAAGAACGCCTGGTAAAGCGATATTCCGGGGGAAGGGTAGTATTTAAAATAGACACGAACAGGATTTGGAAAAAATGTAAGCAAAGCTTGGCTTTTCGCCTGGCAAACCAGGACCCAAACTATCCTGCATTCTGATTCGCCCTCCCATCTACCTTCGTTGCCTAACCTCACACTCAGTAATCCACATTCATCAAGCCCACAAAATAGATTTCCATAAGCCCTCCAAACCCCTTCCCTATAGTCCCATAGACATAACCCGCACCCAAAAAAATGCTCAAACCCCACATCCCCTGCAGCATCCCGCGCCCCACCCTCTCCCTCTTCCAGACCCTGAAAGCACAGTGTAAGCACGTGCGGCTGCCGAAAGCGATATTCAGAAAGACCTCAGCCGTGCACCGCCGGAGAGGCAGGACCGAGCACACGCAGCAGTTCGTGCTGGGCAGCGTGCTGGTGGTGCATGTTTCGAAGTGCGGGACCAAAGGGGCGGCCAAGGCGGCGTTTGCGGAGCTCGAGAAGGTCGGGCTTTGGAGATTTATGAGGCGGGTGAGTTTGTATTTTATTTTTATTTTAATTTCTCTTATACTCGGTTCTTTACCTGCTTGTTAGTTGCGGAGAGGCCGGTGTTTGGGGTTTGGGGTTGGGTTGAGGAATGAGGGCTGACAAGCGTGCCAGCGCGGCTTGAGACGGCAGAAGGATGTTTTTGTCATTACCGGGTTTGCGGCTACGCTTGGAGCGAGGATTCTCTGTGTTTGTTTGCTGGCGCCGAGTATGGAGGGGCCGAGGATGATTTTTGGAAATGTGTTGGTGCCGTTGGAGAAGAGAGATCAAGGGGGGTAGGAGTTGGAAATAGGTGTTGCGGGAATTTGATTTTGACGGTTTGATATGCTCTACTAGCGATTTGAAGCAAATCATGCATTGTTCGGAGTTTTAGATTTGGGATTGCTTGGAGTTCTGGGGTTGCTATGATGTGGTGCGTCAGCGTATGCAGAGGGAGAAAGGAGATACATCCAGGCTTGCCAATAAATCAACGAGACTTCAATATTGAATTAAATTGAATACCTAGACTCAATTAATTTAGTCAACTAAACGCTCACAGGTTTGGCAACGCATTTAATCTAGATATCCTATTTAAATTAAGTTAATTAAAATATTAAAACTTTTAACATTATATAGAAATATATTACATTTTATATATAATAATACTCTAAACCTTATTTTTCGTAGTATTCCTTAATAATATTTTATTATTTAAAGTATTACCTATTATCAGGTGAAACCTAAGCAGATACTTATAGAACTGTAAGGCACAGGCAACTCGCCTGTGAGGTACGTGCGCTGTACGTGTCTAGGGAAAACCCTTCCTTACCTCGCACACAGACTCCTCCTTTCCCTTAAGGATTCGTCTGTCTATACAATATACCCTATTATTCCATTATTAGCTCCCTATCCACATCCTCACCTTATATTTAAATCCTTACTAATCCCCTTAGGAGGATAGCCGGTTTGATTTTTCTATAATGCCTCCAAAGACAAGATTGACGCCTACACTTAACGGTGATACGCCCGCGATATAACGGCAAAACGCCTTAGAATCTAGTGCAGACGAAAACGCTAGAAGCACACTAGCAGAATCTAAGCCACCTTCCAAATCTTAAAACGATTAGATAGCTATAAACGCTAGAGACCAGTTTAATATATATACCTAGGCTTAATAGAAGCCTAGCAAGGTTATTAGCGTTTTACTAAATACTACTAATATAAAGAAGCTAGATAAGCTGGTAAAAAAAATAGTTAACTTATAGAGCATTATTAACTTAATAAAGCCCTCCCGTTGCCTCTCTAGTAAAGAGTATAAGTTACGTATTAAACGCATACGCCGAATAAATCTTAACGCCCTAGTTAAGAAGTTACCACCTAATATTAATAGTACTATTTAATAGAGGTTTAACTGGTAGATTACTATAGTTAAAAAATAATTTAAGGTTAATAACGCTAACTATAACTATAAGTAACGCACGTAATAGGCCATTTGTAACCGACTACTGGTACTATACTAAGGCACAAGACTGCAGCCTAAAAGGCTCCGAGACAGCGTTAGGACTACCCTTATATGTCTTAAATATGGTTAAAATTGAGGTATAAACCCTACGGTTAGGACTCTGTATTTATATATATATTCCACCTAATTTCCATAAATTTACAATTAAGTCGCTTATTTAATTCTTTATAGTGCAAAGCTTATACTACTAAAGGTTTTATAAAAGAGAAGACAATTACCTAACTAGTATATTGCCGACTAGGTACTAAAGATAAAAGTCCTTTACTATAGGACGAATTTAAGACTATAGTCTAAGACTAGATTAAGGACCCTACAGTAAGACGCTTTAATAATACTATTATATACTATATAACTGTAATAAAGGAGAACCAAAAGTTTAATACCTTTTTAGCTTATATATATAGCTTAACGAACCTCTTCTTATATACCCCTTTTATTAATCCTAATTAATAAATGGGCTTTTAGTTCTTATATCTACCTACCTACCTATAAGTAGAGCTCTTCCACTAAAACTTTATTATATAGGTAAGAACCACTAAGGACCTCTTTACTAAAATCCGCTATATAAAGTAATTATTTAACACTATAAAGCTTATGGAAGATTGCGCAGTTAGCAGCGGTAAATCCTCGTACTTAAAGCATAGTTATATATAGGCTTTATAGGGTTAGGTTTAGAGAATAAAATCTAAAAAAGGTAAGGCTTTCCTAAATAAACTCCTAGGAAGACAACTTAATAGCTAGATAGCTATAAGGCTATTGCCTAGGTATATAGTAGGGAGTAGGTAAGCCAAGTATAAGTTATAAGAAGAGTTAATAGAAGAGGACGATATGGTAAAGAGTAGGTATAGCAATACCCTAGTATAGAGACGAACTAATAAGGAGGGAAGGGCTATAAGCCCGAGGAGCTTATAAGGAGGTGCTAAGGGCTAGCCGAAGGCTAGCATTAGCTGCTCCTAAGAGCCCCTAGGCGTGCACCTGAGTAAGGGATAAAATACCCCTTATATTGCCCCCCCCCTTCGTTATGGCTGGCCCCCAGCCCATATACCCAAATAAATTGATTTCTATATATAAAAAGGTAAGCAGTGTTGAAGCCTTGCTTATACAGGGAAATAGGGAAAAAGACTAGTCAAGTAGCCTCGATAAAAACCTCAACCTATAGCCAAAACCTAGTGGGAAAAAAGGCCTATTTAGGAAGGAAAAGAGCATCTGCTGGTGGGGTAAGACTTAATCGTATATAATCAATCTTAAAGAGACAATCGCCTGCGATTAGGTCTTAGTAGCCCTTTGGCTAATAACCGGAGAGTCTCCGGGTTGGAGACGTAGCTCCTAATTGCCTTCCCCGGCCGCGTAATCAGTTTTTATAAGGAAGTGATGGCCAAATAACTTATACGCGTGTTTCCTTCCTTCTGAATTACGCTATCGTAACGGAGTTATATCAGCAAGTTTAAGCCGTAGCTTAAGAAGAGATTATATAGGATCTAAGAGCTGCTGCTATTTCTTAGGCGAGCTATAGCTCTTAAAGCAACCAAGCAGCCTTAATAAAAACCTTAACCTATAACTAAAACCTAGTAGGAAAAAAGGTCTTTTAGGAAGAAAAAGAGTGTCCGCTAGTAAGGTAAGATTTAATCACATACAATTAATCTTAAAGCTATAGCTTAAGAATAAGCCGTCGCCACTCTTAAGCGAATTATAGCTCTTAAGGCAAGCTATAGCTTAGTAAGAGATAACTACTATAGTTAAGTCTTAGTAGCCCTTTAGCTAATAGCTAGAGAGTCTTTAGGTTAAAGCTATAGCTCTATAAAAGATTATATAGGATTTTAGAGCTATATAGCTTTTAAAGTAAGTAGTAGCATATAAGACTACCTATAATCTTAGAGATTACCTTTAATCTTAGAGCTAAAGCTCTTTAACGAGCCTAGCTCTATAAGAGGTAATTGCCTATAATCAAGTCCTAGTAGCCCTTTAGCTAATAGCCGGAGAGTCTCTAGGTTAGGCCATAGCCCTTAATTATATTTAATCTTAAAAGTAAGGGTAGTAGCTATAGCTTTAGAAGCTAGCTGTTAGTTCTTTAGATAGCTATTAAATAGCAATTAGATAGCCTCTAGGGTAGCTATGTTTCTTTAAGGACGTTTAACCTTCTAATCTCTATTAGTGGGACCTTTATAGAAGTAAACCGCGATTAGCCTATTAAATATTTACAAGCTTAATCGCGTAGAATCCCCCTTAACTTCTATTAGAAAGCTTTTAAATAATAATTAAATTATCTTTAAGTCGCCGTTGGGGCAGAGCTATGCTGCTACACTACTAATTATATATAGGTATACTAATCGCTAGGGAATAATCGCGTATAATCTAGATAGCATATAACCCTTAGCTAGGTAGCTACTATCTCCTTTATCTTCTAATCTGTATCTACTAACTATAATATGCGGATACGATCTACTAGATATTACGGCTCTGGTAGAAAATGGCAGAACTTGGCTGGCAGAACTTGGCTGGCAGAACTTGGCAGAACTTATGGTCGCGTAACTAGAGGACCGCATAAAAGAACCCTACTTTAACCGGCGCTGCTCTTTTTCTCCTTTCCTTTCTCTAGCTTTATATCCTTATTTATAGATAATCCAATTATACAGGCTTGCATGCGCCCTTCTCGCTATACTTATACCTTAATTAACTAAGTCGCTAATATTATCTAAAGCTTATACTACTATTTCTTCCTAAGAAGGAACTTAAATATATCTATAAGACTAAGAACAAAATAAGAATAAAGAATAGGACCCTAAGGACATTACTAGGACTATAAGAATAGGATAGAACCCTAAGAACCAGATACGCATAGACTAGAACCCCTAAAGAAATTACTTAGAATTATAACGGAACCTTATAGCAGGAACTACAGTGGGTTCTATTATTGGGCTAGGTATATAGGTAAGGATAAAACAATAACATAATAACAACTGGTGGAGTGGTTACCTAACAGATTAACTCTAATTGTATTCTAAGATTTACTACAAGGAGAGAACTATCTACAGTAGGGACTAAGGTCCTTTAAATACATAACCATACTCCTAAGAAATCCTCTCTTATACGTAAGGTACGTGTTATACGTATTATATATAGCATACACTGCGTATACTTTGTACACCGCGTATAACATTATATAACTCGCTTACCATTCTTTGTTATATAGTTCTACCAGATCCATCTTAGACCGTACTTATATTAACCAACTAGCTTCCTACAACTCTTCCCTAAGTAGTTATAATATTGTACTTAAAGCGTCCGTAATACTATCTCCCTTCTCTTTATTTTCGTCTTTAAAGATTCCTAACATCTTTAAGTCGTCTACTAGAGGTATAATATCCGTTTAATTAGTCTAGTTAATATCCTTGCTTATTATACCTAAAGCTTCTTCTTCTTTATAAGCGCAACGTTATGCTTGCACTGTGGCTGCCATACTATTACTTAGTGAGATAATGTTGTCTCCGTATTCTTATTGTGCGAAAGCAGGGTTAGTATATGTTATAATAGCAAGTCCCTTGTCTTAACAACCCTTATTTTACTCAGAGTGTACTAAAGCAAACGTTTAATTATCCTGTGATATTTGCTCTATTTCTAACACTAAATATGCGCGTTCTATAACTCTTAACAGTCTTTGAGTTCCCTAAGTAACTTATTATAGGGTCTTGTGTTTAATCTACCGCTATAAAGCTTAATAGTAAGCTCTTAAGCGCCTTAGATAAGCTTCGTCGTTTATAGAAAGCGGAGTAGGAGGCTATAGCTGCTTAATAGCGTACCCTTAAAGCCCGTCTATTGGCCCCTGCCCGTCTTCTTTATTTTAAATATATCCGTGAGAAGGTCCGTTCTAAGGAGTAGAAACTAGTTTAATAGGGTTTGTTTAAACTAGGTAACGAAAGAATTGGCTCTCCTCCTATAAGGGAAATAACTCCAAGTAGCTTGGCAATTGCTCCTCTTAGGTCCCCCTTAGGTAACTTATTCTTTGGCGATCCTTCTTTATTAATATTACCTAACCTGCTTTCTTTTAATACTCTTATACCTTTCCTATAGCATTCCTTAGGTTGCTTAGTGGTTCCTAGGTAGTCTTACTATAGCCTATCTACTTTACTTTATACTACGTTTCGTTATCTATATCCTTGTAACTAATAATCTTTAAAACTTGCTATTTATCTTCCTCTTATCCTCTGTATATGTCTGCCTTGTAGACTAGTGGCTTAATATTCCCATATACTGGCTCTAGTATTGCAACGTGTTATATAGGGTAGATTTTTATTTTAGCTAGTAGGTTTAACTTATACATAACTAATAAAATTCTTTGCTTAACTTTAAAAGGTCCTAGTCTAACATAGTCTAACTTTTTACTTAGTCGTCGACTCTTGAAATTTTTATGTAGTAGCTATACTTTATCCCCCTCCTTAAGATCTGGTCCCTTAGATCTCTTAGTATTATAGTACCTTTTTATTCGTTCTTATACTAGTTTAGCTGTTTCTTTAAGGTCTGCATAAAGATTTATTAACGTCTCTATTCTTTACTTAGCTGTGCTACTCGTCTTTTTTGCTTAATGTGGCGATAATGATATTTTTGGCTTATACCCGTAATTCGCCTTAAATAGTAATGTCCCCATTCCTTCTTATGGTGTTGCATTGTATGTAAACTATATAACTGGTAATAACAATACCCAATTATTCTGTGCGTAATTAATATAGTGCCTTAGATACTGCTCTAGTATCTAGTTTAGTCTTTCTGTTTATCTATCCGTTTGCGGATAATACGCTATAGATATTACTGCGTAAACTTTTTATTCTGCTAGAAACACTTCCTAAAATACTACTATAAATCTTAGATCTCTATCTGATATAATCTTATCTGGTGCTCTATATCTTGCGAATACTTCTTTTATATAGATTCTAGTAATATCTTCTACTAATATCTCTTTAGTGCATGCTATAAAGTATCCCCACTTTGTTAGCTTATCCACTATTACTAAAATCGCGTTATAATCTTATTCTATAATAGGATCTCTTAACTTTAGTAACTTAATAATAAAGTCCTATAATATAACCTCCCATGGTCTTCCTAGTGTCTTAATAGGTTGTAGCCCTCTATACGGCTTATACCTTGTTGGTTTGTTTCTTTAGTAATCTAGATATTTCTTTATAACTTATCTTACTAGTCCCCAGATTCCTTAAATAATATACTCCTCTTAAAGTCTTGACACTAAGCCTATAGCTCCGTTGTGTCCTTATATTATTCCCTTGTGGAATTCCTTAATAAATTCTTCTATAATAGACTTAGGCATATACGTTGCTTCTCTATTTTTATATTGCTTTAAGTCTGGATCCTCTGCCTATGCTTCTTAGATCTTTTATATCTAATCACTTTCTAGTAATTTATAGATCTGACTTTCCTTAGTCGCTATAATCTTTAGATAATTATACCTAATTAATCCATCTTAATCCTTTCGTAATAAAGCTCCTGATAGCTTTTTATTACTTTATAGTTTAGCCTTTCTACTTAGAGTGTCTGCTCGTGCATTATCTATACCCTTGGTATACTAAATTTTAAAATAGTATTCTATAAGCATTTCCGCCTATCTAACCTATCTTTGGTTGAGTTTCTTTATTATTAGGAATCCTATAAGGTTCTTATAGTCCGTCTTAACTATAAATAGTTTCTCTATACCTTGTAAAAATGCTCTCTATTTTTTAAGTGCTATAACTATACCTAACAACTCCTTATTGTAGATGTTATAGTTTAACTCTAGTGGTGTCATCTTTCGACTATAGTATGCCACTAGGTGCCATCCATCTTAATATTTCTATAGGAAGTACGCCCCTAGTGTAAAGTCTAATATATCTATTTCTATAACCATCTCTAGACCTGGTTAATAAATCTTAAGAACTGGCTCCTAGGTAAATAACTCTTTAACTTTCTTAAATAGTTCTTGTTGTTTCTTTCCCTATGCCTATAGTTCTTCCTTCTTTATTAACTGCGTAAATAGCTTAATGTCCTATAACTATTGCGCTATAAACCTTCTGCAGTAATTATAAAACCCTAGGAACGATTTTAACTATATAATATTCTCTAGTTCCTGCTAATTCACTATAGCCTTAATCTTCTTTAGATCTATACTAAGTTGGCCTAGTTTAATAATAAATTTAATAAAATTGGTCTTCCTAGTAAAGAACTCGCATTTTTTAATTACTACTGGCATCTGTTCTTCTTATAGTCTCTTTAAGACCCATTTAATGTATTCTCTATGTTCTTCCTTACTCTCTAAGTAGATAATAATGTTGTTAAGGTATACTATAACAAATTTATCTAGGTGTTCTCCTAATATACTATTAATTTGCTTTTAGAACGTTACTAGTGCGTTTATAAGCCCGAATTGTATAACTAATAGCTTATATAGTCCTTCCTTTGACCTAAAGGCTGCCTTCTATTTATTGCCTTCCTTAATTCTAATCTAATGGTATGCCTATCTCAGATCTATCTTTATAAAGATCTTTGCGTTGCCTATCCTGTCTTAGATTTCGCTAATTAAGGGTAAAGGATACCTATCCTTCCTAGTAATGCTATTTAATTGTCTATAGTCTATACACATCCTAAGTTTTCCATTTTTCTTTAGAATAAATAGTACTGGATATCCTGCTAATAACTGTAATGGTCTAATATATCCCTTGCGTAAGTTTTCCTAGATAAACTCCTTAAGCGCTACTAACTCCGTTTTAGTAAGCTTGTAGATTGGAAAGAACTTTAGACTTATTCCCTTTTTTAATTCTATCTTATGGTCCTAAGCTGCATGCTCTAATAGCTTTTTACTTTCTAGTAACTATAACTTTTTACCATACTTATAGTATTTCTTTGGTATATAACTTAAGCCTCACTTAGTCTCTTTATATATCGCTCCAACTTGGTACTATACTAACTTGGTTTACTGTCACACTTTATACTATTATATATCCTTAATATCGACCTGACCTATAACCCAATTAATCTTTAGATTGTACTCCTATAACTAAGGCATTCCTAGTATTGCCTTATCCTGTCCTAATAGTAGGATATTAAAAGACATTCTAACTGGTCTCCCTTTAATAGTTATCTAAATAGGTCCTATTTTATGATTAATAATACCTCCTCTATAGGCTATCTAATCTCCTAAAATTATTATAAGTGGATATAGGTGTTTCTTTTATCTATATAGTAACCCTATCCTTTCTACTATCTTTGGTGATATGTGGTTCCTAGTTACTCTACTATCTACTAATACTTTAAACTACTGATCTTGCTACTTAGCTTTTAAATTTAGGTGTTAACCTTGAATTTCTTTAAGGGTCTAAGGCTCTAATACTAGTTCCCTTTAGTCCTATATACCTCCCCTTTTCCTAACTATTGGCTGCTAGATTCTGCTTATACTTAGTCTAACTTAAGCCAATACTTAGTTTATTTCTTTTCCTCTATATACTATAGATAAGTGTTCTCTAGGCACTCCTACCACTATTATCCGTCTAGGTATTCTTCCGTAAGGAATCTTTCTAGTTAAAGTATTAAGTCTCCTTAACCTTGTACTTCTACTGGGTGCTAACTATGTATATACTTAGTATTTCTAAACCGCTTTTCTTCTAGTGCCTAATATATTCTTACTGGGTACTTCCGGTTCTTATCTTTAGGTGCTCTATATATGTTATATATATTATCTATACAAGCTATCCATGATAGTATATAATGCGCTATATGTTTTAGGTTAACTCTTAGTTTATCTTTATCCTTAAGTTTAAACCTATACCTAGTTAACCTAACCACTAGTATCTCTACTATAGGTATTAAGATTTGTTGCTCACTTCTTTAGTCCCTAGACCCCTCTTCTAGGTTCCTTAACATTATAATTAATGCTTCTTTAATATGACTTATACGTTTTTCTATAATGGGTTAGTCTTGGACAACTTTTTTGTCTAGCTATATATAAAAATCTTCCTATTTATTATTGTGTTGTTGCCTATACCACTTTCTATATAACTGGTTTAGTGTGTATAGTCTATCCGTTAGAAAGTACCTTGTTATTACTATATTATAATATTCTTTAGTATATCTTTCTTTAAACCTAGTTGGAATATCTAGATCCTCTTTTTATTCTAGTTTATCTAACTATTTTACCCTAGGTGTCCCTGCACTTGGCCTATTAATAACTCTTTATATAGGTGCTCTGTCTCTTATATAACCTAGCATAGCTAACCTCTTGTCTAGCTTCTGCTCTTGCTATGCGATAATTCTTATCCTAAACTTATCCATAGTTTTTTGTTTTCTGCGTCTTGCAGCTAGATCTTTATAGTTATTTTGCTTTTTAATCCTAGTATTAACTATTTAATCTTTAGGCTGAACACTGCGTTTACCTAAGATTGCTAATGTTCTTATTTATTCTCCGAACTTATAGTTCTTAAACTTGCGTCCTATACTTATTTGTTTATTACTAAACTAAGTTACTACCCTTTCCTATTAGTTTTCGTCCGTTATGGGTCCTTAGGTGTATCTTATCTTATCTTAAGAATCTTAAGCTTTTCTTATCTCTTCTTAAGAATCTTAAGCCTGTGGCCTTTTGCCTTTATTAAGTAATGAGCTAGCACTAGTAGTTATCTACTTGCTTAGTTTCTTTTAAACATTACTCCTATTGTCTTATAAAGCGATAGAAATCGTATCTAATAGTGTTATAACATCCGTTACTAAACCTTGTTTGGTAATGGTCTTAGTCTCTACTTCTATTGCGTTATTAAGGTTTAAGTGCTCCTAGTTAGCCTCCTTTTCATCCTCGTCGCTGGTGATTAATAAGTACTCTAACTCTATTATTATTACTACTAATCTTTGCCTGTATGTTGCTGTAACATCTTAATCTAGCTTATAGAGTTAATTTTATTCTTTATCTAACTCTCCAGTTTCTTTAAGTCCTTTTAACTCTAGCTCTTATGGCTAATAGCTTGCGCTGTACTTAGCGTCTTTATAAATTTGGCATGCGTTGTTGTAATAATACGCAAAACTATTAATTAAACATTCTTTTGTTCCTTATAGTGCACCATTATCCCTCTATACATATGTGCTGTCTGCTGGTCTGGTTTCCTTTACCGCGTAGTTACTCTAACCACCTCTATAGTCTCTGGCAAAATAACCCTATTTTCCACAATTTATATAAGCTCTATCTTTAAACCATTTTTTTTGCTATGGAGTCTGCCTAAACGTCTTCTACTGCTAAGATCCCTGGTTTAGCCTTTACTCCTAGGTCCTTTAATTACTTAATCCTTAACCTCTGGGTTTCTATAGTTTCTTTTCCTATCTTTAGGTTTCTTTAATACCGCTTAGGTTTATTGGCTCTGCACTATTTTATAGTTTTTAACTCTATATCTGTCGTTGCGTACTCTATGCCTTATATAACTATGGAACTCTGTCTTGCCCTCTCTTGGCTTGTTCCCTTTGGTAAATCCTATTATTAATCTTTATTAACTAATCTATTAACTCTCTTAGAGTATCCGTATCTTCTATCAGAATAATTACGTCCTAGACTTTAGCCTTAAGTCCCTATTTATACTATGCTATAAGCACCTTGTTATTCCACTTAACCTATATAGCTAGTGTTTAAAACTGTGTTATATACTTAATTACTAAAGTGCGTTATACTAAGTTCTAAAGCTTTTGTTCCGCTGTGGTTATAGCTTCTAGGTCTCTAAATATCTATATTAGTTGTTCCGCAAACCTATTCCAACTGGCAAATATATACCGTACATCTTGGTTAGTAGTTGTTATGCTATTGGCCTGTATTTCCATAAGATATAGCTTAAACCACTTAAGTGCCCTCCCCGTTAGGAATAATCCTGCATAGGCTACTTAATCTAACAATGTTGCTAACTTCGCTCCTTCCTGTACTACCTTAAAGTGCATTTACGTAAGAAATCCCTTAAGCTTTAACTTCTCTCCTAAGAATTATTTAATTAAAGGTAACTTAATCTTTGCTACTCTAATTTTATTAATGCGTTCTTTAAGTATCCTATTATTGTCTTATAAGTAATTAACCATTTCCTGTAACTAACCTTATGTAACCACTTAAGAATCCCTATTGTCTATACTGGTATCTCCTGGCCCTAAGGTTGTGGCTATTGCCAATACCGTTGCGACTGGTGCTGCTCTTGGTGGTATATTGTTCAAATTTATTCCAATACCGTAACCTTAGTAGTGAATGTGTAACGGAACCTTGTAGTAGGAACTACGGTAGGTTCTATTATTAGGCTGGGTATATAGGTAAGGACAAAACAACAATATAATAATAACTGGTGGAGTAGTTGCCTAACAGATTAACTCCAATTATATTCTAAGATTCACTACAAGGAGAGAACTATCTACGGTAGGGACTGAGGTCCTTTAAATACACAACTATACTCCTAAGAAATCCTCTCTTGTACGTAAGGTACGTGTTATCTATATTAAATGTAACGTCCCTTCCGTTTAACATAGTTAATACGTTTAACACCATATAACCTTAGTTACTATTCCTTGTTACATAGTTCTACCAAATCTATCCTAGACTGTGCCTGTATTAACTAACTAGCTTCCGCCGACTCTTCTCTAAGTAGTCATAACATTGTACTTAAAGCGTCCGTAACACTATCTCCCTCCTCTTTATCTTTGTCCTTAAAGATTCCTAACATCTCTAAGTCATCCACTAAAGGTATAATGTCCGTTTAATTATTCTGGTTAATATCCGTACTTATTATGCCTAAAGCTTCTTCTTTTCTTTCCTGGGTTAAGCGTCGCCTTTATACAGTCTCCTCCATACTGTTGCTAGGTGAAGTGATGGTAATTCCTTACTCAAGGTATACGAAAGAGGGGTTAGCTTATATTACGCTAGCGAGTCCTTTATCTTAACAACCCTCCTCTTGTTCTAAGTGTACTAAAGTAAACATTTAATTATCCTGCGATGTTCGCTCTGTCTCTAACGCTAAGTGTGCGCGTCCTATGATTCTTAATAGTCTTTGAGTTCCCTAAGTAACTTGTTATAGGGTCTTGTGTTTAATCTACTACTGTAAAGCTTAATAGTAAGCTGGCCTCCGCGCTCCTTAAGGTTTAATATGCCTTAGAAGAGTCCGCACGCGTCCTTAAAGCTTAACGTTTAGCTTATACTCGTCTTTAACGCCTTAAATATGTCCGTAAGAAGGTCTATTCTAAAGAGTGAAAACTGGTTTAATAGGGTTTGTCTAAGCTAGGTAATAAAAGGATTGGCTTTCCTCCTATAAGGGAAATAACTCTGAGTAGCTTAGCAATTGCTCCTCTTAAGTCCCCCTTAGGTAACTTATTTTTTGGCAATTCTTCTTTATTAATATTACCTAACCTACTTTCTTCTAATACTCTTGTACCTTTCCTATAGCGTTCCTTAAGTTACTTAGTGGTTTCTAGGTAGTCTTACTATAGCCTATCCACTTTACTTTATACTACGTTTTGTTATCTACATCCTTGTGACTAATAATCTTTAAAACTTGCTATTTGTCTTTCTCTTGTCCTCTATATATGTCTGCCTTATAGACTGGTGGCTTAATATTCCCGTATACTAGCTCTAGCATTGCAACATACTATATAGGGTAGATTTTTATTTTGGCTGGTAGGTTTAACTTATACGTAACCAATAAAATTCTTTGCTTAATTTTAAAAGGTCCTAGTTTAATATGGTCTAACTTCTTACTTAGTCGTTAACTCTTAAAATTTTTGTATAGTAGCTATACTCTATCTCCCTCCTTAAGATCTGGTCCCTTAGATCTCTTAGTATTGTAGTACCTTTTTATTTGTTCTTATACTAGTTTAGCTGTTTCTTTAAGGTCTGTATAAAGATTCATTAACGTCTCTATTCTTTATTTAGCTGTGCTACTCGTCCTTTTTGCTTAACGTGGTAATAATAATATTCTTAGCTTGTACCCATAATTTACCTTAAATAGTGATGTCCCCATTCCTTCTTGTGGTATTATATTGTATGCAAACTGTATAACTGGTAATAACGATACCTAATTGTTCTGTATATGATTAACATAGTGCCTTAGATACTGCTCTAGTGTCTAGTTTAGTCTTTCCGTTTGTCCGTCCGTCTGCGGATAATACGCTGTAGATATTGCTGCGCGAACTCCTTATTCTGCTAGAAACACTTCCTAAAATGCTGCTATAAATCTTGGATCTCTATCCAATATAATCTTATCTAGTGCTCCATATCTTGCGAATACTTCTTTTATATAGATTCTAGCGACATCTTCTACTAATATCTCTTTAGTGTATGCTATAAAGTATCCCCACTTTATTAGCTTATCCACTATTACTAAAATCGCGTTATAATCTTGTCCTGTAATAGGATCTCTTAACTTTAGTAACTTAATAATAAAGTCCTATAATATAACTTCCTATAGTCTTCCTGGTGTCTTAATAGGTTATAGCCCTCCATACGGCTTATGCCTCGTTGGTTTATTTCTTTAGCAATCTAGATATTTCTTTATAACTTATTTTGCTAGTCCCCAGATTTCTTAAACAATATACTCCTCTTAAAGCCTTAACACTAAGTCTATAGCTCCGTTGTGTCCTTATATTATTCCCTTATAGAATTCCCTAACAAACTCTTCTATAATAGACTTAGGCATATACGTTACTTCTCTATTTTTATATTGCTCTAAGTCTAGATCCTCTACCTACGCTTTTTAGATCTTCTGTGTCTAATTACTCTCTAGTAATTTATGGATCTGACCCTCCTTAGTCGCTGCAATTTTTAGATAATTATACCTAATTAATCCGTCTTAATCCTTTTGTAACAAAGCTCTAGACAGCTTTTTACTACTCTATAGTTTAGCCTTTCTGCTTAGAGTATCTGCTTGTGCATTATCTGTACCCTTAGTATACTGAATTTTAAAATGGTATTCTATAAGCATTTCCGCCTATCTAACCTGTCTTTGGTTGAGTTTCTTTGTTATTAGGAATTCTATAAGGTTCTTATAGTCCGTCTTAACCACAAATGGTTTCTTTATGCCTTGTAAGAATGCTCTCTATTCCTTAAGTGCTGTAACTATACCTAACAACTCCTTATTATAGATGTTATAGTTTAACTCTAGTGGTGTTATCTTCTGACTATAGTATGCTACTGGGTGCCATCTATCTTAATATTTCTATAGGAAGCACGCCCCTAGTGCAAAGTCTAATATATCCGTTTTTACAACCGTCTCTAAACCTAGTTGGTAGATCTTAAGAACTGGCTCCTAGGTAAATAACTCTTTAACTCTTTTAAATAGTTCTTGTTGCTCCTTTCCCTATACCCACAGTTCTTCTTTCTTTATTAACTGCGTAAACGGCTCAATGTCCTGTAACTATTGCGCTATAAACTTTCTACAATAATTGCAAAACCCTAGGAACGATTTTAACTATATAACGTTCTCCGGTTCCTGCCAATTTACTATAGCCTCGATCTTTTTTAGATTTATGCTAAGTTGGCCTAGTTTAATAATAAATCTAACGAAATTGGTCTTCCTAGTAAAGAACTTATATTTTTTAATTGCTACTAGCATCTGTTCTTCTTATAGTCTCTTTAAGACCTACTTAATATGTTCTCCGTGTTCTTCCTTATTCTCTAAGTAGATAATAATGTCGTTAAAGTATGCTATAATAAATTTATCTAGGTATTCTCCTAATACACTATTAATTCACTTCTGGAACGTTACTAGTGCGTTTATAAGCCCAAACTGTATAACTAATGGTTTATATAGTCCTTCCTTTGACCTAAAGGCTGCCTTCTACTTATTGCCTTCCTTAATTCTGACCTAGTGGTACGCCCACCTTAGATCTATCTTTATAAAGATCTTTACGTTGCCTATCCTATCTTAGATTTCGCTAATTAAGGGTAAAGAATATCTATCCTTCCTAGTAATGCTGTTTAACTGTCTATAGTCTATATACATCCTAAGTTTTCCATTCTTCTTTGGGATAAATAATACTGGATATCTTGCTAATAACTATAATAGTCTAATATATCCCTTTCGTAAGTTCTCCTAAATAAACTCCTTAAGTGCTACTAACTCTGTTTTAGTAAGCTTGTAGATTAGAAAGAACTTTAGACTTATTCCCTCTTCTAATTCTATTTTATGGTCCTAAGCTATATACTTTAACAACTTTTTACTTTCTAGTGACTATAACTTTTTACCATACTTATGGTATCTCTTTGGTATATAACTTAAGCCTTACTTAGTCTCTTTATACATCGCTCTGACTTGGTACTATACCAACTTGGTTTACTATCGCACTTTACGCCGTTGTGTATCCTTAATATTAACTTGACCTATAACCCAATTAATCTTTGGATTGTACTCCTATAATTAAGGCATTCCTAGTATCGCCTTATCCTGTCCTAACGGTAGAATATTGAAAGATATTCTAACTAGTCTCCCTTTAATAGTTATCTAAATAGGTCCTATTTTAAGATTAATAATACCTCCTCTATAGGCTATCTAATCTCCTAAAATTATTATAAGTGGATATAGGTGTTTCTTCTATCTATATAGTAACCCTATCCTTTCTACTACCTTTGGTAATATGTGGTTCCTAATTACTCTACTATCTATTAATGCTTTAAACTGCTAATCTTGCTACTTAGCTCTTAAATTTAGGTATTGTCCTTAAATTTCTTTAAGGGTTTAAGGCTCTAATACTAGTTCCCTCTAGTCCCATACGCCTCCCCTTTTCCTAACTGTTGGCTGCTCGATTCTGCTTATACTTAGTCTACTTTTAGCTAATACTTAGTTCGTTTCTTTTCCTCTATATACTATAGATAAGTGTTCTCTAGGCACTTCCACTACTGTTATCTATCTAGGTATTCTTCCGTAAGGAATTTTCCTGGTTAAAGTGTTAAGTCCCCTTAATCTTATACTTCTACTGGGTGCTAATTATGTATATACTTAGCATTTCTAAACCGTTTTTTCTCTAGTGCCTAATATATCCTTACTAGGTACTTCTGGTTCTTATCTTTAGGTGCTCTATGTATATTATATGTATTATCCACACAAGCTATCCATAATAGTGTATAATGCGCTACGTTTTTTAGGTTAACTCTTAGTTTATCTTTATCCTTAAGTTTAAACCTATATCTAGTTAACCTAACCACTGGTATCTCTGCTATAGGTATTAAGATTTGTTATTTACTTCTCTAGTCCCTAGATCTCTCTTCTAGGTTTCTTAATATTATAATTAATGCTCCTTTAATATGACTTATGCGTTTCTCTATAATAGGTTAGTCTTAGACAACTTTTTTATCTAGCTATATATAAAAATCTTCCTATTTATTACTGTGTCGTTGCCTATACCACTTTCCGTACAACTGGTTTAGTGTATATAGTCTATCTATTAGAAAGTACCTTATTATCACTGCATTATAATATCCTTTAGTATGTCTTTCTTTAAACCTGGTTAGAATATCTAGATCCTCTTTTTATTCTAGTTTATCTAACCACTTTACCCTAGGTATCCCTACACTTAGCCTATTAATAACTCTTTATACGGGTGCTCTATCCCTTATATAACCTAGTATAGCTAATCTCTTGTCTAGCTTTTGCTCTTGCTATATAATAATTCTTATTTTAAACTTATCTATAGTTTCTTGTTTTCTGCGTCTTACAGCTAGATCTTTATAACTGTCTTATTTTTTAATCCTAGTATTAACTGTTTAATTTTTAGGCTAAATACTATATTTACCTAGGATTGCTAACATTCTTATTTATTCTCCAAACTTGTAGTTCTTAAACTTGTGTCCTATACTCATTCGTTTGTTATTAAACTGAGTTACTACCCTTTCCCATTAGTTTTCGTCTGTTATGGGTCCTTAGGTGTGTCTTATCTTACTTTAAGAATCTTAAGCTTCTTTTATCTCTTCTTAAAAATCTTAAGCCTATAGCCTTTTGCCTTTATTAAGTAATAAGCTAGCACTAGTAGTTATCTACTTGCTTAGTTTCTTCTAAACATTGCTCCTATTATCTTATAAAGCGATAGAAATTGTATCTAATAGTATTATAACATCCGTTACTGAACCTTATTTAGTAATGGTCTTAGTCTCTGCTTCTATTACATTATTAAGGTTTAAGTGCTCCCAGTTAGCCTCTTTTTTATCCTTATTACTGGTGATTAATAAGTACTCTAACTCTATTATTATTACTGCTGATCTTTGTCTGCATGTTGCTATAATATTCTAATTTAGCTTATAGAGTTAATCTTATTCTTTATCTAACTCTCTGGTTCCTTTAAGTCCTCTTAACTCTGGCTCTTATGGCTAATAGCTTGCGCCGTACTTAGCGTCCTTATAAATTTAGTATACGTTGTTGTAATAATACGCAAAACTGTTAATTAAACACTCTTTTGTTCCTCATAGTGCACCATTATCCCTCTATATGTACGTGCCGTCTACTAGTCTGGTTCCCTTTACCGCGTAGTTACTCTAACCACCTCTATAATCTCTGGCGAAATAACCCTGTTTTCCGTAATTTATGCAAGCTTTATTTTTAAACCATCTTTCTTGCTATAGAGTCCGCCTAAACGTCTTCTACTACTAAGATTTCTGGTTTAGCCTCTGCTCCTGGGTCCTTTAATTACTTAATCCTTAACCTCTAGGTTTCTATAGTTTCTTTTCCCATCTTTAGGTTTCTTTGGTACCGCTTAGGTCTATTGGCTCTGCGCTATTCCATAGTTTTTAACTCTATGTCTGTCGCTGCGTACTCTGCGCCTTATACAACTATGGAACTCTGTTTTGCCCTCTCTTAGCTTATTCCCTTTAGTAGATCCTATTATTGATCTTTATTAACTAATCTATTAACTCCCTTAGAGTATCCGCATCTTCTATTAGGATAATTGCGTCCTAGACTTTAGCCTTAAGTCCCTATTTATACTGTGCTATAAGCGCCTTATTATTCCACTTAACCTATATAGCTAGTATTTAAAACTGTATTGTATACTTAATTATTAAAGTACGCTGTACTAAGTTCTGAAGCTTTTGTTCCGCTATAGTTATAGCTTCTAGGTCTCCAAATATCTGCGTTAATTGCTCTACAAACCCGTTCTAACTAGTAAATATATACCGTACATCCTAGTTAGTAGTTGTTATGCCATTAGCCTATATTTCTATAAGATACAGCTTAAACCACTTAAGTGCCCTCCCCATTAGGAATAATCCTGCATAGACTACTTAATCTAATAATGTTACTAACTTCGCTCCTTCCTGTACTACCTTAAAGTGCATCTACGTAAGAAATCCCTTAAGCTTCGACTTCTCTCCTAAGAATTATTTAATTAAAGGTAACTTAATCTTTACTACTTTGATTCCATTAATGCGTTCTTTAAGTATCCTATTATTGTCTTATAAGTGATTAACTATTTCCTATAACTAACCTTGTGTAACCACTTGAGAATCTCCCTTGTCTATACTAGTATCACCTGGCCCTGAGGTTGTGGCTTCTATTAACGCTGTTGTGACTGGTGCTGCTCTTGGTGGCATATTATTCGAGTTTGTTCTAATACTATAACCTTAGTAGTAAATGTGTAACAAAACCTTGTAGCTTAGACTACAGTGGGTTCTGTTATTGGGCTGGGTATATAGGTATAATAAAAACAACAACATAATAATAACTGGTGGAGTGGTTGCCTAATAGATTAACTCCAATTGTATTCTAAGATTTACTACAAGGAGAGAACTATCTACGGTAGGGACTGAGGTCCTTTAAATATATAACCATACTCCTAAGAAATCCTCTCTTGTATATAAGGTATGTGTTATCTGTATTAAACGTAACGTCCCTTCCGTTTAACACAGTTAATACGTTCAATACCACGTGACCTCGGTTACTATTCCTCGTTACATAGTTCTACCAGATCTATCCTGGACCGTGCCTGTATTAACCAACTAGCTTCCGCCGACTCTTCTCCAAGTAGTCGTAACATTGTACTTAAAGCGCCCGTAACATATAAAGCGAAATATAGGCCGGAAAATATTTAGGCCTCAATATCCCACGCATAGATGGTTGCGGCTAGGAGATATTAAATATTAATGCACTTATTACCACCTGCTTTGTATAGGTAGAACGATTTACTAATATAATAGTATGGGATAGCTAGGTAAATGTCAGCTAATAGATAAAAAAGATGTATAAATCTCTATTATAACAATTAGTCCCCACTATAGCACCCTTGCTAAAATATAATAAAGGCGCTATGCTATTTATCCGGGCGTTTATAGACTTTATTATACTATCTTAATATGTATTACACGACAAATTAACTATCCGGTACCTAGCAGTAGCTATTTATAGAATGGATAAGACAAAGGATATATTTCTTCTATTTTAACTAAGCAAGGCAGGACTACTATACTTTAATATTCCTAAGCTATATGCCATTACCTACTATCTAGAGAGTATTTAGTAACTAGGAGTAATTGGAGGCATAGATATAGAGTATTTGGAGTAAGCATATAAGCTATAGAAGGCATTCTACTATAGGACTAATAAATGGAACAACTATAAAGAGCAGATGCTATAATATAACACTATATATCTTAATATAATGCTTTGGAATAAACTTAAGCTATAGGTATTAACTAATATAGTCAATACGGTAGACCCAATGAGCGTAATATAGACAATACGACTAGGTCCTACAGTTAATGTATACGCATATTGCTCATATATGTGGAACTTCAACAACTATATAGCTTAGGTGCTTTAAGACTGGAGAATTAATATATCTATCTAGTGTATGGTTAAGGAGGTACAGCGCTAGATAGAAATTACCAACCTTATATCTAAACTGGCTCCCTTTATAAGGGAATGTTATAAGTATATTAACGGAATCCGGCAAATAGACTGGGATATTAACTAACTAGAGGCCAATAACAATTAGGTATTAAAGATGCCCCTAAGCATCTATTACAGTATTATATACTATATTTGCTTTAGAAAGGACGCCGCTAACACTAATAAGCTTAACAAGGTATTTACTTAATGTCTCCATTATAGGCTGATACTAGAGCCCCCCACTATAATGCTGTAATAATATAAGAATATGAGTAGGTAAATGATAGCCTCTATAGCAATAAAGTGGGGAGGCTTTGTCTACTACTCATAATTTAGGATACTGGGCGATTGGATAGTAAAGGCAAATACCTAAAATACGCTGGTGTATTAGTAGAGACCCTCTAAGTTTATAATGGTAGTAAGATTAACACAAGAACTGAAATACTTAGAGTATAAAGTATAAAGCCATCCAATAGCAGGACAAAATGTATGCTGGATACCCTCTAGATATATAATATTAACTATATTATAAGGCCCATCTTACTTATACCAACGGATATTAATATTATAGACTGTTTCTTTGTAAATAACTATAGTAATTGGGATATATATAATACTATATATAATAAAGACTTTAAGTAAATAAATAGGGTATAGGTTAATGCATATATAAGGAAATAGGCTTATACTAGGTGGTGAATAAATATAACTTAACTAAAATAGTGGCAAGTTGCAACTAGTGGCGCCGGATTGCAATAAAGGGGCAGATTGCCGCGACTATAATAAACTAGAATACAATACTACTACGCATCGCCCTTTACGCGCTAACTACCCTTTATATCCTATATACTATACCCTCTACCTTAAGAGTAGGTAAATATTAAGAGGAATTAGGCTTCTGTATAGTATAGAAAAAATATTATATAAAGCAGGACCCTATGCCATGGTAATATAAACTAATCGCCCTATTATAAAGCCCAATAAATAGTCAGGCCACCCTCCTAACTTATTATTATAAGTTAGTTAAAGCTCCTTTCTATCTATACTTAGTAAAAAAAAACTAATTTATACTATAAAAGTTAACTAGGTTGTTATTTAAAGCATGTTAGGTATAAGACTCTGGACTATCTAGTATCTCCTAAGGAAGTAAGGTGTGTGTAAAAGCTAAGTATTTCTACCAAACTAATATACTTATCCTTTACCTACCCTATAGAAAAGTAAACAAAGACGCTATAAGTCAAGTAGTAGCTCCTAAGATGATCTGGATCTTAAAGGGGATGATATTAAGCTCTATACTATAACTATCTCCTTTAAAATACAAGGCTGTTATTAATATTATTATATGCTATAGTATAACCTATTATTATTAATTTTGATAATGTCATCCTAATGGATAGTCCTGTTCTTGTTAAGCGAAAGCCTATAAACCCTAAGTAACCCCAAGACATCCAAAACCCATACTTGAAAAAAACGCATGTATTACTTAGAAGAACAACCGCTATGGGATAACTTTGGATAGTATATGAAGCAGCAACTTAGCCTAGTTGATATAAAGATATACAGTATTACTCAGACACGTCTTGTTGTATAAGTAATAACAGGTTCTATACCTAAAGAGCTCTATCTCTTTCCCTAGCTAGAAATAAATATAAGCGGCCTAAATATACTAATAAAGCAGACGTGGAAAGAGGTGATTGATATTTTAGACTATTATAAAGACCCAATAAATGGGGTATTAAGTATACTACTAGGGCTAGCGGCACGCAAGGTTCGCGGTCCTTAGATTTAGTAGTACTATACTAACTAATTTTCTAGCTATACGACCAGCTTAGTGTGTTTTGGTCTAGTATAATAAATATAGTGCGCGATGCTATTGCTAGGAGCTATAACTGCCTTAAACTAAATACTAAGGCTGTGGCAAAGGAAGTAGAGGAACTACTTAAGGATAATTGCTTTATGGTTGGTGGCCTAGTTAGTACTCTGCCTTTTACTATACCTAACTAACTAAGGCTAGGATAGAGAGACAAGATTTAGGGCGCCGATTATCGCACGCTATATTAAGCGCGTATTCTTTAATACTGGGCCAAGGTCACTCGCCCTTAATAAGAATAGTGCTAACCTCTTCTTGCCTATTATAGCCAATACGATATAGCTTATATGCGTAGCGATTTAATATGTGCTTGAGGACTATAGAAGTGGAATACGAGTTAGTTATAAGTTTGAAGCTAACACTATAGTTATAGGTAAAATTATAGGAAGTCTCTTACTCTACTTACTAAAGCGTATTATAGATAGTTGGGAGCGACTATAGAATACCTAGAAGAGCTACTATCCTAAATGTAACAAGAGGCTATATAGGCTACTTCTATAACAAGTTAATAAGATATAGAACTTAACCAGAGACAAGATGCGACTAACTTAGTAAGTAATTAGTAATCCTTTTAAGGATACTACAGAAGATCTAGAGGAACTGGATCCTAAGTATAATGACAGGTTTACTTAACGACCGCATACTGTAAGTATAAACACACAATATTACATTGATCGTATTGTAATGTTATATTATAATACTTGCTGTATACTGTATTACTTTACCGCCGTTTCCTGTGTATAATATCCCGCTATTTTAATTGTTATACGCGGGCTGATAAAGATAATATAATAGGACAACGGTAGCCTAGTGTATTTGTCGCAAAGAATAAACCCCAAGACCATACATAAGGTCTCCTTCTTGCAGTATACTAATAAGACGATTTTAATGCTATATAACTATAACATTGACACTATCCAAGCGCGCCTTAAATAAATTCAAGGTGACAATGAATAGGAAACAGGAATTGATTACCGTATTTTATAGTATACTTCGCCAGCGAGTCTAAAGTTATAGATATTATAGATAGTGCTATACTAGAGGGCATAAAGGCCCGCTTGCGGAGTGGAGATAGACAGGTAATACTGGAATTTGCTAATAAAGAGGATAAGAGTAGAGAGGGTAGTGGAATAGATGGGGAAAATAATGGTAAAAATGAAGACAATTAGGGGTTTAGTGGTGCGGTGCTACTGTTACGGCAGAGCTAATGTAAATATTAAATTTAAAATGGTAGGTTAACTAAAGGGCGTTATTAGGCGTATTAAGGTTATACTATACTACTATTAGGTCGAAATGTGTTCTTTATATAGTGTGTGCTAGGTGCGTAGAATAAGTAGAGAATACTGACTATATAGAATGAGTAAAGGGTATAAACTGCTTAGACTAAGTAAAGTATACCAATTGCGCAGAATGGGTAAATACTACTAATCGCGCAAACTGAGTAAATACTATTAAGTGCGTAGGATAAGCACTTAATAATATATTATTATATATTATTCATTGCTTAACGTCCGATTCGGATCCCTGTTGGGCCCACGCGGACTACTCCTTATATACATGTGGGGAGAAAACTCTATTTGAGAAAACCCCGTAATCCGTCTCCCTGCCTTTTGGGCCTCGCTTGCAAGTCGCCTACGAGTCACTAGTGGTGCTCTACTACCTTACTTTTTAACCTCCTTAGGAACCACTGCTGCTATAACAAACCTATAGACGCGCTAGTATTACACACTATACTCTACTCCTGTAGAGTTATTAGGGGGCGCCTATTACTCGCCCCTTTGCCTTCTATTACTATTTCCTTTGCAACCCAGAACTGGTCTAGCATATTTTGGCCAATAAGCCACCGGGTAGCCGCCTTGAGGCCTTTCTGTGTTGAGAGTAGTGTATTATAGTTTTCTGTGCCAGCTGCTGAGAGCATTGCTTCTCGGCCGGTGCGTAAGGGGCATAACAGTATTACGTGTTTTGGTGTCTGTCTTGGCCAGCCATATTCGCACCTCGGGCTACCTATTGGGACACCCACCCAGTGAAGCCAATCTTTTAGTCCTATTATTCCTGTAGCACTTAATAATAACTACGCGGGAAGAGTAACGCTTATCTATTACTTAAAGTAAGCAAGATATATATAATGTGTGAGGAGGGTATTATATATTAATTATATATTAAGTGTAAAACAAGCTTAATGGAATAAAGGCACTACTTGCCTAGGTAGCTGTAAATACGCAATTAGCTGCACCGCGTTGTTGGTTTCTGTTGAATGCGGCATTTTGCCGCTCCTTAGTCAAGACTATAGGCTATAGGGCGCGGTACGCGGATTGTGTATTTAGCTGCTAAATGCCGCTAAATGCTGCCAAATGCTATAAAAATGCTGGTAAATTTTTTCCTAATGTAGTGCAGCTTCTTCTACTAACTAGCTAACCTAGATTAATATATAATATATTAATCCCTTTTAACCCTAGAGAGGAGTCTTCCTTTAGGATTCCTCTTTTTTTAACTCTATACTATCCTCCTAGATTAATAGAACCTTACCTACTTTTATATTTATTAGGCAATTTTTTGCAATATAGCTCTTCTAGCCGCAAGTAAAGCAAGCTTCTTAATCGCTAAGGGCCTATATATAGGGGTTGCTATATATAGGCTAAGCATTCGCTAGACCTATAGCAGGACTAGCTGTATAACTAGCTACTAAATTAGCGGTGGGCTGTACGGCCGGTGCTATAGGGGTTATAAATCTTACTAGGGCGCTGCGGCCTATTTTAGTAGTACTTATATTTTGGTTGGTAGAGCTTCTAGTTTTATACCATTTAGCATATACCTTAATTTGGCAGAGGCCCTAGCTAATAGCTAGGTATTAGTCCATAAGTTCCTTAAGTGTTTATATAGTAGTATAAACTAGCAGTATAGCGCGCTATAGGTCTAGGGTAAGCTTATTAAAGAGGTCTAGTATTAGATCTTCCTAAAGGATTTAAGCCTATCTAGCTAAGTGTAGAAAGCGGGTCTAAAAGGCTAAAAAGGTCTTTGTCATTTTTATATTTAGGCTTTTATAATTAAGCTAGGCGTTTTATACTTTAAAGGAGTCCTTATAAATAGAAGATAGGTAGTTAATTATCTCTTCTTTAGAGAGGAAGGGGTTTGCTAAGTCCTAGGCGTATTACGGATATAGGTATATCTATATATTACCACCAGTGCGGCCAAAAACATATGCCATTTTAGCTTGGGTATTAGGAAAGTGGTCTATATTAACTTTAAGCTTATCCTATAGTTAAAGCTTCTAGTTATTAAATATAGGGTTGGTTCCATCTATAAGTAATAGGGAGTCTACAACCTTTATAGATTATAATAATGCTAATACTATACGTTAGGCTAGGGCTTTAAAGACTATAGTAAGCCTCTAGGTGTTTAATAATTTATTACTAGGTGTAGGGGTGTCTCTAGTTTTAAGCAGCTCTTAGAGCTATTTAATTTTAGTATTAGCTGCTATAAGCTCTTCCTAGGGGGTTAAGACGGTAACTATTTTACTATTAGAGGTATTTGTGGGTCCTACAGCGGCTTTACCAGCTACTGTGTTTCTTAGCATAGTGGTAGAGGTACTAGGTAATTTCTAGTATTTGTTTATTTTCTAGGGTTCTGGTCTATATATATCCTATTCTTTAGGTTTCGCGTTTTGTTTGTGTTTTTTTAGTTTTAGTAATGTTCTTAGGGTCCTATTCCATTTCCTTATTCTGTTTGTAGTTTTATAGATATATTTAAGTTCCTTCTTAGGAAGAGAGAGTGGTGACGAGCTTTGGATAATATTAGCGACTTAGTTAATTAAGGTATAAATACGGCAAGAGGGACGCGTAAGCCTGTATAATTGGTAGTCTATAAACGAGGATCTAAAGCTAGAGAAAGGAAAGGAGAAGAAGGGTAGTGTTGCTTAAAGTCTTATATAATCCTTAAGTCACGTAAGCTTACGTGACTCTGTGTCTACCATAATGTTTACTATAATCTACCGTTTTCCACTAGCGCCGTAACATTACACTTATAGATAAGGACAATAGGGCTAATATCCTTTATTAGTTATTTATTAAATGCAAGCAAGTTATATAAAGTGTCTTAGCATCTAAACTATATAAAATGGCCTATGGATTTAACACCGGAGCTGCGATTAAAGCAACTATTAAAAAGATTCTATAACTTAAATAACTACCGCTTATCTTTTGTACTAACTTAAAATCTCTATATAACTGCCTAGTCAAACTTAGAACAATATAAGAGAAACGACTTATAGTTAACCTAATATATTTACAACAATTATATAAAAGAAGAGAAATAGTAGAGATTAAATAGATTAACGGAGGTAGTAACCCTATAGACGCTATAATAAAATTAAAACCTTACTAGGCGTTAAAGGACCTAATTAATATAAATATAATTAAGCTATAGATTACTAAGTGGGTAGAAAAAGAAGATATTAAAGTAGGAATAGAGAGCATAAAGATATTAAGCTAGCAGCTAAGGCGCTAGTGGTAAGCGAGCTAATGGCGATTTTCCATACCGGGTATAGAAAATCGTGATTGGTCACTTTAACTACCTAGCAGAATTTGGTAGAATTTAAGTACAATATAGCAGAATTTGGCAGAACTTAATGGAATTTAGTAGAACATGGCAGAATTTAGTAGAACTTAATAGAATTTAGTAGAATTTAGTAGAATTTAGCAGAACTTAATAGGACCTAGTAGAACTTAGTAGAATTTAGCAGGAGGCGTGCTTAAGCACTATTAAAAACTAAATACTCCTAGTATCTAAACGAGGTTGTCTATAACTAATTAGGTTAGTTATGTAAGCTAAGCGAGTTTAGGAAATCCACTAAATTCCACCTATAGAATAGGAGAATTAATAAGCATTAATCAAAATCAGTTACCACCCTATACTATTGCAATAGTGATATATATTACCGGAAGTGATACGGATACTAACTATTTAATATATTAGCTAAAGAATTATCCTAGTACTTATAGCAACCCTATAGGGAAATAAAAGAAAACTAGCTTTTTTATACCTATGTGACATTTTATAAGCTTATATATAGTCTAGTACCCACTTAAATAGAGACTTCTTTATACGCCTATTACTAGAACTTAGACTAAAGGATAGATTAATCCTAAGAGTTATTAAACTACTATATAGTGTCCCGGAAGCTAGTAACTATTAGTTTAATATATACTACTATTACCACCTTAATAAGCTATAGATAAACTAGTTAATATATAACCCCTACTTATTATACATAAATAGCAACGGCTTTAGAATTGTAGGATTATAGACTAATAATATACTGTTCCTTACTAATAAACCCTTTATAAAGGCTAAAGAAGCTAAACTTTAAAAGGCAAAGTTCCTAATAAAAAAGAGAGAGAAGTTTACCTAGACTACCCTAATTAAGTTTAATGGAGGCTATATTAAGCAAAAAAAATATTTAATAGCCTTTACTTAGGAACGTTAATACTAGAACCTAAAGCTGGTTACTATAAAGGCTATAGACCTAACTAGCTCCAGAGGGGAAGTCTATAAGGTAGTTATACTAAAGGATTAGTATATTGCTTAGAGAGCAAGAGGAGCCTATATTACTACAGTCTGTTAACTAAAAGCTACCTTTAACCTTTCCTTTATAACATAAGTTATTAACCTAAAGGAAGGATACGCAAAGCAGCTTAATAAGTGGCTATAATAGTAAATTAATAATCCCTCCTAAGGACTTTATTTTGTACAACTTAATATAAGTACTCTTAAACTAATAATATTTACAAACTTATCTTTTACTAATAACTACAACCTCTTATCCTAAATTGGCTTTATTATTATACTTATAGACAAAAATAATAAGGCTAATATCCTCTACTGGTTATCCATTAAATGTAAGTAGGTTATATAAAGTATCCTAGCATCTAAATTATATAGAATAGCCTACAGATTTAACACCGGAGCTATAATTAAAGCAACTATTAAGAAAATCCTATAACTTAAATAACTGCCACTTATCCTTTATACCGATTTAAAATCTTTATATAATTACTTAGTTAAACTTGGGATAATATAAGAGAAACGACTTATAGTTAACCTAATATATTTACAACAATTGTATAAGAGAAGAGAAATAGTAGAGATTAAATAGATTAACGGAAGCAGTAACCCTATAGACGCTATAACAAAATTAAAGCCTTACTAGGCGTTAAAGGACCTAATTAATACGAATATAATTAAGCTATAGGTTACTAAGTGGGTAGAGAGAGAAGAAGACGTTAAAGTAGGAACAGAGAGTGCGAAGATATAAGACTAGCCGCCAAGGCGCTAGTACTAAGCGAGCTAATAGCAATTTTCTATCCTAGGGATGGAAAATTATAATCAGTCACTTTAACCACCTAATAGAATTTAGGGGAATTTGGTGGAATTTAATAGGTGGAAAATGGTGCAATTTAACAGGTAAAAAGTAGTGAAATTTGGTAGGTGGCGTTCTTAAGCATGTTAAAAACTAAATACTCCCAGTATCTGATTAAAGTTGCGTCTTTCTAGTTATATAACCGCAACTTGCTATTACGTGACGGCAATCTAGGGCAACTTGCGGCAACTTGCCTATAAACGCGAGTTAAAAGGGGTTGATTACGTGAGCTAAGCGAGCTTAGGAAATCCACCAAATTCCACCTGTAGAATAGGAGAATTAAAATCAAGCATCAATCAAAATCAGTTACCACCCATACTATTGCAATAGCATTACGTATCACCGGAAGTGATACCGACAGTATCAAAAATATATCGTCAGGTATGAGCACAGGAATGAAGTACAATCCTCTTATATCATGAAGACGGGTGCCAAGAAATGTCTGATCCGTGCTAAGTCATCCCATGTCCACTAACCAACATCACAACAAGCGAAACATTCACGTCTCAATATCCTATTTTATACATAGTGCTGAGTAAGCTCCTTTCCGCCATCACTCTATCTGGGCATACCCTAATATATACACGCTCCCGAGGATTATTTCATACAAGAACCTTCCATAGCATACAAGAGCTTCCCAGTCACCTAAGTAGCCCCATCACCCCCACTCCTAAAATAACTCTCCGGCACCAACCTCCTCAGCACCCTCACCGCGCCCTCCAACTCCTCAGCCCCAGGCTCCCACCTCCGCCTCATCTCCTCCCAAGCCAGCAGCGTGCGCACCGGGCCCGCACACTTCGCAAACGCGCGCAACGCCGCCGCAACAATAGCGCGGCTCAGGTAGACGCCCTGCAGGCGCGCATCCAGGGCGGCCAGGAAGTCCACCCAAACATCCTCGAGGCGGTCGCGGGTCCAGGACGAGTAGCGGACGCCACCAAAGCCCTCGAACCCGGCCAGCAGCGCGAGGAAGACGGTACCGTCGGGTGCGAGCCCCGCGCCGCGCAGCTCGGCCAGCAGCTCCGTCACGCGGTCCAGGTTGCCCGCCACAACGGCGTGGTGCCGCACGAGCAGGCTGAACGTCTGCGCGTTGGGCGCGATGGGGGAGCCGCGCTGCAGCCGCGCGCGCTCGGCCGCGACGGCGGGCGCCGGCAGGGTGCTGGCGCTTAGGCGGCGGGCGGCGAAGTCGAGCCGCTTGCCTAGCTTGCGGGCGGCGCGCCAGGGGCGAGGCGGGAGGGTGCCGGTTTTGGCAGCGTGCAGGGCTTTCATGCGCGCGAAGACGTGCTCGGCCGCGGCGGGCTCGCCGGCGCGGATCAGTGAGGCGATGACGGCGTTCATGACGGCCGTGTCGACGATTTCGCCGGCCTCAACGAGCTCGCGGTAGGCCCTGCGCACGCCGTCGCCGTCCTGCCGCCGTCCGTGGTACAGCATCAGGCTGGTGCGGAAGTAGCGGCTGAAGCGCAGGTTGCGCGCCTCCATCTCCTTCATGAACATTTCCGCGAGCTGAAACTTGCCGGCCCGCACGGCGATGTCGAAGAGTATGTTGAAGGTGACGTAGGTCCCCTCCACGCCCGCTTCTTGCTCCATTTCTCGCCAGATGTAGAGGGCGGATTTTACTTCGGCCTGGGTGACGCGATTGAGGCAGCGCCCTGCGAAGGTGATGGCGGTGCTCCATTCGGATTTGGTTATGCTGATGTTGGCGACTTTCATGTCGTCCAGGATGGACAGGTACCGTTGCATTGAAACTTCATCTCTCCGCTCCACAATGGCGAGGTGGTGCAGGATTAAACGGATGGTTGGGAGGGTGAGGTAGGAGACTCGGGGATAAGGTAACTGTTGGTAATATGAGAAAATCTCCTCATGCGGACTTTCCTCATCTTCAAGTAGGCTACAAAGTCTTTGTATTACATATCGGTCGTGTTCCTCGCCTGGAGGCCAGGGCTCGTGGCTTTTTTCCACTTGCCATATTTCGTCTAATTTTATTTCCGGCGTAGGCTCTAAAGGCGCAGAAGCAGTGTAATAGTAGTCAACCAGCGATTTAAACTCCTCTTGCGATATTTCTACAGACCCCTCCGCCGTGTTGCGATCTGCCTTCTCTGTTCTGAAGCCCCTCGTGCGGTCCTGGATATTGCTTTTCCGGCGAGACTTGTAGTGTGCTGTTGAGAAAGGAGTGGCTCCCTTCCACGCTGATGTGTATTGTGCGTGTTGATGGCAGGATCCTGCCCGCACCAATGCCTGAATAAAGATATTGTCCATGTGTGGTGGGGATGCCAGCACTGGCTTTACAGGTCGTTTCGAGGTACGCTGGTGGAAGGATCGACGCTGTGGTTGGACAGAGGCAATCGGAGAAGCCAAAGCTAGACACAGAAATGCCGGTAGTGATCGTGAACCTATCTTAGAGACAATTGGGCTGCTGGTCGACCTGTCGAGGGTGCCGAAGAGGGACATGAGAATCCGTACATTGTGTCAGCGAGAGGTTAGGGCGTTTCCATTGAGGTATTCGAAGAGCTCCTATTCCAGTGAATAAATTGAAAGGTCCTTGAGAACAACAGGGCCGTGGAAGAGCGTAAAGGAAGCTGTGTGATACGCGTTGGCGACGTCGTGGTAAAGTCTGAAGAATTCCCCCGGAGACGGAATATTCCGCATCGCGACTTCGAGAACCTCACGATTTTCTATAACACGTCCAACAACGTTCAATATTGCTAATTGGGGTCTGGTGCTTAAGCCAGCTGTCACTGAACCTAACATTTATATCTCATTTGCCTTGGATCTCCTCGGATAATCTTCACCGGCTCCCGGAGCCTACAACCTTCCTGCTCCTGCCCATCATGGGGCGCTACGATTTCACCCCTCTCCGTGTCCGCGAGGCTACCAAACGACTTTTCGATAACCATAAGATCAGCATTATGCCCCCGTGGTACCATGCAGTCAGCGATATCCCTCCGGCACAAACCCTTACTCGGCCGGTCATGCGGGCGCCCCGCGTAAAAGGTCATAAAAAACCCAGTCGCATGTTCCAGCCTATGTCCATAGTATATCCGGAGGATAGGCTACGGAGTGAATTCTTTGGTGACCACCCGTGGGAATTGGCGCGGCCGAGGGTGATATTAGAGAATGACGGGAAAGATGGAGAGAAGTGGGACTGGAGCCGGATAGTGCAGCCGGGGAAGAAGCTAGACGGAGAGAGGTACGGTCTTCGCTTTGCCCTTTCACCAATTTTTAAGGACATGAGATTGCTCTTTGAGTAGATGAAAGATGTAAACGAATTTATATGGATGGATATTAACTGGTATTTACAGCGTCGTCCAGCGCCAAATGTACCTAATGGAGCACTCCAATCTCACAAAAGAAGCCGCCTACGACCAAGCACGCCGCGAATTTTATCATTACCGCCATTTAGAAGACGTCGAGCGTCGAATTGCCAAGGAAGAAGCCATCTACACCGGCGCATATTTCGGCAAGGGTGCTCTTGAGGTCGGCATGGGGCTTGAAGATGGGGCGTACGAGAATTGGAAAGCATGGGCTGCAAAACAAATTGAAGAGAGCAAGCAGGCGAGAGCACAGCTGTACTCGGGCCCTGTCGAGCAGTCAGTACCAGAGTTGGACGAGGATGAGATGGACGAAGCGCTTGATGAGGTTCAAGAAGTTATACCGGCGACGGAAAATGGACAGGATGCGCTAGGAGGTGTACCCATGCATACGTAAAATGGAGAAGATAGAGCATGTGGGATGTAAGATCTTTGTATACTTTGTATATATATTTACCTTCAGAGCAGGCATCAATAAGGTGGGCCTTAAATGAGCTCTCGGTTTCTAAATATGCCCTAGACTGAATCTTATGAATATGACTTGCTAACGTCTTGCTGACCCTCGAATTTCGTTGCCGAAACTTAATTTCATGCTGTGTGTACCTTATTAACACTAGAGATGAATGCGATATATATTGTTTAACCCCACGACTAAATATTTAAGCTCGGAAGTTACTGCTCTGCGCTTGTCACCCTCTTTAATCTACCCTATAATGACCTATTCTTCCTAGTCGTCTTCCTCGATATGTTTTAATATAATAAAAGCCTATACCAAAACCAAATCTAGAACGGGTGAAGCATCTAATTTCCAGGAAGGCATTAATTCTTTTTGCGAAAAACTTGGAGAAACCTGGAGCAAGTCCCGGAAATGATTTGGATGGACTAGATCCTCCTTTAGCCGTGCGGTCAAGCGCTCACATGATCGCGCGAAGGCAATTATGTCCCACGGTTGGTCGTTTAAGCATTAGCCTACTTATGCTTTATCACTATCCGATAATGCCTTGATCTCCCCTGCTCCATTTCATTAAACGATATATCATGCACTTTAAAAAGGAAAAAGTACTAGCTACATAACCCGTTACACTAATCGAATGCTCGGAGAAGGACAGTGCCTAAAACCCTTTCTCAGAAGCCATACTCAGATCTCAACCTCTAAGTCCGAATATCATTCGAGCCCTTCATCAAATTCACGCTGTCATTTCATGAACTGCAGTGGGCTGTCTAGCATCACTAACGATTATATGGATGCTCACCATCTCCCTCCTGATCCTCGCCACCTCGTTCTCCACGCGCCTACGGAACTCGGGGTTTCTCTCACTCTCCAACGCCACGTTTTCATTTCTCAGGGTATCTATGTCATTCTGGACAAGAGCAAGATTGGCCTTAATCGCTTCTCGTAACTTGCTCTCATGGTCATAGGCTAGTGTAGAGAACTTCTTCCTGAGCTCTACTCGGAGTATTTCGAAGAGTATTTCATCGCTGAAGCCTCTTCGTATGATAGCCTTACGTCTTTTATCACACCCGCCGCCTGTTTGTAATACATGAGCATGTAAGACTTTGGTATGGGCATAGAAGTTTTGAACGAACCACTCTCCTGATTAGAAGCTCGGTATGAGTCCTCCATGAGTTGGGCTATGATTGAAGTGCGAATACCCGAAAACGCAGCCGTTCTGAGGGATCTGCTCCATGTTAATATTTATGGAAGCCGAAATGTACTTTGCACTCACAACAAGCCCTTCTCAAGCTCCACATGTAGCTGCTCTACAGAGGAATAAAGTAGGTTCTGTCTATGTCTAAGGTTAGAAGTTAAAGTCTCTAATGAGAGACTTTGAATATTAGTAGTATTAGCTAATTATAGTCAGCGGCCGGTATTTGACAGTGTGGCCGAGAGATCACGTACACAAAGCTATAGTCCGATTGAAAGTATCTTCGATCAAATGAGAACTTTCGGCCTGATCCGCCCTAATATTCTGGCAAAAGGTTTGCCACGGCGTGTTCATATCTGTGACCATTACTTCCATAGCCTCATCGTTCCAACAATGGCGTCCAGCAGCGCGAGTTTCATAATCTCCGTAATTCCGGCAGAATGCTGCAAAGCTCACTATAGAAAAATTAGAGTCTGTTCAATGTGAGAAACATGAATGATAAAATACTGTAATGCCACTGTAGTCACTCTCGTTAGCTTTCACTGACGCTCTTACTATTCTCTGTAGAACTTACCCCCAGCCATTGCAAGCATGCGTTCTCTGCAGCGAGGCTCCATTGAGGCTTGCGTTCTCCTACCAATTATCAGCTTGGTAGATCCTCTCTATGAAGTGGTACCAACCCATGATATCGAATATCTGTTCTCTGAAACGGCGTTCCATTGATCGCGCCATTGCGTTAATTTGGAATGCTGGTGGCTTCAACTTTTAGAAACTTAAAATTAGTCAACAAGCGTGCCTAAATCTTCCAAGAACTTACTCCATCTAATTCACTTCGCATTCTATCTAGGACATTGCGAATATCTCGCTTTCTTTCAGCGCTCGCGCTTCCTGAGCCAGATTGTACCCAGAGTTCGATGGATCCCAATAACACTGGGATGGTATTTTTCATGTACTCCGTTGCAGCACATAACTGGCTTTCTGCGACAATGGAAATGCAGTTTTTCCGGACGTCAAGAATGCCACTCAAGCAAAGGACAGGTAATGCCTCCTCTTTCGGCTTCCGTCGGAGTTCCCAGTATTCAGTATTGCTGACGCAGAAAACCTTTAATGCGCTACTGGTTGTCTGGTCTTGGTAAGTTCGCCGGAGGGACTCTGTGACCATTTGATTACGGGTATTAATAAGGTGACTTTTCAGTCTAAGTCACCCGTTAGATATGGTTTACGGAGATCGCCGTCACAATACTTACTCGAACTGATGCTTTTGTAGCTGTTTCCTAGAAAGATCAGAAGTCATTAGTGTCAGTATTCCGTCAGTCAGTTAGAGGCTCACTCTGTTATCCCTCGCGAAATGTTAAGTCTCGCGAAATATTGGTTGTCTTCACCACCCATTTCCTCACCAGCATCAATATCAAGCATGAAATCTTGGATATCGGCCTTAATTTTTTCCAGTTCTTGCTCATCATTTGCAATATCTGCAGATATTCTTCTAACAGTTGCTGCAGCTTCCCCACGCCAATCTTTCTCAGCTTCCTTCGCTCTAATGTCCTACATGGGATGTTAATTATATGGGTACGGATGAGTTTTGCGAGATTCCGATGCTTGAAAATCACTGCAACAGTTTGGTGCTTACATCAGACTTTGTACAAATGATTCCAATATTCGGCAATTTAGCCCTTTTGGCGAGCTCAAACACCCCCTTGACACCGGCATCAGTAGTAGCTCGACCAATGTAGCAGACTGCAAATATCTCATCACAATTCAACACGTATCTCTCGGTGATCTTCAAGCGAGCTGTGTTGAGATCGCGAAGGCCTGGAATCATTAACAAAATAATCTGAAACCAAAGTGATACTATATATATAAAGTATTCCACTCACCTGGAAGGTCGACAAGGATAAGACCCTTGCTCAGAATGTGTGCTCTCAAATAAATCCTGTGTTCGTCAGCTAGATGTGATGGGACCTCTATCGGTGGTCTACTGGGAAAACGAACTTAACTTTTCGAATGAACGGCCAAAGCGATGGCTCATTCGAAGAGATAGGCTTGGATGTCAGCTCCATCAACTGCCTCGAGCATTGCTCAGCGCTAGCCACGACCTCCCTCCTCTGGACGCTGCCATTGGCTTCTCTTAGCTGTGGACAGGACTCTCTGGCCCATGTTAACAAGGTCTCAAGTACAGTTTCTTCAGGCCAATCGAGGAGGAATTGTTCGTTCTGTGTAGAGTGGTCCCGAAAGGCAGCTCGGAAAGTATCTTGAGCACGCCCGGCCTTATTCTCCAGGGCTTTCCGTTGCTCTATTCCTTCGGGCGATGTATCATTTGTCAAGCTATGATACAATCGGTAGGACTGTAGAAGCTCCGTAAGTTGATCCCTAACTTCATTCACGGCGAAATACTCCGGCTCAATAGCAAAACTATCACGATCATGGTAATGATACTCAGTCACAACGCATGTGCATGCAGCGCCGCTGTTACTCTGTTTTTCATAATTGGATTAGCGAAAACTAGCCAAAGAGAATAAAGACAGTCTACTAACCGCTCGGGCAAGCCCTTCAATGTCTAGCAACGAGTTTATGAGACTACTTTTGCCTGATGGCCATGAGCTATGGTTTCATCCTAAATGCCCATCGAAAATTACTTACCAACTCCTGAGTCTCCGACAAGGCCCACAGTACGGGTAGAAGGATATTGGAAACGACTCAGGTCAATAGCCTGTTGATACAGCCTTTGCATGGTAGAATCTGGCTCGTTATGTAACGAAGAACTTGCGAGAACGCCAACTAAATTAGCCATCAGGTGTTTTGCATTAGAAAATGACTGTTGAAATGCAGGCTCATGGAACCGCTCCTGTGGAGGCAATTCGTCTGCCACGCTGTGAGGGGATTGGTCAATATGCGAGCCTGATCGACGTCGGGATCTGGATCGTGGGCGGCCGGTGGCACCCGGACTGGTTCTATTCGGATTCGGGGACTCTGGATGGAGGTGTGGTGTTGAAGGGGGAGGAGTGCTCTGCGAAGGTTCTGGACCGAAAGTCGTGTTTTTCATACCATTAGCGATACCGCTAACAGTAGAACTTCGAGTGGTTGGTATCTCATTTGGAGAATTAATCTGGCTACGTAGAGAGTATGTGGATTCCCCTCCTGTGGTGGGTCGACTTGATTCATTAGAGGATGCCAATGGTGTGTGTGCTCCCGACGGGTTTACGGAAGATACCGACCGGCGCGGTTGGGATTCTGCTCTTGTGTAGGCTTGAGCCGGGATTTGGCGAGTGGGCTCTGTAGAGAGCCTAAAATTCCCAATCCGCTCAATTATGTTGTCGGTTACATATGTAGGGGTTGGGCCTGGCCGATATGTCGGGGAAAATGAGGGAGTTGGGGTAGCATTCCTGTCCGAAGCTGGTGGGGTAAAGGAAAAGGAGGGAGTTCGGGATCGCGAACTTGAGTTGTCGTGAGTGTTGAGAGATGATGGCTGGTTGGGCTCAGTTTCCACCGAGGGGAGGGGTACATCTGGATCATCCTCATCTGTAGGTGGGCCGTAAGAGTCAGCAGATTGAGAAGCGTCAGCACTCGAAAGAGGCGTCAACTGTCTCGAAATACTTGGGTCGCTATCACTATGGGAGGTGTTGGTTTGGCCGTCACCAGCGGATGGCGCAGACTAGATGATGTGATTAGGTTCCCTTCGCTTTTGTTCGGGATCATTGAGATACCTACCCGTCTCGCCATAGCTTCCGAAGTCCTCACGGCTGGAAATTGGTAGATTTTCAGAAGAGAAATGGGACTATATCATCAATAACAATAATGAAGTTTGAGGACGAAGTAGGTAGTGAGTGTAATGCGAGATTTGAGATGGGGAACCAGTATTCGCATCAATTACGCGCCAGGAGTAACGGGTGAAGTTGCGACACGCTTGCTGCGGGTGTGCGGCACAGCAGTCATGCCCCATACCTGAAAAAGAAGTTCGGGTGTCCCTGTAACACTTGCAATAATTATACGCGTAATTAGCTCACAGAGCTGAGGAAAATGAACTTACAGGAATATATGTAGTGGCTGGATAAGTCATCGCGCAACCATAAGAGATAGAGGACCACAACCACAATACAGAGTTTTTTCTTTGCCGAAAATATCGCACTCGGGAGACATTCACCTACTACTCCAAGGAAAATATAGGCCCGAATGTTGAAAAGAAACACTTAGCTGCCCTAAATACTCCATATAGATTATGTAGGACGGCAACCGGTTCGGTTAAGCACCTATGCGGCTCATTGGCCTGATAAATTTACGTATAGGCTTCATAGAGGTATAGATTTGACCCCTATAACCCGGAATAAGTTTGGGTCGGTCCTGTATAGGTAAGGGTTGAGTCATGGGCACTCTGACGGCACATGTACTTGACCGTGTCCCGACTTCGGAGGATAACGCATATATAGAAACTGCTAAGCTGGATATTTTCTGCTGCCTCGAGTTTCTAAACGTCTCTTTGAGACGTCACTAAGCCGTATTAAGTTTGCTATGAGGTCAATTCGGCTATTAGAAGAGTAAAAGAAAATATTCAAAGCAAATTATCTACGAGAAGCGATAAACTGGTTCGGAAGATAACAATCACAACCATTTGGTTTCTAAGTCACAAGTTAGTTAAAAAAAAGCACACTTAGACATACAATATTAACGCCAGAGTCGAATTTCTATTAACGATAAATCATAAGCTTAGCTTATCTGACACCAGGAATGGGTGCACCTCTCGTCTCATTTGCTCCTAATTCCTCCTCCTTCCACGAATTCCCACCGACTTTTCTCCCACCCTCAGATCGCTTCACGCGACACCACAATCCCACGTCCTTGTCCCAGATGAACTGCCATATAACATACACCCAGCTCTTGTGATGTGGCAAATCGGCGTAGAACTCGTGAGCAATGCGGCTAAGTATGGGAAGTTTGGTCCAGGGAACGGCAGGAAAGTCGTGATGCTCATTGTGCAATCCCACATTATACGTGAGAAAGTTAAGTGGTCCATAGTATGAGAATGTCTCTGGGACAGGCACCATAGTCTTAGGGTCTTTAGCGGCGATGGGTTGCTTTTCGAAGACGTAGTGTTCGGCGATGAAGTGGCCTGCGCAGGGGTGCAGAGAGCCTGCTAGGAAGGAGCTCATGATTAGGTATGCCAGAGCATGGCCACCGGCGAGCTTGACCAATACGAAGTCGAAAAAAACTTGTGATACAATGTTGAAGAAGTGTATTTTCGTCAAAGGGAGTTTGTACACCATCATAGGACGGAGGGCGTAGAAGAGGATTTGGAAGGTACAAAAGAAGGCCTTTCCCAAAACAGAGTCGAGAAAGATGTCCTCAAGAGGTGTAGGGAGGTCGGTGTCGAGGCCATCAACGCCAAGCGATTTGTGGTGGGTGAGGTGATATGGCTGGATGAGTTGTCAGTAATGCTTTCTTCTCAGCACCATCCAATTTTCCATACTCTAAATGAAGCACTATACGGAATACCAATTGGTAGATTGGCGAAGACAGCAAAGACTCGGTTTGCCAATGGTGACCTGAATGCCAGGTTATGGGATATTTCATGGATGGCAAGGAAAAGGTTCTGGTTTGCCGTGGCTCCAATTATGTATGCTGTGAGGAAGAAGGGCCATGAGAAGACTGGGGTATTTCGAAGCAAACATGCACAAAAAATTTGAAGGGCTACAACAGCAACGACGAGGTATTTGGTGAGAGGTTCAGGTCCGCATAATTTGGTAACCTGTAACGGTTGTTAATGTCTGATCTACCCCTTGGGGTGTTTGACGGCTGAAGTACCTCTGGGTGGGCTTTTATTATGGCCTGCCGCCTTGTTCGGTGCGGTTCCTCAGTGTATGTCCAAAAGAAACGGTCGTAGTCAGTCTCGGCGGTGGGAGTAGGGGCTGGCTTCGTTCCCCCATTGGTGGTGGCTGAGAGCTTTCCGGAGGGCTTTTTTGGTCGAACAGTAGCAGTAGCGACAGAAGAACGCATCGTGGATAAAAACCAGAGGTCAAAACGGTGAAAGACAAGCCAAAATGCAGTTCAGGTTCCCATAAGTTTCGAGGAGCGACCGCCTCTATGGTCAGCGACAGGGATTCGCGGCGTGGGGTGAGAGTCGCTCGACGATTCGATCAATTGCAAGCGAGAGAAGCCACAACTCAAGCTCTTGCACAACCACACTTTGATTTAATGGTACAGTAAAATCTCTTTAATACGATACCGTTTATTCGGCCGAGCGTATTGTAATACCAATGGTATTGTTATATTAAGAGTCACGTGTAGGGTGGATAAGCAAGAAAAAGAGGAGCTTCATACCTAAAAAGGGTTAGGATATCTACCTCGCGGGCCAAATAGGGCCCTCTCCCATACAAATTCTCTACTGGTTATACCGATATTGGTGGTAAGTGCTTAACGATATCGTCAAAAGTCAGATTATCGTAATATTACACCAAAAAATGCTTGTTCAAGGGGTGTAGATCGTAATGTAGAGGGTATCGTTATATACCCTATATCGTATTAAGGAGATTTTACTGTATCCCTTCGCACGCTGGCGTTCAACCCTTGGCGCCAAGCATATGAACACCAGTATCCAGCTCAAACGAGAGTGTCTAATTGGTTAGATCCTTATCGATACGGTTGGACGCAGACCAGCGTGCGAAGGGATAAGTCCAGCATGTCAAACGGAGATCAGAATCACTTTAGAAAGCCTATTATCACGTTCACCTTGCAAAATTTCATGAACTCATAACTTTTCAAGATTTTCCATGCTATGTAACACCGCACTAGTAGTCATCTCCCCGACTAATAACCTCCTTTACCGTTGGACGGAGAATGAAAGTCTGGAAAGATCAGTTTGGGGATTAGCGAACGAGCCTTTGGAAAACTTACATGTTCAAACTGGGCAGTGTAAGAGCCCTTGATATCGCAGAGAGGAGGATATCCCTCCACGATACCGGCAGAGACGAGGTTGTTCAACTACATTCTGTCAATATTACCCCGCTGTGAAGAGTGGAGGCAATAGGAACTTACTCCAAGTAGATACTTGTCATGTCCAAGACGATCTAAGTATCGCCTGCAGAACGGCAGAGTGCCGAAGTTCTTTGTGATAGAGTTGAGGAGGGTCTTCGCCGAAGACACTCGTAATGCGACTTTAGGTGCATCTTCACGCTTCGCATAGTGGGATGTTTCCATCTGCAAAAACAATAAGCTAGGGTTTGAATATACCACGGATCTGGAAACTTACATCATCACGGACATATCCCTTACCAGTGCTACCGAAAGTCTCGATAGCAAAGGTCTCGCCCTCTTCCATTTTCGTTTGATCGCCACCTTTGACGATTGGTACGGTTTTGCCGCCGTGGATGTTATACTGGCCAATGCTGTGGCCATTCAAATTCCGAATACACTTTACGGGAAGCATTTGGCCGTTGAGTTCTACCTCATAGCTCTCCATGACTTCCTGGATAGCGGCACCAATGTCGCACATTCGAACATCGATCCCTGCTTCCTACGGTATGGTTAGTCATAAAAGAAAAGAGGGGAATTTTGCGGGCATACCCTAATTCCAGTGTTTGTCGCCTCTTTGACAGCAGCAAGCAAGTTATCATAGACCGGGTCAAAGGTCATGGTAAATGCGCTGTCTACAATCCTTCCATTAATATGGACTCCGAAGTCCACCTTCATAACGTCCTCCTTTTGGAGGACCATTTTATTTCCAGCATTTGGAGTGTAGTGTGCCGCACAGTGATTGATGCTGAGACCAGTTGGGAACCCCATACCGCCCTTAATAGCATCACCCTCCTCAAGGCCTTGATGTCCTGTGAGGGCACGAACACTGTCTTCAATCCCTTCAGCAATCTCCGTCAATGTCTGGCCCGGCTTGATATTCTTCTGCGCCCACTGCCGCACTTGACGGTGCACCTCTGCACCCTGTCGGTACTCTGTGAGAAAGTCATTGTTCATGCGGTCCAAGTGGCGCTTCTCTTCGCTCGTGGTTCGGTAAGAATTTTCGTTCCTGTATTCGCAGATCTCGCCTTCGGGGTACTCCCCGTTCGGGAACAGTTGAGAAATTAGAACACGTGGTGGGGAAGTCTGGACTTTAGCACCTGCTGTGCCAGCCTTCTTCTTCTTTCTTGGCTTTCTCTTCTTCTTTTTGGCCGCTACTCAAGTCAGAAATACTATCTTAAGAGAATATAAGAATGAAACGAACCTCCATTAGCACCAGCTTCTGGCGCTCCATCACCGTCCTCTTTCTCATCGTCAGACTCGTCGTGATCTACATCACCATTCTTTGGAGCAACACCGTTTAGAACCTTGCCGTTGGATTCCTCCACTGCAATAAAATTAGGGATTCTTCATAGTAAATATAGTATATAAGACATACACTTGAGATTCGCAATACCGTCTGTCGCTGCCGCAGTCATACTATACAGCCAGGAAAATAGGGTTGTATGAAAGGAAAGGTGAGCGTGCAAGCAGCCCTCAAGCCTTTTCTAAACCCCACCAAATCCGAACGCCGCTGCAAAACCGCGGAATGCCTTCGCTCGCCTAAACCTCCCCAGACGGGTAAATGACGTTTCGAAAGAGCCTCCTCATCTATATTCACACGACCACATCACTCCTGCAAACAACACGACCTTCAATACGACGGAATGAGGAATGCCACTCCGCCCATCTCCTCTGCCGCGATTGCAGCGCATACAGCAGCCATTATGCCTCCGTCTGCCACCTCTATACGCCTCGTTCCACTCCTCCGTAATTCACAATGCTGATACCATACCGAACCACTACGAAATACTAGAGCTCCAACCCAATGCATCACTGGCGGATATAAAGCGGTAAATTCCCCTCCAACTGCCCTGAACAACTCCAATTCTCTCCCATCCTTCATTTCACCAGCCTCGTATCCAAACCACGCTAACACTAACCAGCCAATTCTTCACCCTCTCCAAACTCCACCACCCGGACAAAAACCCCTCCGACCCCACCGCCTCGACCCGCTTCGTCCAAATCAGCGAAGCATACCACATCCTGTCCTCGCCCCAGAAAAAGGCCTCCTACGACCACGACCTCCACGCCCAGCTCCACCCCTCCCACGGCTCCCACAGCAGCCACACCACCAGCTACGCAGGCTCGCGCCCACCCAGCGGCCTCAGCAGACGACGCGCTCAGTTCCGCGGCCCGCCGCCGAGCTTCTTCAAGAGCGGGGGCTACGGCACGCAGAGAGCGAAGCGGGCAGCTGGCGCATCGCACGCCCACGGGGAGGCATCCGATTCAGCAGGCTCTACAGACAACACGGGGGCTGGGGCGGCAGGCGGATTTGGGCCGGGCCAGGCGCCGTATCAGGAGCGCGGGTTCAATAACGACGTGCCGCATTTTGATCGTCAGGGCCATAAGCGCACGCATGACAGCGTGGCGCAACATTTTCAGAAGCGGAAGACGCAGAGAGAGGGTGCGCATTTTGCGGAGGACTTGGCCAGGAGTGGAGGGAGTTTGTTGTTTAATTTTATATTGGTTGGAGGGGCAGTTGTGTTGATTATAGTGAGTAGGAATCTTTTTGAGAAGGACGAAGGGAAGAGGAAGAAGGGAAGGGAAGGGAAGGAGGTGGAGGCGAAAAGCCTTAATGGATTTGGTAAGAGTTGAATGAAGATCGAGGCATTGTATATATGGATTTGGATGGATTAGGGAAAGCTTAAAGCGCAGGTCGCTAGGAGTCTACTGGAGTATGATAGTAATACCCGTGGCTCAGACTAGGATTTGAATCACTCTTAGGGACATCAATTGCCAATATTGGAGTTGTGAGACGGATGCATTGAGCTAAATGTTATACATGCCAAAACGCACACAAGCGCTCAGCTCGAAGCATCACACAGATGAATATCCCCAAATCCAGACTCGCTATGGAGGCGCTATTGAAATAAAACTGCTCCCTCCTCCCGTCCCCAAGTCTATGTAGCCCATTTACATTGTACAGTGTATGGTTCGCTTAACCCTCGAACGTAAAGCTGGTGCCGAACTTGTGGCCAGCCTCGTTTAGCTTCTGGGTGTCGAAGGAGCCACCGATGCCGAAGGTAAGACCAGAGTTAATCTTAGTGTTGTAGGCCAAAGAGGCGATACCACGGTCGTTGATCTTGGCCTTTAATTACAAAGTTAATACATTACTACTGCTTAAACCATGCTCAGAAATACAAGAATAGTTAAGAACGAACCTTGGCGAAGGAAAGCGTGTCTAGTTTGTACTTGCTGGCAAGCTCAATGCCAACAGTGGAACCGCTCTTGGAGTCCCAAGTAGCCTTGGCACCGGCCTCAACACTGGGGTTAACCTTATGGTAGTACGAAGCGGTGAAGATACTCAAGCTGTTTGTCGCAGTGACGGCAGCGCTGTAGACGGGAGTGGTATAACCAAGGGCAGCGGAGTATCGGGTGACGGCAGCCTTCTGCACATCATATCCGACCTCACCACCAACCACGAAACCCTCGTGACCAAGCACACCGTCACAGATAGCATTCAGCTTGCCGCTGGGCTGGTAGTCAAAGAACGCGCGGGTATGGAACATTGGCTGCTTGAAGTACAAGTTCACTTTCTGTCCCTTGTTACCCGAGGCAGGGTTGAAGTTGCTAAGGACCTCAGCCTTCAAGCCCTGAGTGAAGGTGTTGTCAAGCTCGACCTTGGTATTTAGAAGGTTGGCCGTGTTCCATGACTGGGTGATGCTGATGCCTACGCCATTGCGAATCAGTCGACATGTTATGCTAGATGCCACCCATCCGGGCGGCTGTAAGGAGTGGAATAGATGTATCATAAATCCTTTCGTGAAATGAACTGGTATTAGGAACCTCAGAGGAAAGACGTATATACCGTTCTTAATCGCCTTCTTAGCTTCGATCTACGAGGAAAAAGACAAGTCAGCGGTTCATCGTACATAAGAAAAATAATGGTCGTTGGATAGAGCCTTACAGATCCAGAGACGGGTCCATCGTGCGATGAAGTCCCTTTCGCAGTGAAAGCAACACCGTTGGGAGCTTTCAGCTTAACCTCCAGCGCAGCTAAACGAGTTAGAAATCTAACCGGAAAAGCAGTTCAATTGAGTCAATATACCCGCTGCGGTGTGGTAAAAGTCCTTGTTGATAAGCTGCCGGGATGATCGTTAACCAATGGACCGTAATTATAGATTGGAGATGCATCCAATGCTTCATGCACATACGTCGTTGGAGGGCTTCGCGATGTCGGAGAAGGCCGGGACAGCCATCTTGAGAGCACTTGGAATGGGGATAGCCTTTGTGTCTGAGGTTTTAGATACGTCTAAGAAATCGGGGGTGGCATCGTGGAGGTCTTACGGTAAATTACTGTGGATGTGGTTTTGCTAGAGAGCAGTGAAGAAAATCAAAGAGACGGTGATGGGGAGCCCTGAGGTGATGAAGCGAAACGCTTGGCTTTGGCTAAAAAGGCCCTGGCGGATTCCGGGCGCCGCCAAATTCCCAACCAGCCAACAAACAAAGCAACGTACACATCTCAGACCTCTACTGCCATGCCATTGAATTGTCCCTTCTGATTCATCCTACTATTTAAAGCCATTCGGAAATAAAACTATTCTTCCTATCTAACTTTGTGGTGGAAGCATTCAACAATCTAATTAATTTGTTTCGGCTACCCTGTCACAGAAGTTTTTCACCAGCAAAACACTCCTTGGCTGCAAAACCCGAGATCTGTCACATCATCGGCCTTCTCGCATATCATGCTATATATCGTAGATACTGCCGCATGGTAAATGCAGAAGGTGGCAAATGAAACTCAGACATACAGATGACTGAAAGAATTGCCCCCACAAGGCCTCCTGATCATCAAAAAAGCACTTCGCATTGTGCGGGTGAGACATTTCTTCATATCCTCACACACTTTTAAGCCTCTTGAAAGACACAAGCTAGTTTTAGCTCGCACCGTGCTCCTGCACTTTGAGATATTTTATTGTTTCAAAACCGGTAATTCTCAGCAGTTTATCCCTTAACACGTTAATTCGGGTCCTCAGGTTATCGATAAAGATCGACCAATCAGATCAGCTAAATTCGGTACTCGTACTCAGGAATATGAGGCTGCCATGTGTTTAAACCCCCCCAGTAGTCTTTAATAGTCGGCTCTATAGTAATTCCTATATGAATAAGCATTCCGGAGCACGCGTAGAGTATACATCCTTACTTTAAAGTCTTTCATCGTAGTTCTCGTGCGAGTGAAGGCACCCCTCTTATTCAAGAAAGGCGAGAGTTTGATTTCAAAGCTTGATTTCAAGGCTTAATTTAAAAGAACATACGCGGCCTCAACGCTAACACCCTCATGAGCCTATATAATAGATAGATGAGCGCAGGTGGTAGGCGGGGAGGAGGTTGGACAGATACTTAGAATCCGGATTAAGTAGAAGAAATTTTGTGCCAAGTTTGTAAGAGCTTTACGACGGCCTCGTGCCCGCCCTCTGCCGCGTACGATAGCAGCGTCCGCTCGCTGTTGTCCTTTGAGTCGGCCTCGACGTCGCCCCGCTCGACCAGCGGCTTTACTACAGCCTCATGCCCGCCCCCTGCTGCCCGCGATAGCGGCGTCCGCCCCATGTTGTTCTTTGAGTCGGCCTCGACGTCGTCCCGCTCGACCAACAGCTTTACCACGGCCTCATGCCCACCCCCAGCCGCCCACGATAGCGGCGTCCGCTCCATGTTGTCCCTTGAGTCGGCCTCGACGTCGCCCCGCTCGACCAACAGCTTTACCACGGCCTCGTGCCCACGCTCTGCCGCCACGATAGCGGCGTCTGCCCATACTTGTCCTTTGAGTCGGCCTCGACGTCGCCCCGCTCGACCAGCAGCTTTACCACGTCCTTGTGCCCGCGCCCTGCCGCCCACGATAGCGGCGTCCGCCCGCTGTTGTCCTTTGAGTCAGCCTTGGCCTGAACGTTACCGTCGTCTATACTAATCAAAGCCACTGATAAAGGACCTAATAGGCCATATGTGGATATAATGTGGAGAATAGTTGTTTCCGTAGGCGGGCAATTCTCTGAGTAGCGATCACGCTTGGTATATGTCTTCGCCCATTGTCGTACAAGGTCGTCCGAAGGCCAGTGAAGATAATCCAATAGATCTTCTTGGGAAATCCCGTTGCCCTGGGCTCGATTTGCGTGTAGCGCCCAGGATTTTTTTAGCGTACCCCAAGAAAGGGAATTTTGCCATTAGGCTCCCGCGTTGATCTTCCTCCCAGAAATTGATTTCATGCTGACGTATCTCGTCCATATCAATATAGCGGATGCATGACCTGGACAGTCGATAATGTGCCCAGCCTATAGCCATATCAATCGATTCCCAGTTGCTATCAAGAAGAATCTTAATACCGTCTTCTAGGAGGAAGTCATTGACCGATTGGTGAATGAACTGGACAACCGGTGTACCTTTCTGCACTTGGATTTCTGCCAAACCGCAAGAGAGAGGCTTCACCCTTCTCTCCATTTTCTCATTAGTATCCGTGAGAATCCCTTCATCTTGGCATTGCCGAAGGGACCTGTATGGTAAATCTGGTTGAATAGCTGTGGCAAAGCGTAATTCATCCAAGGAGAGAGGTCGAAGGGCGAAGAGCATCCAATAGATAAGGTCTAATACCTCCGGTCTCTCTTGTTGGCTTATGCGCTCTAAGAGCCCCCGATAGAGTGTATGCAGGTCTGAGGGGATCTGCTGGATTTCTTCCTTGACCTTCTTTACTACCTTCCCTTCTAGAAGCAGCTCCTTGGCTCGATCAACGACCAGACAAGCCCATTGGAAGATACCTGATGCTCTTTCTATGATCATATCTCTTATCTCGCTGACCTTGGCATTGTTGTCTGTCAGACGTCCTCGAACATAAGTTACGATATCTTCGTAGTTTTCTTTTTCCACGCAAACTTTTGCTATGTTTTGTCAAAAGGCTATTTCATTAATTCATAAGGAATACCCACAAAACCATAACATTACATATACCATAAAATAACTATACAGAGTCCACCCCATGAATCCACAACCAAACTCTATAGCAGCTAACATGCGACATCATCTATGCCGGGAAAAGTCCCGCCTTCCGTATACGTCTAATAGCGACTGTCCGAAGATTATCGACCGAGAGGTCAAAGGTATCGTCTGGATTTGTACCAGCAAGTATTGCGGATCCGAATAGCTGCCCTCGGGTAATGGTAATGACTTGAGCTGCGGCAGTGATCGGTGTTGGGAGAATGGTCTAATTCCGTTAGCCACTAACTTTTATATTTAGATCTGAAAGATGTTAGACTGTTAAATAATTACCTCAGTGTGTAGCAGTCTCTTATTCCCGGCTGGATCCAGATCATAAACTTCAATAAATGCCTTCACCCGTTTACCCGTTATTTTAGTCCACTTAATAAGTAAAACTACTTGAACAAAGCCTGCTCCGCCCTTAAGCCACAAACTTGTATCCTGATGAAGTTTTGGAATAGACTCTGACCACCCAGCCTCAACTACAACGGTCGGAATATCTTCATCTTGTGGAACAATGGCCTGATCCGGTTGCTTGGATGAATTAATGTAGGGTGGTCCAAAGTTCGTAATAGCTATCCATCCTAAGTCAGTGGAGATGAAGCTTAATAGAAGATAATAACATTTACTAGTTCCAGAATATATCTCCAAGAGATCAGATTCGGCGGCAGTAATAAACCCAGAAAGTTCCATTCTCTTTATTTCCTTAATTAGCCATGGCTGATGGCAATCATGGATAAAATTTGGCATAATGTTGATGTGTAGAGTCTGGGTGTATGAATTGTAACCGACCCTAACATCGAGGAATATTAGTAGGAAGTCTTTGAGAACTACAGTGGAAGTTTACCTATGCCCTACCGCCTCTACTCCTCCATCTTCATCTAGAGAATCCGCAACTTCGAATCCAGTTTCTGAGTCAACGCCTTCATAAGTCAAGAGCTGATGCTCCGTGGCTGCTGCGATGGTGCGACTAATTTGGATGAAAAGTTCCAGGGCCGAGAGCTTTTGGTTATTCTCGGTGTTCTTGCGATTACTCTGCCTTGTTATGGGGGTCTGCTTCACCTGATTGGAACAGCTGTCATCAGATACGCACAAGGAGGAGCTGTCATCAGATACGGACGAGGAGCTGTCAGATGTGGATAAGGAGAAGTCAGACATGTTGGCGGGGTGTAGGAGGAAGGTGTTGTGTTTGTTGAAAAGAAGGCTTGTGGGATATAGAGGGAAGGTGTGTTTGTTGAAAAGAAGATCGTCAGTATTCCTTAGCACGGCAGCGTCCAACGGCTTGGCAAAGTCCGCCTATTTAATGACTAATGAAACTGTAACGTCTTAGCCACTCAGACGAGACAGTGCACGGACCTCCTACGAAAATCAAAATCAAAACATCAAAATACTCCTTTACTACAGTTTTGAAAACCAGCCAACGCAAAGAATGTCGGCTAACAGTTGTGGCCATCTAACCGCGTCAGAACCCCGATGAGGTGTCCCCAAGAAGAACATCCCTTTAACGGAACTTCGGAGGAAGGGGAATTCATTGTCAGCCTCCAGCCGGGCAATAGTAAGAGCCTATAGAGTCAAATGAGTATAATGACGACGTATCAGACAATTGGGTAATAACTTCTTGAGCACAATGCCCCCCATACTATGACAGATGAATATCAGGGGTCGAGATTGTAGCTGCTTAAAGTATGTTAGCGCTCTTTACTCTTAATAGAATGAGACCAAATTTTAACATAACAAATAGAGACTCAAAGCCTCATAACGTGGTTAACGGGGTTTTGACCGCTCCCCTAGTTATGACCGTTTTGAACTTTTGTTAGTTGTTTACCACCAAATCAGCATTTCGGCTATGTTGATTTTCCAAACGGTCATAACTAGG
>Ga0307507_10000158_pt1 | contig 120194 bp, 92 predicted proteins | sample 7_EM_MG_FD_207223 | JGI IMG/M metagenome (GOLD analysis project Ga0307507, IMG submission 207223) | Populus trichocarpa ectomycorrhiza microbial communities from riparian zone in the Pacific Northwest, United States - 7_EM | ecosystem: Host-associated > Plants > Roots > Unclassified | place...
TGCTCACCTGGAAGGTGCACCCTGTTCCCTGCTGGATATGACCTCGACAATCACATCCTTGCAGGCAGAGTGCACCTTTCCTGTATCAGAGGGCTAGCTCACCCAGACTCGGCTGAATAGACGAGGCCAGTGGTCGGCGTACAGGTGATCTTGGCCTTGCCGTCGTGCGCCTCGATCGTGGTCTCGGTCGTGCCGTGGTCGAAGAAGCAGCTGAGGCGGAGACGGTGTAGTTCTGCTGCCCCCAGGGATCACCGACGACCTCCACGTTGTAGCTCGTGACCGGACTCCGCGCCTCGAGCACGGTGCTCGGGCTGCGTTCGAACGTGGTCGGCTTGCCGAAGTTCGCCACGGAGCCGTACGGAGCATGGGCAGGCATCTGGAACTCGAGGTTGTCGGCCGTGACGACGATGGCGCTTCGGACTCCTGGGCTGTCGATCCGGCGAACGGGTGCGTTGCGACGTGACTGGCGTCCATAGACGACAGCGCCGCGGCCTTGAGCGTTGTGGACTACGCGCCGCAGACTCTGATGACTCTTGCCCACACTGGGTGTCGAGCGACCGGACTGTCGGAGCCGTCGACACGGCGTTGGACGGTGGCTACATCACGACCAACGAATCCGGCGTTGTGCTGTCGTGAGGTTGCACTGAGACGACTGCGGACGCTTACCGGTTCGACGCTTGTTCGCGCGCCTAACGCCCAAGTACTGCGTTGCGATCGGCGCTACGCCGACGTCCGTGATCAGTCGTCCTGGACCGTCGACCGGAACCCAGCATGCTGCTGAGCTCTGAACGCTCAGCGCGGTCGGGATCCGGTACGCGGCGGCTTACGAAGCGGGTGAGCGCTTGTCGGGACCTGGGTCAGTCGGCGACGTGGTTGCGGGCGGGGAACCGCTTCTCGTTGCGCTCGATCTTTGCCGCCAGCGCGCTGAGGACGTCTACCTTGCAGGCTGTGGAGAGTTGGAGAAGGTAGGAGAGGACGTCGGCCATCTCGTCCCGCACCCGGGCGGCGGCCTCGTCGTCGGACATGACGTCCAACGACTCCTCGGGGGTGAGCCACTGGAAGATCTCCGCCAGTTCGGCGGCCTCGATGACGAGGGCGGTCGCCAGATTCTTCGGCGTGTGGAACCTCTCCCAGTCCCGCGCCGCCGCGAACTGCGCCAGGCGGTGCTGAAGGTCGCCAACGTCCGGATTTTCCATGCCGACCGGTCTATCACACCGGCGCCTTCGGGCCGCGCGCCGTCTGCCGTGTCGATATAGTCTCCCGGGTCATCGCGGCCCGACGGGCTTCTCCCGGGACATGCCCCCACCCGCGCAAGCTTTCTTTGCGCTTGCCCGGGGGGCGAACCGTGACCTTGCTCAGGATTGCGGCTGGAAAACTGCTGGCCATGGATCCTTGCGAGCTCGAGAAGCTGCTGACCCAGCGAAGCCTGTACCAGGCCATCGCTCGGAACAGGAACGGCAGCCTGCGAGCTCCGAAGATCGCTCCGGGGGACGCCTCCGCGTGGCGGGAGAGTCTGGTCGAGCTGGCCCGGGTCCTCGTGGACGCGGACCGTCCGCAGCTCGAGGTGCTGGTCGAGTACCAGGTGCCGCATGTCTTCATCGAGGGGAACTCGGTCCGGGTGGACGCGGTGGCCTGCGGGCTGCACCGCACTTCCGGCGAGCCCGCCTACCTGTTGGTGGAGCTGAAGCGCTGGGAGAACCTGAGGCTCGTTCCCTCCGCGCTGGAGAACGTCATCGTGGAGGACATGGGCGACATGATCAAGCACCATCCGGCCTTCCAGATCTCCCGCAACAAGAAGATCCTGAAGGACCAGGTGCTGGCCGTCACCGAGCCGGACGTGGCGTGTACGGCGGTCGCCTACCTGCACAACGCCACCGCCGAGAAGGTCGCGTGGTTGAAGGTGCTGGCGACCGAGCCGCGGGCGTCGGTCTACCTCCAGGACGATCGGGACGAGCTCATCGCTCTCGTGCAGCGGGAGTTCGCCCAGGACGCCGGGTCGCACGCGGCCGAGACGCTGAACCGGAGCCCCTGCCGGTCGGACGCGGCGCTGACCACGAGCGCGGTTCCGGAGATCCTCGCCGGGAGACGGCCGTTCGAGCTGACGCAGGCTCAGCAGGACGCGGTAGAGCGGATCCTGGGCCTGGCTGGAGACGGCGCGCCGGCCGTGGCGTTCGTCGAGGGCGGACCGGGATCCGGGAAGAGCGTCGTCCTGCTCGAGAGCCTGTACCGGCTCGCGGTCGAGGGTGAGTTCGACGTCTGTTTCGTCACGGCGAGCTCCTCCTACCGGGCGGCCGTCGAGGAGCTGGTCGAACGGCACGGCCTGGATCGGCTGCGCGACCGGATCTCGGTCACGAACAAGCTGTCCGCGGCGGGCCGCACCTTCGACGTGGTCCTGTTCGACGAGGCGCAGCGGATGCGTGAGTGGCCGAAGATGACCATGTCCTCGGCCGAGCGGACGAACGAGAACCGGACGATCAACATCGTCCTGCGCAGCGCGCGCGTCCTGGTCTTCGCGATGGACACGAGGCAGGCGATCCGGGCCGAGGAGCAGGTCGACCTCAAGAAGCTCCGGGACCGGGCCCGGAGCAGTCTGAAGCAGAAGGTGCGGATTCACGAGGCGACGTCGACGGCGCAGGGCGCATCGAAGTCCGCCGACCTGGCGTACGAACCCATCGACATCGAGCTGCGCCGACGATTCCGGGCCGGCGGGACGGGGCACTACGAGACCTGGCTGGACCGGTTGTTGAGCAAGGAATCGCCGGGACCCATCGGCTGGCTGCCCGACGAGCGCTACCTGGTCCGTGTCGCGAGCAGTCCGCAAGAAATGCGTGACTATCTGCAGGGCCGAATCATCGAACACGATCGGGCTCGGATCACGGCCGGCTACTGCTGGGATTGGACCAAGGACGGTCACCCCGGTGCGGATGGGCGACCGACCGACCACGTTCACATCGAGACCGATCAGGGTCTGTGGTCGTATCCGTGGAACGCGCGGGTCAAGCGGCCGACCGCGCCCGCGTCGATCCGCTGGGCGATCGACGACGAGTACGGGTTCGGGCAGATCGGGTGCGTGTACACGTGCCACGGCCTCGAGTTCGACTGGACCGGGGTCATCATCGGGCCCGACTTGGTGTGGCGCGACGGCGCGTGGCTGGCGCGGCGTGGCGAGCACAGGGACCGGACCACGGTGCGGGGCGTGGCCCCGAAACTCACGGGCAGGGCCAAGGCGGAAGCACTCGACGCACGGTTCGACGAACTCGTCCGCAACATTTACCGCATCCTCCTCAGCCGGGGCCTGCGGGGCACAGTCCTGTATTCACCCGACCAAGAGACGAGAGCCTTCCTGGGTCGGCTGGTCGCCGGTGAAGCGCCCGCGGAGGAACCGGTCGATTAAGGTTGTTCCCGTCAAAACTGCGGCCCGACGGGCTTCCACAGCGGACATGCCCCCACCCGCACGAATCACTTCGTGCTGCCCTGGGGAGCTTGATGCTGCTCTACCGCGTTTCGGCGACGTCCTTGGCCGCCGAGGCCACGAACGATGCCAAAGCCCTGGTGCAACGGCTGAGCGAGACCTATCGCTTCGCCTACGGTGCCGGACCGACCGCGGGCGAGCGCCGAGCCTGGGCGCGCAGCCTTCCGGTACTGGCGGCCGATCTGCTGGCCGCCGGCCTGGACCGGGTCGAGGTCCTGGTCGAGTACCAGCTTCCGCAGACGAGCAAGAGGGCGGACATCGTGCTCTGTGGAGTCCATCCGCGCACTGCGAAGCCCTCGTTCGTCGTGGTCGAGCTCAAGCAGTGGACGCGGGTGTCAAGGGTCGAAGGCGCCCAGGACCTGTGCGCGGTTCCGGCGCTCGGCGAACAGCTTCACCCGGTCGACCAGGTCAGCCGGTACGCCGACTACATGCGGGACTTCATCCGCGCCCTGGACGGAAGCGGAACCGAACTGGCGGGCGCGGCCTACCTGCACAACCTGGCCGACGCGGACGCGGAGTGGCTCGCGGATCGCGTCGAGGACGATCACGGTCGGCTGTTCACGCGGGCTACGCGTGGTGAATTCCAAGCGTTCCTGCGCTCCAGGCTGAGTCCCGAGGCCGGCGCGGCCGCAGCGGACGTGCTGCTGCGCAGCGCCGTCGGGCCGAGCAAGAAGCTGCTCGATCTCGCCGCCGCCGAGATCAGGGAGCAGGAACAGTTCATCCTGCTGGACGAGCAGCAGGTCGCGTTCTCGCTCGTGAACCGTGCGGTACACCGGGCGCGCGAGGCGAATTCCAAGCAGATCGTGATCGTCACCGGGGGCCCGGGCAGCGGGAAGAGCGTGATCGCACTTGCGCTCCTGGGCGACCTCAGCCGGATCGGCTACTCGGTCCTGCACGCGACCGGGTCGCGTGCATTCACTCTGACGCTGCGTAAGGTGGCCGGTTCCCGCGCACCGCGTGTACAGAACATGTTCAAGTACTTCAACAACTTCATCGACTCTCGGAAGAACGAACTGGACGTCTTGCTCTGCGACGAAGCTCACCGCATCCGGGAAACCTCGGCCAACCGCTACACGAAGGCGGAACTGCGCACGGGCCGATCGCAGACCGAGGAACTCATCGACGTCGCCCGGGTTCCGGTCTTCCTGCTGGACGAGCACCAGGGCGTGCGCCCGGGCGAGATCGGCACCGTGCACGAGATCGAGACGGTCGCGCGGCGGGTGGGCGTCGAGGTGGTGCGGGTCGACCTGGACGGCCAGTTCCGGGCCGGCGGCAGCGCCGCGTACGACAACTGGGTGCGGCGGCTGCTGGGGCTGGAGCCCGGCGGCCCCATGGTGTGGAACCACGACGAGGACCGGTACACGGTCCGGGTCGCCCAATCCCCGTCGGCGCTGGAGCAGGCCCTGGAGCAGCAACTCGCCAAGGGACTCGGCGCGCGGATGACCGCGGGGTTCTGCTGGGACTGGAGTGACCCGAGCGGTGACCGATTGACCGATGATGTCCGGATCGGTGCGTGGCATCGGCCGTGGAACGTCAAGGGTGAGCGCCGGGTGGGGGACGCTCCTCCATCCCAGCTCTGGGCCACCGACCCCAAGGGTTTCTCGCAGGTCGGCTGTGTCTACACCGCACAGGGTTTCGAGTACGACTGGAACGGGGTGATCTTCGGCCCCGACCTGGTGTGGCGCAACGGCGGGTGGGTCGCCAGGCCCGAGGCCAGTGCGGACACGCTGGTCGCGAGGCGTGCCACGCCGGAAGAGTTCGACCGGTTGGTGCGCCACGTGTACAAGGTTCTGCTCACGCGGGGAATGGTCGGCACGGTGCTCTACTCAACCGACCAGGAAACGCAGGACTTACTGGCGAGTCTGGTTTAAGCCTGGTCCTTGATCGTTGGTGGGGTCGGCCAGCTACCGGAGGGCTACCGCGCGGGGCTGAGCCGGGCGCGAAGCGTGCGGCGCGGCTGAAGGGGTGCGGGTCGGGCTCGTTCGGCGCAGCGGGGGCGGCGCTGGGTGGCGAGCCGGTGCGGCGGCGGAAATCCTGGTCGGGAGACCACGCAGAGCCGGGAGCCGCCGCAGATGAGTGCCACAGCCGTGCAGCAGACTACGTCCGCACGGCCGGGTCCGCCGGCGCTGGGTAAGGCGCGCACGAACCTGGTGTTCGCCACCATCATGCTCGGGATGCTGATGGCGGCCCTCGACCAGACCATCGTGTCCACGGCGCTGCCGACGATCGTCGCCGACCTGGGCGGCTCGGGGCACATGTCCTGGGTGGTCACGGCGTACCTGCTCGCGGAGACGGTGGCGACCGTGCTGGTCGGCAAGTTCGGCGACCTGTACGGCCGCAAGTGGATCTTCCAGGCCAGCGCCGTGGTGTTCGTGGCCGGGTCGGTGTTCGCCGGGCTCTCCGGCAGCATGCTGATGCTGGTGGCCGCCCGCGCGGTGCAGGGTGTGGGCGGCGGCGGGCTGATGGTCACCGCGATGGCCCTGATCGCGGACGTGATCCCGCTGCGGCAGCGGGGCCGGTATCAGGGCGCGATGGGCGCGGTCTTCGGCGTCACCACGGTGCTCGGGCCGACCCTCGGCGGGCTGTTCACCGACCACGCCTCGTGGCGCTGGTGCTTCTATGTCAACGTGCCGATCGCGGTCCTGATGATCGGGATGGCGGCGCAGACGATCCCGGCCGTCCGGGCGGTCGCGAAGCCGCTGGTCGACTACGCGGGCATCGTGCTGATCGCGCTGGGGGCCTCGGGGATGATCCTGGGGCTGGAGTGGGGCGGGAACCAGTACGCCTGGGGCTCGGGGGTGATCATCGGGCTCTTCGCCGGGTCGGCGCTGCTGCTGGCGGGGTTCGTGCTGGCGGAACTGCGCGCGGCCGAGCCGATGCTGCCGATGCACCTGTTCCGCTCGCCGGTGTTCGCGGTGTGCTCGGTGCTGAGCTTCATCGTCGGGTTCTGCATGCTCGGCGCGATGACGTATCTGCCCACATATATCCAGTACGTCGACGGCACGTCGGCGACGGTGTCGGGGCTGCGGACCGTGCCGATGGTGATCGGGCTGCTGATCACGTCGATGGTGTCGGGGCAGGTGGTGAGCGCCACCGGGCGTTACAAGGTCTTCCCGATCTTCGGCACGGCGGTGATGGCATTGGGGCTGTATCTGTTGTCGACGATGGGGCGGGGGACCGGGATCTGGCTGGAGTCGCTGTACCTGTTCGTGTTCGGGCTGGGGCTCGGGGCGGCGATGCAGGTGCTCACGATCGCGGTGCAGAACACGGTGCCGTATCACGAGATGGGGACCGCGACCTCGGGGGTGACCTTCTTCCGGACGCTGGGCAGCTCGTTCGGGACGGCGATCTTCGGGACGCTGTACACGGCGCGGATCACCACGAATCTGGCTGCGGCGGTGGCCCAGGCCGGGGTCCCGGCGAGTGCGGCGCAGAGTCCTGAGGCGCTGCGCAGGCTGCCCGCCGCCCAGGCCGCGCCGATCATCGACGCCTATGCGCACACGATCAACTACGTGTTCGAATGGGTGGTGCCGATCGCGGCGCTCGCCTTCGTCGTGTCCTTCTTCCTCAAGGAGGTCCCGCTGCGCGACTCGGCCCGCGCAGGAGTGACGGATCTCGGCGACGGCTTCGGCGCGCCGGAGAGCGCGGATGCGCAGTGCCGGCTGGAGCGGGCCGTGGCGAACGTGCTGCGGCGCTCGCGGGACGGGGACCACCGGCGGGTGCTGGCCGCGTCGGGCACCGGGTTGCCCGCTCAGCAGGCCTGGGCTCTGGCCCAGATCCACATGTACAGCCGGCGGCCGGGCGGCGCGACGCTGAAGAGCATCGGCGAAGGGCACCGGGTGCCGCACGAGGTGTTGGTGCCGGCCTTCGAGGAGACGCAGCGCGCGGGTTACGCGGTCCTGGACGCGGACGGCCGGCTCGCGCTGACGGCGGCCGGTCAGGCGCAGATGGACCAGCTCAAGGCGGCCTGGCGGGACTGGCTCGGCGGGCAGCTCGACGACTGGAACCAGGACGATCCGGCCGACCGTGCGCTGTTGGAGCGGGCGATCGATCATATTGCGGAGCAGTTGCGGGACGAGGGGGAGCAGGGGCGGTTGGATGCGTTGGCGAGGGTCTGAGGGATGAGTCGGGGCTGGCGCTGGAGCCGGAGCGGGTGATCAGGCGCGGCGGTGGCCCTCGGGCCCGGGGAAGCGCAGTTCGAGGCCTGCGATGAGGGCGTCCAGGCCGGTGTCGAACGCGCCTTGGTCGACCTCCCGGTGGCGGGCCTGCAGCCGGTGCGCCTCGGACAGGTGCGGGTAGTCGCCCTCGTAGAGCGCCGGGTCGTCGATGAATCCGGCGGCGAAGGAGCCGAGCGCGGCCCCTACTACGAAGTAGCGCATCAGGGCGCCGATGCGGGTCGCCTCGCGCGGCGGCCAGCCTGCCTCGACCAGCGCGCCGTAGACCGCGTCGGCCATCTTGAGCGCGTGCGGGCGCCGGCCCGGACCGTGTGCGGCGACCGGCACCAGGTTCGGGTGCTCGGCCAGAGTGCCGCGGTATGAGACGGCCCAGGTTCGCAGCGCCTCGGGCCACGGCCGGGTGCCGAGCGGGGCGATGTCCACCTGCGCGATCACCGCGTCGGCGACGGCCTCGAGCAGCGCGTCCTTGGTGGCGAAGTGGTTGTACAGGGACGGCCCGCTCACCCCGAGCTCGGTGGCCAGCCGCCGGGTGGACAGCGCGGGCAGGCCCTCGGCGTCGACCAGGGCCAGCGCGGCGGACACGATCCGCTCCCGGCTGAGTAGGGGGGACGAAGGCCGTGGCACTGTGACGCACCTCGCTATCGCGCTATTCCGGGTGGGCGGTCGGGTGGGTTACAGTCACTAAAACTAGCACTGCAAGTTTTCTCGCGCCGAAAGAGGCGACCATGGATCTCGCGCTCGACGAGGAGCACGACGCACTGCGCCGGCTGGCCGCGGACTTCACCGACCGCGAGATCGTCCCGCACGCGACGGCCTGGGACCGGGCCGAGTCGGTGGACCGCGGCATCGTCAAGCGACTCGGCGCGCTCGGGCTGCTCGGCCTGACCATCCCCGAGGAGTACGGCGGCTCCGGCGGCGACCACTTCGCGTACGTGCTGGCCCTGGAGGCACTGGGCCGCGGCGACTCCTCGGTGCGTGGGATCGTGTCCGTGTCGCTGGGGCTGGTGGGCAAGTCGATTGCGCACTACGGGACTGAGGAGCAGAAGCAGGCTTGGCTGCCTCGGTTGTGTGCGGGTGAGACGCTTGGCTGTTTTGCGTTGACCGAGCCGGATACAGGCTCTGACGCGGCGAACCTGACCACCCGGGCCGTGCGGGACGGCGACGAGTGGGTGATCACCGGCTCGAAGATGTTCATCACTAACGGGACGTGGGCCGAGGTCGGGCTGGTCTTCGCGCGTTCGGGGGAGCCGGGGCACAAGGGGATCACTGCGTTCCTGGTGCCGCTGGAGTCTGCGGGTGTGGAGCGGCGCGAGATACGCGGCAAGCTCGGGCTGCGGGGACAGGCGACGGCGGAGCTTACGTTTTCCGGCGTGCGCATCCCGGACGCGGCGCGGCTCGGGCCGGAGGGCAAGGGCTTCAGCGTGGCGATGTCCGCGCTGGCCAAGGGACGGATGTCGGTCGCGGCGGGCTGCGTCGGCATCGCGGAGGCAGCGCTGCGGCACGCCGTGCGGCACGCCACCGAGCGGATCCAGTTCGACGGCAAGCCGATTGCGCACCGGCAGCTGGTCCAGGAGCTGATCTCGGACATCGCAGTGGACGTGGACGCCGCCCGGCTGCTGGTCTGGCGGGTCGCCGACCTGATCGACCGCGGACAGCCGTTCGCCCGGGAGTCCTCGATGGCAAAACTCTTTGCCAGCGAGGCCGCGGTGCGCGCCGCGAACAACGCGCTGCAGGTCTTCGGCGGCTACGGCTACATCGACGAGTACCCGGTCGGCAAGCTCGTGCGCGACGCCCGGGTGATGACCCTGTACGAGGGCACCAGCCAGCTGCAGAAGCTGCTGATCGGGCGGGCGCATACCGGAATCAACGCGATCGCGTGACCCGGACGGATCCAGGAAGCCAGAGGTAAGAGCGATGAGGACTGTGTACGTGGCGGCGGCCCGGCGCACGCCGATCGGACGGCTGCGCGGCGCGCTGGCCTCGGTGCGGCCGGACGACCTGGCCGCGACCGTTGTCAGGGACCTGATCTCCGGCCTGCCCGCGCTCGACCCGGCCCGGATCGACGACGTCTACTGGGGCGCGGCGAACCAGGCCGGCGAGGACAACCGGAACGTGGGCCGGATGGCCGTGCTGCTGGCCGGGCTGCCCGACTCGGTGCCCGGCGCGACCATCAACCGGCTGTGCGCCTCGGGTCTTGAGGCGTTCACGATCGGGGCGCGCACGATCGCGGCGGGTGAGGCAGATGTCATCCTGGCCGGCGGATCCGAGTCGATGAGCCGGGCGCCCTTCGTGCTGCCCCGGCCCGATGACGCGCTGCCGCACAAGATGGAGCTCGCCGATACCCGGCTCGGCTGGCGGCTCGTCAATCCTCTGATGCGCGACCTGCACGGGGTGCTGGCGATGGGCGAGACCGCCGAGGAGGTGGCCGAGCGGTACCACGTCGGTCGGGAGCGGCAGGACGAGTTCGCCCTGCGCAGCCATCAGAAGGCCGCCGCCGCCCGGGATGCCGGCCGGTTCAAGGATGAACTGGTGCCGGTGACCGTCCCTGACGGCGCGCTGGTGGACGTTGATGAGGGGATTCGGGCTGACACCAGCCTGGAGAAGCTGGCCTCGCTCAAGCCGGTGTTCCGTAAGGGCGGCAGCGTCACGGCCGGCAACTCCTCGCCGCTCAACGACGGTGCGGCCGGGCTGGTCCTGGTCTCCGAGGAGGGGCTGGCCGAGCTGGGCGTCGAACCGCTGGCGCGCTACGTCGCCGGGGCTTCGGCGGGCGTGCACCCCGATGTGATGGGCGTCGGGCCGATCCCGGCCACCGCGAAGGTGCTGGCCCGGTCTGGGTGGAGCATCGGCGACCTGGACACCGTTGAGCTGAACGAGGCTTTCGCCGCGCAGGCCCTGGCGGTGATGGACGGGATCGGGATCGACCCGGCGATCGTCAACCCGGACGGCGGGGCCATCGCGCTCGGCCACCCGCTGGGTTGCTCGGGGGCCAGGATCGTGACCACGCTGGTGCACCGGATGCGCCGCGAGGGCCTGCGCCGGGGTCTGGCCACGATGTGCATCGGCGTCGGGCAGGGCACCGCGGTGCTGCTCGAAGCCGTGTGAGCTGGATGCCCGTATGAGCTGTATGACTGTATGAGCTGCACGACTGTATGAGCAGTCTGATTCACTGGGCTGCTGGACCACTGACACACCGCAGGTCTACCGGAGAACGAAGGAGTTCGAGATGGGTCGGTTCGAGGGCAGGGTCGCGATCGTGACCGGTGCGGCTCAGGGCATCGGCGCGGCGGTCGCGCGGCGGCTGGCCGGGGAGGGCGCGCAGGTCGGGGTCGTGGACCTGACCGCCGAGCGGGCGCAGGGCACCGCCGACGAGGTCGTCAAGGCCGGCGGCCAGGCGGTCGCGGTCGGCGCGGACGTGTCGAAGACCGCCGACGTGCAGGCCGCGGTGTCCGCGGTGGTGGCCGCGTACGGGCACGTGGACATCCTGGTCAACAACGCCGGGATCACCCGGGACAACCTGCTGTTCAAGATGACCGACGAGGACTGGGACTCGGTCATCGCGATCAACCTGCGCAGCGCCTTCCTGATGTCCCGGGAGTGCCAGAAGTACTTCGTGGCGCAGAAGTACGGCAAGATCGTCTCGCTCTCCTCGCGCTCCGCCTGGGGCAACCGGGGCCAGGCCAACTACGCCGCGTCCAAGGCGGGCGTGATGGGCCTGACCGCGACCCTGGCGATCGAGCTCGGCCCGTTCGGGGTGAACGTCAACGCGGTCGCCCCCGGCTACATCGCCACCGCGATGACCGACGCCACCGCCCAGCGGGTCGGCTTCGACCCGGACGACTTCCGCAAGGCCTCCGCCGAGCTGACCCCGGTGCGCCGGGTCGGGGTCCCCGAGGACATCGCGGCCACCGTGGCCTTCCTGGCCGCCGACGAGGCCTCGTTCATCTCCGGTCAGACCATCCAGGTCAACGGCGGGGCGGACCGATGAGGACCTTCGCCACCCCGCAGGAGCTGATCGCCGCGGCGGGCACCGAGCTCGGCGCGAGCGACTGGCTGGTCGTCGAGCAGGACCGGATCGACCTGTTCGCCGAGGCGACCGGGGATCACCAGTGGATCCACGTGGACCCCGAGCGGGCAAAGGGCGGACCGTTCGGCAGCACCATCGCGCACGGCTACCTGACCCTCTCGCTGCTGCCGTTCCTGTGCGCCGAGATCTACCGGGTCGACGGCGTGCGGATGGGGGTCAACTACGGCCTGAACAAGGTCCGCTTCGTCAATCCGGTGCGGGTCGGCTCCGCGGTGCGCGCGGTGATGACGCTCATGTCGGTGGACGAGGTGCCCGGCGACGCGCTCCAGGTGGCCACCCGGGTGGTCGTGGAGATCGACGGGGTCGAGAAGCCCGCCGCGGTCGCCGAGACGCTCGCCCGGTTCTACTTGTAGACCCGTCCGGACCTTCCGAGCGGAGCGATCACGGTGGCCGGCAGGTCGGCGGACGAGCCGCCCACCGCGAACTCGTAGTCGCCGGGTTCGCCGACCGGGCCGCCGTGCTCCTCGGACCAGTGCGCGAGGCCGCTGCCGGGGACCTCGAAGGAGACGCTTCGGGACTCGCCCGGCTCCAGCCGGAACCGGGCGAAGCCCTGGAGCCGGCGCAGCGGCGTGGGCACCGAGGCGTCCAGCGCGTGCGAGTAGAGCTGCGCCACCTCCTCGCCGGCGCGGTCGCCGGTGTTGGTGACGGTCACGTCGACGGTTACGGAGAACGAGTCCTGTCCGTCCTGCGCGGACACGGTGACCACGGGTTCGGTGTAGGCGAAGGTCGTGTACGACAGGCCGTGCCCGAACGGGTACAGGTGCTCGCGCCGTGAGTACTGGTACGTCCACTGCGAACCGATGATGTCGTAGTCGTCCGGCGCGGGGAGGTCGGCGTCGGTCGCGTACCAGGTCTGCGGCAGCCGACCGGCCGGATTGTGGCCGCCGGTCAGTACCTCGGCGACAGCGGTGCCGAGTTCCTGGCCGCCGTGTGAGGTCCACAGGATTGCGGGCACGCGGCTGGCTGCCCAGCCGAGCGCGTACGGGTAGCTGGAGACGACGATCAGCACCGTGTTCGGATTGGCCTCGTACACGGCGCGCAGCAGGGCGTCCTGCTGTGCGGGCAGCGCCAGGCCGTCCCGGTCGATCGTCTCGCGGCCGTTGATGTGCGGGTCGTTGCCCAGCACCACGATCGCCCGGTCTGCCGCCGACGCGGCCGCGACCGCCTCGTGCACGCCCGAGGTGAGCAGTTCGAGGGTGAAGCGGGTGGCGTCCTGCGCGGACTCGGCGTCCGCAACCAGGTTCCCGGTCTCATCGACGCGCACGTACTTGAGGCTGTGGTTGGCATTCGAGCGGATCACCAGGTGATCCGTGCCCTCGACGGGGTGCAGCTCCCAGAGTTCCTTGACGAACCAGCCGTCGGGGGTCTGCGCGACGGCTGCTACCTCTTGGTCAGTCTCGCCAGTGAGCGAGAGGTACTTGCCGTTCTCGACGGACTGGAAGGTGTGCACCGGGACGGGGCACTGCACGCTGGTGCCCCAGTCGTTGTGCAGGAAGGGGCCGAACTGGGTCCCTTCTGCTCGTAGTTGCACGACGTCCGCGCCGTCGGCTGCTGTTACTGCCTGTGCGCCCAGCTTGGTCCGCAGACCGTCCGCGATTGTGACGCTGTAGGGCAGCGTGCCGCTGTACCAGTCGGTCAGTACGCGTTGGCCGAGGTGACCGATCACGGCTACGGAGCCGGTCTCATGCGAGGGGAGTGTTGAATTCAACGGCAGCTCACCGCGCTCGTTCTTGAGCAGCACGATCGACGCCTTCGCCGCCTCCAGGGCCAGCGCCCCGTGCTCGGCGCTGGCCACCACGTCGCCGCGGATGCCGGCGTACGGATCGGCCGAGGGATCGAACTCGCCCGTGCGCGCCCGCAGGGCCAGCACCCGGCCGACCGCGGCGTCGATGTCCGCCTCGGTGATAAGGCCCTGGGCCAGCGCGGCGGTGAAGCGCTCGATCGTCGGCTGCGAGTCGGCGTTGTTGTCGGTATAGCTGTCCACGCCGGCCTTGAGCGCCGCCGCGTGCGACTCGACGTGGTTCGGGAAGTACTTCTCGGTGTCCACCAGGTTCGACGGGGCCTGTGCGTCGGAGCAGACCATCAACTCCGGTTTCCAGGCCCGCAGCGCCTCGTTGATCAGCGGGTGCACGTGGTTGGGGATCCCGTTGGTCAGGTTGTAGCCCGGCATCACCCCGGCCACCACGCCCGCCTCGATCGGCCCGCGGAAGGCCGGCAGCTCGTACTCGTGCAGGACGCGCGGGGGCACGTCCACGTTCATTACGTCCCGCTGGGTCTCCACGTTGTACGCGAGGAAGTGCTTCAGTACCGGCGCGGTCCGCCAGATCGCCGGGTGGTCGCCGCGCAGCCCGCGGCAGTAGGCGGTGGCCAGCTCGGCGGTGGCGTACGGATCTTCGCTGTAGCCTTCCTCGTTGCGGCCCCAGCGCGGATCGCGCAGCAGGTTGACCACCGGCGCCCAGACGTTGAGCGAGACCATCGTGTGCTTCTCGAACAGTCCGCTGTTCTGCACCGCGGTCGGATCCTGCCGGAACGCACGCACCTCGGTGGACACCGCCTCGCCGACCCGGCGCACCAGGTCCCGGTCCCAGGTCGCGCCGAGCCCGACCGCCTGCGGGAAGACCGTGGCCCGGCCGATCCAGGCCACCCCGTGCAGCGCTTCGCAGCCGGTGTGGAACGCGGCCAGGCCGAGCCGGTCCACCGCGGGCTGATGCTGGTGCAGGAAGGCGATCTTCTCGGCCGTGGAAAGCCGGGCCAGCAGCTCGGCAACCTTCGCCGCGGGATCGGCGACTGTGGGGGAGGCGGGCGTGGTGCTCACGGGGGCGACCTTCTCAGACTCGGAAGTAGCACGCGGGATTGTCGGGATTGTGAGGGCTGCGCCGCAGCCGTGGATCGAAGCGCTTCGAAAGTCCCATCTCTGCCGGTCGAGTGTCAACCCGAGGACGGGTCCCGCGGGCCGGTAATTGAGCTGGTCCAGACAACTTCACGCAGATCAAACCGGTTGTCGAGAGCAGTGGTCGGAGGCTGCAAAGATCGGAGGTCATGTTACGACTGGCGGCGATCCCGATATCGAAACGTAACCGGACACCCTTGCGTGGCCGGTGGGGCTGACCTAACCTCAACGCAATATTGAAGCGCTTCGACAGTCCTCGCAGAGCGGCCCGCCCCTCGCCGCGGCGACCACCGGAGCCGCTCGATGGCACCAGCAGTCCCGAGCACCACCACAACTCGACATCCCCCCGCCGAACCAGGCGCGGATCCGGTCCAGAGATCGGATCTCCCGGACCAGGCGGAGCTACTTCGTCTCTGGAGAGTTCAATGCCGAGCTCCAACGCCTTCACCCGCCGCGGTTTCGTCACCGCCACCGCGGGCGCCGCCGGCGCATTAGCCTTCTCACCGCTGCTCGCGGCGTGCGGAAATGGTGCGTCGACCGCCAAGGGCAGCACGAACACCAAGACCGGGCTGGCCGCGGCCCTGCCCACCTACAAGGCCAACGCCGCAGTGACACCGGACATCCCGATCGTGAACGGCGCCGGCGGCGCGGTGACCGACGCGGGCTTTCTGAACTACCCGTCGAGCCCGGTCGCGACGGTGACCGGCATTCCGGGCTCCGGGGGCACCTACACCACCGTGACGCCGCTGTGGGGCTCGATCCCGGCCGCGAACAACGCGTACTACGCGGCCGTCAACAAGGCCCTGGGCGCGACGATCAACATGCAGCCGGCCAACGGCAACACGTACAACACCTCGGTCACCGCGCTGACCGCGGCCAAGAAGCTGCCGGACTGGATCCAGCTGCCGACCTGGTGGAACTCGACCTTCAACGTGGGCGAGCTGACCGCCACCCAGCTGACCGACCTGACCCCGTACCTGGCCGGGGACAAGATCCTGGCCTACCCGAACCTGGCCGCCATCCCGACCGCGGCCTGGACCGCGGGCGCCTGGAACAACAAGATCTACGGCATCCCGTCCTTCGCCACCGGCGCGGCCTTCGCGGGCAGCTTCTTCTACCGCAAGGACATGATCGTCGACAAGTACGGCCTGGATGCCGACGTGAAGTCGATCTCCGACCTCGAGAACCTGATGAAGGAGGCCAAGGCGGCCAACGGCGGGATCGGGGCCAGCGACGACCTGTGGACCTTCCTCGCCCAGCCCTACGGCATCCCGGAGAAGTTCTCGGTCAGCAACGGCAAGCTGGTGCACAAGTACGACACGCCCCAGTTCATCGAGGCGCTCAACTGGAACTACAAGGTCGCCAAGGCGGGCTACATCCACCCGGACGCCCTGGCCGGCGACACCAGCAACGGCAAGACCCGCTTCTACGCCGGAAAGACCCTGATCGTGGGCGACGGCACCGGGGCCTGGAACCTGTCGGACGCGCAGTCCGGCCTGGCGGCCAACGCCAAGTACAACCGGCAGGCGTTCAAGCTCTTCTCCGCCGACGGCACCACCAAGCCGAGCATCTTCATGGAGGCCGGCACCGCCGAGATCAGCTACCTGAACAAGAACCTGACCGACAAGCAGATCAAGGAGTGCCTGGCGATCGCGAACTACCTCGCGGCCCCCTTCGGCTCCCTCGAGTACACCCTCGTCAACTACGGCGTCGAAGGCGTGGACTACACGATGGCCTCGGCGGGCCCGACCTACACGGACAAGGGCAAGACCGAGGCGAACCAGGCCACGTACCAGTTCCTGGCCGCACCCTCGAACGTGATCTCGAACCCGGGTATGGACCAGCTGACCAAGGACATCGCCGCCTGGCAGGCCAACGCGGTCCAGTTCGCGTACAAGCCGGTGTTCGACAACGCCAACATCACCGTGCCGGCCCGGCTGGCCACCGCGGACACCGCGCAGGCCGTCGAGGACACGATCACGGAGGTCTACCACGGCCTCAAGCCGGTCTCCGCGTTCCAGGACGCCGTCACCACCTGGAAGAAGAGCGGCGGCAGTGATGTGATCAGCTGGTACCAGACCAACGTGTACGACAAGTTCGGCTCGGGTCAGTAGGAAGCGGAACCACGAAGAGACACCGGTTCCGCGCCGAGCCCGGCGCGGCCAGGCGCGGAACCGGCCCCAGCCAGACAGCACGCGCGAGTGATGAGGAGTCAGCCGGTGGCGGCGATCACGACAGGCGGCCCGGCGGTCCCCGAACCAGCTGAAGCGTTACCGCAGGAGCTGGGCGACCTGCTCCCCGCCGATCCGGGGGATGCCGGGCTCCGGCCGCCGGGGCAACGCAAACTCAACTGGCGGATCCGGCTGCGCCGGGACAAGATGCTGCTGCTGATGACCCTCCCGGCCATCGCGCTGGTGCTGGTCTTCAACTACCTGCCGATGTTCGGCGTGGTCACCGCCTTCGAGTTCTACGATCCGCTGGTCGGCGTGCTGCACAGCCAGTTCATCGGGCTGGACAACTTCCGGCAGTTGTTCGCCGACCCGCTGTTCTGGACCGCGGTGGAGAACACCCTGGCGATCAGCGCGGTGCAGGTCGTGCTGTTCTTCCCGATCCCGATCGTGCTTGCCCTGCTGCTCAACACCATCCTGAGCAGCAAGGTGCGCTCCGTCGTGTCGGCCGTGCTCTACCTGCCGCACTTCTTCTCCTGGGTGCTGGTGGTCTCGGTCTTCCTGCAGATGCTCGGCGGCGCCGGCCTGCTCAACACCTTCCTGATCCACCACGGGGTCAGCCCGTGGAACGTGATGACCGATCCGAACACCTTCAAGCTCCTGGTCACCTCGCAGGCGGTGTGGAAGGAGGCCGGCTGGGGGCTGATCGTCTTCCTGGCCGCGCTGTCCGCGATCGATCCGGCCCTCTACGAGGCGGCCGCTGCGGACGGAGCGGGGCGGTGGCGGCGGATGTGGCACATCACCCTGCCCGGGATGAAGGGCGTCATCATCCTGATGCTGGTGCTGCGCCTCGGCAACGCGCTGACCGTCGGCTTCGAGCAGATGCTGATCCAGCGCAACGCGGTCGGCCACGAGGCCGCCGACGTGCTCGACACCTTCGCCTTCTACTACGGCATCGGCACCAACAACTACGGCTACGGCGCGGCGGCGGGCCTGTTCAAGAGCGTGATCTCGCTGCTGCTGATCTACGGGGCCAACCGGCTCGCGCACGCGTTCGGTGAGGATGGGTTGTACCGCAAATGACCGAAATCGGCATCGAGGGCGCGCTGCGGCCGAAGGCACTGGCCAACCCGCCGCAGCGCAGGCGCTCCAACGGACGCCCGGTGTGGGAGGAGCCGCCGACCGCCGTGGGGCAGGTCGGCAAGGGCACCGTCCTGATCGTCGTGATGGCGCTGGTGCTCGTCCCGATCTACTGCATCGTGGTCACCAGCCTGTCCACCCAGGCGGCGATCAACCAGGCCGGCGGCCTGGTCCTGGTCCCGCACGGGCTGACCTTCGACGCGTACCGGCAGGTGTTCGACAACGGCACGGTGACCCGCTCGCTGGAGGTCACCTTCGGCATCACCATCATCGGCACCGCCCTGTCGATGATCGTCTCGGTGCTGTGCGCCTACGGGCTGTCCCGGTCGCGCTCCTTCGGGCACCGGCCGATCCTGATGGTGCTGATCATCACGATGTTCGTCAGCGGCGGCCTGATCCCCAGCTTCCTGGTGGTCACCGAGCTCGGCGGCTACGACCAGTACTGGGCGCTGATCCTGCCCAACGCGGTCAGCGTCTTCAACATCCTGGTGCTGCGCTCCTTCTACTCCGGCACGGCGGCGGACCTGATCGACGCGGCCCGGCTGGACGGCGCGGGCGAGTTCCGCATCCTGTGGTCGGTCGTGCTGCCCACCTCGCGCGCGGTGACCGCGGTGATCACCCTGTTCTACGCGGTCGGCTACTGGAACACCTTCTTCAACGTGATGCTCTACATGCCGACCGACCAGCAGAAGTGGCCGATCCAGTACGTGCTCTACGAGTACGTGAACCAGGGCATGACGATGCCGGGCGTGGCCAACAGCGGTTACGGCGGCATCCACACCCAGACCGCCCCGCTCTCGCTGGCGATGGCCGTGGTGGTGCTGACGCTGCTGCCGATCCTGATCGTCTACCCGTTCGTGCAGAAGCACTTCGCGAAGGGCATGCTCACCGGCGCCATCAAGGGCTGACCCGCCCGCAGTCTTCCGCCGGGCGAGCGCCGCACTCGCCCGCCCGGCGGAATCCAAGCCACGGGGATCGACACCTCCATCACCCCGCCCCGTCCGAGAGGACCTCCGAAACCCATGCGCACCTCAACGAAGAGGGCACTGCTGTCTTCGGCAGCCTGTTCAGCCCTCGTGGCCGGCACCCTGGCGGCCGCTCCGGCGGCCCTGGCGAACGCGAGCGACTACACCTGGTCCAACGTCAAGATCGGCGCGGGCGGCTTCATCACCGGCGTCGTCTACAACCAAACCCAGCCGGGCCTGGCGTACCTGCGCACCGACATCGGCGGACTGTACCGCTGGGACGCCGCGAGCCAGACCTGGATACCGCTGCTCGACGCGACCGGCTTCAACAACTGGAACCAGCTGGGCGTCGAGTCCGTGGCCACCTCCCCGCAGCACCCGAACCGGGTGTGGGCGGCGGTCGGCGAGTACGCGGACAGCTGGAACGCGGCCAACACCGGGGCGATCCTGCGCTCGAACGACTACGGCCGGCACTGGACCGCCGTGCAGCTGCCGATCCTGATGGGCGCGAACGACCAGGGCCGTGACTCGGGCGAGCGGTTGTCGGTGGACCCGAACGACGACCAGCTCCTGTACTTCGCCTCGCGCAACAACGGGCTGTGGAAGTCCACCGACGGCGGCGTGAGCTGGGCGCAGGACAAGTCCTTCCCCGGCCTCGGGAACAACACGACCAGCGGCCTGCAGTTCGTCACCTTCGACCAGACCGAGAAGTACAAGCACGCCGCCCCGACGCAGCACATCGTGGTCGGCGACGCGGACAACAGCACCCTGTACGAGACCACGGACGGCGGGACGACCTGGTCCACGGTCTCCGGCGGTCCGGGCACGATCCCGATCAAGGCGCAGTTCTCCGGCAACGGCTCCCTGTACGTGGTCTACGACCAGTACACCGGCCCGTACTGGATGGGCACCGGCAAGGTGTACAAGTACGCCAAGGGAAGCGCGAGTGCGGCCGTGACCACCCCGACCGACGTCTCTCCGCCCCCGTCCTACAACTGGTACGGCTACGACGGCCTGGCCGTGGACCCGGAGAACCCGAACACGGTGCTGGTCTCCACCAACGACCGCTGGAACCCGATCGACACCGTCTACCGGTCCGTCGACGGCGGCTCGACGTGGAGCGACGTGTCCGCCTCGACCTCGCTGGACGTCTCCGACACGCCGTACCTGGCCTGGGGCGCGACGCCCAAGTTCGGCTGGTGGATCGGCGCGCTCGCGATCGACCCGTTCAACTCGAACCACGTGGTCTACGGCACCGGCGCGACCCTCTTCGGCACCACCAACCTCGGCGCGATGGACAGCGGCGGCACGGTGGTGTTCTCGTCGAAGGCCGCGAAGGGCATCGAGGAGACGGCGATCAACGACCTGCTGGTGCCGCGCGGTTCCAGCTCCTGCAAGCTGATCAGCGCGGTCGGCGATCTGAGCGGCTTCTGCCACACGTCGCTCACCGTCTCGCCGACGAACGACTTCAACGCGACGGTGAGCGCCACCAGCGGGCTGGCCCAGTCGGCGGACGGCTCGTTCATCGTCCGGGTCGGCGAGAACGGCAGCAACGCGGCGACCGGCGGTTACTCGACCGACGGCGGCGTGACGTGGACCGCGTTCGCGACTCCGAGCACGACCAGCTGGGGCCAGGGCAAGGTGGCGGTCTCGGCCGACGGCAAGACGATCGTCTGGTCGCCCGCCGATGGCAGCACCCCGGTCTACTCCACCGACAAGGGCCAGACCTGGACGGCCGTCAGCGGCCTGAAGAGCGGCGTGACCCCGGTGGCCGACGCGGTGAACTCCGCCGACTTCTACGCCGTCGACGGCTCGACCGGCACCTTCTATGTGTCCACCGACGGCGGACACACGTTCACGACGAGCAGCACCGCGGCCAGCAACGGCAGCAACACCCAGCTGAAGGCGACGCCCGGCAAGACCGGTGACCTATGGCTGTCCGGTCTGGACGACGGCCTGTTCCACTCCACCGACGCCGGCGCGACGTGGACCAAGGTCGGCTCGGCCAGCTCGTCGTACACGCTGGGCTTCGGAAAGGCCGCCCCCGGCTCGAAGTACCTGACGATGTACCAGGTCGGCGTGGTGAACGGCGTGACCGGGATCTTCATGTCGACCAATGGCGCCGCGTCCTGGAAGCGGATCAACCGGGACGACCAGAACTGGGGCTGGACCGGCCAGGCCATCACCGGCGACCTGAACAACTACGGACGGGTCTACCTGGCCACCAACGGCCGCGGCATCCAGACCCTCGACGTCGGCAAGTAGCCACCACATCAGGAAGCAGCGATAGCCATGCCCTCCTCCTTCACCGACCGCATGCTGTTCGGCGGCGACTACAACCCCGAGCAGTGGCCGCGCGAGGTGTGGGAGGAGGACATGGTCCTGATGCGCCGGGCCGGGGTGAACCTGGCGACGGTCGGCGTGTTCTCCTGGGCGCTGCTGGAGCCGGCCCCCGGCGAGTACGCGTTCGCATGGCTCGACGAGGTGCTGGACCTGTTGCACGCCAACGGGATCGGCGCCGCCCTGGCCACGCCCACCGCCTCCACCCCGCCGTGGATGAACCACCGCTGGCCGGAGACCCTGCCGCAGAACCCTGACGGCACGGTCCGCACGTACGGCTCACGCAACGCCTACTGCCCCTCCTCGCCGGTCTACCGCGAGTTCGCCGACAAGATCAGCGACGCGCTGGGCGCCCGTTACGCGCACCACCCGGCGCTGCGCATGTGGCACATCGGCAACGAGTTCGGGACGGTCTGCTACTGCGACCGGTGCGCCGCCAAGTTCCGTGCCTGGCTCCAGGCGAAGTACCAGGACCTGGACGGCCTGAACGAGGCCTGGGGCACGGCGTTCTGGTCCCAGCACTACGGCGACTGGGCCGAGGTGATCCCGCCGCGCCAGGTGCAGTACGTGATCAACCCGACCCAGGACCTTGACTACCAGCGCTTCGCCTCCGATCTGCTGCTCGAGGGGTTCAGGGCGGAGCGAGACCTGGTGCGCGCGTACAACCCGGCGATCCCGATCACCACCAACTTCATGGGCTTCTTCAAGGGCACCGACTCGTGGGCGTGGGGGACCGAGGAGGACCTGACCGCCCTGGACACGTACCCGGACCCGAACGACCCCGACGCGGCCCGGGACAACGCCATGGCCCAGGACCTGACCCGCAGCGTCGGTGGCGGCAAGCCGTGGCTGCTGATGGAACAGTCCCCGGCGGGCGCGGGCTGGCGGCATGTTGCGACGCCCAAGCGGCCCGGTCTGAACCGGCTGTGGTCGATGCAGGCGGTGGCCCGAGGAGCCGACGGCGTGCTGCACTTCCAGTGGCGCGCCTCGAAGCAGGGCGCCGAGCGCACGCATGGTGCGATGGTCCCGCATGCGGGCCCTGATTCCCGCGTCTTCCGGGAGATCTGCGAGCTCGGCAAGGAACTGGCCGACTTCGGGGACGTGGTCGGCACCCGCGTGCACGCCGAGGTGGCGATCCTGCACGACTGGGACGCCTGGCGCGCGGTCGAACTCGACCACCAGCCGCACAGCGGATTCCGCTACCTGGACCGGGTCCGCGAGTACTACACGCCGCTGTGGCGAGCGAACATCACGACGGACTTTGCACGCCCAGAGGCGGATCTGAGTAACTACAAACTCGTACTCGTCCCCAACCTGTACCAGGTCACCGACGCGGCGGCGCAGAACCTGGCGCGCTACGTCGAGCGCGGCGGGAGACTGGTGATGGGCCCGTTCTCCGGAGTGTCGGACCCCGACGAGCGCATCCGGCTGGGCGGCCACCCGGCCCCGTTCCGTGAGCTGCTCGGCCTGCGCATCGAGGAGTACTGGCCGCTGCCTGACGAGCTGACGGTCAGTGTGGAGTCCGCCGAACTCGGCGAGTTCACCGCATCGAGCTGGGCCGAATGGCTCACGGCCGATGCGGCGACCCCGCTCGCGACCTACACCAGCGGCCCCCTGGCCGGCATCCCGGCCATCCTGCGCAATGAATACGGCGCCGGCACCGCCTGGTATGTCGCCACCCTGCCTGAGCCGAAGTCTCTCGCGCGGCTGCTCGATGCCGTCTGCACGCACGCCCAGGTCGAACCCGTCCTGCCCGACCTGCCCCCCAACGTCGAGGCGATCCGACGCGGCGACAAGCTCTTCCTGCTCAACCACGACGACGAGTCCGTCGAAATCCGCCTCTGTGACGGCCGCGGCTGAGCCCGCACCCACGGCCGTAGTCGGACCCTCGTGCGATGCTGGATTCGTGCTTCCGGAGGATCTCGTCCGACTGCGCCAGGCCCGCGACCGCATGGACCGGGACTACGCGCAGCCGCTCGACGTGCCCGCGCTGGCCCGTACCGCGCTGATGTCCGAGGGGCATTTCTCCCGCAGCTTCCGGGCCGCCTTCGGCGAGACGCCGTACAGCTACCTGATGACCCGCCGGATCGAGCGAGCGAAGGCGCTGCTGCGGCGCGGCGACCTGAGCGTCACGGAGGTCTGCTTCGAGGTCGGCTGTACGTCGCTGGGCTCGTTCAGCTCGCGCTTCACCGAGCTGGTCGGCGAGAGCCCGAGCTCCTACCGGGCCCGCGACCACGAGGAGGGCGCGCAGATCCCGGCCTGCTACGCCAAGATCGTGACCCGTCCTGTGCGTGACCCAAGGGCAAAGCCGCCCGTCTGGCCGTAACGTGGAGCCATGGATCTCAGGCTCTCACACTGCTTCATCTCGGTGGACGATCACGACAAGGCGCTGGCCTTCTACTGCGACGTGCTCGGCCTCGAGGTGCGCAACGACGTCAAGTTCGAGGGGATGCGCTGGGTCACGGTCGGGCCGCCGGCGCAGCCCGAGGTGAACATCGTCCTCGAACCGCCCGGCGTCGATCCGAACGCCTCCCCGGCCGACCGGCAGGCGATGGTCGAGCTGCTGGCCAAGGGCATGCTACGCGGCGTGATCTTCAGCACCGACGACTGCGACGCCCTGTTCGAGCAGGTGAGTGCGTCGGGGGCGGAGGTCCTGCAGGAGCCGATGGATCAGCCCTACGGCGTGCGCGACTGCGCCTTCCGCGACCCCGCCGGGAATCTGCTGCGCTTCAACCAGCCGCGTAAGTAGGAGCAGCAGCGGGAAGTAGTAGCAGTACTGCTGATCTGGCGATCTTGCGCCGGTTACTGCGTCTCGCTCAGGCGGACAACCGTGTCGTGGTAATTGTGTCTCGCTGAAACGGACAACGGTGCGTTGGTTACCGCGTCTCGCTCAGGCAGACAACTGTGCGTCCGTCACTGCGTCTTGCTGAGATGGACAACGGTCAGTCCGTCACTGTGTCCGGCCGAGACGGACAGCGGTGCGTTCGTCACTGTGTCCCACTGCGACGGACGACGCGGATTCAGCGCACGTTGGAGACTTGGGCGCCGGATACCGGGCCTCGGGCCCGGCGCACTGCTCGGCACAGCCCGCTGCCCCGTAGCCGCTCCTCTACTTCGGCGGCGCAGACCGGTCCATCGACCAGGAACACCGTGGTCGGTCCGGAGCCGGAGACCAGCGCCCCGGCGGCCCCGGCAGCGGAGCCCGTCTCCAGCAGGTCGCCGATTTCGGGCAGCAGCTCTAGCGCGGCCGGCTGCAGGTCGTTGTAGAGGGCCGCGCCGATGCGGGCCGCGTCGCCGCTGCGCAGTGTGGTCATCAGATCCGGGTGCACGCCTGGGTCCGGGGTCTCGCCGCCCTCCCGCCGCCGCTGTAGGTCGCAGGTCTCGAAGACCTTCGGGGTGGACAGGCCGCCGTCGAGCACCGCGATGACCCACTCCAGGCCCGCCGCCGCCAGCACCGGGGAGATGTGTTCGCCCCGTCCCGTGCCGATCGCGGTGCCGCCGTGCAGGGCGAAGGGCACGTCGCTGCCCAGCTTCGCCGCAAGGTCGTGCAGCTCGTCCCGGCGCAGTCCGGTGCCCCACAGGTGGTCACACGCCACCAGCGCCGCCGCCGCGTCCGCCGAGCCGCCGGCCATGCCGCCCGCCACCGGGATGTCCTTGCGGATCGTCAGCCGCACGTCCGGCTCCACCCGTGCGTGCTCGGCCAGCAGCAGCGCCGCCTGCCAGGCCAGGTTCCCCTCGTCCTCCGGCACGCCGGTCACGTCCGAGTCGCGGCGCAGCGGCTCCACGGTCAGCGAGAGGCCGCGGGCCGCTCGCGCGATCACCTCGTCGTAGAGCGAGACCGCGTGGAAGACGGTGACCAGCTCGTGGTACCCGTCCTCGCGCAGCGGGCCGACCGACAGGGACAGGTTGATCTTCGCGGGGACCCGGACGGTGACCGCTTCGGGCCGGAACGGGCCCTCATCCCAGTCTTCCAGCGCGGTCACGGTGTGGGCTCCTGCTCCTGCTCGGGCTCTGGCGTGGGTCCTGGCTCCGGTACCGGCCCCGGTTCTGGCTGTGGCCCGGCACCCGGCGCGCCGGCGTTCGCGGCCTCGGCAATCGCAGCGTACTGGTCCACGGCCAGCGCTTCGCCGCGCGCGGCCGGATCGACCCCGGCGCGGCGCAGGATTTCCTCGGCCCGCGCCGCCGAGCCCGCCCAGCCGGACAGCGCCGCGCGCAGCGTCTTGCGGCGCTGCGCGAAGGCGGCGTCCACCACCGCGAACACTTCCTTGCGACTCGCCAGGGTCGTCGGCGGCTCCCTGCGCTCCAGCGCGACCAGGCCGGACTCCACGTGCGGCGCCGGCCAGAAGACGTTCTTGCCGATCGAACCGGCCCGGCGCACCGAGGCGTACCAACGTGCCTTCACGCTCGGCACGCCGTAGACCCGGCCGCCCGGCTCCGCCGCCAACCGGTCGGCCACCTCGGCCTGCACCATGATCAGCACGCGTTCGAGCGACGGGAAGTGTTCGAGCATGTGCAGCAGGACGGGCACGGCCACGTTGTACGGCAGATTGGCCACCATCGCGGTCGGGGCGGGGCCGGGTAGCTGCGCGCTTGTGATCCGTAGCGCGTCTGCCTGTACGAGGGTGAAGCGTGGCGCACCGACGGTATGGGCGTCGGTGGTGCTGTCGGCGCCGATGGTGGCATCGGCATCGGTGTTGCTGTCTGCGGCGGCTTCGGGGAAGCGTTCGGCGATGGTGGCCGGCAGGGCAGCGGCTAGCACCGGGTCGATTTCGACCGCGACGACCCGGCGAGCGGCCCCCAGCAGGCCCAGGGTCAGCGAGCCGAGGCCGGGGCCGATCTCGACGACGGTGTCGTCCGGACGCAGCCCGGCGGCCCGCACGATCCGCCGGATGGTGTTCGGGTCGATGACGAAGTTCTGGCCCAGCTGCTTGGTTGGGCGCACGCCTAGCCGCTCGGCGAGGGCGCGGACCTCTGCGGGGCCCAACAGTGCCGGCTCGCGGAGGGTCGGCGCTGTGCCCGCGGCCCCGTCGTCCGAGCTGTTCATGCCTCGGCGCTCGTCGCGTACGTCGCCGTCGCCCCCGTAGCCGTCGCTCGCGTCGTCGGGCTGTACAGGGAGTGGCCGTGGCCGCGTACCGGTCATCGCGCTTCGTACATCCACGCGGCAGGGTCGGAAGGGTCGGCAGCCCGGTTCATGGCGTTGAGTGTAGTTGCGCGCGGCGCTGAACCGGACATCCGCGCGCTCGATGAGCGGGTGGCGTACGGACGAGCACGGGCACGCCGGTGAACTGGCGTGCCCGCGCTCATCGCGGAAGGGTTCGGAACTCGGTCCGTCCCCCGGTCAGCTGAACAGGTTGTGGCCGCACACCGGCCACTGCCCGGCCCCGGAGCGCTGGTACAGCAGCTCGGCGCGGGTGGTCTGCTCCGTCGACGAGGCGTTGGAGGGCAGTCCGGTTCCGCCGAGCGAGTCCCAGGTCGAGATCGAGAACTGGTAGAGGCCGTAGTAGTTGCCGCTCCCGTCGACCGACTTGGGGTTGCCGCCGGACTCGCACTGCGCCAGCGCCGCCCAGTTCAAGGACGCCACGTTGCTCGGCAGAGCCTTGCTGCCGACCTTCTCCACCTCGGTCACCGGCTGCTTGGTGACGGCGCGTGAGACCTCCTTCGGCGACTGCTTCACGCCGTTGATGATCTGCAGCGAGTACGTCACCTGCGCCACGCCGTTGACGCCCGAGGTCACCACGGTGGTCGCCCCGACGTAGCTGGTCGGGTCGCTCTGCTTGGTGACGGTGTACGGGATCGGGACCTGCTTCACCTCGGTGGTGCCGGTGATGCGCATGATCGAGATCGTCTCGCCGTCGACGGGCATCGAGGTCAGCGCCACCGAGGGCGCGTCCTGGTTGTGCATCGTTATCCCGGCCTGGCCCATCGCCTGGTCCACGGTGGCCGCGGTGGTGTCCAGCGGGTCCGTCTTGCCGTCCACCAGGAAGGTGACGTGCCGCATCGTGAACACCGAGAAGCTGGCGCCGGAGCGGCCGATCGGGGTGGCGGCGGTCACCGTCACGAAGCGGGCGCCCTGGGTGCGGACGCCGAGCTCCTGCAGCGCGGAGCCGACCGTGGCGGAGTGCACCCACACGTGCGTGGCCGTGCCGTTCACGGAGACGTCGACCGGGCGGCCGTAGCGCACCGTGATGGTCGAGTTGTCCGCGAGGCCGACCCCGAGCGCCGGGCTGACCAGGTCGTGGCTGCCGGTGGTGACATTGTCGGAGGCGAGGGCCGCGCCGACGGTTCCGGCGAACGAGTGAATCTGTCGCACCGAGCCGTCCACCGAGACGTTGACCGTCTTCTCGAAGGCCACGTATGCGGTGACGCCGCCGAGCAGACCGGCCAGCACCACGCCCTGCACGACCCGTCCGGCCCAGCTGACCTTGCGGGGCGCCGGGCGGCGCTGCGGGGCGCGGGTGCGCGGGCTCTCGTTCTCCGGCTCGCGCGGGCCGGGGATCTCCGGTTCGTCGAAACGGGTCGGAGCCGGCCAGGCCTCGGGCGGGCGGGGCTCGGTGAGTACCTGGGTACGTCCGCGCTCAGGCTCGCGGTCCAGTTCGCGTCCGAGCTCCGGCTCGGCGTACGCGTTGTAGCCCGCGTCGCGGTATCCCTCGGCCTCGTAGCTGTGCTCGCGGTCGCGGTCACCCGGCCCGTATCCATCACGGTCGCGGTCGTACCCGCCGTGTTCGTAGCCACCGGGCTCGTGTCCGCCCGGCTCGTGTCCACTGGTCTCGGGTCCGCCCGCCTCGTACCCGCTGCGCTCGTACGCGTCGTAGTTGTGCGCGGGATAGTCGGGGGCCATGTATGCGGGCGCGCTGTAGCCGTACGGGTCGCCCTCGTAGGGCGTGGCCGGATTGCTGTAGGCGTCGCGCGCATACGGATCGGCCGCGTACGCGTCGGCCGCGTATGTATCGCCGGCGTACGGATCCGTGTAGTCCGCCGTCGCTTCGGCATACGGCGCGTAAGGCTCACCGTAGGCGGGCGGAGCGGCGGCATCGGTCTCGTCGGCGGCGTTGGGCGGGGGCGAATACCGCGCGGGACCGGTGAAGGAGGACGGCCAAGCAGAGGCCCCCTGAATAGGGCCGCCGTTACCCGTACCCCGGGTCGAGCGTGATCCGCTCACTGCACTCCAGACCTCGCAGGTTCCGGTCACGGTGCCCGGAACACCCCGGAAAGCGGGTGTTCGGTCAGACCGATCCGGCTACCGAGCAAGGGACTCTATTCCACTGCCGTTCATGGTCGCTATAGCCCACTCGTCCAGCCAGGCCGAAACTGATGTCCAGTTAGTCCCATTTATGGGCAACAGAATGCACCATTTCACCCACTTGCCCGGTCCCCGTTGTGGTTTTCCTCACCCAGTTGCCCGATTTGGACTAGTGCGAAAGGGCCAGAGAAGATGGTTACAGAAGTGTGGCAGAGCACTGAGGGCTCCCGGAGCTCAGTCGAGAGCGAAAACCCGCAGCGTGTTGGCCTGAATCACGGCGCAGAGCTCGTCCAGATCCATCCCGCGCGTCTCAGCCATCGAGCGCACGGTGAGGGGGATGAGATACGGCGCGTTCGGCCGGCCCCGGTAGGGCAGCGGGGTCAGGAACGGGGCGTCCGTCTCGACCAGGATCAGCTCCGGCGGGGCGACGCGCAGCGCCTCGCGCAGGTGCTCGTTCGCCTTGAAGGTGACCGGCCCGGCGAAGGACATCACATAGCCGCGCTCGGCGCACACCTTCGCCATGGCGGCGTCGCCGGAATAGCAGTGGAAGACGACCCGTTCAGGCGCGCCCTCCTCCTCCAGGATCCGCAGCACGTCCTCGTGCGCGTCGCGGTCGTGGATCACCAGGGCCTTGCCATGCCGCTTCGCCAGCTCGATGTGCCGCCGGAACGCCTCCTGCTGCGCCGCCACGCCCTCCGGGCCGGTGCGGTAGTAGTCCAGGCCGGTCTCGCCGATCCCGACCACCTGTGGCAGCGCGGCCAGTTCGTCGATCCGGGCCAGCGCGGCCTCCAGCGCCGCCGGGCCGCCGGGGGCACGGTGCTGGCGGCTCCAGCCGTCCGCGTCGCCGAGCACCAGCCGCGGTCCCTCGTTCGGGTGCAGCGCGACCGTGGCGCGGATCTCAGGGTGCCGGGCCGCCGCGTCTGCCGCCCATTCGGAGGACGGCACGTCGCAGCCCACCTGGATCAGCGTCGTGACGTTCACCGAGGCGGACAGCTCCAACGACTCCTCGACCGTGCGGTCCTGCATGTCGAGGTGCGTGTGGCTGTCCGCCACCGGCGACGGCAGCGGGTCGGGCACGGGCGGAGGGGCGTCCTGCCGTGCGTCCCGCGCCCGGTTGCTCTGCTTGCTCACGTGAGCCCTCAAGCCTCGCTACTCAGCCGACGGCCGGCTCTTCCAGCCTCGGGAACAGCACCGCGCCCTTGGTGACCGTCGAGCCGGCCGGCAGTTGCCCCCAGCGGCCCGAGTCCTGCACCCGCTGCGCCGCCAGGGCGCCCAGCGAAGGCTCGGCCCCGAGCGACTCCCACAGCGCGGCCGAGGACTTCGGCATCACCGGGTTCAGCAGCACGGCCACGGCCCGCAGCGCCTCGGCCGCCGTGTACAGGATCGTGGCGAGGCGGGCCTGCGCGGCCTCGTCGGTCGCCTTGGCCACCTTCCACGGCTCCTGCTCGGTCAAGTAGCCGTTGACCAGCTTGACGAAGTCGAAGACCGCCGCGATGCCGCCCTGGAAGTCCAGCACGCCGACCTTGGCGTCCGCGGTGGCGACCGTGGCCGCCAGCGCGTCCGCGACGGCCTGCTCGGCCGGACCGTGGTCGGTCGCCTCCGGCAGCGCCCCGCCGAAGTAGCGGCCGACCATCGCGGCCACCCGGGAGGCCAGGTTGCCATAGTCGTTCGCCAGCTCCGAGGTGTACCGCGCGGACATGTCCTCCCAGGAGAACGAGCCGTCCCCGCCGAACGGGATCGCCCGCATGAAGTAGTACCGGAAGGCGTCCGAGCCGAAGTGGTCGGTGATCTGCCGCGGGGCGATGCCGGTCAGCTTGGACTTCGACATCTTCTCGCCGCTCACCAGCAGCCAGCCGTGGCCGAACACGGTCTTGGGCAGCGGCAGCCCGGAGGCGATCAGCATGGCCGGCCAGATCACCGCGTGGAAGCGCAGGATGTCCTTGCCCACCAGGTGCACGTCGGCGGGCCAGGTGCGGGCGAACTTCTCCTGGTCGGCGGGCGACGGGGAGTCGAGCCCGACGGCCGTGGCGTAGTTGAGCAGCGCGTCGATCCAGACGTACAGGATGTGCTTCTCGTCCCACGGGATCGGGATGCCCCAGTCGAAGGAGGAGCGCGAGATCGACAGGTCCTGCAGGCCCTGCTTCACGAAGGAGACGACCTCGTTGCGGGCCGTGGCGGGCTGGACGAACTCGGGATGCGCCTCGTAGTGCGCGAGCAGCTGCTCGGTGTACTTCGACATCTTGAAGAAGTAGTTCTCCTCCGCGATGGTCTCCACCGGCCGCTTGTGGATCGCGCACACCTTCTGGCCCGCGTACTCGCCCTCGCCGTCGAGCAGCTCGCCCGGCAGCTTGAACTCCTCGCAGTCCACGCAGTAGGCGCCCTCGTACGAGCCCTTGTACACCTCGCCGGCGTCGTAGAGCCGCTGCCAGAACTCCTGCACCCGCTCGGTGTGCCGCTTCTCGGTCGTGCGGATGAAGTCGTCGTTCGCGGCGTCGATGGTCTTCAGCGCGGGCTTCCAGGCCTCCTCCACCAGGCGGTCCGTCCACTCCTGCGGCGTCACCCCGTGGCGCTGGGCCGAGCGCATGACCTTCTCGCCGTGCTCGTCGGTACCGGTCAGGTACCACACGGACTCGCCGCGCTGGCGGTGCCAGCGGGTGAGGACGTCGCCGGCCGTCGTCGTGTACGAGTGCCCGATGTGCGGCGCGTCGTCCACGTAATAGATCGGCGTGGTGACGTAGAAGGTCTTGTCTCCGGAGTCCGGAGTGTCGCTGCCAGAAGCCATGTCACAAATTCTACTGGCGGTGTTCGCCCGCTCCGGCACGGTTTTCGCCCCCGCCTCAGCCGCCGTCCGCCGCGCCACCCCTCGCCGCGTCGGTCTTCGTGGCGACCACCGCGTCGAACACGACCCGCTTCGGCAGCCCGGTCTGCGCGGCCACCGCCGCGATCGCCTCCTTGCGGTGCTCGCCGGCCGCCTCGCGCGCCGCCACCAGCCCGGCCAGCTCCTCCGGCGACGCGTCGTCCATCCGCCGCGGCTCGGCCCCGGCCACCACGACCGTGATCTCCCCGCGCACGCCCTCGGCCGCCCACGCCGCCAGCTCGTCCAGCGGTCCCCGCTTGATCTCCTCGTAGGTCTTGGTCAGCTCGCGGCACACCGCCGCCGCCCGCTGCCCGCCGAAGGCCGCGGCCATCGCCGTGAGAGTTTCAGCCAGCCGGTGCGGGGCCTCGAAATAGACCATCGTGCGCGGCTCCGCGGCGTTCGCGGCCAGGGCGCGGGCCCGCTCCCCGGCCTTGCGCGGCAGAAAGCCCTCGAAGCAGAACCGGTCCACGGGCAGCCCCGACAGCGCCAGCGCGGTGAGCACCGCCGACGGACCCGGCACCGCCGTGACCCGTACGCCCGCCTCCACAGCCGCCGCGACCAGCCGGTAACCGGGGTCGGACACGGACGGCATCCCGGCGTCCGTCACCAGCAGCACCCGTGCGCCCTCGACCAGCCGCGCCACCAGCTCCGGGGTCCGCGCGCTCTCGTTGGCCTCGAAGTACGACACGATCCGCCCGCCCGGCGCCACCCCGAGCTCCTGGGCAAGCCGGCGCAGCCGCCGGGTGTCCTCGGCCGCGATCACGTCGGCTCCGGCCAGCTCGGCGGCCAGCCGGGCCGGGGCGTCCGTCGGGTCGCCGATCGGGGTGCCCGCCAGCACCAGGACTCCGGAACCGTCCCCGGAGGGCGGAAAAGCGCCATTGTGTTTCACGATTCCATCGTCCCCTGCTGCGCGGTGCCGGGACCAATCCGTACGATGGCCCGCGTGACCAGCGACCTGCAGAGCGACAATGCGGCCGAGCTCCCCGACTGGCCCGAGCCCGGGACCGGTGAACTCGGCGACGAGCCGCAGCTGGGGGACGGTGCAGCGGACGAGGCCGGGGAGCCCGAGGAGATCGACGGGCCCTACTACGCGCCGACCCGCCGCCGGGTCCGCCGCGGCTGGGAGCGCGGACGGGTCTGGTACCGGCCCGGCGGCGCCCCGCGTCCCGAGGTGCGCGACTCGCTGCGTGACCGGCTGGTGCCGCCGTTCTATCCCGAGTTCTTCCGCGGTGCTGGCTGGATCCTGCCGCTGATCGTCACGGCGATCGGCGGGGTGCTGCGGTTCTGGAACCTGGTCTGGCCCAACTCGGTGATCTTCGACGAGACGTACTACGCCAAAGACGGCTGGTCGATGTATGTCTACGGCTGGGAGCACAACTGGGCCGACGGCAACACCATCGCCAACCCGGCCCTGGTCGGCCCCGGCACCTACGGCCACGACGGGGTCGCGAAGTTCAGTTGCAGCTCGGGCTGCCCCGAGTTCGTGGCCCACCCCCCGTTCGGCAAGTGGGTGATCGGCGCGGGCGAGGAGCTGTGGGGCCTGAACCCGGTCGGCTGGCGGCTGATGGAGGCGGTGCTCGGCACCCTGGCCATCTACGTGCTGGCCCGGGCCGCCCGCCGGATGTTCCGCTCCACGCTGCTCGGCTGCGTCGCCGGAATCTTCATCAGCTTCGACGGACTCGCGTTCGTGATGGCCCGCACCGCGCTGCTCGACGGCATCCAGATGTTCTTCATCCTGTGCGCCTTCGCCGCCCTGCTGGTAGACCGGGACAAAACCCGGGCGCGGTTCGCTGACTGGCGCGAGGAACGCGGGGAGACCGAGCTGCTCGGCGAGCGGGAGTTCGGGCCGCGGCTCGGCCTGCGTCCCTGGCGGCTGCTGGCCGGACTCTCGCTCGGCCTGGCCTGCGCGACCAAGTGGAACGCCGTCTTCTTCGTAGCCGTACTCGCGGTCCTCACGGTGAGCTGGGACATCGGAGCGCGCCGGGCGGTCGGCGTGCGCCACGCCACCGCCGTGTGGCTGTGGGCCGTGCTCGGGATCGGCGCGGTGGCCGCGGTCCTGTGCCTCGACGTCAAGCCGCTGCGGATCCTGTGGGTGGTGCTCGCGGTCGCCGCCATCTGCTGGGTGCTGATCGTGACGCTGCGGGGGCAGACCCTGGCCCAGGTGCGCGAGCTGGTCTGGGCCTTCCTCTCGATCCCGGTGCTCACCGCGGTGACCTTCGTGGCCTCGTACGCCGGCTGGTTCGTCAACACCGCCAACGGCGGCGGCTACAACCGCTTCTGGGCGGACTCGCACCCGTCGAAGTTCTGGCCGACCTGGACCAACCCGCTGCGCTCGCTGTGGAACTACGTGGACCAGCAGTACGGGTTCAACGCCAACCTGCAGTCCCCGCACCCGTACCAGTCGAACCCGTGGTCCTGGTTCATCATGGGGCGGCCGGTGGCCTTCTACTACGAGGCCCCGAAGACCGGGACCGCCGGGTGCACCCCGTCCATGGGCGCCTGCTCGGCCGAGGTGCTGGCGCTGGGCAACCCGCTGCTGTGGTGGTTCGGCACCGCCGCGATCCTGTTCCTGTTCTGGCGCTGGATCGGCCGCCGGGACTGGCGCGCCGCGGCGATCCTGGCCGGGATCGCGGCCGGGATAGTGCCGTGGATGTGGTACGCCCAGCGCACCATCTTCTCCTTCTACGCGGTCGCCTTCCTTCCGTTCATGGTGCTCGGCGCGACGATGGCGGTGGGCTCGATCCTGGGCCGCGCGGACGCCTCGCCGACCCGAAGAGTCTGGGGCGCGGCGGTCTCCGGCACCGTGGTGGTCGGCGTGGTGGCGCTGTTCGCCTACTTCTATCCGATCTACACCGGGCAGACCATCCCGTACTCGGACTGGGCCAACCACATGTGGCTGCCCTCCTGGATCTAGCCGCTGTCATGAGGCGAACGCCGCCCGCTCCGGTCAGCCGGGGCGGGCGGTTTTGTGTGCGGCTCGAGTGTGCGGCTGAGTATGCGCGGTCGGTAATCGAAGCGCTTCGACGATCCCCATGGACATTCCCTACCTGCCCGGTCTACCCTTCATGGGCAAGACCGGGCATGGCCTGGTCCGGGTTCGAGTCGAAGCGCTTCACCACCCAGTTTCACCGCCGGCGCCGCCTCGACCACACGCTTTACCACCGCACCCCGACCGATCAACCGACGACCTGGCCCGAGCCGCATTCGAGGCCGAGCTGGAACGCGTCCTGGAGGACCTCATGGTGACCCTGGCCGAAGTCGCCCGCCAGGCGGGCGTCTCGCCCTCCACAGTCTCCTACGTACTCTCCCGGAAACGCTCCATCTCCGACGACACCCGGCGCAAGGTGGAGGCCGCGATCGAGTCCCTCGGCTACCACCCGCACGCGGGGGCCCGGGCGCTGGCCTCGAACCGCTCCAACATCCTCGCGCTCATGGTGCCGCTGCGCAGCGACATGTACGTGCCCGTCATCATGGAGATCGCGATGGCGGTCACCACCGAGGCCCGCGAGTACGGCCAGGACGTGCTGCTGCTGACCAAGGACGAGGGCACCCGCGGCGTGCGCCGGATCGCCGGCAGCGGCCTGGCCGACGCGATGATCCTGATGGACATCGAGCTCGACGACGACCGGATCCCGGTGCTGCACGAGACCGACACCCCGGCCGTGCTGATCGGGCTGCCCCGCGACCCGACCGGCCTGGCCTGCGTGGACCTGGACTTCGAGGCCACCGGCGCGGCCTGCGCCGACCACCTGGCCGACCTCGGCCACCGCGACATCGCGCTGATCGGCGAGGGCGAGGGCGTCTACGCCCGGCACACCGGCTTCGCCGCGCGCACCCTGGCCGGGTTCCAGCGCCGGGCCGCCGAGCGCGGACTTCGCGCGGTGCACCGGGCGTGTGAGGGCACGTACGAGTCCACCGCCGGGATACTGTCGCGGATCCTCGAGGAGCGGCCGAGCACCACCGGCTTCGTGGTGCAGAACGAGTCGGCCATCCCGCCGCTGCTCAGCCTGCTGCGGCTGTCCGGCCGGGCGGTGCCCGAGGACACCAGCATCGTGGCGATCTGCCCGGACCAGGTGGCCCTGCAGTCCTCCCCGCGGCTGACCAGCGTGTCCATCCCGGCCGAGGAGATGGGCCGGCGCGCGGTCCGTCTCGCCATGGCGCAGCTCAACGGCGACCGGACCGAGACCACCGCGCTGCTCCCCCCGAACCTCACCGTGCGGGAGTCCAGCGCCGCCCGGCTCCCCGCCCCCGTCCCCACTCCGTGACGGGCCGGCCCGGCGACTCAGCGGACGCGCGGCGCGCGCACCGGGACGCGAAAGCCCTACCCAGAACGCCCATGGAAAGGCTCTTGAATGTCTGACGAAGCCCCGCTGGCCTCACTCGCCCATGAGGAGGGCGAGTTCCGCACAGCCCCCGGCGGCCTGGAGTGGACCGGCCGTCAGGAGACCCTCCGGATCGAGGCCTGGGGTGCCGACGCGCTGCGGGTGCGCTCGCATGTCGGCGGGCCGATCCTCGAAGCGCTGCCCGGCGCGCTGATAGCCGAGAGCGCCCCGCCGCTCGACGCCGAGCCCACCGTGCTGATCGGCGCGCGCGAGGCCACCGTCGTCAACGGCGCGATCACCGCCACGGTCTCGCTGATCGGCCGGATCAGCTTCACCCGCACCGCCGACGGGGCCGAACTGTTGGCCGAACAGGACGCGCACTTCTGGTGGCCCGGACCGCGCCTGCGTACCGCGCACGGCAACGGTTACGCGCGGCTGGAGCAGCGTTTCGCGGCGTACGAGGGCGAACGCCTCTTCGGCCTCGGCCAGCACCAGCACGGCCTGTACGACCAGAAGGGCGCGGTCGTCGAGCTCGTCCAACGGAACTCAGAGGTCGGCATCCCGTTCCTGGTCTCCTCGCGCGGCTACGGCTTCCTGTGGAACAACCCGGCGATCGGCCGGGTCGAACTGGCGGTCAACGGCACCCGCTGGGTCGCCGACAGCGCCCGTCAGCTCGACTACTGGATCACCGCCGGCGCCCCCGCGCAGATCCAGCGCAACTATGCCGACGCCACCGGCCACACCCCCGCGCTGCCCGAGTGGGCCGCCGGGTTCTGGCAGTGCAAGCTGCGGTACAAGTCGCAGGAGGAGCTGATGGAGGTCGCCCGCGGCTACCACCGGCGCGGCCTGCCGCTGGACGTGATCGTCGCCGACTTCTTCCACTGGACCCACCTGGGCGAGTGGCGCTTCGACCCGGCCGAGTGGCCCGACCCGCAGGCCGCGGTCAAGGAGCTGGCCGAGTACGGCACGAAGCTGATGGTCTCGGTCTGGCCCTCGGTCAGCCCGCTGTCCGAGTTCCACGCCGAGATGGAGCGGCGCGGCCTGTTCATCGGCACCGAGTTCGGCCCGGTCGCGCATGCCGACTGGCCGGACAAGGGCATCGACAAGACCGTGCAGGTCGCCTTCTACGACGCCACCAACCCGGCGGCCCGCGACTACGTGTGGTCCAAGGTGCGCGACAACTACCTCTCGCTCGGCATCGAGGTCTTCTGGGCCGACGCCTGCGAGCCGGAGCTCAAGCCCGGCTACCCGGTCAACCTGCGGTACCACGCCGGTCCAGGGCTCGAGGTCGGCAACATGTACCCGCGCGAGAACTCGCGGATGTTCTACGAGGGCATGCATGCCGAGGGCAAGACCGAGGTGGTCACGCTCAACCGCTCGGCCTGGGCCGGCTCGCAGCGCTACGGCGCGATCCTGTGGTCCGGCGACATCTTTACGGACTTCGAGACGCTGCGTAAGCAGATCCCGGCCGGTCTCAACACGGCGCTGAGCGGTATCCCGTGGTGGAACACGGACATCGGCGGCTTCCACGGCGGCGACCCGACCTCACCGGCGTACCGCGAGGTGATGGTGCGTTGGTTCCAGTTCGGTGCGTTCAGCCCGATCTTCCGGCTGCACGGCGTGCGGTACCCGGCGACCGCCTTCGGCCCCGGGATGACCGGCGCGCCCAACGAGATCTGGTCGTACGGCGAGGAGGCCGAGCAGATCATGGCCTCGTACATCGAGCTGCGCGAGCGGATCAAGCCGTACGTCCTGGACGTGATGCGCGAGGCGCACGAGACCGGCGTCACCCCGCTGCGTCCGTACTTCCTGGAGTTCCCGCAGGACCCGAAGGCCTGGGACGTCGACACGGCGTATCTGTTCGGCCGCGATCTGCTCGTCGCCCCGGTGCTCGAGGCCGGAGCGCGCGAGTGGAGCGTCTACCTGCCGCTCGGAGCCACCTGGACCGACGCGTGGACCGGAACCGAGTACGAGGGCGGCCAGTCGGTCACCGTCGACGCCCCGCTCGACCGCATCCCGCTGTTCCTACGTGACGGCGCTGTGCTTCCCATCGCGGGCTGAGCTGGCGATAGTCGGTTAAACGCGACGTCCGGGTACCGTTGCATCGTGGCAAACCTGGTCAACATCGAGTCCGTAGGCAAGGCGTACGGCACCCGGACGCTGCTCGACGGCGTGTCGCTCGGCATCGCGGAGGGCGACCGCATCGGCGTCGTCGGGCGCAACGGCGGCGGCAAGTCGACGCTGCTGCGCCTGCTGGCGAAGTCCGAGGAACCGGACCGGGGACGGGTCACCCACAGCGGCTCGGTACACGTGAACGTGGTCGGGCAGCACGACGAGCTCGATCCGGCCGCCACCATCCGCGAACAGCTGCTCGCGGGCCTGGCGGAGCACGAGTGGGCCGGTCAGGCGCACGTGCGCGACGTGCTCACCGGCCTGCTCGGCGGAATCGGCGCGCCCATCTTCCGGGACGGCCTTGACACGGTGGTCGGCCCGCTCTCCGGTGGCGAGCGCCGCCGGATCGCGCTGGCCAAGGCGCTGCTTGAGGCGGACGGCACGGAGCGGCTGCTGCTGCTCGACGAGCCGACCAACCACCTCGACGTGGAGGCGATCTCCTGGCTCGCCGCGCATCTCAAGGCCCGTAGGTCCGCGCTGCTGGTGGTCACGCACGACCGCTGGTTCCTCGACGAGGTCTGCGACCATACCTGGGAGGTCTCCCGGGGCGAGGTGCACGCGTACGAGGGCGGCTACTCGGCCTACGTGCTCGCCCGGGCCGAACGGTCGCGGGTGGCCTCGGCCGACTGGGACCGCAAGCAGAACCTGCTGCGCAAGGAGCTGGCCTGGCTGCGCCGCGGGGCGCCGGCCCGTACCTCGAAGCCGAAGTTCCGGATCGAGGCGGCCAACACGCTGATCGCGACCGAGCCGCCGCCGCGCGACGCGGCCGAGCTGATGGGCTTCGCGACCGCCCGGCTCGGCCGCACCGTATACGAGCTCGAAGATGTCACGTACACCGTCGGCCGGGTCGGCGACGAGCCCGGCCGTACGCTCCTGGGCCACGTGACCTGGCAGCTCGCCCCTGGAGAGCGGCTCGGCCTGGTCGGGGTGAACGGCTCGGGCAAGACCAGCCTGCTGCGGCTGCTGACCGGCGCCGTGCACCCGGACTCCGGAAAGGTCGTCACCGGGGTCACCGTCAAGCCCGCGTTCCTGGCCCAGGAGATCACCAGCATCGATCCGCAGCTGCGCGTCCTCGAGGCGGTCGAGGAGATCCGCGGCTCGGTGGACCTCGGCAAGGGCCGGACGCTGACCGCCTCGCAGCTGCTGGACCGCTTCGGCTTCACCGGGGAGAAGCAGTGGACCCCGGTCGCCGACCTGTCCGGCGGCGAGCGCCGCCGCCTGCAGGTGCTCAGGCTCCTGATGGACGAGCCGAACGTGCTGCTGCTGGACGAGCCGACCAACGACCTCGACATCGACACCCTGACCGCGCTGGAGGACATCCTCGACGGCTGGCCCGGCTCGATGATCGTGGTCTCGCACGACCGCTACTTCCTGGAGCGCACCACGGACCGGGTCGCGGCGCTGCTCGGCGACGGACAGCTCAGGATGCTGCCGGGCGGGGTGGAGCAGTACCTCCAGCGCCGGGCCGAGGTTCTGGCCGCTGCCACCGCGCTCCCGCCGACCGGGCCTGCCTCGACGCCTGCCGCGGCAGCGGCCTCCGCCCGCGACCAGCGCGCGGCGCAGAAGGAGATGTCGCGGATCGAGCGTCAGCTGGACAGGATCTCCGGGCGCGAGGCAGACGTGCACGGCCTGATGGCGCAGTCCGCGACCGACTACGAGGCGGTCGGAAAGCTCGACGCCGAACTGCGCGACCTTGCTGCCGAGCGCGAGCGCCTCGAGGAGCAGTGGCTCGCCCTCGCCGAGTAATCGCATTTACTCGACGCGTTCTTAGCTCTTCAGGGTGGTCGTCGCCGAAGCCGACTCGTGGTCGATCGCAGCTGCCTACCGTTGATCCGTAGTCAACGGTTGAAAGGGGGCTGATCGTGGAATTCGGCCACTGTGAACCAGTTCGAGCCAACCCGCCCGAACTGACCGAGCGTGAGCGCGAGGTGCTGCGCCGGATCACCGACGGCCAGTCCACCCGGCAGATCGCGAAGGACCTGGACATCTCGCCCGCCACCGCGCGCACGCATGCGCACAACGTCCTGGTCAAGCTCGGCGTGCGCTCCCGGATCCAGGCTGCAGCGACCGCCGACCCGGCTGTCCCGGTCATCCCGCCGGTGCCCGTGCCCGAAGCAGTGCCCGAACCTCCTGACCCCGTCTCGGACAACGACCTGCTCGCCGCCCTGACGGTCCGCGAGCGCGACGTGTTGGCCTGCATGGTCGAAGGGCTGGCCCGTGCGGCGATCGCCGAGCGGCTGGGCCTTTCCCCACACACGGTGCGCACGCACGCGCGCAACCTCCTGGGCAAACTCGGCGTGCACTCGACCCTCGAAGCCGCCGCGCTGGTCCGCCGGGTCAGAGCCGGCCCGTCACGCAGGCAGGCTGATGCGCTGCGTTCCGCAGTACACGTTGGCCGATTCCCCGCGTACGAACCCGGCCAGCGTCATCCCGGACTCGCGGGCCAGTTCCACCGCCAGTGACGAGGGCGCGGAAACCGCGGCCAGCAGCGGGATTCCGGCTGCGCTCGCTTTCTGTACCAGCTCGAACGACGCCCGGCCGCTGACCGCCAGCAGGTGCCCGCGCAAGGGCAGCCGGTCCGCGCGCAGCGCCCAGCCGATCACCTTGTCCACGGCGTTGTGCCGTCCCACGTCCTCGCGCACGCAGATCGGCTCGCCCTCGGCCGTGAAGAGCCCTGCCGCGTGCAGGCCGCCGGTCTGTGCGAACAGCTTCTGTTGGGCACGCAAGGTCTTCGGCAGCGAGTACAGGACCTCAGGGCTGATACGTACCGGGTCGGACTGCACGCTCCAGTGCGCATTGGCGCGTACCGCCTCGATCGAGGTCTTTCCGCAGACCCCGCAGGCGCTGGTGGTGTAGGTCGTCCGGTCCAGCGACCACAGCGGGACCGGCACGCCCGGCGCGAGATCGACGTCGACGATGTTGTACGTGTCGTGTGCGGCCTCGATGCGCGAATGCCCTGATTCGTCGTCCCCGAGCCCGATCGGACCCGAGCAGGCCGAGTCGCCGCAGAAGCGCATCCGCGCCAGCTGCTCCGGCCCGCGCACCACGCCCTCGCCGACCAGGTAACCGGCCACCAGGTCGAAGTCCTCGCCCGGGGTCCGCATCGTCACCGCGATCTGCCGCCCGGCGATCCGGATCTCCAGCGGCTCCTCGGCCACCAGGGTGTCGCGGGACCGCACGCCCCCGCCCGCGGCGCCGCCGCCCAGCTTCAGTACCGGTTCTCGCGTCGTGACCCTGCCCATGACTGCACGGTACCCCGGTCCCCGGAAAACGCAGTGCCCTGGAACACGCAGTGCCCTGGAACACGCGGTGTCCTGGGAGGCACCCGCCCCGGGAAGCACAACGCCCCGCGTCCGAGAACGGACGCGGGGCGAGCGAGTCGCCTCGTCGAATGACCGAGGCTTCTTGGGTATGGCGGACTACAGCGGCTTTACGTTCTCCGCCTGCGGGCCCTTCGGCCCTTGGGTGACGTCGAACTCGACGCGCTGGTTCTCGTCGAGTGAACGGTAGCCGCTCGACTGGATCGCAGTGAAGTGGACGAAGACGTCGGCGCCGCCGTCGTCCTGGGAGATGAAGCCGTAGCCCTTCTCCGCGTTGAACCACTTGACCGTACCGGAAGCCATCTCTCTCCTCATAGAAAAGGGGACGTTGGACGGAGTCCACTGGGGAGTGGAACCCGGGTTGCCCTCCACGGACCGTCCCGCTTTGCTGGTCGCGCCATGGGAGAAAGCGCCACGAAACACAAAGGCCCGCGGCCGTACTCCCGCGGGCATTCATACGAAGCATTCAGGGAACTGCAGCTGCAACCTCGGCCACCCTAACACGTCGCGACTGATCCGTCGCTCGTTCGAAAGGGTGAATTCGAAAAAGATCCACGCCTCGCGCGCGTCGTGCGCCCCTTTGCGTCCGAAGGTCCGTTCCGCCTGGTCAAAAACCTGGTGCGCTCGGGGCGAACTGCCCTTATGGTCCTTACCATGCCACCCTCATCGCCGTCAGGCGGCTCTTTCGCGTCCCTATGGCGTCTGAAGACCTACGTGCGTCCGTATCGCTGGCAGATGCTTTTGATGTTCTGCGTGGCTCTGACCGGCACTTTGGTCGGTGTCGCGGTGCCACTGCTGACCAAGGCGGTGGTCGACGGACCGCTGCACCAGGGCGACCGCGACCGGCTCTGGCTGCTCGGCTTCTACGCACTGCTGTTCGGCCTCGCCGAGGCCGTGCTCATCCTGGCCCGCCGGCTCACCCTGGCCAACAGCGCGCTGGGCATCGAGAAGGACCTGCGCGACGAGCTGTACGCCCACCTGCAGCGGCTCGACGTCGGCTTCCACGACTCCTGGCAGTCCGGCCAGCTGGTGGCCAGGATGACCAGCGACATCTCGGCGATCCGGCGCTTCCTCGGCTTCGCGCTGATCTTCCTGGTGGTCAACTCGGTCACCTTCGGCGTGGTCGGCGTGCTGCTGATCGTGATCCACCCGCTGCTCGGCGGCATGGTGCTGGCGCTGAGCGTGCCGCTGAGCTACGTGATCTTCAAGTACGAGCGGGTGTACCGCCGGCAGATCCGGGCCGTGCAGGACCAGCAGGGCGAGGTCGCCACCGACGTCGAGGAGTCCGCCCTCGGCATCCGCGCCGTCAAGGCCTTCGGCCGGGCCGAGTTCGTCACCGCCCGGTACCTGGCCAAGTCCACCACCCTGCGCGGCCTGCAGCTCACCCAGATCAAGACCCTGGCCGAGATCTGGGCGCTGATCATCGCCCAGCCCCAGGTCGTGCTGGGCCTGGTGGTGCTCGGCGGCGGGGCCGCGGTCGCGCACGGCTCGCTCACCCTGGGCACCCTGATCGCCTTCATCTCGCTCTACCTGCTGCTGATCTGGCCGATCGAGTCGATGGGCTGGCTGCTCGCCGCGTCGCAGGAGGCGAACACGGCGGCCGAGCGGATCTTCGAGGTGCTCGACTCCGAGCCGAGGATCCGCACCGCCGCGCACGTCGCCGAGCGCACCGAGCGCGAGGAGAACGCGCCCGCGCCGGCCCCCGGCGAGCCGCGGCTGGCGCTGGAGCACGTCTCCTTCAGCTACCCGGTCGCGCTGGGCCGGGTGGCCGACAACCAGATCCTGACCGACGTCAACCTGCGGCTGGCGCCCGGCGAGACCGTCGCGGTGGTCGGCCCCACCGGCTGCGGCAAGACCACGCTGACCGCCCTGGTGCCCCGGCTCTACGACGTGACCGGGGGCCGGATCCTGCTCGACGGCGCGGACATCCGGGAACTCTCGCTGAACGACCTGCGGTCGCGGGTCGCCTGCGCCTTCGAGGATCCGACCCTGTTCTCGGCCAGCGTCCGGGAGAACCTGGTGCTCGGCCGCCCCGACGCCGACGACGCCCAGGTCGAGGAGGCGCTGCGGATCGCCCAGGCCGAGTTCGTTTACGACCTGCCCTGGGGCCTGGACACCCGGGTCGGCGAGCAGGGCCTGTCCCTGTCCGGCGGACAGCGCCAGCGGGTGGCCCTGGCCCGCGCGGTGCTCGGCCGCCCGCCGGTGCTGGTGCTCGACGACCCGCTCTCCGCGCTCGACGTGCACACCGAGGGGCTGGTCGAGCAGGCCCTGCGCGCGGTCCTGGCCGAGACCACCGGCCTGGTCGTCGCGCACCGGGCCTCCACCGTGCTGCTGGCCGACCGGGTGGCGCTGCTCGGCCCGCACCCGGACGGTGGCCACACCGTCACCGCGTTCGGCACCCACCACGAACTGCTGGAGACCGAACCCGGGTACCGCGACCTGCTGTCGCAGAGCTCTGAACTCGTCGAGGAGGGCGTGTAGCCAGATGACAGTGCTCGATACCTCAGACCCGTCCGCCGGGGAGCAGAACGCCGAGGCGGCCGAGGCCGACTGGCGCGGGGTCGCCGCGGAGAAGACCGACGAGATCTCGGCCAGCGGCGGCCTGTTCCTGCGGGCCCGCTCCCGCCGGCTGCTCACCTCGCTGCTGCGCCCGCACAAGCGCGCGCTGGCCTGGGCCACCTTCCTGATCGTGGTGGTCACCGCGGCCGAGATGGCCGGGCCGTACCTGGTCTCCGTCGGCATCGACTCCGGCATCCCGGCGATCAAGCGCGGCGACTGGGCCCCGATCGGCGTGGCCGTCGGCGCGATCCTGGTCACCGCGCTGTTCGGCGCGGTACTTCGGCTGCGCTTCCTCAAGCTGGCCGGGCGGATCGGCCAGGACGTCCTGCTCGACCTGCGCGAGCGGGTCTTCCGCCAGTTCCAGCGGCTGCCGATCGCCTTCCACGAGCGGTACACCTCCGGCCGGGTGATCTCCCGGCTGACCAACGACCTGGACGCGCTCGCCGACCTGGTCAACGCGAGCCTGGACGGGCTGATCAACGCGGTCCTGAACATCGCGGTGATCGGCGTCCTGCTGGCCGTGATCGACCCGGAGCTCTCGCTGTTCCTGGTGGTCTGCCTGCCCGCGCTGTTCTTCCTGCTGCGCTGGTACACCCGCGGCTCCCGGGTCGCCTACCGGCGCACCCGCGAGACCATCGCCGCGCTGATCGTGCAGTTCGTCGAGACCCTCAACGGGATCCGCGCCGTGCAGGCCTTCCGCCGCGAGCTGCGCAACGACCGGATCTTCCACGAGCTGAGCACCGACTACAAGGAGGCCAACGCCGACGCGATGCGGATGCTGGCCTGGTTCATGCCCGGCATCAAGGCGGTCGGCGCGGTGATGACCGCCGTGGTGCTCATCTTCGGCGGGTTCCAGGTGATGGATCACGTGCTGGAGGTCGGCGTCCTGACGGCCTATCTGCTGTACCTGCGCCGGTTCTTCGACCCGCTGCAGGACCTGGCGATGTTCTACACCTCGTACCAGTCGGCCACCGCCGCGCTGGAAAAGCTGTCCGGCGTCCTCGAGGAGGAGGCCTCGGTCCCCGAACCTGCCGAGCCGGTCGACCTTCCGGTGCCGGTGCGCGGTGAGCTGCGCTTCGAGTCGGTGCGGTTCGCCTACCCGCGGCGCGAGCAGAAGTCCGCGGACGGCGCGGGGACCGGGGAGAAGGTGATCCTGCCCGGTCTGGACCTGGTGATCCCGGCCGGGCAGACCGTGGCCCTGGTCGGCGCCACCGGGGCGGGCAAGTCCACCCTGGCCCGGCTGATGTGCCGCTTCTACGACCCGGACGCCGGCGCGGTGCGCCTGGACGGCGTCGATCTGCGCGCACTGCGCGACCGGGACCTGCGCCGCGCCGTGACCATGGTCACCCAGGAGAACTTCCTGTTCACCGGCACCGTCGCGGACAACATCCGGTTCGGCCGCCCCGACGCCACCGACGCGCAGGTCGAGGAGGCGGCGCGGGCGATCGGCGCGCACGGCTTCATCGCGGCCCTGCCGGACGGCTACGACACGGACGTGAAGAAGCGCGGCGGGCGGCTCTCGGCCGGGCAGCGGCAGCTGGTCGCCTTCGCCCGCGCGTTCCTGGCCGACCCGGCGGTGCTGGTGCTCGACGAGGCCACCTCCTCGCTCGACGTGCCCAGCGAGCGCCTGGTGCAGCGCGCCCTGCGCACCATCCTGGCCGAGCGCACCGCGCTGATCATCGCGCACCGGCTGTCCACCGTGGAGATCGCCGACCGGGTGCTGGTGATGGAGGCGGGCCGGATCGTCGAGGACGGCTCCCCGGACGAGCTGCTGGCCGGCGCGTCCGGGCATTTCGCCGGACTGCACTCGGCCTGGGTCGACTCGCTCGCGTAGCTCCCGCCCGCCTGACTCCCACTCAGGTGGCGAAAGGGTGGCGCGTCCGCCACGGCCCGGCACGACCCGTGCCCGGCCGCGGCCCCGCGCTGTACCACGTCGCGCCGCATCGCTGTGGCGACAACACTCACGTAACCGGACAAAATGTGAAGGCTGATGACGAAACTCGGTCGAGTTACCGAGGAGTATCACGCTCACCGGCCAAAGCAGCCTACGATCGGCCCATGACCCGCGTACTGCTCGCTGAGGACGACGTGGCCATCGCCGAGCCCCTGGCCCGTGCGCTGCGCCGGGAGGGCTACGACGTGGACCTGCGCGCCGACGGTCCCGGGGCGCTGGCCCTGGCCCAGTCCGGCGTGGTCGACCTTCTCGTCCTCGACCTCGGCCTGCCCGGCATGGACGGCCTGGAGGTCTGCCGCCGCCTCCGGACCGACGGCCACGGCTTCCCCGTCCTCGTCCTGACCGCCCGCGCCGACGAGGTGGACACGGTGGTGGGCCTCGACGCCGGGGCCGACGACTACGTCACCAAGCCCTTCCGGCTGGCCGAACTGCTCGCCCGGGTCCGGGCGCTGCTGCGCCGGGGCTCCCCGGACAGCGGCACCGCGGCGCGCGGCGTGCGCATCGACGTCGAGTCGCACCGCGCCTTCCTCGGCGACGAGGAGCTGAACCTGACGGCCAAGGAGTTCGACCTGCTGCGCGTCCTGGTCCGGGACGCCGGCCGGGTGATAACCCGTGAGCAGCTGATGCGCGAGGTCTGGGACACCACCTGGTGGTCCTCGACCAAGACGCTCGACATGCACATCTCCTGGCTGCGCAAGAAACTCGGGGACGACGCCGCGAACCCACGGTTCATCTCGACCGTGCGCGGGGTCGGCTTCCGGTTCGAGCGCGGCTGACCGAGGTGGCCGCCGAGCGACCCAGGACAGCACGCGACCGCGGGACGGGGGCTCGATGCGCCGCCGCATGATCAAGTCCACGGTCACCGCGGTGCTGATCGTGGTCGTGCTGCTGGGCGTGCCGCTGGCCATCATCGACGCGCTGCGGATCAGCGAGGCGGAGCACGCCGCGCTGAACCAGGAGGTGCAGCGGATCGGCTTCCTGCTGGACCAGCAGCTGGCCAACAGCCAGTACGACCAGACCGCGCTGAAGAAGCTGCTGCAGCCCGGCCACAGCGTCCGGCTGACCTTCCCGGGCCACACCGGCGCCGACGCGGTGGTGATCGGCAACAAGATCACCGACCATCCCGAGTCCAGCGGCCAGTACAACGGCCCGAAGCCGCGCGACATCACCGCCGTGGTCACCGAGTCCTGGTCGCCGACCCAGATGCGCATCCGCAGCAGCCTGCTGCTGGTCGTCGGCGTCGCGCTGCTGGCCACGGTCGCGGCCAGCGGGGTGGCCTTCCTGCAGGCCCGGCGGCTGTCCCGGCCGCTGAGCGACCTGGCCGCCACCGCCGAGCGGCTCGGCTCCGGCGACCCGCGGCCGCGGCACCGGCGCTACGGCATCCCGGAGCTGGACCGGGTCGCCGAGGTGATCGACCACACCGCCGACCGGATCTCCCGGATGCTCGCCACCGAGCGCCGGCTGGCCGCCGACGCCTCGCACCAGCTGCGCACGCCGCTGACCGCGCTGTCCATGCGCCTCGAGGAGATCATCGCGGCGCAGGACCTGGCGGACGTGAAGGAGGAGGCGGCGATCGCGCTGACCCAGGTCGAGCGGCTCACCGACGTGGTGCAGCGGCTGCTCACCGACGCGCGGGACAGCCGCAGGTCCACCTCCACGGTGCCGATCGACGTGGACATGGTGATCCGGCAGCAGATATTCGAGTGGCGTCCGGCCTTCCGCAGCGCCCGCCGCCCGATCCGGGTGGACGGCGTTCGCGGCCTGGCCGCGGTGGCCACCCCGGGCGCGTTCGCGCAGGTGCTGGCCACGTTGATGGAGAACTCGCTGATGCACGGCGCCGGGCCGGTCACCATCAAGACCCGCACCACCGGCGGTTCCGTCGTGGTCGAGGTCGGCGACGAGGGACCGGGCGTGCCGCCGGAGCTCGGTGCACGGGTCTTCGAGCGGTCGGTATCCGGCCGGGCGTCGACGGGCCTGGGGCTGACCGTCGCGCGTGAACTGGCCGAGGCGGATGGCGGGCGGTTGGAGTTGCTCCAGCAGCGTCCGCCGGTCTTCGCCGTGTTTCTTACGGCGTTCGACCCGGTGATGTAGGCAAGCGGTACGAATGTGCGTAAGTCGTGAAAACCTGCAAGTAATCCGTGAAAGCTGCATCGCGTCTCACGGTGCGATCTGAAGGGGGTGCGGTCTGAACGGGGTGCGGCCTGAGCGGGCAAGCAAAAGGGCGGGAATCCGGTGGATTCCCACCCCGTACGCTCGTGGGCATCGTCCGGGCACTCGGCCCGGGAGGCTTGACGTTCTTAGCGCGTGCCGCTGCCGTAGGCGCGCAGCAGGTCGCCGGAGCCGGAACGCGGGGCGTTGGACGGCAGCTGCGAGGTGGGCACAGGCTCGGACGGGGCGAACTGGTACTGGCTGTCGGCCAGCGCCGGGTCGGCCTTCGGGAAGATCCAGGTCCGGTAGGTCCACAGCCGGAACACCATGCCGAGCGGCATGCCGAACACGTACTTGGCCACATTGTTGGCCACCGCGCCGTCGAAGTGCAGGATGTACTGCGAGAAGGCCAGCGGCACGGTCTCGATCAGCATGCCGATGCCGTTGACCGCGAAGAACAGGACCAGCTCGCGGCTGCGGCCGATCGAGTCGCGGTCCTTGTACGTCCAGAACCGGTTGCCCACGTAGGCCACGATGGTGGCGACCACGGTGCCGATGATCGAGCCGATGACCGGCTTGTGCGGGATCGCGTGCCAGCTCAGGTTGGTGACCACGAAGTTCACCACAAGGGCGATCAGGCCGATCGTGCCGAATTTCGCCAGCTCGTGGGTGGCACGGCGAACTCGACCGTACGCAGCTTGTAACACCGCCACTGTGGATTACCTACCTGACTTCCGGGAGTACCTCTACGAGGGTAACGACTTGTGGCGCTGCATAGGCCGCCGGTAGGGGTCCCGTAGCAGAGCTGTGACGCTTCGATTGCTCTCCCGCGGCATTAGGGACACCTGCCGCAATCCCATGAGAGCACAAAGGCATGACCGTGGCGTTTCGAATCGGCGGACACGCCGGGACTCGCCATCCTGCCATCCAAACCTGTCCACGGGCTTGTGACGAAGGTCACGAACCTGCGCCGAACCCGTCCAGAGCGCCGCCGATCCGACGTTAGGCTTAGCTCCTGTGACCGGCACAATCAGCGAAACAGGGGCGTCGGCACCCGTCTTGGAGCCGCGCGAGGGTGCCGTGTCGATCGGCATGCCCGTGGTCGGTGTGATCGGCGGGGGCCAGCTCGCCCGGATGATGCAGCCCGCGGCGATCGCGCTCGGCGTGCGGCTGCGGGTGCTCGCGGCTCGGACCGACGAATCCGCCGCGCAGGTGATCCCCGACGTCGTCCTCGGTGCGCACGATGACCCAGCGGCCGTGGCGGCCTTCGCCCGCGGCTGCGACGTGGTGACCTTCGACCACGAGCACGTCCCGACCCCGATCCTGCAGCGGCTGCTCGACCAGGGCGTCCCGGTGCGTCCGGGACCGAACGCCTTGATCCACGCCCAGGACAAGGCGGTGATGCGGGAGCGGCTGAGCGCACTCGGCGTGCCGTGCCCGCGCTGGACGCACGTCACCGGCGCCGCCGAGGCCGCCGCCTTCGCCGCCGAGGTCGGCTGGCCGTTCATCCTCAAGGCGGCGCGCGGCGGCTACGACGGCAAGGGCGTGTGGCGCATCGAGGACGCAGACCAGCTGCGTGACGTGGTCGAGGGCGCCTTGGCCCGTGGCGTCGAGCTGATCGCGGAAGGCCTGGTGCCTTTCGCGCGCGAGCTGTCCGCGCAGGTGGCCCGCTCCCCGCACGGACAGGCTGTCGCGTACCCCGTCGTCGAGACGGTGCAGCGGGACGGGGTCTGCCGCGAGGTCTACGCGCCGGCCCCCGGACTCGGCGCCGACCGCTCCGCCGAGGCACAGCGCATCGCGCTCACCATCGCCCGCGAGCTCGACGTGACCGGGATGCTGGCCGTCGAGCTGTTCCAGACCGCGGACGGCGCGCTGAGCGTGAACGAACTCGCGATGCGGCCGCACAACTCCGGGCACTGGAGCATCGACGGCGCGGTGACCAGCCAGTTCGAGAACCACCTGCGGGCGGTGCTGGACCTGCCGCTGGGCGCGCCGACTCCGCACGCCCCGGTCGCCGTGATGGCCAACGTGCTGGGCCTCGACCTGCCCGACGTCTACCCGGCCTATCTGCACTGCATGGCCCGCGACCCCGGGCTGAAGATCCACATGTACGGCAAGGCGGTCAAGCCCGGCCGCAAGATCGGCCACGTGACGGTGCTCGGCAGCGACTTCGAGGACTGCGTCGAGCGGGCCACCCACGCCGCCGCCTACCTGCGCGGAGAGATCGACGAGTGATGGGTAATGCGTAATGAGTAATCCGACCCCGACCCCATCGACCGTGCCGACGCGGCCCGTCGTCGTCGGCGTCGTCATGGGCTCCGACTCGGACTGGCCGGTGATGAGCGCGGCCGCCGAAGCCCTCGACGAGTTCGAAGTCGGGTACGAGGTGGACGTCGTCTCGGCGCACCGAATGCCGCAGACGATGATCGAGTACGGACAGCGCGCGGCCTCGCGCGGGCTGAAGACGATCATCGCGGGAGCAGGGGGTGCGGCACACCTGCCCGGGATGCTCGCGGCGGTGACGCCCTTACCCGTCATCGGCGTGCCCGTGCCGCTCAAGCACCTCGACGGCATGGACTCGTTGCTGTCCATCGTGCAGATGCCTGCAGGCGTGCCCGTGGCGACCGTGTCAGTCGGCGGCGCGCGTAACGCGGGCCTACTCGCGGTACGCATCCTCGCCGCGCACGACCCGCGCCTACTCGCCGAGATGCGCGCGTTCCAGGACGACCTTGAGGCGCAGGCCCGCGCCAAGGGCGCAGCACTACGTGTCCGCCTGAGCAAGACTCAGGGTACTGATGCCCCCTGACGCGGGATCCCGTCTGAACACGCCCCGGTTACATGTGTCCATCTGAGGCGGACTAGTCCAACGCACCGCCGATAAACCGGTCACACGTGTCCGTCTCAGGCGGACATATTCGACTCGCTACCGGCACTCCGTTTACATGCGTCCGTTTCAAACGGACAGGTTCCATCCGCCACCGTCGCCCGGTTACACGGGTCCGTTTCAGATGGACAAGTTCATCTCAACCTGCCACTGGCCGTCCCAGTGCCCGGTACGTCCAGCCCGCCTCGCGCCACTGCTCCGCCGAAAGTGCGTTGCGTCCGTCCACGATCCGCCGGCTCGACACGTGCTCCGCCACCACCACCGGATCGATCTCGCGGAACTCCCGCCACTCCGTCAGATGCAGGATGACGTGCGCTCCCTGCACCGCCTCCAGTGCCGTGTCCGCATACGCCAGCGTCGGGAACAGCTTCGCCGCGTTGTCGTTGGCCTTCGGGTCGTACACCGTCACCTGCGCGCCCTGCAGCAGGATCGAGGCCGCCACGTTGAGTGCAGGCGAGTCCCGCACGTCGTCCGAGTCCGGCTTGAACGCGGCGCCCCACACGGCCACCCGCTTGCCCAGGAACGAGCCGTCGCACTGCTCCCTCGCCAAGTCGACCATCCGGACCCGGCGGCGCATGTTGATCTCGTCCACCTCCTTCAGGAACGCCAGCGCCTGGTCCACGCCCAGCTCCCCGGCCCGCGCCATGAAGGCCCTGATGTCCTTCGGCAGGCAGCCGCCGCCGAAGCCGAGGCCGGGCACCAGGAAGCGGCCGCCGATCCGCGCATCGTAGGACAGCGCCTCGGAGAGCTTCATCACGTCGCCGCCGGCCGCCTCGCAGACCTCCGCCATCGCGTTGATGAACGAGATCTTGGTCGACAGGAACGCGTTCGCCGCGTTCTTCACCAGCTCCGCCGTCGCCAGATCGGTCACCACCATCGGCACACCCGCGTCCGTCAGCGGCGCATACACATCGCGCAGCGCCGCCTCCGCCCGCGCCGAGGCCACCCCGATGACCAGCCGGTCCGGACGCAGCGTGTCGCCGACCGCGAAGCCCTCGCGCAGGAACTCCGGGTTCCAGGCCAGCTCCACGCCCGCCCCCGCCGGTGCCAGCTCCGCGAACCGCTCCGCCAGTCGCACCGCCGTCCCCGCCGGCACGGTCGACTTTCCGGCCACCACCGTCGGCTGGTCCAGATGTGGGGCCAACCCCTCGACCACCGCGTCGACATAGCGCAGGTCCGCCGCGTACTCCCCTTTTCGCTGCGGAGTGTTCACGCAGATGAAGTGGATGTCCGCGCCGAACCCGGCAACCTCCTGATACGAGGTGGTGAAGCGCAGCCGCCCGCTCGCCACGTGTTTGGCCAGCAGTTCGTCCAGCCCCGGCTCGTAGAACGGCACGGTCCCGTCCGTCAGCATGGCGATCTTGCCCGCGTCCACGTCCATGCCCAGGACCTCGTAGCCCAGCTCGGCCATGCAGGCCGCGTGGGTCGCGCCGAGATATCCGGTGCCGATGACACTGATCCGAGCAGCCACGTGCCGTTCCCTTCCGTTCCCTCGTACCGCGTACATACCGCGTAGCGATTTGCGCTCATCGACCCTAGCCGCTGTCCGTGCTGTAGCGGGACTGAAGCAGGCCTGGCGAACTTCTTACCGGTGAGTAACAATGGCTGCGTGAACCAGGACCGGGACTTCGACCTTTTCTCCGTACGCGAGGAGCACGAGCTGCTCCGCGAGTCGGTACGCGCCCTCGTCGAGACGAAGATCGCGCCGTATGCCGCCGCCGTGGACCACGACGCGCGCTACCCGCAGGAGGCGCACGACGCGCTGCACGCCGCGGACATGCACGCGATCCACATCCCCGAGGAGTACGGGGGCGCCGGGGCCGACGCCCTGGCCACCTGCATCGTGATCGAGGAGATCGCCCGCGCCTGCGTGTCCTCGTCCCTCATCCCGGCGGTCAACAAGCTGGGCACGATGCCGCTGATCCTGGCCGCCACCGAGGAGCTCAAGCAGAAGTACCTGCGGCCGGTCGCCGAGGGCCGCGCCACCTTCTCCTACGCGCTGTCCGAGCCCGAGGCCGGTTCCGACGCCGGCGGCATGACCTGCCGCGCGGTGCCCGACGCCGGCGGCTGGCGGCTCAACGGCGTGAAGCGCTGGATCACCAACGCGGGAGTCTCCGAGTACTACACGGTCATGGCGGTCACCGAGCCCGGCATCGGCACCAGGGGGATCTCCGCCTTCGTGGTGGAGAAGAGCGACCCGGGCTTCACCTTCGGCGCGCCGGAGCGCAAGCTCGGCATCAAGGGTTCGCCGACCCGCGAGCTCTACTTCGACGACACCTGGATCCCCGGCGACCGGATCATCGGCGAGCCCGGCACGGGCTTCCGGACCGCGATGCGCACCCTCGACCACACCCGCGTCACCATCGCCGCCCAGGCCCTCGGTGTGTCCCAGGGCGCGCTCGACTACGCGGCCGAGTACGTCAAGCAGCGCAAGCAGTTCGGCAAGCCGATCGCCGAGCTGCAGGGCGTCCAGTTCATGCTCGCCGACATGGGCATGAAGCTCGCCGCGGCCCGCCAGCTCACCTACACCGCCGCCGCCAAGTCGGAGCGCAACGACCCGGACCTGACCTTCTACGGCGCCGCCGCCAAGTGCTTCGCCTCCGACGCCGCGATGGAGATCACCACCGACGCGGTCCAGCTCCTCGGCGGCTACGGCTACACCCAGGACTACCCGCTCGAGCGCATGATGCGCGACGCCAAGATCACCCAGATCTACGAGGGCACCAACCAGGTCCAGCGCGTCGTGATGGCCCGTCAGCTCCTCAAGGGCTGACCGGGCCTCACGGGCTGACAGGGCGCGGGTGGCAATCAGCGGTCTGCCGATCCGCCCCGTGCTGGATTATTGTCGTCGCCGTGGGCTCTGCGGGGCCTGTGTCCGGGCCTGGTCCAGGCAAGCGCAGCCGTCGACCGTCGGCGGTCTTCGCTCCTGACCACGTACGGGCTGTTCGGCGCGATGGCCGGTGGATCCGCTTCCTGCGTGATGGGGCCGTCTACGCCTGAAGGCCCAGGTAGACGGCTTCCGCGATTGCCGTGGACAGTCCGACCGGCACCGCGTTGCCGATCTGTCGGGCGATCTGGACTTTTGTGCCGCACCAGCGGAAGTCCATGGGGAAGCCCTGGATGAGGGCGGCTTCGAGATGGCTCAGCGGCCTGTCCTGAACCGGGTGGAGATAGCGACCCTTCTCGGGCTTGTAGAACTCGGTCCGGATGGTCACGGAAGGTTCGCCGGTGCGCAGCCGCCCCATGACGTCCCCGGATCCGTTGTCGTGGCCGTCCCAACTCGCGGTCGAGAGGTAGGTCTTCTTCCGATCGATGCGCGCGTACTTCCCACGTAGATTGTGCCTGTTGCCGCCTGCGGGGATCTCGGCGTAACGGGCGAGCGAGAGGGCGGTGGGGTTGCGGCCGATGTGCAACTCGCTGGTCAGGAAGGCACCGTCTATCGGTACGCCGTCGGCACCGACGGTCTCGCGGTCCGCCGGCAATTCGGTACCCTTCGGGGCTGCTCCCGTGGCTTCGAAGATCGAATCCACCGACGTCCAGTCCGGCAGCTCTTGTTCGACGTCGAACAAGGTCGCCAACTGCTCGGAGACCTTCGGCAGGCCTCGTTTGCGATGCGTGGGCCGCGGGTGCTCGATCGGCTTGAGGTCACGGTGGGTCGCGATCGCGATCGTACGACGTCTGCGTTGAGGCACACCGTAGTCGGCCGCGTTCAACACGGCGGTGCGCAGCGTGTAGTCGTGCAACTCTCCGCCCGGCTTCTCGACGTCCTGGAAGAACGCCTCGTATTCGGCGGACTTGAGGAACCGGTCGACGTTCTCGACGACGAAGACCTTCGGTTTGAGCAGGTTGACGATCTTCTTGTACTCACGCCACAGCTGATTGCGCGGATCCTGCGGATCCTCCAGCCCCAGTCCGGAGAAACCCTGGCACGGCGGTCCGCCGAGGATGACGTCGACCTCACCTGCGAGGTGCTCGGGATGCCAGTCCTGGATCTTGCCCGCGAAGATATGCCCGTCCCGGGTACCGTCGCCGAGGAAGTTGGCTGCATACGTGGAGGCCGCCGCGACGTCCGCCTCGACGGCTGCCACGGGTTGGAACGGAGAACGGTCGGCACCTTCGGGGAGGAATTCGCGGAAACCCTGTGTGAAACCGCCGCAGCCTGCGAACAGGTCTACCACGGCGATCGGTGCGACGTTCATGAGGGAGCAGCGTAGCGACTGGGGCCCGGGTGCGGGCGATCCGACTCTCTACCAGCCCGGTCCGCGGCTGTTCGGCTATGCATTGTGGAGGGCGTGGGCGATGGCGCCGCCGACTGCGGCGGCGAGCGGCGGTGGGGTTGCGTGCCCGACCTGCCTATACGCCGAGGTCTTGCGTCCGGGGATCACCCAGTCCACGGGAAAACCCTGGAGCAGCGCCACCTGCTGAACCGTCAGAGGCACCAGGTCCTCGGCGAAGGTCGCGTCCGGCACCCGGTCCGCGACTGTGCCTCCGTTCACGCCGTACGTGGCCCACTTCCTCTTCGACCCGGTCGGACCCAGGTCGGGTCCACCGCGCTTGTCCGAACCCCCGACGATGGTGGGAGCCGGCCCGTCGGCGCGGTCGGCCCATGCACGTGCACCGTGCCATCCACGGCTGCCCATCGACGACAGCAGCGTTCCCCCGACCGTTGTCGAGACGGTCGCGGGCGGCGTGGGCCAGTCGAATCCGCCAATCAGTTCCGGCCGCATGGCGACCATGAACCCGTGCGGCCGATGCTGTGGAACGCCGAAGTCCCGCGCGTTGAGGACGTGCCAGGTGATCTTGAAGCCGAGATGTTCCAGCTCGTCGTGCAGTTCCCGGCGGACCGCTTCGAACTCTTCCTTCTCGACCAAGCCGGGCACGTTCTCGATGAGCACCGCCTGCGGCTGTACTTCGGACACGAGCATCGCGGTGGCCCGGATGAGTCTGCGCTCGTCCTCGTCGTCCGGCCTCGCGGCCGTCGCGGCCGCCCGCAGCCGGGGAAGGCCCGCAGCCAGCAGGTCGACGTCAAGCGTCTCGGGTCGTTCGCTCGCGACGAAGTTACACAGGTCGCCGGTCTCGGTAGGCCACTGCGGGCGGTTGGCGAACAAGGTCGTCGCCGTGGCCGGGTTCTTGTCGATCAGCAGGACCGGGTCGAATCCGGCGTGTTCCAGCCCCAGGGACAAGCCGCCTGCGCCCGCGCACAGTTCGAGGCAGGTGTAGCGCCGGTGCGCACCGTACATCTCGACTCCTCATACGATCCCAATATTCCGCAGGCTAACTGGCGCCACTGACAGTCCGGCCGCGTACCGCCGCGGGGTCGAAGAGGCTGGTGAACAACGGGACCAGAATGTCGACCTGGTCCAGGTCGACGCGGCCGTCCGCCGGACCGTCCGGAGGCCTGGTGAAGGACACTGCGGGTGCGAGCGCTGCCTCGTCGATCCATGCCCGGTAGGCGTCCTGGTCGGGCTGGTAGTCGGGAGCCAGTGCCTCGTAGGACAGGGTGCTCCCGGCCGCGTTGACGGCTTCCGAGAGCGTGTTGACCTCGCGCCCGATGCGGATTGTCCCGTTCTGGAGCACGGCCACGAAGGCCTGCGCGGCGGGTCGGTGATGCACGATCTTGAGCCGCAGCACGGAGTTGAGCATGTCCTGGTTGCCGCAGGCCACCACCGCCGGGTCGTAGTCCGCGCCGTCACGGAACAACTCTGCAGTCCACCACAGCCGCGAAAAGGCCTGTTTGTGGAAGGTACCCGAGTATCGGGGAGCGGCCACCGACGCTGGAGTTCCGCTGTGGGCCGGCTTCGGACGGTGGCGCCACTGGACATAGTCGGGCGCCAGGCGCATGGCCAGGAAGTCCCACAACCGGGGATCGGCGGCCTCGCCGCGAGTAATCCGCAGCGTGGCATGCAGTCGGGGGGCCAACCAGGCGTCTGCACCGGTCCGCTCGCGTTCCTTGAAGCGGCGCATCGCCTCGTCGACCAGATCGCGCAGCGGTTTCACCTCGGAGCGGACCGACTCCTCCCAGGCGAGGGCGGCGGCGTCGAGGGCGTTCGCAGGAGGAAGCTGCTCCCCGCGCAGTATCTCGCCGGTCAGGTACCGCTGGGTGATCGCGCCGGGGAGCAACCCGACACGATCCGGGGCGTGCCAAGCGGCGGCACGTGTGTTCACGAGGCCTCCCGGATGCCAGGGGTCTGCTGGTCGTGGGTGCGGAGCAGAGCACTCAGGGTTCTGGGAACACGGGCCTGACGCGCCGCCGCGTGCACCAGGCGGGTCTGCAGGTCTCCGCCGCCTTCTTTCCTGCGCTCACGGATTTCTTTGAGCGCGTCCTGTGGGGACCGGTCCGGGAACAAGTCCGGGAGCAGCCTGCGCAGGACGGCCTCCTGCCAGTCGCCCGGCCAGATCGCGTCGTCCTCGTCGGGGCCCAGCGCGTGCACGGCGGCGTTGAAGAGCGTGATCCACACGTCCATCGCGATCTGGGCGAGTACGGCCTCGCGGGTGGCGCGGTCGCCGCCGGAACCACCGAGGAGCGGTTTGAGTCCCTCGAAGCCGGCGTTGAGGTACAGCGTCGGCTCAAGGCCCGAAGTGTCGATGGTCCACGGATCTGCTTTGTACGCGTGCAACTGCGGATTCGCGTCGGCCGTGAAGTCGACCCAGACGGTCGTGACGCTGCGCTGTCGGCTGGGCACGCGGGCGACGAGGTCCACCGTCCACGGTTGGGCTGAGGAGCCGATGATCCTCCCGGGCACGTCTCCGACCGTGGCGCAGACCACGGCGTCCAGTTCTGCGCGCGAAACATGGCGGTCCCGACACATCTCGACCACACCCGACCAGCCGCCGGCCGTATCGCGGGTAAGCGGTGTCATGACCCGTGTGTTGGTGCGTCGTTCGGAGAGAACCACGTGGCAGGCGGTATGCGACCAGGTCTCGCCGTTCCGCGTGAGCTCGTCCTGCGGCGTCTGTACGTGGACCGTGATCCTCGCCCGCTCCCAGTTTCGCTTTTCCACTTGCTGGAGCGCGACCACGTGGTCCTTGGCCGAGATGAACGAGAGGTGCAGGGGCACCCCGTCGAGCTGTGCCTGTCGTACCGTCAGTACGACGTCTCCGACGAGGACCGGGTACGGCGTTATCGTCACCTGGCTCATGCGGCGGTCTCCTTCGCATTGACCAGGTCGACCGTCACGCGGGACATCCCTGCCGCGACCGGGTGACTGGCGACGGTGCTCGTCCCGCGGAACACCGCGGTCCGAGTTCCCGCGGCGCAACGGATGTGCCCGGCCTCGGTCAGTTCACAGCCGCTTGCGGCTTCGAGCCGCTCCCACGTGGCGGACAGGTGGGGACCCGACGTGGTGACGAATTTGAGGACGGGACTGATCGCCCACGGATCGGGCCGCTCCGGCAGCCGGATCTCCACTTCGACGTTCCAGGCGCCGCTGTGGTCGACGTGTCCGTCGAGTCGTCTGACGGTCGGGAAGCCCAGCGAACGGGGTACGGGGGGGAGGTTCAGCGACAGAAGCTCCCGCAACAATGCAGGTCCGTCGGAGTCCGAGGTGACGTCGGTCCTGCGCGTGACGGCATGTACGGCCGGGACCATCTGCCCACGGAACTCGGCCAGCCGGGTCGCCGCACCCCGCGCGTAGGCGGTGATCAGATCCTCGGTCTTCTTCCACGCGTTGTGCTCCGGAGGCTCGGCGGCACGTAAGAACTTCTCGGCCGCCACGGCGTCGAGAGTGTCGAGTCCGGTCGCCAGGCCCGCCAACAGCACGGCCGTGAACCGGCCCGGCGAGAGTGCGTCCGCGATGGACCGGGACTCCACCTCCATGCGGGTGCCCCGCATGCAGGCGAGTCTGTCCGCGGCCGCGCCGTCTTCGTCGGTCGCCTGAGTCACCAGAAGTACGACGTCGTGCTGGACGGCCGGTTGACGACGGCCGGCTTCGTCATCCTTGCGCGGCGGGACAGTGAGCCGGACGGTCGTCTTCACGACGTCTTCGGGCGACGTGAGTTCCGTCGTCGTCGTCCCCTCGTAGAACGCCTGCAGTGCCCTCGTCCTGGCCGGCTGGGAGGACTGCGGCCGCACCCGTTCCTCAGGCACCACGACGGCATCGTCACGCAGGGTGGTGACCGAGGCTTCGAGGAGCGCGGGATGTCGCCCACCGGAGACCATCGCGGCCCAGAAATTCTCCGCGAGCTTGGCGGCGAGCTCATCGTGCATGGCCCGCAGCACCAGCCGACGCGCCTCCGGGGACTCGGGATCGGCGCCCGAGGCCTCGTCAGATGCAGTCGTCAGGATGGAGTCCGGCACCCCGACGATCAGGAACGAGGTGCCGGGGTCGGCGTTCTCCCGTTCGAGGTACAACGCCCCCACGGTGGTCTCGTCCGCCCACCACGAACGGGTGGCCCCACCGCGCGACGGATCAGGTTCGCCCAGCCAGGCGGGACCTGCGTATGCGGTCTTGTCGTCCAGTTGTCGCCACGGCAGGTCGAGCCGACCGATCATCCGCCGTTCGCGCTTGCCCTCGAACGGGGTGGACAGCGTCGAGTTGATCAGCACCAGGCCGAGTCTGCTCGTCGCCCACAGTGCGACCTTGCCCAGGCCGAACGATCCACCTGCGGCACCGCCCGTCTTGTGGCTGTCGAGCTGGCGTCGGACGACCGCAGCGAAGCGATTGTCGCCGAAGTCGTCTCCAGTAAGTCCGGCGGCGTTGTAGTCGTCGACCCGGATGAGCGTCAACCTACTGTGTTGCTGCATGTCCGCGAGGGCCTCGACGAGTGTTCGTCCGACCTTCTGCCGGTGGCTCGCGGCCTGCTCGTAGTGGGCCTCGAGCCTGTCCCATTGCATCGCCTGGAGGAAACGGTGGTATCTCTCCCCGGTGATCTCGTGGATCGTGAAGCGCATCCTGACCGGCCGGGTCTGGTCGAAGCGCTCGTCGAGCGAGTTCTGTGTCGCCTCCCGGACCAGGGTCTCAAGGCTCGGATCGAACGCGAACGCCGCCGTATTGCCGAACTCGCGGCCGCCGTCGGCGTACGCTGGACGGTGGTACCACGTCAGCGCCGCGACCGGCACGGGCTCCTCGTCACGGTTGTACACGGCCGAGGTGTCGAGGTCGAAGACCTCTGCGATGGCCCGCAACTTCTCCGGCCGTGGCTCGGCGCGTCCGGTAACCCAGGCCGACACTGCGGCCCGGGTGACGTCCAGTCGGTCGGCGAGGTCGGCCTGGCTCATTCCCTGGCGCCGCAGTTGCCGGGCCAGCCAGGTTCCGAACTCCTCCGCGTTGTCCATGGCGCTCCGTAGTCGTTCGAAGGGGAGAGCGCCACCGTAGCACGAATTATCCACACTGGTCTTGTCAAATTTTGGTATCTATTCGGTGTGCCGTGCCGAACGGTCAAGCCTGATGGAACTTCAAGATCAATGGATCGTGCCCCGTGGTTCCGTGTCATGTCGGAATAGCGACAGACGGGACCCTTCTTTGAGGTGCGACAGCAGTCGAACTAGGCGTTCGGTTAGACAGGTAAAAGATCTTCGAATAAGGGTTGCGGTCACCGTGGCAATGCGCGTACCGTCGAGGGCATCGAACTTTGAGGGGCGGAACCCGAAGAGTAATGCGGGAGAGCTCTGCCCAGGGCGCGCGTTGTCAACCGCCCATGTCAAGCACCACAGGTATCAGTGCACGGGCCTGCTCGGAGCGCAGGTCTGCGGAATTCTAAGCAATACCGCAATTTGCTGAAGTGTGTGCGGAACCTTTTCGTATGCGCGTACCGTGGTGCCGCTCAGGCGGTACTCCTTTGTTCACTCCATGAAGAAAGGGGTCGGCAATTGTCCTTCTGTGACGAGTGCCCCCTGTCCAAGATGCTTGAAGCCTACGAAAAAGAACTCAAAATGCTCCGTCGGCGCGAGCGTGTGGTGTATACCATGCGCAGGCCTGCTCAACGGGGCCCCAGGCGGCCACGGTCCCGCCTCAAAGGTCCGAAAGACGACCGCAACTGATCCACCTGGCGTGCCGGCGACGGCTCCGACCACCTGTCGGAGTCGCGCCGGCATGCGCCACGCAGCACAATCGTCCTGACGAGACCTCGTCGGGCGATGGCCTCATCGAGGAGTTGAAGCGTCCCATGGTGCAGTCGGAGGGGGCGGGGCCGGAACAGTCCGTCGTCGGAGCGGTTCTCGAACAGTCGGCGCGGGTCCTGGAGACCTACCGTATCGACCCGGGCCTCATCCAGGAGCACGCGAACGGTGAGCGGCGGATTTTCCAGGGCGGATACGGCGACCGCCAGATCTACGAGCTTGTACAGAACGGTGCCGACGAGGTGCGCGCCCGACCGGGCGGGGAGATCAGGGTCGTCCTGACGACGAACCACCTGTACGTCGCGAACGAGGGCAGCGCGTTCACGGCGCAGGGCGTCCAGACCATCCTGCGCATGGGGGTCTCGCACAAGCGCGGCGGCCAGATCGGCAGGTTCGGGGTCGGGGTCAAGTCGGTGCTCTCGATCACGGACAGCCCCGAGTTCTACAGCAGCAGCGGCAGCTTCGGGTTCGATCGGGAGTGGTCCGCCGAGCGGATCCGTGCCGTGCACCCCGAGGCGGACGAGACCCCCGTACTCCGCATGGCGAGACCGTACGACAGCGCCAAGACCTCGGCCGTCGACCCGGTCCTCGCCGAGCTCCTCGCCTGGGCGACAACCGTCGTGCGGCTGCCACTGAAGCCGTCGGCGGTTGACCGGATCGCCCGCGACCTCCAGCGCTTCCCGGGGGAGTTCGCGCTCTTCGCACCGCACGTGGGGACCGTGATCGTCGAGGACCGGCGACCCGCCGCGCCGTTCCGGCGTGAGCTTTTCGCCAGACGAGAGGGCGACCGGCACACCATCCAGACCTCGACTCCGAACCAGCCCGACCTCACCGAGGTCTGGCGCGTGTTCACCCGGGTCCACGTCCCGTCCGGTTCGGCCCGGGGTGAGGCCGGTGAACTGCACGACCGGCCGGAGGTCGACGTGTCGTGGGCGGTCCCCGAGCAGAACCTCAACAAGCGCGGCGAGTTCTGGGCCTACTTTCCGACCAACTACAACACCACTCTGCGCGGGATCGTCAACGCCCCCTGGAAGACCAGCGAGGACCGGCAGAACCTGTTCGCCGGCAACAGGTTCAACGCCGAACTGATCAAGGTGGCCGCGGAGCTGATCACCGACACCCTGCCCGAACTGGTCGACGCGGAGGACCCGGGTTCCTACCTCGGCCTCATGCCCGCACGTGGTCGGGAGGCCGCGCAGTGGGCGGACGAGGAGCTGACCAAGGAGGTGTACGCGTTGGCCGCGGTCAAACCGTCCTTGCCGGACCAGGACGGCGTACTTCAGCCCCCCGCTCAACTTGAACTGCACCCCAGAGGGCTCAGCGAGTCCTGGCTGGCCCTGTGGGCCGGTTACGACAAGCGACCGAAAACCTGGTGTCACCACAGCATTGAGCATCGGGAGCGGAGGAACAGGGTCGAGCAGATACGTGTCAACGCGAAACTGAACAGTGCCACCGCGCGCGAATGGCTGGAAGCGCTGACCGCGGACCAGTCGGCGGAGTCGTCGGCTCGGGCGGTGAAGATCCTCGCCGCGATGTACGCCGCCGGGGGCACCAACGAAGAGGCGGCCAAGGCGCGGCAGGTGCTGGAGGACGCGCTCAAAGCACGGGTGATTCTCACCGAGGCCCACGGGTTGGTCGCTCCGATCCGGGGCAAGGTCTTCCGGCGCCCTGACGGGGATCGGCTCCAGGAGAACCTCGTATACGTTGATCCCGCCGTGGCCGACTTCGATCACGACACGGCTCGCGCGTTGGACCATTTGGGAATCCACGAGGCGGACGCCGCCGGTCGCTTCGAGTCCATGGTCGAGCAGGGTTTCGACCAGTACGCCGACCGTCAGTGGACGGACTTCTGGGAACTCGCGCGACTCACGGGCCCGCACGGTGCGTCGGAGATACTTCAGCGACGAACGCGTCTCGACGGTGCACAGATCAAGGTACGTACCGTCTCGGGTCGTTTCCGGTTCGCGAACGCGTGTCTGACGCCGGGGGCCGTCGTACCCGGTGACGGATCAAGGGATGCACAGATCGCGGTCGACCCGGTGTTCCACGGCGACGACCATGCGCTGCTCGAAAGGCTGGGTCTCAGTGCACTGCCGACAAAGTCGGTCGACCCCCGTCGGGACGAGTGGTTCGTCCAGTACACGGCTACGGCGCACGAGGAATACTGCAAGGCCCTGCCAGCCAATGCGTCCCGCCCGCATCTGAGCTCGATGCGCTTGGAAGGCGCGAACCCGGCCGGTCCACTCTCGCTGCTCATCGAATTGTCGGAGGAGGGGCGGGCGGCCTTCGTGCGGCATCTGCCCACGGAGGGGCTGATCTCGTCGTGGACCATGCGCGCCGGCGGCAACTCGGCCAAGAGCGGAATCCTTTCGCCGCTGGCCTGGATGGTCCGCCGGTACGGACTGGTGACCACCGGCGGGGGTCTGCGGAAACCGGGCGACGCCGTGGGCCCCGCCCTGCGCGAGTACGACGACGTCCTCCCGGTGGCCCGGATCGGCGAAACCCTCGCCGCGGTGCTCAAGCTCGCCGACTCGCTTGAGAAGGTGCCGCAACGGGTCTGGGTCTCGCTGTTCCAGGAAGTGTCACAAAGCACTGAGGACGAGTTTCCGGGACGTGCCTACGCCCTCAAACTGCAAGCAGGTCCCTGGTACCCCGACGGTGTGACGACGCGCTGCCGCGTCGGGGACGAATGGACCACGAGGCCGGACGACGAGATCGCCGTCGCGGCCGATCGCGCGGAGTACAACACGCTTCTCCGTGAGCGGATCCCGGCCTTGCTCGCGCCTTCGGCGGAAGACGCCGCGCGAATGGCCGCCGCCTGGGGTATGAAACGGCTCGACGAGGTGGTCGAGAAGGAGTTGCGGTACGCCGCCGACGCCGATCCGGTCCCGTTGACGGAGGAGTTCCCGTATCTCAGGGTCCGGTTCGGCGGCAGGCTCGCCGAGTGGACCGTGGTCCGCTGCACTCAGCTCGAACACGTTGTCAGGACCCCACTCGGGTTGCGGACCGAGGAACTCGACTCCGCGATTGAAGGCCACGCCGTCCTGGTGCGGTCTCCCGACGACGACCTGGCAGTCCTCGCCGCGGTGGACCGTGAACTCAAGCTCGGCCTGGGGGCCGCCGGATGTCAGGGCGTCCTGGACAGCCGGGAGAAGCAGCGGGAGGACGAGCGGATCCAACGCGCCCGGCGGGCCTCGGGCGACGTGGACAAGCTCGTCGAACTGCTCAATCCCGAAGCACTCAAGCGCGGTCTGCCGGGAGGGTTGCTCGAAAGCGAAGAGGCAGACCGAGGACAGTCCGCCTCGGCCAAGAGGTTGGCCCAACTCGCGGTCAACGCGTACGGCGACGGTGTGTTGCGCCAGTACAAGGACGACCTCGCCAAGACCTTCTCGGACGGCATGGGGGACTTCCGCGGCAGTGCCAAGTCCCGACAGTTCGTCGCCGACCTCGGATTCTCCGAGACCTTCGCGGGCGCGAAGCCGATCACCCTTCCCGAGGTGGAGCACGTAGACGGCCCGATCGAGTATCCGGCGCTGCACTCCTACCAGGAACGGATCGTCGACACGACGGTGGCCCTGCTCGGGCGGGAGGTTCCAGGCCGGGCCATGCTGTGCCTGCCTACCGGCGCGGGTAAGACCCGCGTCGCCGCGGAGGCCGTGATCAGGAGTCTGCGCGCGGCCGAGTTCGCCGGGCCGGTCCTCTGGATCGCGCAGACCCAGGAGTTGTGCGAGCAGGCGGTCCAGAGTTGGCGGTTCGTCTGGTCCAAGGTCGGAGCCGAAGGTCGGCTCACGATCAGCAGGCTGTGGTCGACGAACGAGGCGACGCCCGTGACGACCGGGCCGCACCTCGTCGTCGCGACCGACGCGAAGCTGGAGAACTGCCTCGACACCGAGGCGTACGCATGGCTCTGCCGGGCCGCGGTGGTCATCGTCGACGAGGCGCACGCCTCCATCACGCCGCGCTACACCGCGATCCTGAAGGCTTTGGGTCTGACCAGCGCGTTGACACGCCGCCCGCTGATCGGACTCACCGCCACCCCGTATCGGGGCGTCAACGAGGCGGAGACACATCGACTCGTCGAACGGTACGGGCGCTCGCGACTTGACGACGGCGTTTTCGACGGTGACCCGTACAAGGCGTTGCAGGGGCTCGGAATGCTCGCCCAGGTCGAGCACGAGGTGCTGGCCGGTGCAGACCTCACGCTTAACGAGCACGAGTTGAAGCAGATGGGCATCGGCGGTTTACTGCCGTCCACGGCGGAGCAGCGTCTTGCCCGGAACGAGGGGCGTAACAGGGCGATTCTGGAGCGGATCGCGAGGTTTCCCGAGGACTGGCCCACGCTGCTCTTCGCCACCTCGGTGGACCATGCCCGGGTGCTCGCGGCCCGGTTGAACGACCGGGGTGTCCGCGCCGCGGCGATCGACTCCGCCACACCGACGGCGGATCGTCGCGCGAGGGTAGAGCAGTTCCGGTCCGGCGAGCTCCGAGTCTTGACGAACTACGGGGTATTGGCACAGGGCTTCGACGCCCCGGCGACTCGCGCGGTCGTCGTGGCGCGTCCGACATACAGCCCCAACGTCTACCAGCAGATGATCGGTCGAGGACTGCGCGGCCCGAAGAACGGAGGCCAGGAGACCTGTCTGATCCTCAACGTCCAGGACAACATCACCAACTACGGCACGGCACTGGCCTTCACAGCCTTCGAACATCTGTGGAGTGGGCAGTGACCGCTCCCTATGACGGCGCGCCCCGCCTTACCGCGGAACAGCTCGCGGTAGTCGATCAGCCTGCTGACGCGAAGGTATCAGTGACGGCGAGCGCCGGCACCGGCAAGACGCACACCTTGGTACGCAGGCTGGACGCGCTGGTCGCACGGCACGATCTGGCGGCTGGCGAGATCCTGGTCCTGACGTTCTCCCGTGCCGCAGTCCGCGAGCTCAGCCGTCGTCTGGCCGGTCAGGGCGAGGCGGCGCGGTACGTCGCGGCGTCGACCTTCGACTCCTGGGCACTGCGTTTGCTCGTTTACGCGGACGCTTCGACAGACTGGAGCATCCGGCCGTTCGACGACCGGATCAGCGCCGCGGCAGATCTGATCGCCGCGGGGGAAGTCGACGATCTCTATGCCGACGACCTTCTGCACGTGGTGATCGACGAGGTGCAGGATCTGGTCGGGCCGCGTCGTGAGCTCGTCGAGGTTCTGCTCGACCGCTACGACTGCGGTTTCACGGTGGTCGGAGATCCCGCCCAGGCGATCTACGGCTTCCAGGTCGACGATCAGGCCGAACGCGCGAGTGAGGCGGGCCGGTTCGCCCACTGGCTCCGAGTGACCTTCGGCGACGAACTGGTCGAACTCGGGCTTACCACCGACTTCCGTACCCGGACCGACGGAGCACGGATCGCGTCGGGTACGGGCTCCGAAGTGCGGCGGCTGACCTCGACGTCCGCCCCTGCTTCCGCGTTCAGGGAGGCCAGGAAGAGTTTGTGGACTGATCTGCTCGACACGCTCTCCATCGGAGACTTGTCCGACGGGTTCGTCCAAGACTCGCTTCGCGAGTACGACGGGACGTGCGCGATCCTGTGCCGCACCAACGGACAGGCACTGGTCGTCTCTGAACAACTGCGCGGACAGGTCGCGCATCGCTTCCAGACCGGAGCCGGAGACCGCGCCGTGCCGGGCTGGCTGGCCCTCCTCTTCCCGCCGCACGCGGCCTCGCTGCTCGGCCGGGACGAGTTCGAGGTACTCGTCGGCGGCGCTGACGGTCCGGTGGAAGCGGAACGGGACGAGGCTTGGCGACAACTACTGCGGATCGCCGGCTCCGGAAACGGGCGCGTCGTCGACCGCGGGCGCTTGTCCGGGGCGATCCGTGGCACCCGACTCCCTGATGAACTGACCGCACCTGCGCCGGCAAGGCTCGTCGTCTCCTCCATCCACCGTGCCAAGGGGCTTGAATTCGATCGAGTCGTGGTCGTCGAACCCGATACAGGTCGGCAGGGCGAGTCCATGGACCTGCCCGAGGAGACCAGGCTGCTCTATGTAGCCATGACCCGCGCCCGTGACGACGTCCTCAGAGTGGCGGCACCGGATACGGCGCTCGTGCGCAGATGCGCCGAGATCGACCGCTGGGGGCGGTACGGATGGCAGAAATGGCAGCGCGCAGGCCTGGAGCTGCGCGGCGGTGATGTTGAACCTTACTTGTCACCGGGGGTCACGGGTTCCGAAGCGACGGCCGAGGATCTCCAGCGTCGTTTGCGGGAGACGATCTCTCCCGGCGACGGCGTTCGATTGGAGCGTGACGAAGGGCTGTCGACCGGCGACGGCGAGGCGCCCGTCTACCGGGTGCTCCACGGCGAATCGGTCGTCGGTGTCACTTCGGAGCGGTTCCGCAACGCGCTGCGCTCATACATGAAAGTGTCGCGCCGGGAGGTCACGCGATCGTGGCCGCGGGTCGTCAGCGGCGGACATGTCGAGTCGCTTGAGACCGTCGCAGGCGGCGCGGCAGCCGGACAGGAGACGGGTCTCGGAGGGTACGGCATCCGACTGGCCCCCAGACTGGGCGGGCTGACCCGCTTCGTGTACGACTCCACGGATCTTCAGGGTGGACGGCATGACTGAACTTCGCGACCAGTACACGTTTCGCGACCAGCTGGCGGACCGCCTTCGACTGGAACTGCTCGGTCCGGTCGGTGGAAGTCAGGAGGTCCTGACCGATCCTCCGGCCACGTCCTATTCGACCGGCATCCTGTTCCCCCGCAGGGTGGATCCCGATGAGCAATCCGAGCGGATCGCGGAGCTCGACGTCGATCTGGCCTCGGCCGCGCTCGGCCGCGACGAGCAGCCGGACACCGGAGTGGCCATGGCCAACACCCAGGCCCCGTCTTCGATGGGGATGACCTTCGCGGTCGATCCGGCGTCGGCGCCGGAGATCATCGTCTCGATCCGCGGCGCGGTCTACGAGCCCGTCGATGCGGACGGCAGACCGGTGCAGGCGATGCGCGCCGAGCGCCGTGCCCTGAAAGGCCAGGACGTCCAGTGGCGACGTGTCGAGCTGGACATCGAGCCGGTGTCGATCCGTGTCGGGAACGAGGGGCGATCCGCCAAAGCGCTCGTGGCGGGACTCGAACTGCGGACCCGGGTCCGCCCCGCGGTCGACCACGCCGTAGCGGTCACGGTGACCCTGGTGAACGACCACGAAGTCGGCCGCTACGACCTTTGGGACGCCTGTTGCTTCTTCCAAGTGTCACTCACCGCGATGGCCCCGGATGGTGCGGTGGCGTTCGTCGAGCGCCCGGCCCCCGGAGCCGTCGATGACGAGGAGCAGCTTGTCAGCAGACTCCTGTATCGCCACGCGCCCTCCTTCGCCGTCGGACACGGCTGTGCCACCGAGTGGGACTGGACCACGCCTGCGCCCGCGGTCAACGCCAGGCGTACCGTCCGGGCCGCGGCGACCGTGATCCGCACCGAGTTCGTACCGCGCACCGAGGTACTGCCGACCGAGTCGAATCCCGCCATCGACACCGACGGCTTGAAGATGAGCTCCCTCGGCAGCCGACCGAGGGCTGAAACGGTCGGCGTGTTGCGCGGCCTGCTCGACGACTACGGGCGTTGGATCACCGACCGGGTGGAGGACGCGGAGTGGTTGCAGGGCACCGACTTCGACCGGGTCGCCCGGGAACAGGTGTGCCTGTGTCATGACGCGCTCTCGCGCATGCAGGGGGGTGTGGATCTGCTGGAGCGGGACAACCTCGCGTTCGAGGCGTTTCGGTTCGCCAACCAAGCCATGGCCGCGCAGCGGTCCCGCACCGCGTGGATCAAGAACGGCCGCGTAGGCGTCCCTGTGGACGACGGGTGTTGGCGGCCGTTCCAGATCGGATTCCTCCTGCTGTGTCTCGGCGGGGTCGCCGATCCTGACCATCCGGATCGCGGTGCGGCAGATGTGCTCTGGTTCCCGACCGGCGGCGGCAAGACCGAGGCATATCTCGGGTTGATCGCGTTCACCACCTTCCTACGTCGGCTGCGCCTCGGCGAGCGGGGCGGCGGCGTCACCGTGATCATGCGTTACACCCTGCGACTGCTCACGCTCCAACAGTTCGAGCGTGCTGCGGCGCTGCTGTGCGCGATGGAGATCCTGCGTCGCGAGGACGCGGCATCAAGCGCCCCGCGGTTGGGATCTGAGCAGATGTCGATCGGCATGTGGGTCGGCAGAGCCGCCACACCCAACAACCTCAAGGATGCCGCCGCGAGCATCCGAAAGCTGCGCGACGGGGACGATCTCCAGGAGGAGAACCCGGTTCAGCTCCGAGCCTGCCCTTGGTGCGGTACGCCGATGGACGAATACGACTACGAGGTCGACATCGCTTGTTCCAGGATGGAGATCATCTGCCGCAACAGCGAGTGCGACTTTCACACCGGGCTGCCGGTTCACGTCGTGGACCAAGCCGTCTATGACAGCCGACCCACACTGATCATTGCGACGGCAGACAAGTTCGCCCAGATCACGTGGCGCGAGAGAGTCGCCACGTTGTTCAACCGCGCCGCGGCGATGCCCGGCACGCCGCCCCCGGACCTGATCGTGCAGGACGAACTGCACCTCATCTCAGGCCCGCTCGGTACGTTGGCCGGGCTCTACGAGAGCGCGATCGATCTGGCGGCGGACCGGCCGAAGATCATCGCCTCCACTGCGACGATCCGCCGTGCCAGGGAACAGGGCGGGAACCTTTTCGACCGGGAGGTGCGCCAGTTTCCCCCGTCCGGTCTCGACGCCCGTGACTCGTGGTTCGCCGTGGAAACCACTCCGGAGCGAAAGGCGGCTCGGGTGTATCTGGGATTGATGACGCCCAACACGAGCCAGGCCACGCTCCTCGTGCGCACGTACGCGGCGCTTCTGCACCACGCCGCGTCGATTCCCGGCACCGATCCGACCCGCGACCCGTATTGGACCCTGATCGGCTACTTCAACAGTCTCAGACTGTTGGCCGCTGCCGAACTCCAGGTGCAGGACGACGTGTATCGCTCCCTGGAACTGCTCGGTGCGCGTGACGGTGTCGTGCCGCGAGGGACCGATGCAACGTCGGAGCTGACCAGCCGGGTCAAGTCCAGTGACATTCCCAGGAGACTCAAGGATCTTGAGCGTCGTCTGGGGAACGACCCCTTCGACGTGGTACTCGCCACCAACATGATCTCGGTCGGCGTCGACGTGGACAGACTCGGTCTGATGGCGGTGATGGGCCAGCCGCAGATGACCGCCGAATACATCCAGGCCACCAGCCGGATCGGGCGACAGCACCCCGGCCTCGCTGTAGTCATGTACAACGCATCGCGCTCACGGGACCGGTCCCACTATGAGGGGTTCACGGCGTATCACACGGCGCTCTACCGACAGGTCGAGTCCACGAGCGTCACCCCGTTCTCCTCCCGCGCGCGGGATCGCGCGCTGCACGCCGCCTTCGTCGGCGCCGCGCGGTTGCTCATCCGCCCGGCTCGGGCGAACGCCGCCGCGGGAGGGGTCGGCGGATATCTCAAAGATCTCGAGGAATTGCGTGACCGGATTGTCGGCCGGGTGCTGCGCATCGCCCCGGAAGAGGCCGACGCAACCCGTGAGGACCTCGACTACTTCATCGACGACTGGTCCCGGCTCGCCGAAGCGAACCCGGACCTCGTTTTCGAGGCCGAATCGCGCACCCAGTGGGATCCGGCACCACGGGCACAGGACGCGGCGCTGCTGCGTAGTCACTCCGACGACGACCTCGAATCGGCCTGGCCCGCCTTGTGGAGCCTGCGGGACGTGGACGTCGAGGCCGACCTCTATCTGGAGAACTGACATGCCGTTGAGAGCGGGGAGAACCCGGTCCGGCCCGGTGCCGGCGAAGGCGCGCAGGAAGCCGATCGGCCACATCCGGCGCGCGCAGCAGATCACCACGTACGGGGTCGGTTCGTTGGTCGCCCTCGGTGAGCAGTCGTACATCGTCAGCGGCCTGGACACCTGGAAGGACGACGAGGGTCTCGAGATCCGGGAACCACGACTCCAACGTGCACTCGGCATCGACGGCTTCCGCCTGCCTCCCGCAGACGTCCCCTCCTCGGGCAGGGGAGTCAACGTACGCCGCTTTCCGGAGTGGTACTCCTGTCGGAACTGCGGTGACCTGCAGCCCTACCGCAAGTTCGGCGCGACGGCGGACGGCAAGTGCAATGTCTGCAAGGCCACGCTCACCCCGTCCCGGTTCATTGTGGCCTGCACGGACGGCCATATCGACGATTTCCCGTACTGGGACTGGGTTCACAGGGGGAAGGACCGCGTCGGTGACACGCGTCATGATCTGAAACTGCGCTCGACCGGTCAGACCGCCTCGCTGCGGGCCATCGTCGTCACGTGCAGTTGCGGCCAAGAGGCCTCCCTCGAAGGGGCGTTCGGACGCGCAGCCCTGATCCGGCTCGGCATCTCGTGCACCGGCGGGCGCCCCTGGCTCGGAAGAGGCGCGGGGCAGGCCGGTTGCGGACAGCCTCCGCGGACCCTGCAACGCGGTTCCTCGGCGGCCTGGTTCCCGCTGATCCGCTCGGCGCTGTCCATCCCGCCTTGGTCGCAACGTTTGCAGCGGGAGATCGTCCCCTTCTACGACATGCTCGTCGGCGAGTCCGACGAGACGATATTGAGGCAGGCCGGCAACAATCCCAAATTCAAGGGCGCCGGCTACGACCCGGAGCAGATCCTTGAAGCCGTACGTCGCCGCGAGCGGTTGCTGAATGACTGCGGCGATGAACCGGATCCTGAGGCGCCTGCATTGTTCGAGGCCGGACACGCACTGCGCAAGGAGGAGTTCCGGCAGTTGCGCAACACTACGCCGGAATCTCCAGAGAACACTGATTTCGTCTGCGTGGAGCCCACTGCGGGTGGCACGAACGTTTCATCTTCGCTCCCGGGTGTCGGTCAGACCATGCTGGTCAAACGTCTCCGCGAAGTACGTGCGCTGACAGCTTTCGTCCGCGTCGACATGCCGATGCCGGTGGATCCGAAGACCCGTAGGGCCGCGTTGACCGCGGACAAGATCCGGTGGCTCCCGGCGATCGAAGTCATCGGGGAAGGCGTCTTTCTGCGTCTGGACATGCAGCGACTGCGCGCATGGGAGCAACAGCAGGCCGTGACTGAGCGCGTTGAACGGATTCGACTGCGGCACGAAGAGGTCTTGGCGCGAAGGCTCGGGGGCGGCCCCGTACATTCGCCGGTGACGCCTCGATTCGTCCTCGCACATTCCCTGGCGCACATGTTGATCAACGAGTGGAGTCTTGACGCGGGCTATCCGGCAGGTGCGCTGTCAGAACGGCTCTATGTCGACGACGACGAGATGGCAGGACTGCTGGTTTACACCGCGACCAGTGATTCAGCCGGCAGTCTCGGCGGGATACTGGCGCAGGGCACGCTGGCCAAGCTGTCGGGGACGTTGCGCTCGGCGCTCGCCCGCGCTTCATGGTGCTCGGCCGACCCACTGTGCATGGAGTCCGAGGCAAGTGGTGCCGACAGTCTGAACCTCGCTGCCTGCCATGCCTGCATGTTACTGCCGGAGACCAGCTGCGAGCTCGGCAACGCATTCTTGGACCGAGCAGTACTTGTCGGTACCCCGGAATCGGAAGAGTTCGGCTATTTCGGGACGGATTGACCGTCCACGAGATTTCCTTGTCGGCGCGAAGTCACGATTTCGCCGATCCGTGCGGCGCAGTCAGCAGGCTTCTCATGCTCCCAGAACCGCAACACCAGCCAACCGGCGGCCGTGAGCAAGGCATCCGTCTCACGGTCACGGCGGGAGTTTCCCTCGATCTTCCGAACCCAGAATTCGGCGTTCGTTTTCGGCCACTGCCGGTGGTGCGGACAGTTGTGCCAGTAACATCCGTCGATGAACACAGCGATCTTCAACGGACCGAAGACGATGTCGGCAGTGCGGCGGATTTCCGGAATCGGACGCCGGTTGACGCGATAGCGATAACCGGCGGCGTGCAGCAGCGAGCGGACGGCCTTCTCAGGCTTGGTGTCCCGCCCTCTGTTGCCGAGCATTGATTTCCGATTTCCGGATGATGACGCTTGAGAGCCTGGCGGTGCCGTCCAGACCGGCGATTCCGCCGTCGTCGGAGTACCCGCGCGACGTGAGGCCACAGGCTTGAGGCTCCCCTCGTATGAGCTTCAATCTTCATCCAATCGTACTGCCCGGTACCGACGCCGCGTGGCCCATCGATTCCGAGTGCGGGAGCGGCCCGGAGCGCACCTGGCCGCGCAGATCGGTCGATGACTGGACCGACAAGGCGACGGTGCCCTGAGGTCAGATCATTCGGACAACCGGGGGATCATAGGTGAAAGGGTGCGAAGCAGTGAGCAGTGGCGAGAATTCCGTCGCGTCTCTCTTGCACGGGAGGATCGAGGATGACCAACTGCCATCAACGACATCCAGCTGTCGAGTGCCTGGTCAGCCGGGCTTGCAGCGTAGATTCCTTGGTCACCGGGCTGAATCAAATGAATACCCAGATCTACGAGGGCACCAACCAGGTCCAGCGCGTCGTGATGGCCCGTCAGCTCCTCAAGGGCTGAGTAAGGGCTGATCGACGGTTGATCAGGGGCTGATCGATCCGCGGGACTGGGCGCACGGCTGAGCGCTCGGAGTAGGGTCGGGCGGAGGGGCCGGATTCACTCGGAGTCCTTCACCCGGACGCCTTCACGAGGCAGCCATGAATGTTGAGATCAGGCATCTGCGCTACTTCCTCGCCGTCGCCGAGGAGTTGAACTTCACCCGGGCCGCCGGGCGCCTGCGGGTCAGCCAGCCGAGCCTGACCCGGGCGGTGGGCTCGCTCGAGCGCGCCGTGGGCGCCACGTTGCTGGACCGCTCGACCCGCCGGGTCACGCTCACCCCGGAGGGCGAACTCCTCAAGGCCGACGCCGAGCGACTGCTGCGCGACTTCGACCGGGTGCTGAGTCGCCACTCGGGGCCCACGGCGCTGCGGCTCGGGTTCGCCTGGGTACTGCCCGATCCCTGGGCCCAGCAGGCGATCGACCTCTTCGAGCAGGAGTGTGGCACCCGGGTCGAGCCGGTGCGCCGTGACGATGCGCTCGCGGGGGTGGACTGCGGTGAGACGGATGTCGCGGTGTTGCGCGGAGATCTGGACGCTCCCGGGCTGCACACCGTGGCGCTGTTCAGCGAGCGGCGGATCGCGGCGGTGCATCGACGTTCGCCGCTGTCAGATCGGTCGTCGCTCGACTGGGCCGAGCTGGCCGACCATCCACTGGTAGTGAACGTGGTGAGCGGGACGACCCGGCCGGACCAGTGGCCGGACGGACGGCAGCCGGTCGCGTCGGCGCTGTGCGAGAACTTCGACGAGTGGGTGGAGGCGGTTGCGGCGGATCGCGGCGTGGGCGTCGTTCCGGTGTCCGCCGCTCACCGGGTGGTTCATCCGGCGATCCGCTTCGTCTCGCTGCACGGCGCCCCGCTCGTTCCGGTGCGGATTGCGTATCCGCGTCAGGGTTCGCATCCGCAGGCACGGGCCTTCGTGCAGGCCGCGCTTCGAGCGTCGATACCGCCGCACGCCAGCGCGCCGGAGTGATCAGGCGCGATCAGGCTCCGTTGCCGTTGCGGCTCGGGCCGGCGGCAGCGGCGGACGTGGGGAGGATGCCGGAGTTGAGTTCGTCGAGCGCGCTCAACTGTGTGGACCGCCGCAACTCCTCGAGCGTCTGGTTGTAGTTCAACTCGCTGACAGCCTCGACCTTCCACTCGACCAGCCGGGCGTACGGCTCCAGGATCGTGGCCACGTCACGGGGCGTGTCGGCCTCGACGAGCACGAATCCGTCCACTCCCGTGGGGAAGGTGAACCATCCGCGCAGCTGGGATTGCCGGTTGGTCCCGGCGTCGTGCTGACGTAGGAATCGCCGGGCCAGGTCGGAAGCGCGCGTTCCGGGGAGGGCGTGGTACTCGCAATGCCACCACATGCTCGATCACCTTTCTGCTTACGTGTCCGTGTCCGTGTCTGCATCCGTGTGCGAGGCGTTGCTGACGGCCGCCGGGGAGGCGAGCGACTCGAAGGCGAACTGCTGGGCGATGTGCGCGGCCTCGCCCCAGTGCGCGGTCAGCCGCCTTACTTGGAGCTCTGTCGGCATGCCGGCGCCGTAAAGGATGCCGACCGCCTTGCGCAGCCCTACATCGCCCGCGACCACGACTGCCCGGCCCAGCACCCGGGCGGCGAACCAGTCCGCCGTCCAGCGGCCGATGCCGCGCACCGCGGTCATCGTGCGCAGATACTCCTCGGGTTCCAGAGCGGCGAGCTTGGCGACGTCGAGGCGGCCGTCCAGGATCGCCCCGGCGACCTCGATGAGATAGCCGGCCTTGCGCTCGGATAGTTGCAGGGCACGCAGTACCGCGGCGTCGGCCCCGGCGAGGGCCTCCGGCTCAAGTGCGTACACGGTCTCGCCGTCCACGCGGTATGCGGTTCCGAAGTTCTTGGACAGCCGTGCCCGGATCGCGGTAGCGAACTTCAGGTTCACCTGCTGCGCGGTGATCGCCCGGACCAGGGCGTAGAGCGGATCGGTAAGTGTTAGTGGTCTGATATTTGGTGAGCGGTCGACCAGGGCGGCTAGCGCGCTGTCCTCGCGTAGTAGGAGTGGCCAGGCAGGCCCGCAGGCCGCGAACTGCTCTGTGACGGCCGCGCGCAGTGCCGCGGAGTCGGTTCCGGAGGCCGCCTCCTCGGAGAGTGTGACGAGCAGCTCCGGCGCGTCCGGCGATCCGGACGGCCGCATCGAAACCGGCACGCGACGCCCCTCAACCGTCAATACCCTGATGAGCCGGTCGCCGTCCCAGCGGTCCATCAGGTCGTCCCCGTTGCGGCGCAGGAACTCCACCGAAGCGGGCACGTCGACCGAACCGGGTAGCGGCACGCGCAGCGTCGTCGACATGGCTCAGCCCTCGTGGTTGCTTCCGGCCCGGTCTGCCCGGTCCGCCCGCTCGGCACTGCCCATCGACCCGGCCGCGAGGGACTGCGCCAGTTCGGCATAGCTCAGGCTTTCCGCGCGGGCCAAGGATTCCTGGCGTCCGGTGCTCAGCAACTCGTCCATCGCGTCACGTACCGCCGCCATTCCGAGCCGGTACAGCGCGGAACCGACCGACAGCCTTCTGACGTTCAGCGCCCGCAGTTCGGCGACCGACAGCAGGGTGCTCGCGGCGAGCAGGTTCAGTGGCACGTCGCCTAGATGGTCGACCAATTCGCCGATCATCAGCCGCTGCTGCGCGGGATCGACGCCGGACCCTGGGAATCCGGGCACGAACACGCAGTCCGCGCCCGCGAGCGCGTAGAGCCGCAGGCGCCGCGCCGTCTCGGCGAACCGCCCGTCCGGTACTCCGATCCCGCGCCAGAAGACGTCGGTCCGGGCGTTCACCACGATCGGCACGTCCAGTTGCCGCGCGGCGGTGCGGGCCGCGGCGATCCGCTCGGCGTGCGCGTCCGCTGTCAGCAGCCGGTCCTCCCGTTCCGGATCCCCGTCCTCGAGGTTCACCCCGGCCGCGCCCACCTCGATCATCGAGGCGACCGAGTCGGCCACCTCGGCGGTGCTGCGGCCGTAGCCCGCCTCGAGATCCACGCTGACCGGCACGTCCACTGCCCGGCAGATCTGCTCGACGAGCGCGAGCACGTGGTCCAACGAGAGCTGTTCCCCGTCCGGGAGGCCCTGGGTCGCGGCCACGCCCGCGCTGGTGGTGGCCACCGCCCGGATCCCGGGCAGCCCGGCGAGCAGCGCCGCGCTGCCCACGTCCCAGGCGTTGGCCAGGACAAGGATGTTAGGACTCTGATGCATCGCGCGGAACTGCCGCGCCCGTGCGCCGCGGTGGGCCGGCTCGACCCGCGCCGCCCGGCCGGCTGTCTCGCCGCCGGTCGCGCGGATGGGAAGGGCGGAAGCGGTGGCCATCCTGGGTGCCTCCTTCGCGTTCCGGTTTCTCGAACGGACTCAGTAGCCCTCAAACGGACTCAGTAGCCTGAGAGCAGCCACTGCAGCCGGGACAGCTCCTCCCCGGTGCCGTGGCAGGTCAGCCTGGAGAACGGGGTGGGGCGCCGGCCCCAGAGGAACAGCAGCCGCGCGGCGGGGTCGCCCTCGACCAGGGCCTCGCCCTCGGGCTCGACGGCCGCCAGGCGCGGCTCGCCGCGGTGCACGGTCACCAGCAGGTCGGGCTGTCCGGGCGCGCGGACCTTGGCCCGTAGCACGCGACCGGTGCCCGCGCCCGAGGCCATACCGCGCGCGGTCATCGGCAGCGCCCCGATGAAGGCGACGACGTGTTCGAACAGCTCCTGCTGGGACAGCAGCTTCTCGCTGGTGGCGTCGTCGCCGACCAGGTCCCAGCGGTGCACGGCGCACTCGCTGCGGCTGTGCTTGAGGAATCCGGCCGCGTGCACCTGGCGGTTGGTCCAGCGCAGCACCGGGTCCTCCTCATTCGCGAGCAACTCGCCGAGGACGTCGCGCATCCGCCGCTCGCCCTCGTCGATGGCGCGCAGCAACTCGGGCGCGGTCTTGACCCGGAACTCGGGCTCGCGCTCGTCGAAGGCGCGGGTACGCATCAGCGGCGTGCCGGCTGAGTAGGCCTCGACGTGTCGGGTGATCTCGCGGTAGTTGCCGGCCAGGTGTGCGCCGAGCAGGTGCGCGGTACGGGCGGGGCACGCGGTCAGCGCGTCGGGTGAGCTCGAATCGAGGGCGTCGAGGAATTCGGCGACTTCGAGCGGGCGGACTTCTGTCGGCTGCATTGTCGTGATCGTCATGGACGCTCCTTCCCGTCCGGTCTGGGACGGCTCAGGGCCAGGTGACGTGGAAGCGCCCGAGCAGCGCCGCGCGTCCCTCCTCGGTGACCTGGACGCTGCGCCCGGTCGGGCGCCGCCGGATCCAGGACTCGGCCAGGAAGTGGTCGAGCAGCGCCCGGCCGAGCATTCCGGCCGCGTGGTGGCGCTGCTCGCTCCAGTCGACGCAGTAGCGCACCAGGCTCCGGTTGCCCTCGGGCAGGCGCAGGCCCAGCTCGCCGAGGAAATCCCAACCGGTGGGGGCGAGCGCGTACTCGACGTCCCGGCCGTACCCGGCGACGCGGTCGCCGCCGTTGTGCTCGGGATGGAACCGCCCGTCCCCGCCGATCAGGAACCCGCGGTCGAGCAGCGCGGTCATCAGGGACACGCCCAGCCGCCCGGCCAGATGGTCGTAGCAGGTGCGCGCCGCGCGCAGTTGCTGCGCCCGGCTGCCTTCGCGCAGCGACCGGACCGGCCGGGTCGGGGCCATCTGGGTGAGCTTTTCCAGTAGCTCCCCGACCTCGGCCCCGGCCAGCCGGTAGTACCGGTGCCTGCCGTGGGTCTCGACCCGCAGCAGCCCCGCGTCGGTGAGCTTGCCGAGGTGGCCGCTGGCGGTAGAGCGGGCCACTCCGGCCTCGTCGGCCAGCACGCTCGCCGCCAGCGCCCGGCCGTCGTTGAGGGCCATCAGGACCCGGCACCGTGCACGGTCGGCGAGGAGGGTCCCGATCTCCGAGATCTCCACGTCGCCGAGGATGCGTGTCGTCTCCGTGCTCATGATTCGATGCTATTGCCGGAATGATTCGGTGTCGGTCGAATCCTGGCCCGGCGAATCGCGGCCGGTCGAAGCGTTGCCCGGCGGGACGTTCATGCGGTCAGGCTGACCAGCGGGCGGGCGCTGCTGGCGTATTCGCACGGGATCCCCGCCTCGTCCACCGCGTCGATCAGAGCGTCGCGAAGGTGCCCGATGTCGGCGACCGTGCCGAAGAAGGCGTCGGTCAGCAGATCGATCACCGACGACGCGCGGAACACGGCGATCCCGCGCCGGTCCAGCTCGCCCAGGTCCGCATCGTCGGGATAGCTGAAGTACGTGGCCTGCGACGCGTCCTGGGCCCGCGCCCGGACCGGCTGGCCGGTCGCCACCTTCTTGATCAGGTCGAGGATCAGCCCGGCCGCGTCGGTGGTGCGCGCGGTCATGTTGTCGAGCACCGGGCGGGTGTAGTCGAGCGGGAAGCGGGCCTGTCCGATGACCTCGCCGGTGTCCCAGTCGGGTTCCAGATGGTGCAGGCTGAACCCGGCCTCCCGCTCGCCTGCCTGCATGGAGCGCAGGAAGGTATTGATACCGCGATAGTGCGGGAGCAGGCCCGGGTGCAGGTTGGCGAAGAGCCCGTCCGTGCGCGGGCCGCCGAGTGCGTCGAGCAGCGGCTGGTGGAACCGCTGGTAGCAGCGCACGGAGAACGCCACGTCGATGCCGGCGTCCGCCAGTTCGGCCACCAGGCCCGGTTCGTTGACGTCGTCCACGGTTCGCACCACCAGCCGGCCGGGGGCCAGGGACCGCCAGCCCTCCGGGGAGTTGAATCGATCCGGGCCGGGCACGCCGTACAGGTCGACGTGCGGGTACGCGTAGTTCTGCAGGAGCGTGTGTTCGAGGAAGAAGAGCCGCCGCAGCGCCAGGGGCCGCCGGGGGCTGGTCTTGCCCCTGGTCAGCAGTAGGAGCACGGAGATGTGCGAGCCGAGCAGGATGGGCAGCAGCCGGTTCGCGATGATATTGCTGGTCAGGTCGCTGCCCAGGAAGAACGCCACCCGTGTGGGACGGGTCGGGGTGATCAGCTCGTGCTGTCCCCGGTCGGCGGGATGCATGGGGTCTGTCCTCTCAGGTAGAGGTCGGTCTGCCGAGTTCAGAGCCGGCGCAGGAAGGAGCGGCGCTCAGCGAGGATGCAGCGGCTCTGCCGGGCGTGGGCGAGGTTCGCCTGCGCGTCCGAATCTGCGGCCAGACGTTCGCGGTACCGCTCGTAGTCGGCCAGGGACGGCAGTTCGATCAGCGCCAGCGCGAAGTCGTTCGCACCCTCCTTCGGCAGGAAGTAGCCGATCAGCGTGCCGCCGCAGCGTTCGATGACGGGCGGCCAGGCCGCGGCGTACTTCTCGAAGTCGTCGATCCGGTGCGGGTCGAGCGTGTACTGGATGACGCAGGTGATCATTGCTTCGCTCCTTTGGGCAGGAAGGGATCAAAAGGACCAGGGCATGGCGGTTCTGAGGCATGGCGCAGCCAGGGCGTTCCTCTCGAACGCGCGCTGCGCGTGAGCCGGGTGACAGGGAATGCGAACTACGGGGAAGAAGGATTCGTCCGGCCCGGATTGCGGACCTTGGCGAAGGCGACCAGTGCGCCGAGGAACTCCACGGCGCAGCCGACGAGCAGGGCCGCGCGAAGGCCCGAGCGGAACGCGGGGCCGCGGGCGGCGTCGTTCCCGACCACGGCGAGCACGGTTCCGACCACCGCGACGCCGAGCGTGGCGCCGAGGATCCGGGCCAGGTTGGCGATGCCGGAGGCGAGTCCGGCGCGCTGCGCGCTGACGGCCGAGACCGCGACGCCGACCACCGGCCCGGTGTTGAGCGCCAGGCCGATGCCGACGACGACGAACGAGACCTCGATCGCGGCCAGCGGCGCCTCCGGGCCGATCAGCGCGTAGATCAGCACGCCCAGGCCCATCAGGGCCATGCCGGCCGTCATCGGCAGCCGCGGCCCGAAGCGGGTGACCAGCCGTCCGACTACCGGCGAGAGCGCGACGAAGACCAGCGGCAGGGGCAGCATCTCGAGCCCGGCGGCCAGGGCGCTCGCGCCGCGCTCCTGCTGGAAGGCCAGGCTGACCAGCATGAACAGGCCGTACATGCCGAAGGTCATGCACATCGCGACGACCGTCGCGACCGGCAGTTGGCCGCGCCGCATCAGATTCAGCGGGAGCATCGGACTGGACTGGCGCCGCTCGACCACGAGGAACAAGGCCGCGCAGACCACGGCGACCACACTGCTCGCAACGATCACCGCGGATCCCCAGCCCTGCTTGCGCCCGTCGACGACCACGAAGGTGAGCAGGCCGAGGAAGAGCACGCCGAGGACCTGCCCGGCGAGGTCCACCCGGCGGGCGTCCGGGTTGCGGGACTCGGGCACGTGCCACACCGCGAGCAGGAGCGCCACCGTGCCGACCGGCACGTTGACCCAGAAGATGTACTGCCAGCCGATCTCGTCCACCACCAGGCCGCCGAGGGTGGGTCCGGCGGCCAGCCCGATCCCGGCCACCATCGACCAGGCGGCCATGGCCCGGTTGCGCTCGCGGCGGCCGGGGAACGCGGTGGCGAGGATCGCAAGGCTCTGCGGCAGCAGCAGGCCGGAGCCGACACCCTGCAGGACGCGGCCGAGCAACAGCACGCCGAGGGTGGGGGCCAGCGCGCAGACGAGCGAGCCGGCCACGAAGACCGCGATGCCGAGGCGGAAGAGACGGCGCCGTCCGAACCGGTCGCCGAGGGTGCCGCCGGTCAGCAGGAGCGCGGCGAACGCGACGTTGTACGCGTCGATCGCCCACTGCATGCTCCCGATGCCGCCACCGAGGTCGCGGCTCATCGCGGGCAGCGCCAGATTGATCGCGGTGGTGTCCACCTGGCCGAGGAACAGGCCGAGACAGGTCGCCAGCAGCGTCAGGGCGGGGCTTGCGACGGCGGCCGCGGACGCGGGACGCGCGTCGTCGGCCGGGGCGTCGTTGCCCACGGAGTCCGGACCTCGGTCGGTGCGCTGTCCAATCGACATGACAACGACGTTACCGACGAAACACTTCGACCCGGGCCGAATCGTCGCCGGGCAAGCCGCGGTGAGTGGGCTGCAGTGGCCAGGGATTCAGCCTTGGCGGTAGCGCCGTGCAGAGACGCCACGTGGCGCCGCGTAGTCCCGCAACGCCCTGTGCAACTGGTCTCGACCGCGTATCCCCAGCTTGCGATAGGTGCTGGTCAGATGGTGCTCCACGGCGCGCGCCGACACTCCGAGGCCGTCGCCGATGGTCTGGTTGGACGCGCCGACCGCGGCCTGTGCGGCGATCCGGTACTCGTGCGCGCTCAGTAACGGCGTCGTCATCATCGCCCTCGTCATCGTCTGCTCCGGGAACTTCTGGATCTACGGCGTCTACGCGTTCTGCGACCCGCCTATCACGCTAGACACAGCAGGCACACGCTGGCCAATGCCAACCGCGACCCGGCTATACGTTGAATGCATGAGCCCTGATGAGTGGCGCGGCCTCTCGCTCGACCGGTCCGGTGAGCGGCCGATCTACCAGCAGCTCTACGCCCAACTGCGGGCGATGGTCCTGGCCGGCGCGCCGTTCGGGGAGGGCGGGCGACTGCCCTCGACCCGTCGCCTCGCCGAGGAGTTGGGGATTTCTCGCAACACGGCGCTGCTCGTCTACCAGCGGCTGCGCGAGGACGGCCTCGTGCGCACCCAGGCGGGCGGCGGAACCGTGGTCGACGCAGCCCCGGAACTCCGGCGCGAACACCGTGAAATCCCAACGCCACGCCCCGGCCTGCTGTCCGCACGCGGACAGGCATCACTTTCTCAGTCCAATGCTTCCCACGGCACCGGATCCCCGGGGCCCGTACCCCGGGCCATCGGGACACCCGGCTCGGCCGCCACGTCGGCATTCGCGGTAGGCGCTCCGCCCATCGACCTCTTTCCGGCCGCGCTGTGGGCCGCCCTGACCAGTCGCCGACTGCGGCTGTCCGGCAAACACGCGCTCCTCGGCACGGCGCGCGCGGGCTTCCGTCCGCTGCGCGAGGCGATCGCCGCCCACCTCGGCACGACCCGCGGCCTGAAGTGCGGCGCCGGTCAGATCCTCGTCACCCGGGGTATCGGGTCAGGGCTCGAACTCATCGCTCGGGCGCTGCTCGACCGGGGCGAGAGCGTCTGGTGCGAGGAACCTGGCCATCCCGGGATCAGGAACACCCTCGACTGGAATGGCCTGCTGCCGTGCCCGATCCCGGTCGACGACGAGGGACTGGCGCTCGACACTGCCATCGCCACCGCACCGGACGCCCGGATGGCCGTGGTCTCGCCCGCCCGTCAGCTGCCGATGGGTGTGATCATGGGTGCAAGGCGACGCAGGCGCCTGCTCGAATACGCCGACCGATCCGGCATGTGGGTGGTCGAGCACGAGAACGACGGCGCGTTCCTCGGTACCGCGGCGCCGCCACCGCTCCTCGCGGACGATCCGCACGGGCGGGTGATCTATCTGGGCACATTCAATACCCTGCTTTTCCCGCAACTCCACGTCGGCTACTGCGTGGTGCCCGAGGAGTTGGCCGAGCCGTGCGCCCAGGTGCTCGGGGCCATCGGCGCCGCACCGTCCGCGTTGACGCAGACGGTGCTCGCGGACCTCCTCGACGACCACCGCTCGGCCCGGATCCTGGCCCGGATGCGCGCGACCGTGGCCCGCCGCCGGGAAACCGTGCGCGCCGCCCTCGCCCAGATCCCGGAACTCAGCCAGGCAGCCCTCGGCGCCGTCGACTCCGGCAGCTCCCTGACTCTCGCCCTCCCCGCCGTGGCGACCGAGCACACACTCGTGGCCGCCGCGGCGAGCGCGTCGCTCCTTATCAGGCCACTGTCGTGGTACTTCGACGGCAAGCCCGCGACCTCGGGCGTCGTCCTCGGCTGCGCGGCCGTACGGGACGAGGCGATCGGCTCCTCCGTGCAGACGCTGGCCGCCCTGCTCGCCGCCGCACAAGCCTGACGACCCCTCACCCCGAGCCCGGCCAACTCCGAATTCGCTCCGAATTGGCTCCGAAGGCCAGTACCGGATGGACCGGTGTGCCGTCCCCGAATCCGAGCAATCGTCGATCCGGCGGCCCGCTCCGGGTGGCCCGCCCCGAGCGCGAGGCGCACCGGCGAATAAGGAGCCATAGATGTCCACCGAACGGCACTACAGCTTCCCGAGCGAGTACGACGACCGGCTCTACTGGGACCGGGTCGCCCGGAACCTGGGCTGGCTCGGCGATTCCGACCAGGACGCGCGCAGCCGGCAGACCGTGCTGCGCGACACCGTGGTCGGCGTGGCCGGCTGCGGCGGGATCGGCGGCGGCATGGTCGACCGGCTCGCCCGGCTCGGCGTGCTGCACCTGCGCATCGCCGATCTCGACACCTTCGAGTACTCGAACATCAACCGCCAACTCGGCGCCGGTTTCGGCACGATCGGCAAGAACAAGGCCGAGATCGTCGCGAACACGGTGCACGCGATGACCCCCGACGTCGCCATCGACGTCTTCACCGGCGGCATCACCGAGAAGTCCGCGGACGCCTTCATGGACGGTTGCGACTACGTGCTCGACGAGATCGAGCCCTACGAGGTCAAGGCGCGCTACGCGCTGCACCGGGCGTTCCGCCGCTCGGACCGGTGCCGCTTCATGATGACCGCGCACGTGTACGGCAACCGGACCTTCCTGTGGAAGTTCACCAAGGACTCGATGCCCCTGGAGGAACTGCTCGGGGTTCCCGAGGACGCCGACCCGAAGACCGACCCGCGGGTCGCCGAGCAGCTGATGAGCAGGCTGATCCCGGAATGGCAGGCGTGGCCGGCCCGTGAGACCCAGCGCAAGTGGCTGATCGAGAACGCGACCTGCCCGATCATCCCGGGCGCGCCGCCGATGTCCCAGGGCCTGCTGCTGGAGCGCTTCATGTTCGGCGTGCTCGGCATCGAGGACCTCGCGGACAGCCGCAAGTTCCCGATCGTGCCCGGCTACGCGATGGTCGACTCCCGCACCTGGACCGCGGAGATGGTCGAGGGCAGGTGGTGGTGATGACGCACGTTCAGATCCACGACAAGCCGTCAGCCGAACAGCCGACCCAGACCACCACCCATCCGGGCACTCTCCCTTCTTCCCCCTCCTCCCGCAGCACAGCGAACGGCGCTGCCCCCACCCCCACGGGTGACCCCTTCGCCGGTCGCCACGTACTGTCCATGGCGCAGTACGAGCGCGACGACCTCGAGCGGCTGTTCGCCGCCGCCGACGAGGCCGAGGCGTCACCCGCCCAGGGGCTGCGGCGCCGCACGCTCGCCGGACGACTCCTGATATCAGCGTTCTTCGAGCGCAGTACCCGGACCCGGCTGGCCCACGAGTCCGCGATGCTCCGGCTGGGCGGCGCCATCGCCGGTTTCGCCGAGCCCTCGATCACCAGGGCGGGTGGCGCCACGGGTGAGAGCGCCGAGGACATCGCGCGCATGATCTCCCTCTACGGTGATATCGCGGTGGTCCGCCACCCGGTCACCGGCTGGCCGCAACGTGCCGCGCAGGCGTCCCGAGGGGCACTGTTCATCAACGGCGGCGACGGCGTGGGCGAGCACCCGACCCAGGCCATGGTCGACCTGTACACGCTGCGACGGCGCTTCGGCGGCCTGGACGGCCTGCGCCTGCTGCTGGTCAACGACCTGGGGATGCGCTGCGTGCGCTCGCTGCTGCTGGGCCTGTCCGGCTACGACTGCAAGGTCTACGCGGTCGGTGCCGGGACGTCCGCCCCGCGGATTCCGGGCGCGCCCGAGGTGATCCCGTGCGACAGCGTCGCGGACATCCTCCCGGACGTCGACGCCCTGTACTCGTCGCCCACCGTGACCGAGCACCCCGACGGTCGGCGACCCGGCCGGGACGAACTGCGCGGCGTCACGGTAGACCGACGCCTCCTCGAAGCCCGGGCCAACGAGCACCTGACGGTCCTCCATCCGCTACCACGCGGCCCCGAAGTGGCGACCGACCTCGACGAGACCCGGTTCAACGGCTACTGGGCGCAGGCCGCCAACGGCATCCCGGTCCGCATGGCCCTGCTGAGCCTCATGCTCGCCCGCTAGGCCCGCCCCGTACGGACCATGCACCATCCGATTTCAACCCCCCGCACTACACCGAACCCAAGGAGGCACGACCATGGCCGGCACGAGGTACCAGTGGAACCAGACCCACGAAGGGCTCGCGAGCCTGCGCAGGGCTGTCGAACCCGTCCGCGAGCAGGTCGTCAGCCACCCCGTCTACGGCGAACTGGACTCGCTCGAAAACGTGCGCACGTTCCTGAACAGCCACGTGTTCGCGGTCTGGGACTTCATGTCCCTGCTCAAGTCCCTCCAGCGCGAGCTGACCTGCGTCGAGGTCCCCTGGATCCCGTCCGGTCCGCCGGCCAGCCGCAGGCTGATCAACGACATCGTGCTGGTCGAGGAGAGCGACGAGCTCGGCGAGGGCTACACCAGCCACTTCGAGCTCTACCTCGACGGCATGTCCCGCGCCGGGGCCGACACGTGGCCGATCAGGGCGTTCCTCGACCTGATCCAGTCCGGCACGCCCGTCCTGCAGGCGCTCAAGATCGCCAAGGTGCCCGCCGCCGCGGCCGAGTTCATCGCCACGACCTGGGGCATCATCGAGGCGGCCCCGGTGCACTGCAAGGCCGCGGCCTTCGCCTTCGGCCGCGAGGACCTCATCCCCGAGATGTTCAAGCAGGTCATCGGGATCGAGGACGCCGACGGCACCCTCGACGTCTTCAAGGACTACCTCGCCCGGCACATCGAGGTCGACGGCGAGCAGCACACCCCGATGGCGATGCAGATGCTGATCGACCTGTGCGGCGAGGACTGGGCCAAGTGGGAGGAGTGCGCAGCCACCGTCCGCGCAGCCCTCCAGGCCAGAGTCGCCCTCTGGACCGGCATCACCGCCACGTTCCCCGCATACCATCACTGACAGAACAGACCACAGCACAGGTCACGGGTTCGGGACGCACCCCACGCGGGGTGCGTCCCGAACCCGTGACCTGTCTTGTCCTCTGGCCCGTCAACGGCTCAACGGTTGATCAGGCGCCATACGGATCGCGCAAGGTCATGGGCTTGTGCGCGAGGTCCAGAGCTTTCTGCGGAAACGCAGGGCCGGCACTGTAGTAGCGCGCGCGGGTGCGTCCGACCGATTCGAGGATCCCGGCGGTGACGAGGTCCCGGAGATCGCGTTGGGCCTGTTGCAGGCTGAGTCCCTCGGCGGCCTCGTAACGCGACCGGCGGACGCGTCCTGCCATGGCCACGTCGTGGAGCGCGGTCACCTCACGTTCGTCCAGTCCGCCTGCCTCGGCGAATCCGGCGAGTGAGTCCCAGACCCGCCCGGAACGATCGAACCGGCCCTGCACCTCCCGGCAATACTCCCACGTGTTGCCCAGGCGTCCCAATCATGACTCGATGGAGGAGAACTCAGGGGCGGGGACGATTCCCCGGGCGATCATCAGGGTTTGCAGCGAGCGTGACATCCGGCCATTGCCGTCAGCCCAGGGATGAATGGAGACGAGATGCAGGTGGGCTATCGCTGCGCGCACCAGCGGGTGATTACCGTCTCTAACGTTGAGCCAGTCGACCAACTCGCGTGTCAGTCCCGGGACTCCTGCCGCATCGGGAGCGGTATGGGCTGCGATGCTCTCGTCGCGGGCGTCGGTCGCATACACCGGTCCGCGACGCCACTGGCCGACTGGCTTGCGCGGTGTGTGGCGATGCCCTTGCAACATCCAGTGCAGGGCATTGAGTAGACCCTTAGCTGTATTCGAAGTCCTCCACGTCGTGGAGGGTCTGGATGTAGGCCATCATCCGTTCGTATGCCAGGGTCTCCTCGCGGTTCAAATCGGAGACCTCCACATCGCACTCTCCCGCGATGAGATCCTCGACGTCGACCGCGGCGACCTTGAACCTCTCAATGGAATTGGACGCCGCGACAGCGTCAGCGGCATAGCGTCAATCTGGCACGCCGGGCCGGTGGACGGGGCCGGGGTCAGTAGATGTCGCGGGCGTAGCGCTTGGCGGCGGCTAGCTGTTTGACGTAGGCGGCGGCCTCGTCTGGGGACAGGCCGCCGTGGGACTCGGCGATGTCGCGCAGGGCCTGGTCCACGTCCTTGGCCATTCGGCTGGCGTCGCCGCAGACGTAGAGGTGCGCGCCGTCGCGGAGCCATGACCAGAGACGGGCGCCGTGCTCGCGCATCCGGTCCTGGACGTAGACCTTGGCCCGCTGGTCCCGGGAGAAGGCCAGGTCGAGGTGGGTAAGCGTGCCCTGATCGCGCAGTTCCTCGAGTTCCTCGCGGTAGTAGAAGTCGGTCGCCCGGCGCTGCTCGCCGAAGAAGAGCCAGTTGGCGGCGTGGTGGCCGCGCGCCCGGCGCTCCTGCAGGAAGCCGAGAAAGGGCGCGACGCCGGTTCCCGGGCCGATCATGACGGCGGGTGTGGCCGGGTCGGACGGGGGACGGAAGTGGGCGGCGCGCTGGACGAAGACCGGAACCTGGCTGTCCGGCTCCGCGTCGGCGAGGTACGTGGAGGCGACTCCCTTGCGCTTGCGGCCGTTGTGACCCTCGTAGCGCAGCACTGACACGGTCAGGCTGACCCGGTCCGGATCGGCCAGCGGGCTCGAGGAGATCGAGTACAGCCGCGGCTGCAGGCGCTTGAGCAGGTCGGCCCACTCCTGGGCGGTGGCACGCAGGGCGAACTCGTCGACAACGTCGACTGCCTGGCGGCCCCAGCTCCACTGGGCGAGGCCGTCCCGGTTGTCGGGGCGCAGCAGGTGTTTGAGCTCACGGTCGCCGGTGCGCTCGGCGGCGAAGCGGAGCAGGTCGGGGGTGATCCTGGTGATGTCGAGGTGGCGGCGCAGCGCTTGGGCGATCGGCAGCGCTTCGAGGTCGGACAGCGTTACTTCGGCCTCGGGGTCGAGGCCGGTGACGGCCAGCCACTCAGCCACCAGTTCCGGGCAATTTTCCGGACGGACGCCCAGGGCGTCGCCTGCCGCGTAGGCCAACTCGCCGCCGGTGTCGAAGGTGAGTTGGCGGACTTCCTTGGTTGCGCCGGGGAGGCTGAGTAGTCGGTTGCCGATGATGCGGGCGATGGAGGGGGAGGAGGTGGCGGCGGGGGAGGGCTTGGTGGGGTGGGGGGATGGGGACGGTACGGCAGCGGGTGGGGTGACAGTGGGCGGAGCGACAGTGGGTGGGGCGGTGAGTAGGGGGAGTATTCGGTCCAGCCACTGCTGCACGCTGTCTTCGTAGTCTGGTTCGCAGTCGACCCTTGGCAGCAGGCGTTGCGCGCCTAGCTCGTCCAGCCGCTGGTCCAGGCGGCGGCCGTAGCCGCAGAAGTCGTTGTAGTTCGAGTCGCCCAGGGCCAGTACCGCGTAACGCAGGCCGTCCAGGCGCGGGGCCTCGGCGTCGGCCAGCGCCTGCCAGAAGTCCGCGCCGTTGTCGGGGGCGTCGCCGTCACCGAAGGTGCTGGTGACGATCAGCAGATCCGCTCTGGGGTCCAGATCCTCGGGTCCGGTGTCGGCCATGCTGCGCAGGGCGGTGTGGCGCCCGGATCCGGCCAGGCCGGCTTGCACGGACTCGGCGACCTCTTCGGCGTTGCCGGTCTGGGAGGCCCAGACGACGAGGATCGTGCGGGGTGGGGGTGCGGCGTTTCCGGTGGAGGCGGGATGGGTCGGCGGATGCGCGGGGATGCGGGAGAACATGCCGGCCAGGAGGCCGTCTACCCACCGGGCGTGGTCGGGCTCGAATGGGGCATTGGCGGGGAGGACCGGGATCGATTCGGTGGGTGGGGCGGCGGTGATTCCGGCGAAGAAGCCCGCCAGGTACTGGCGTTCGGCGGGGGTGAACGGTGGTGGGGTCGGGCTGGGCAGGCCGGGGAGACCTGTGGTGACGTCGGCGGGGTCGGGGCCGGACGCGGTGTCTCGGACGGGATGGACCTTGGGCGCGGGGGCGGTGGTCTTGGCCAGGGCGACCGCGCAGGCCTTGAACTCGGGCTGGAACGATATCGGATCGACTGCGTCGTTCGTCACCGCATTGACGCTGAGGTACTCGCCGAACAGATCGTTCCAGTGGAACGGTGCGAAGCAGTTCCCGGGCCGCACGCGGTCGGTGACCTGGGCCGGCAGGACCGCCCGCCCACGTCGGGAGGCGACTTCGACCGCGTCGCCGGGGCCGATGCCGAGCGCCTCGGCGTCCTGCGGGTGTATCTCCACGAACGGGCCCGGGTTGAGCTTGGTCAGCTTGGCCACCTTGCCGGTCTTGGTCAGGGTGTGCCACTGGTGCGGGAGCCGGCCGGTGTTGAGCACGAACGGGTAGTCGTCGTCGGGCAACTCGGCGGCGGGCAGGTGCGGGCGGGCGTGGAAGACCGCGCGGCCGCTCGCGGTGGGGAAGGCCAGTCGGGGACGGGTGCCGTCCGGGTGCGTCAGCAGGGTCTGGCTGGTCCCGTCGTTGAGGTAGCGCACGGGGTTGCGGTCCGGGCCGTCGGCCTCGGCGGCCGGCCACTGCACGGGCGTCTCGCGCAGCCGGTCGTAGCTCACGCCGCGCAGGTCCCAGCCGGTCTTCGGGTTCCAGGCCCGCTTGAGCTCCTCGAAGACCTCCTCGGCGTCGGCGTACGTGAACGCGTCGGCGTAGCCCATCGCGCACGCGACGTCGGCGATGATCCGCCAGTCCGGGCGCGCCTCGCCGGGCGGCTCGACCGCCTGCTGATTGAGGGTCAGATTGCGCTCCGAGTTCACCGTCACGCCCTCGGACTCGGCCCACAGCGCGGCGGGCAGGGCGATGTCGGCGTAGGCGTTGGTCTCCGTGTCGGCGAACACGTCCTGGGTGATCACCAGCTCGGCGGCCTCCAGGCCCTCGATCACGGTCCGGCGGTTGGCCACCGAGGCCACCGGGTTCGTGCAGATGATCCAGCACGCCTTGATCCGCCCGGCGGCCAGGTTCTCGAACATCTCCACGGTGCCCCGGCCGACCTCGGTACGCAGCGTGTCCGGCGGCAGGCCCCAGAGCTCCTCGATGAAGGCGCGCTCGTCGGGCACCAGCACCGAGCGCTGGCCGGGCAGCCCCGGCCCCATGTAGCCCATCTCCCGGCCGCCCATCGCGTTGGGCTGGCCGGTCAGCGAGAACGGACCGCTGCCCGTCCGGCAGATCGCCCCGGTGGCCAGGTGCAGGTTGACCAGCGCGTTGGTATTCCAGGTGCCGTGCGTCGACTGGTTCAGCCCCATGGTCCAGCAGCTCATCCACTCGCCCGCCTCGCCGATCCACTGCGCGGCCAGCCGCAGGTCGGCCTCCGGGACGCCGGTCAGCTCCGCGACCTTCGCGGGCGGATAGTCGGCCAGGAAGCCGTCCAGCTCCTCCCAGCCCTCGGTGTGCTCGGCGACGAACTCGCGGTCGACGTGTCCGTTCTGCACCAGCAGGTGCAGCAGGCCGTTCAGCAGGGCCAGGTCGGTGCCCGGCTTGAGCTGCAGGAACAGGTCGGCCTTTGCGGCGGTGGCGGTGCGCCGCGGGTCCACCACGATCAGCTTCGCCCCGGTCCGCACCCGGTCGAGCAGGCGCAGGAACAGGATCGGGTGGCAGTCGGCCATGTTCGAGCCGATGACGAAGAACACGTCGGCGTGGTCGAAGTCCCGGTACGAGCCGGGCGGCCCGTCCGCGCCCAGCGACAGCTTGTAGCCGCTGCCCGCGCTGGCCATGCACAGCCGTGAGTTCGACTCGATCTGGTTGGTCCGCACGAAGCCCTTGGCCAGCTTGTTCGCGAGGTACTGGGCCTCCAGGCTCATCTGGCCGGAGACGTAGAGGGCGAGCGCGTCCGGGCCGTGCTCGTCCAGGATCGCCCGCAGCCGGCGCGCGGTCTCGGCGACGGCCTCGTCCATCCCGGACGGCACGGGCGCGCTGCCCCGGTCGGCGCGGATCAGCGGCTGGGTCAGCCGTCCCGCGGCCGTGAGCAGGTCGCCGCTGGTCGCGCCCTTGGTGCACAGCCGGCCCGCGTTCGCCGGGTGGGCCTGGTCCCCGGAGACCTTGACCGCGCCGCGCCGCCCCTGCCCGGTCTCGGCGATGTCCAGCACGATGCCGCAGCCCACGCCGCAGTACGAGCACGCCGTGCGCACCCGCCCCACCGTGGTCCGCGCTTCGGGCACAGGCAGTCTCGCTTCCGGTCGGGGCAGGCCTCGTCCACCGTGGGCAACGTTAGGAATCCGTCGTTGCGTGGGGATGTCGATCCTGGCCACCGCGCGGCTACAACGGCCGCACATCCGGATTTCGGGCTTGTGACGCGCAGTTCACCGGCGGGGCTCAGCCGGAGGCGGGCACCGGCTGCAGCACCTTCTCGAGCAGGTTGGCCGAGTAGACCATCACCATGTGGTCACCGAAGATCGCGGTGAGGGTCGGTACGCCGTAGATGTGCTCGACGTCCGCGGGCGAGGCGTTGCCCACGGGGTCGTCGACGTCGGCGATCACAAAGGTCGCGACGTGCTGCTTCGGGTCGTACCAGGAGATCTTGGTCTCCCACGGGTACGCACCGAGGACGCCGCCGTCGTTGATCACCGCCCGCACACTGACCCGCCCGCCGGTGTGCAGCGTGGTGGAGGACGCGAGCCAGTAGGTGCTGATGCCGTACGTCTGCCCGTGCGCCTCGAGCCAGGCGATGATCGGGTCGTACTGGGATACCGAGACGGGGCGCGCGGCAGCCGCGATGAGCGGGACGAGGGCGGCCGTGGCGATGGCGATCGCCGTGGGACGCAGCAATGCGATGCCCTTGGGGATCGCGCGCGCCGCGAGGGCTGCGCTCAGCGGGACGAACTCGGCGATCTCATGCGTGTTCGTGATCGTGGCCATTGCGTAGAGCGCATACGCACCGAACAGGGCGAGCGCGGCGACGGCCAGCAGCTGGTCCGCCCGCTCGACCTGCCACCAGCGCACGGCCGTACGGACCAGCGCGTAGATCATGGCGAGCAGTACCGCCGTGCTGAGCGAAATACAGATGCCGGACATGAGGCGATTGCTGAGCGGCGTGACGATCCCGTACATCTTGCTGATCACGCGCGCGCTGTACCAGAGGTGGCTCGGCCAATCGAGCGGCGACGCCAGGTGCGTTACCGGCGGCACCATCGAGTACGCACCGACCGCGCGCATGATGGCGCGCACCCCTTCGGAGACCGCTACGGAAGCTATCGCGGCGATGACGAACCAGCCGTCGGGGGTCTTGAACTTCCGCTCGCGCGCGATGCGCATCAGGCTGACCACGAGCACCGTGACCACGCCCACGAACCGCACCGTCGCGTCCCCGAGCTGCCCTGCCGTCAGGATCAGCAGCAGCAGGGCGGGGGTGGCACGCCAGTGTGCGCCACGGTCCAGCAGCAGGAAGGCGGCGAGTAGGAACACGCTGGTGCCCAGGTGGTTGGGCTCCGCGAGCAGTAGCGCGGCTCCTTCGGCGCCCCCGTCGATCGACTGTGCGTAGAGCGGGATGCAGAGCACTGCGAGCACGGCCCCGACGCGGACTGCGCCCTGCATGCCCGTCTTGCGGCCCTTGGCCAGCGCAGCCGCCAGGATCGCGATGATCAGGTACACGACGGCCGGTTCGACGTCGCCCGCGGTCGGCCCGAGCCCGAAGACTGCAGTGGTGATCGCGTACACCGGCAGTTCGAAGGTGTAGTACGTCGCGTCGCCGATGATCCAATCGCTCAGCAGCGGGTTGCCGTGCAGCAGATCGAAGCCCTGCAGCGCGTTGTTCGCCCCGTCCGAGGAGGTGGCCGCGGTGCGGGCGGTGAGATAGCAGAGCACGAAGAAGAGCGCGAAGGCCGCGGCGTACCCGGCGCCGACGAGGACCCGGCGCCGGACGGCCGCCGCCTCGGCCGCGGACGGGGGCGCGTCGGCGCCTCCCCCCGCTCGGGCCTCGGTTTCAAGCGATCCTTCTGCAGGCATGGGGTCAACGATAGACGGTGGGTCCACGGCGCTCAGGTGTGCTTAATGCGGCGGCGCACCGACGGATCGCACTGTCTGATGGCGGCCCCGACCCGTGGTCCCCCCGCGTCGTTCGGCTCAGATCGCGTCGGTCCCGGCGGAGCCGCTGAACGCCGCCGACCTGGACGCGTAGTACTCGAGGCAGGCCGCGTAGTCGGGCAGCAGGCCCGCCGTGCGGGTCTCGGCCAGCGACGGGGCGGCGGCGTCCCGGGCGGAGAACTGCGGAGTCTCGGTCGGCCACTCGACCGCGAGCTCCGGGTCCAGCGGGTTGATCGAGAACTCCCGCTGCGGGTTGAAGGTCGCCGAGCAGCCGTAGACCAGCGTCGCGTCGTCGGTCAGCGCGCAGAAGCCGTGGCCCAGCCCCTCGGACAGGTACACCGCGCGCCGCTCCTCGTCGTCCAGCCGGACGAACTCCCAGCGCCCGAAGGCGGGCGAGCCGACCCGCAGGTCCACGATCAGGTCCATGACCGCCCCGCGCACGCACATCACGTACTTCGCCTGGCTCGGCGGCAGCTGCGCGAAGTGGATCCCGCGCACCACGTCCTTGGCCGAGACCGACAGGTTGCCCTGCACCAGGTCGAGCGGGTGCCCGACCGCCTCGGCGAGCCGGTCGGAGCGGTACCACTCCAGGAACAGCCCGCGGGGATCGCCGTGCTGCTGCGGAAGGACCTCCCAGGCTCCGGGCACGGACAGCGGTGTGATCTTCATTGCGGACCCCTGAGTAAATCGGCGGGAGCGGACTGCGGTGAAAGCGGACCGCGGCGGTACCGGCGGTTCGGGTCGCACCCTATCCGAGGATGCGGACCGGGCCGCGGCGGCTATCGTGTGATCATGCCTCAGGTGCCGCAGCTACCGCCCGGGAAGCCGGTCTCCGCGACCAGGATCTCGCTCAGCCGGGTGATGACCCAGCTCGACGTCAACCTGCTCGGCAACGTGCACGGCGGGGTGATGATGAAGCTGGTCGACGACGTGGCCGGCCTGGTGGCCACCCGGCACTCGGGCGGCCCGGCGGTGACCGCGTTCGTGGACGAGATGGCCTTCCTCAACCCGGTGCACGTCGGCGACCTGCTGCACACGCACGCGCAGGTCAACTGGACCGGGAACAGCTCGATGGAGATCGGGGTGCGGGTCGAGGCGGAGCGCTGGGACCAGGCCGGGGCCGAGCCCGCGCACGTGGCCAGCGCCTATCTGGTGTTCGTGGCGATCGACGCCGACGGCAAGCCGCGGGCCACCCCGCCGCTGCTGACCGAGACGCACGAGGACGAGCGGCGCCGGCACGAGGCCGGGATCCGGCGCACCCACCGCCTCGCCCGCCGGGCCGCGATCCTGGCCTCCCGCGAGGCGCCCTGAGCCCCCGGGCGGGCCCCCGGAAGGTGAGAATGCTGATCCACAACCGCTGTTCGGTAGAGTCCAGGCCCAATGAACGCGAACGCGAACGCGACGATAGAACCGGAGCCCGCGGGCTCCCCGGCCGCCCCCGGGCGGTGGCCCTCGGTCTCGGTGATCATGCCGGTGCTCAACGAGGAGCGGCACCTGGCCGAGGCCGTGCGGCACATCCTGGAGCAGGACTACCCCGGCGAGCTCGAACTCGTCATCGCCCTCGGCCCCTCCAAGGACCGTACCGACCAGATCGCCGCCGAGCTGACCGCCGCCGATCCGCGCGTGCGGACCGTGCCCAACCCGTCCGGTCGCACTCCGAGTGCCCTTAACGCAGCGATCGGTGCGTCACGCAACGAGATCGTGGTCCGGGTCGACGGCCACGGGCTGCTGACGCCGGGTTACATCGCCACGGCCGTGCGCCTGTTGGAGCAGACCGGCGCGGACAACGTCGGCGGCATCATGCACGCCGAGGGGGAGACCGCCTTCGAGCGCACCGTGGCCGTCGCGATGACCTCGAAGCTGGGCGTGGGCAACTCCAAGTTCCACACCGGCGGCGCGGCCGGGCCGGCCGAGACGGTGTACCTCGGCGTGTTCCGCCGCCCGGTGCTCGAAAAGCTCGGCGGCTACGACGAGGCGTTCATCCGCGCGCAGGACTGGGAGCTGAACCACCGGCTGCGCGAGGACGGCGGGCTGGTCTACTTCTCGCCCGAACTGCGCGTCACCTACCGTCCCCGGCCGAATCTGCGGGCGCTGGCCGACCAGTACCGACAGTACGGCCGCTGGCGGCGGGTCGTGATGCGCACACACGAAGGCACCGCGAGTGCGCGGTACCTCGCCCCGCCGGTCATGATGATCCTGTCTGTTCTGGGGCTGCTGCTCACCGGCGCGGCCTACGCGTTCGGGATCGCGCCGCTGGCGATCGGCGCGGCCTTCCCGATGAGCTACGCGATGATGATGACCCTCGGCTCAGTCGGCGAGTCCCGTGGCCAGCCGCTGCCGGTGCGCCTGCGGCTGCCCGTGGTCCTGGCCACGATGCACTTCTCCTGGGGCTGGGGCTTCCTGACCTCGCCGCGCTCGCTCGCCGAGTCGGCGAGGAAGCGCGGCTGAGGCGCTGAGCGGCTAGTTCCCGAAGGTCAGGTCCGAGCAGGGATCGGCGTCGGCCTTGCGGATGTTGTCCGTGATCCCGCTCGGGATGGTGATCGGAGTGCTGGAGGAGCCGGCCGAGCCGCTGGACTTGGCCTTGGACGTCGTCAGCCGGTTGCTCGCCGCCGAGCCCGGGTCCGTCGCGCTCGGGCTCGCGCTCGACGACGGCGAGGCGCTGGCGCTCGCACTCGCCGGCGCGGTCGCGGTCCCCGAGACGTCCTGACCCTCCAGCGTCCGGTCCTCGCGCAGCAGCGTCCAGAGGATGTCGGTGTCCGGCTGGACCAGGTCGATGCGCGCCCCGTCGTACTGCCACGGCGTGGTGACGAACTCCAGGTTCGCCAGCGGCACCCGCTTGAGCTCCAGCGCCAGCGAGATCAGGGCGGTGGCGCTGTCCAGCGAGCTGTCCACGGTCAGCGCGCTGGTCGCCGCGTCTGCCAGCCGGTACATCGTGATCGGGTCCTCCAGCGTGCCCGCGGTCAGGATCTTCTTCACCAGCGCGGACAGGAAGGCCTGCTGACGCTTCATCCGGCCGATGTCGCTGTTGTCCCCGAAGCCCTCGCGGGCGCGCACGTACTCCAGCGCCGCCTTTCCGGACAGCGTCTGCATCCCGGAGGCCAGCGTGATGCCGTACGCCTGCTCGAGGTAGGTGCTGTTCACGGTCGGCACGCACACCTGCACCCCGCCGACCGCCGAGCTCATCGCCGCGAAGCCGGCGAAGTCCACCACGATCGTGTGGTCGATCCGGATCCCGGTCATCGCCTCGACCGTGTTCTGGGTGCAGATCGGGTTGCCGTCCGCCAGGTCGCCCTCGGCGAAGGCCGAGTTGAACATGACGTGGGTCTGCGCGGGCAGCCAGGTGCCGTTCGCCTCGCAGGACGGGATGTCCACCAGGGCGTCGCGCGGGATCGAGACGCCGGTGGCGTGCTTACGGTCGCCGGAGATGTGCAGCAGGATCGTGGTGTCCGAGCGGGCCCCGTCCACCCCGGCGCCGCCGCCGAGCGCGGTGTTGCCGTTCGAACGCGAGTCCGAACCGATCAGCAGGAGGTTGAGCGGGGCCTGGGCGGCCGGCTCGCCCGAGGCGGTCGCCGCGGGGGTCGCGACCGGCGGCCTGCTCGTCGCCAGCCCGGCCACGCTGTACGTCTTGATGTTCCGGTTCAGATGCAGATACAGATAACCCATCGTGCCCGCCGTGGCCACGGCCAGGGTCGCCACGGCAACTACGCCGATGCGCAGCTTGTGCGACCGCATCCATCCAACCGTTGCCATCCGCCGTCTCTCTGCTGACCAGCCCCATTCCCCAGTTAGAGAGACCTTCCGACTCGGCGCTTGGTTGCGCGGAACATATGAAAATTGGGTGTGAACTTTTCTCGGGGAGCACGTGCCCTGTCACCGCTACGGTATGGATCACTCCGGGGGTGACTCACCGCCCGGCCCGGCGCCACCCGCACCGCTCCTCCAAGCTTTACACCAGGCTCAGACTGTATGTCGTGCGCTCCATCTCCGCGATCCGGCCCAGCCGCTCCGGGCCCGCACCGCGCACCACGACCACCGCGGCCCCGGCCACCAACGGCGCGAACAGCCAGTCCACCAGTTCGGCTCCGGTGAACCGGTCCCGCCGCGCGTCCACCAGCAGGCGGTCCGCGCTGGTCAGCGGCGCCTCAGTCCGCGCCCCGTTCGGTGTCGTGGCCGCCTCGATCAACTCGGCGTGCGTCAGCGTCCGGCCGTCGACCACCAGCGCCTCGGTCTCGGCCCGCGGCGGGTCGAAGGCCGCGAACCGGTCGCCGAAGCCGCGCACCTCGGCCGAGTAGTCGCGGAAGCCCTCCGGGACGTCTTGGAACGGGCGGCCGAGCGGCAGCAGCGAGAGCGCCAGCCGTTCCCCCGGGCACTCGCGCGCCGCGGCCAGCGTCTCCTCGTCCGGCCCGCTGACCGCCGTGTGCGCCGACTTCGGCTCGCCCCACGGATCGACTACGACTCCCGCCAGCAGCGGCGCGACCGCCCAGACCGCGGTCAGCCAGTGCGGCGGCGCGCTGACGGCAATCCGGTCGCCCGGCTCCGGCAGCAGGTCGTCCTGCACGAGGTTCGCGGTCTTCGCCAGCCAGTTGCCGAAGGTCGCGTAGGACAGCTCGACCCGCTCGCCGGTCGCCTCGTCGTGGAAGGTCAGGAACGGCCGCGCCGCGTTCGACGCCGCACGTGCGCGCCAGACCGCCGCGAGGTTCCGGTCGGCCGGGAGGGGCAGCGGGCCGCTGCCGAGAGGGGGATTCGTCACAGGACGACATTAGTCACCCCCTAGGCTGAACCCGTGTCTCAGAATGTGCGCGCAATCGCCCTTCCCGCAGCGATCCGCGTCCACATACCGGCGATCTCGCAGGTACGCGCCCGGCTGCACGTGGTGCTGACCCGCCGTCACTTCTGGGGCGTCGCCGCGCTGGCCGCCGCCACGGCGCTGCTGCAGGGGGCCTTCGAGGTCCAGCAGTACCACCGCTTCCGGCTCGGCGGTTACGACCTGGTCATCTTCGACCAGGCGATCCGCAACTACGCGCACGGCGACCTGCCGGTCTCCATGTTCAAGAACGTGCACGACGCCGCCCAGGTCGCCCCGGACTACACCGCGCCCTTCTCGATCCTCGGCGACCACTTCTCGCCGATCCTGGCCCTGCTCGCCCCGCTGTACTGGATCTGGAACGACCCGCAGGTGCTGCTGCTGGCCCAGGCCGCGCTGTTCGGCCTCGCGGTGCCCAGCGTCTGGGTCTTTGCCCGCCGCGCGCTGCTGCGGATCGCCGCGCCGCGCCGCGCCGCACTCGGGGCGTACCTGGTCGCGGCGGCCTTCGGCCTGTCCTGGCCGCTGCAGGAGGCCACCCAGGCCGGCTTCCACGAGGTCGCCTTCTTCGTCCCGCTCAGCGCCCTGATGATCGAGCGGTACCAGGCCGGCCGGCTGCGCCAGGCCGTCGGCTGGGCGCTCGCGCTGCTGCTGGTCAAGGAGGACGCCGGGTACCTGCTGTCCACCTTCGGCCTGCTGCTCCTGGTCACCCGCCGGATCAACGGCGCCGCGCTGGACCGCGCCGCGCTGCGCCGCTACCGGATCACCGGCGCCGCCCTCGTCGGCGGCGGCGTCGCCTTCGCGATGGCGGTCCTGCACCTGTGGATCCCGGCCTTCGGCGGCCGCGTCGGCTTCTACTGGTACTACGGGCAGCTCGGCCCGGACATGGCCGGCGCGCTCAAGACCCTGGTCACCGACCCCGGCTACGCCTATCAGGTGGCCACCCAGCCCGGCGTCAAGATGCACACGCTGTTCCTCCTGCTCTGGCCGTACCTGTTCCTCAGCCTCGCCTCCCCGCTCTGCCTGCTCGCCGTCCCGCTGCTGGCCGAGCGGCTCTTCTCCGACAAGCCCGAGCACTGGTCCCTCGACCAGCACTACAACGCGTTCCTCGCCGCCATCCTGGCCATGGCCGCGGTGGACGGCCTGGTGCGCGTCACCCGCGGCGCGTCACGGGTACGGATCCTCGCCTACCGCGGGGTGCTGGTCCGGGCGAAGCCCTGGCTCGCCGTCGCCTGGTGCGGCGCCGTCCTGGCCCTCGCGGTGGTGATCACGCACACCTTCCCGATCCGCAGCGTCTTCAACGCCGGCCAGTGGCAGGCGGACAATCTGACGACGGCTCAGGCGGCGGCAACCGCGGTGATCCCCAGCGGCGTCTGCGTGGAAGCGGACGACAACATCGCCCCGCATCTGAGCAGCCGCGACCAGGTGATTCTGCTCGACCAGGTACCGCGAGGCTGCCCTTGGGTGGTATTGCAGACCCTCGCCGGCGTGTACCCGCTCAGCAGCGGGCTCCTGGCCGTGGAGCGCATCGACTGGCTGCGCGCCAACGGCTACCGGCTTGTGTTCAGCCAATCGCAGGTCTATGTGTATCACCGAGCGTAAGCAGCTGTTAACGGCTCGGACGCCGGACAGTATGGTGGTCCGACCGGCGGCTTGGCAGGATGGGCCGCCGTGCCCCGTGCGCAACGCCGCGGGCGGGGAAGAACCAGAGCAGGGCGAGAGAAATGGGGTACAGGGACCGTGGCTGAAGCGATCCTCCTGGTGGGAGGGAAAGGCACTCGGCTGCGGCCGCTGACCGTCAACACCCCCAAGCCGATGCTGCAAGTCGCCGGGGTGCCGTTCCTCAGCCACCAGCTCGCACGGGCCAAGGCCGCCGGGATCGACCGCATCGTGTTCGCCACCGCGTACCGGCCCGAGGTCTTCGAGGAGTACTTCGGCGACGGCTCCGCCTTCGGGCTGGAGCTCGACTACGTCACCGAGACCGAGCCGCTGGACACCGGGGGCGCGATCCGCAACGTGGCCGACCGCCTGGTCAGCGCGCCCGACGAGCCGGTCCTGATCTTCAACGGGGACATCCTGTCCGGGGTCGACCTGGTCGCCCTGGTGGACGCGCACCGGGCCCGCGAGGCCGACGTGACGCTGCACCTGACCCGGGTGGCCCGGGAGAAGCTCAGCGCCTTCGGCCTGGTCCCGACCGACGCCGAGGGCTGGGTCACCGCGTTCCGGGAGAAGCCGCAGCGCGCCGAGGACATCGTCACCGACCAGATCAACGCGGGCTGCTACGTGTTCCGCCGCTCCGTCATCGACGGCATCCCGACCGGCCGCCGGGTCTCGGTCGAGCGGGAGACCTTCCCCGGCCTGCTCGCCGCGGGCGCGAAGGTGCTCGGCGTGGTCGAGCAGTCGTACTGGCGCGACCTGGGCACCCCGGAGGCCTTCGTGCACGGCTCGGCCGACCTGGTGCTCAGCGCCATCGAGTCGCCCGCCGTGCCCGCCACCTGCCGGCCCGACCTCGCGGACGCGCTCGTGCTGTCCGGGGCCGACCTGGCCGCCGACGTGAAGCTCGGCGGCGGCGCCACGATCGGCACGGGCGCCCGGATCGCGTCCGGGGCCGAGGTGCACGGCTCGGTCGTCGGCGAGGGCGCGTGCATCGAGGCCGGAGCCGTGGTGCGCGACTCGATCATCGGACGCGGCGCGGTGATCGGCGCGGGCACGGTGCTCGACGCGTGCGTCGTCGGCGACGGCGCGGCCGTGGGCGCCCGCAACGAGCTGCGCGCCGGGGCACGGGTGTGGTGCGACGCGGTGATCGGCGATGGAGCGGTCCGCTTCTCCGCCGATGAGTCCTGACGCCCCGTCCGTTCCGCCGCGCCTAGCCATACCGCGGCAGGCAGTCGCGCCTGCGCCGTCTGACGCCCTGCCGGACGCCGTGCCTGACGCCGCGGTGTCCATCCCCAGCGAGGTCGACCTCCCCCTCTCCCTCGGCGTGTTGCGCCGGGGGCCGGGGGACCCGACGTACCGCAGCACGCCCGACGGCTCGATCTGGCGCGCCTGCCTGACCCCCGACGGACCCGGCACCGTCCGAGCCCGCCGCAGCGGCCCCGTGGTCGACGTCGAGGCCTGGGGAGCGGGCGCGGGCTGGCTCGTGAAGCAGGCCCCGGCGATGATCGGCTTAGACGACGAACTCGGCGACTTCGCCGAACGCGTGGCCGGCCACCCGCTGCTGGCCGAGGCGCACCGCCGCCACGCCCGCCTGCGCCTGGTGAGCACCGGCCTGGTCGTCCAGTCGCTGATCCCGGCGATCCTCGAGCAGCGGGTGACGACCGGCGAGGCCTTCCGCGCCTGGCGGCGCATCGTGGAGCGGCACGGCGAACCGGCCCCCGGCCCCGCGCCCGCAGGGCTGCGCGTCCCGCCCCCGCCGCGTGCCTGGGCGATGATCCCGTCCTGGGAATGGCACCGGCACGGCGTGGACGGCAAACGCGCCGAGGCGATCATCCGCGCCATGCGAGTGGCGACCGCACTCGAACGCACCGCGGACCTGCCCGGCAACGAGGCCTCAGAGCGCTTGTGCACGATCCCCGGCATCGGCGTCTGGACCGCCGCCGAGACGACTCAGCGCTCGCACGGCCACGCTGACGCCCTGTCAGTCGGCGATCTGCACCTGTCCAAACACATCGGCCACGCCCTGACCGGCGAGCGCGACGCGGACGACGCCCGGATGCTCGAACTGCTCGAACCCTTCCGCCCACACCGCTACCGCGCCGCCCGCCTGATCCTGCTCACCGGTCGTACCCAGCCACGCCACACACCCCGCATGCCGGTCCAGGACCACCGCCGGTACTGACTCGTGTTTCTGGCGTCGCTGCCCGTGTACCGGTTCAGGAGCATCGCCGGTACTGTCGCGTGTTCCTGGCCGCGTCCCCACGCTCACCAGCACCCTTGCTGCCCGCTTTCCTGAGTGCCCTGTTTTACTCTTCTATACCGTATTTAACTCTTTTGGGCAGTCATATTATCGGGTGATCAGGAAGTCGTCTGAGGAGCGTGGCGGCCGTTCCCTGGCTGCCTCCGCCGGATAGCCGACCGCGACCGCGCCCATCGGATCCCAGTCCTCAGGCAGCTCCAGCACCGAGCGCACCACGTCGCGGCAGAACATCGTGGACGAGACCCAGGCCGAGCCGAGGCCCTCTGCGGCCAGTGCGATCAGCAGATTCTCCACGCCCGCACCGGTCGCCACCACGAACATCTCGCGTTCGGCGGCCGCCCGGCGCTCGTCCGGGTACGTGTGCGAACCCTCCATCACCAGGCACGGCACGACCAACACCGGTGCCCCACGCAGCACGTCGCCGCGCTGCACTCTGCGTGCGATGGACTGCTCGCTGAAGCCGTCCCGCCGCAGATCCTGCACCCAGGCCGCCAGCATCGCGTCGAGCAGCGCCTTACGCGCTCCCTCCGACCGCACCTCCACGAAGCGCCAGGGTGTCGTGTGGTGCGGCGCGGGCGCGGTGATCGCGGCGGCCACGGCACGGCGTACCGCCTCCGGCGCAACGTCGGCCTCGGTGAACGCACGAATCGTCCGGCGGTGCGTGACCGCCGAGGCGCGCGCCTCGGCCGTGCCCAGCGAGAACAGGTCGTCGGCCGCCGGGCGCAGCAGCGCCCGCGCGCCCGGCCCCGGATCGTCGCTGACGAGCCGTCCGAAACCGCGCACCACCGCGACCGGCACGCCGCCGAGCTTGCCCTTCACCAGCTCACCGGCCGAGGCCAGCTCGTCGGCCAATGCGGTAACGGTCACCGCGAGCGCGTTACCGTGACTGTCCTGACGCCCCCGCAGATCGTCCACCGGAGCGACGTACGCAGCGCCGATCGCCTGGTCCACCAGTCCGGCGCGCCATACCCGGCCGAAGGTGTCGGAGACGATGACGCCCACGGACACGCCCAGTCGCGTACGCAGCCCCTCCGCGAGCTCCCGCGCCGAACGGTCCGGGTCCTCGGGCAGCAGCAGCACTGTGCCCTTCGCAGCGTTCGACGCGTCCACGCCGGCCGCCGCCATCACCAGGCCCAGCCGGTTCTCCACGATCCGCAGCGGGCCGCGCCGCGCCACGACGCGCACGGTCTCCGCGTCGATCGCCGCCTCCCGATCCGGGGCCGCGACGATCCGTCCCTCGGCTTTGGACACGATCTTCGAGGTCACCACGAGGACGTCGCCGCCGGTCAGTTCGTTCTCGCCGTGTGCAGCCGCCGCGATCAGTTCGACCAGGTCCGCACCCGGCTCCACCTCAGGCAGGCCGCTGAGCGCGAAAACGGAGTAACGGCGCGTTACGGGGCTGTCAGGTGCCGGGCTGTCGGGTGATGTGTCGCCAGGTGTTGGGTTGTTCGGAGTCGGTGTGCCGCTCATCGCTTGAGCTCCGCCGCCAGATCGAGCGCGGCCCGAGCCATCGCGGCCGTCGCGTCCAGGTCGCGCATCAGCAGCGGCACTGCACGACACCGGATTCCGGCCGTCTCGACCTCCGCCACGATCGCCGCGTCGCTCACGTCGACCAGCCAGCCGTCCAGCAGGTCGGCCCCGTAGTACCCGGCTACCGCCGCTGCACTCGTCTGCACCCCGACCGCCGTCAGCACCTTGTCGGCCATCCCGCGTACCGGGGCCGCACCGATGATCGGCGAGAGGCCCACGACCGGTGCGTTTGCCGAGACCAGGGCCTCACGGATCCCGGGCACCGCCAGCACCGCGCCGATCGACACCACCGGGTTGGACGGCGGGAACAGCACGACGTCCGCCTCGGCGACCGCCTCGAGCACCCCGGGTGCGGGCTGCGCCTTTTCAGCCCCGACGAACACGATCGAGTCGGCGGCGGGCGCGTGTAGCCGCACCCAGTACTCCTGGAAATGCACCGCCCTGCGCTTGCCATCCTCCTCGGCAAGCACCACATGCGTCTCGGCGCGATCGTCGGTGGCCGGAAGCAGCCGGATACCCGGCTTCCAGCGTGCGCACAGCGCCTCGGTTACCGCAGAGAGCGGATACCCGGCGTCGAGCATCTGGGTACGCACCAAATGCGTGGCAATATCCCGATCGCCGAGGGTGAACCAGTCCGGACCGACCCCGTACTCGCCCAAATCGGCGGCGACGGCGAAGGTCTCCTCTGCGCGGCCCCAGCCCTGGCCCTCGTGGATCCCGCCGCCCAGCGTGTACATCACGGTGTCGAGATCGGGGCACACCCGCAGGCCGTGCAGCGTGATGTCGTCCCCGACGTTCCCGATGACGGTGACCTGGGCCTCAGGCGCCGCCGCGAGCAGGCCCCGCAGGAAGCGCGCCCCGCCGACGCCACCGGCCAAAGCTGTGATCCTCATGGGAATGAGCCTATCCGGAGCCACGGCACGGAGACGTTGCGGCGGCGTCACCGCGACTGTTGTCCACAGCCTGTGGACAGCGGGCGCCGGAATGCCGATGCCCCACTAGAAAACCACTTCCACAGCCAGCGCCCCCTCGCCGACCAGATCCGCGAGAGTCAGCGCCTTTCCCGCCGGCACGAGCCGCACGGTGCCCGGCAGCAGCGACGGCTGCGTCGTGCCTCGCTGCGCCAAGCTCCCGCGTACCAGGCTGACGGCGCGCGGCACACTCGACGGCCTCAGGTGCAGTACGCCGCCCTTGCCCACCGAGTGGATGAGACCCTTCGCCCCCAACGGAACGCGCGGCGGCGCGTCAAAGCCCACCGTGCTCAGGTCCAACGTGGCGAAGGTCACGAACGCCAGCGCTGCCATGGTCAACGTCGCCGCAGTCGGCGGGATCGGCCGACGCGGCGCGTGCAGCAGGGCCGGGTGGATCGGGGCATCGCCCAGCACTGCGGCCAGATCCGGCGGGATCGTCCTGGCCTGCGGCTGGAGGGCCGTGAGCGGCATGAAGGAGAGGTCCTGTCCTGTGCGCTGTCTTCGCTGCGAATGGCAGAGCGGCGACCGGAAAACCGGGGCCGCAGGCCCGACGAGGGGCTGACGGAAGGCTGCCTGCACCCGGGCGACGCCGGGGCGGTGAGGGTCAGCTACAGCGACAACAACAGCGCGCGCCACCGACACGGTGCGACTCGGCGGTGAATCCGCCCGAAATCGCCCGCTTGGTGAAAATGCCGGTGCACGTTGACATGGTGTGGAAAGGTTACCGCACTCTCCGGAGACATTAGGAACCCGTGTGTAAGGACATCGTAAGGATTTTCCGACCCGCCCCGCGGGTGTCCTGTACCGAGTCCGGAAGGGCAGCGCGGCACTGCCCCGAACTCACCAACGAGTTCACTCTGACGTGTGGTTTCCACCGCCCTAAAGTGCGGACTTGAGCTCCGAACTGGGTGGATTCTCCCGTTCCACAGGCCGTCACCATCGCACGTCGCGAGCGTCACGGGGCTGACAGGCGGGAGCCTTCGAGCACTGCTCTCTCCGAGTGAATCAACCCACCGCTAGCAGATCGCGGCTTGACGGGCCGGGAATGACGCGCGTGTAATTTCAAGCATGTCGCCCGGTTCCTGACGAGAAGTCAGTGATCTCTGTGGTTCTTGACCGGCGGATGCGGCGTCGGTCAGCTTGCGCAGCACCATCGGGTCGACGCCGCGCCGAGAACACGAGACGGGAGACGTGCCGATGACCGAGGTCTTCCCGCTGCTCGGTGGCTTCGATGAGGAGCTGACCTGGCAGGAGCGGGCGCTGTGCGCGCAGACCGACCCCGAGTCCTTCTTCCCGGAGAAGGGCGGCTCGACCCGCGAGGCCAAGCGGGTGTGCCTGGTCTGCGAGGTCAAGGCCGACTGCCTCGAGTACGCCCTGGCCCACGACGAGCGCTTCGGCATCTGGGGCGGCCTGTCCGAACGCGAGCGGCGCAAGCTCAAGCGCAAGTCCGCCTGACCCGGGCCCGGTCCGGCGGCCGGGATCTCCTTGCCCCGCCGGAAAAGCGGACAAAAGCGGACGACTTCCCGGGAACCTCCCCGGCCCACATCCGCGTCGCGTAGGGTGGGGCAACCGTGCCGCCGCCCGTGCACCGTCGCAGTGCGACCCGCACAGTGTGATCCGGTACGGCCCTGCACCACCCCCTGCCGTCGAGATCCGGGTCGTCGTTTCGCATGACACAGTACGCACCACCGGCGCGTTCGCAGTCGGCCATCACAGACCCGCGCGCGGCGGGTGGCAACCCGCACGAAGCGCTGCGCCACCACATCGTCACCGCCGTCCTGGTCAGCCACGACGGCGAGCGCTGGCTCGGCCCCGTGCTCGAGGCGCTGCTCAGCCAGCAGCGCCCGGTCCAGCGGATCATCGCGGTGGACACCGGCTCCCGGGACCGCTCCGTCGACCTGCTGGAGGCCGCCCTCGGCCCCGACTCGGTGCTGCACCGCAAGCGCTCCACCGGGTACGGCGCGGCCGTCGCCTTCGGCCTGAAGTCCTCGCCCCCGGTCGGCTACGACGAGTTCGGCTATGACAGCCCGCTGGCCCCGGTCGAGTGGATCTGGCTGCTGCACGACGACTGCGCCCCGGCGCCCGACGCGCTCGGCCAGCTGCTGCTCGCCTCCGAGGACGAGCCGGACGCCGCCGTGCTGGGCCCGAAGGTGCGCGGCTGGTACGACAAGAAGCAGCTGCTCGAGGTCGGCGCGACGGTGGCCGCCAACGGCCGGCGCTGGACCGGTCTTGAGCGCAACGAGCACGACCAGGGCCAGCACGACGAGACCCGCCCGGTGCTCTCGGTCAGCTCGGCCGGCATGCTGGTGCGCCGCGAGGTCTGGGACCGGCTGCGCGGCTTCGACCGCGGCATCTCGCTGTTCCGCGACGACCTCGACTTCTGCTGGCGGGTCAACAGCGCCGGCTACCGGGTCGTGGTCGCCCCCGACGCGGTCGTGCACCACGCCGAGGCCGCCGCCCGCGAGCGCCGCCGGATCACCGCCGGGCCCAATCGCCCGCACCTGCTCGACCGCAGCCACGCGCTCTACACCGTCGCGGTCAACAAGGACAGCCGGTTCTGGCCCGCGCTCTGGCTGCGGCTGATCGCCGGCTCCTTCTTCCGCGCCCTCGGCTTCGTCATCGCCAAGCAGCCCGGCACCGGCTCGGACGAGCTGTTCGCGATGCTCGGCTTCGCCGCCCGGCCCGACCGGGTGTTCCGCGGCCGCTCGGCCCGCCGCAAGATGCGCACCGCCGACCCCGCGCAGATCGAGGAGTTCTTCCCGCCGCGCGGCGCGCTGGCCCGCAACGCCTTCGACTCGATCTGGACCCAGCTGCGCGGCACCCGGGCCGACACCGAGCAGGACACCTCCCGGCACCGCTCGGTGGAGACCGGCCCGGTCTCCGAGGAGGCCGAGGTCCTGGACACCGACTCGGCCGCGCTGATCAAGCGGCTGGTCCGCAACCCGGTCGTCGCGGTCGGCGGCGGACTGACCCTGATAGCCCTGATCGCGGCGCGCGGGATCCTGTTCGGCGGCAGCAGCCTGGCCGGCGGCGCCCTGCTGCCCACCCCCGGCGGCGCGGCCGACCTGTGGTCCGCGTACCTGTCCGGCTGGCACGGCGTCGGCCTCGGCACCACCTCGTACGCCCCGCCCTACCTCGGCGTGCTGGCGGTCGTCGCCACCCTGCTGTTCGGCAAGGCCAGCTGGGCGGTCTCCGTCCTGCTGCTCGGCTCGGTGCCGCTGGCCGGGCTCAGCGCCTCCTACGCCTTCCGCCGGATCACCTCCTCCGCCCCGCTGCGGATCTGGGCCGGGTACGCCTACGCGCTGCTCGCCGTGGCCACCGGGGCGATCGCCACCGGCCGGCTCGGCACCGCGGTGGCCGTGGCCGTGCTCCCGCTGATCGTCACCACCGCGACCCAGGCGATCGGCGGACCCGGCCGCTCCGGCTCCACCCGCTCCGCCTGGACCTGCGCGTTCCTGCTGACCATCGGCACCGCCTTCGCCCCGGTCACCTGGGTGCTCGCCCTGGTCTTCGGCGTACTGGCCACGCTCACCGTGGCCTGGCGCACCCGCTCGAACGTCGCGGTCACCGCCATCCGGATGGGCATCGTGCTCGGCACGCCCCTGGTGGTCCTGGCCCCGTGGTCGCTGTCCCTGCTGCGCCACCCCAGCGCCTTCTTCCTGGAAGTCGGCCTGCCCGGGGTCAGCCTGGAGCGCCCCGCGCCCACCCCGATCGGCCTGCTGCTCGGCAACCCCGGCGGCCCCGGCACGTACCCGGCCTGGATCGGCGTCGGCCTGCTGCTGGCCGCGCTGGCCGCCCTGCTGCGCGGCACCCGCCGCCGGGTGGTGATCTCCGCCTGGGCGCTGGCCCTGGTCGGCTTCGGCTCGGCGGTCGTCATCGCCGGGCTCAAGGTCGTCCCGCCCGGCTCGAACCAGAGCGTCATCCCCTGGCCCGGCATGTCCACCGCGCTGCTCGGCCTCGGCCTGATCATGGCGACCGTGGTCGGCGCGGAGGGCGCGAAGGAGCGCATCGCCACCGCCGCGTTCGGCTGGCGGCAGCCGCTCACGGTCCTGATCACCAGCGCCGCCGTGCTCGCCCCGGCCGCCGCCGGCTCCTGGTGGCTGCTGCGCGGGGCCGACGGCCCGGTGGCCCGGGTCGCCAGCCAGGTCCTGCCGCCGTACGTCGCGGCCGAGGGCCAGACCGCCGCGCGTCCGCGCACCCTGATCCTCACCGCCGTGGCCTCCGGAGCCGTCGGCTACAGCATCGTGCGCGATGCCGGGCCGACCCTCGGCGCGGGCGACCTGCGCGTCTCCGCGGGCCAGAACGCCAAGGTGGACGCGGTCATCGGCCAGCTGCTTTCCGGCAACGGCGGCGACGCCGCGGAGCAGCTGGCGGCGATGGACGTGGGCTACGTCATGGTCAGCCCCACCGCGCCGTCCACTGTCGGACAGGCGCTCAACGGCGTGGCCGGTCTTACGCAGCGTTCGACGACGCAGGGCAACGGTTCGCAGTACGCGCTGTGGGCCGTTAACGGCACGATTGGTCGCCTCACCGTCCAGGACGCCAAGGCGGCGATCCTCCCGGCCGTGTACCAGTGCGGTACCGCGCCGGCGGTGCGCCAGGGCAGCGCGAAGATCTGCGCGCAGGACACGAACGCCACGGTGACCGTGCCGGCCGGTGCGTCAGGCCGGGTACTGACCCTCGCCGAGCAGGCGCTGCCCGGTTGGACCGCCACCATGGGCGGACAGACGCTCACCGCGGTCACGCTGCCCGACGGCCTGCAGGGCTGGCAGCTGCCCACCGACGGCGGCACCGTCACGATCGGCTACCACTCGCTCAAGCACACCGCCTGGATGATCGGCGGCGGCATCGCGGCGTTCGCGGCGACCATCATGGCGCTGCCCTTCGGCCGCCGTCCCGACGAGGAGATCGAGGGCGAGGAGGCCGCCGAACTCGACGCGGCGAACCAGCCCGGCGGTACCCGCCGGTCCGAGCCGGAGCCCGAATTCGAGCCGGAGGCCGAGCCTTACCCGATCGCCGAGGCGGAGCTGGAACCCGAGTTCGAGCCGGAGCCGGAGCCCGTACCGGTCCCCGTCGCGGTCGCGGAGTACGCGGAGCGCGCAGAGGAGCAGCAGTACCGGTCCGGCAGTTACGGCTACGAGGCCGAGCCCTACCGGTCCGGGGCCTACGACACCGGCCAGCACGAGCCGGCCGCCCAAGCCCAATACGACACCGGCCAGTACCGCAGCGACGAGTACCAGACGGGTGATTATCAGACCGCTGGCTACGGTTCCGGCCAGTACCCGACCGCCGAACCGTCGTACGAGCAGTACCCGATGACCAACGCCGATCCGTACGCCGAGGACCCCTACGCCTACCAGCAGCAGGGCCAGCAGCAGGCGCCGCAGCAGGGACAGCCCGTACAGCCGGAATCGTACGATCAGCAGCCGTATTACCAGCAGCCTTACTCGCAGGACGGCTACCAGCAGCCGAGCGGCTACGAGCAGACGCCCTACGAGCAGGGCGCGTACGGCCAGTACGAGGGTCAGCAGCCGCAGCAGCCCCAGCAGTACGGCGAGCAGCAGTACAGCGGTCAGCAATACGACCCGCAGTACGACAGCGGCCAGTACGCGACCGGCCAGCACAACACTGGCCAGTACGAAGCCGGTCAGTACGAAGCCGGCCAGCACAACAGCGGTCAGTACGCGACCGGCCAGTACGCCGACCCGAACGGCTACCCCTACCCGGTGCCCGAGCCCCGCCAACCGGAGGACCCGGCCCAGCAGCACCAGTACACGCACGAGTACGACCCCGAGGCATACCGCCACGGCGAGCAGGACGGATGGACTCGTTGAGCACGGACGAAGAGACCAGGACCCGGGAGCCCCGCCCGTCCCCGCTCGGTAAGGCGCATCTTGGCAGGGCGTCCCTCGGGCGCGTTACCGCACAGTCCGGCGCGGGCGCCGGTCGCCGTGCGCAGGTCGCCATCGGCGTGTTCGTAGCGATCGGCGTAGGAATCGCTTACGGCTACGCGGTCGCCCCCGCAGCCGGCGCCCCCGCGGCCTCCGCGACGCTCGCGTCGACCGCCGTGCGCACCGCGAGCTTGGCCTGCCCCGAAGTCACCGGCGCGAACGACGCGACGATCAGCGCCATCACGCCCGCCGGAGGCGGCACTCCGGCGACCGGGGACACCGCGACCGTCACCGCTCTCGGCGGAAAGACCGCCCTCGCCACGTTGAAGCAGACCGGCACGCTGTCCGTGACCGGCGGCGTGTCCGGCAACCCGGACAACCTCAACCAGGAGTCGGTCCCGGTCATCGGGCAGGCCGGCGGGGCGTACGCCCCCGGCTTCACCGTCACCGAAACCCTCTCCAGCGGCGCGACCAGCACCCTGCACGGCATCGCGTCCACCGCGTGCACCGCCCCGGACACCGACTTCTGGTACCTCGGCGCGGACCCGAGCGCCGACGCCAAGACCTCGGCCCACCTCAACCTGTACGACGGGGACCAGATCGCCACCCAGCTCAACCTCACCGGCTACACCACGAACGGCCAGGTGGACACGGCCCTGGTGCAGCAGAAGGACCAGGGCGTGCTGGTGCTCTCCGGAAACCAGGCCAACAACCCGGTCGACCTGAGCGACTTCAGCAGCGACGGCTCGCCGATCGCCGTGCACGTCACCACGACCGTCGGCCGAATCAGCGCGGCGCTGCTGGACTCCGACGGAGCCAAGGGCCGCGACTTCATCCAGGCCCAGAAGCCCGCCGCGCACCTGGTCATCCCGGGCGTGCCGAGCACGAAGGGCACGCTCCAGCTCATCCTGTTCTCGCCGAACGCCGACGCCGACGTCTCGCTGCACTGGATCGGCGGCTCGAAGATCACCCCGACCACCGTCGTGCCGCACCTGACCGCCGGGAAGGTGCAGCAGGTGGACATCTCCAACGTGCCCGCCGCGGGCGAGGCGGGCGCGCTGCAGATCGACAGCACCGGCAACACCCCGATCCTGGCCGAGATCAAGGTCACCGGTCAGGGCGGCACGGACACCGCGTACCTGAACCCGGTCCAGGCGCTGACCGGCGAGTCGGTCGTCGCGGACAACAGCTCCGGCTCGGTGATCGAGCTGACCAACAACGCCGGCACGGACGCCCAGGTCCAGGTCAGCGCCGAGGGCACCGGAGACCCCGTGCCGCAGACGGTGACGGTACCGGCCAACTCGACCAAGGCGGTCACCATGGCGGCGCCCAAGGGCGCGACCTCCTTCGCCGTCTCGGTCGTCCCGCTCGGCGGCGCGAACGCGATCTACGCCGCGCGGGTGATGACCGGCGCCGGGGGCATGCTCACCATCCAGCCGATGACCACGGCCCTGGAGAAGGTGCAGATCCCGGTCGTGCGCAACGACCTGTCCGGCACCGTGCCCCAGTAGTCAGCGCCGTGCCTCAGTAGCCGGACCTGTCGCAGCAGTCAGGACCGGCGCCGCCCCACCGGCGCCCCTCACCCCCGCGCCCTCACTCCGGGTCGATGATCTCCGGATCCAGCCCCAGCAGGTCCGCGACCTGCTCGACCACGATGTCGTGCACCAGCAGGCTCAGCTCGGCGCGCACCGGCGCGCGCACCTCCAGCGGGCGCCGGTAGAGCACGATCCGGGCCGGCTCGCCCTGCCCGGCCTGCACCACCCGGCCCAGCGGCACCGGCTCGTCCGACCACAGCTCGGCCCCCGACGGCGGGACCTCCTCCACCGCGAACTCCACCCCGGACAGCTGCGGCCAGCGGCGCTCCAGCCGCTCCACCGCGTCCAGCACCAGCTCGTCGAACTGTTCCGCCCTGGTCAGGCTGAGCGGGATCTCCGGCGGGGCCAGCGGTCCGCGCAGGCCACGGCCGCGACGATCCCTGCCACGACGCCTGCCGGGACCCGGCGGCCGGCCTGAACGCGGCTCCGCAGAACTTTGCACGGGATCGAGCGTATCCCGCGCGCCCCCTCCCGCGTCAGATACAGATTGCGTGGCGTCTGGCAGCCTCGGCCGCAACCGCAATACACTCGCGCATGTGAGCTCTGTCCGTCGCTGTTCGCGCACCGCCTGTGGTCGCCAAGCCGTGGCGACGTTGACGTATGTCTACGCGGACTCGACCGCGGTGCTCGGCCCGCTGGCCACGTACCCGGAGCCGCACTGTTACGACCTGTGTTTCGAGCACTCCGAACGGCTGACCGCCCCGCGCGGCTGGCAGGTCGTCCGGCTCTCCCCGCCGGAGAGCGGACGGCGCACCCCGTCCAGCGACGACCTGGAGGCGCTCGCCCTGGCCGTACGCGAGGCCGCCCGTGCCCCCGCCGGCTCCACGGACGCCGAACCCGGCCGCTCCGCCGCGACCCCGCACGGCGACACCCCGCCCCGCCGCGGCCACCTGCGCGCGGTCACCGAGACCGACGTCTGAGACCGTTCACCCACGGCTTCACGCAGTTCCATCCCGAGCCGGTAGGCTCGCACCGACTTCGCGCCGCGCGGCGCGACCCGCATGGATGGAACGGAGCAGACCACCGTGACCGCCCCGCACCCGACCGCAGGCGACCTGACCCATCTGGTCAAGGCCTACGACGTCCGAGGAATCGTGCCCGACCAGCTCGACGAGCGGATCGCCGAGGCCATCGGCGCGGCCTTCGTACAGGTCACCGGCGCGTCGGCGATCACCGTCGGCTGGGACATGCGCCCCTCCTCGCCCGGCCTGTCCGCCGCCTTCTCGCGCGGTGCGGCCGCCCAGGGCGCGGACGTGGTCCAGATCGGCCTGGCCTCCACCGACCTGCTCTACTACGCCTCCGGCCACCTGAACCTGCCCGGCGCGATGTTCACCGCCAGCCACAACCCGGCCAAGTACAACGGCATCAAGATGTGCCGGGCCGGGGCCGCCCCGGTCGGCCAGGACACCGGCCTGTCCGAGATTCGCGACCTGGCCGCCCGCGAGCTGGCCGAGCCCGGCACGATCGTCCCCGCCGCGACGCAGGGCACGATCACCCAGCAGGACCTGCTCACCGCGTATGCCGACTACATCCGCGCCCTGGTGGACATCAGCGCCAACCGCCGCCTCAAGGTGGTCGTGGACGCGGGCAACGGCATGGGCGGCCACACCGTCCCCACCGTCTTCGCGGGCCTGCCGCTGGACCTGGTCCCGCTCTACTTCGAGCTGGACGGCTCCTTCCCGAACCACGAGGCCAACCCGCTGGACCCGAAGAACCTGGTCGACCTGCAGAAGAAGGTCGTCGAGGCCGGGGCCGACCTGGGCCTGGCCTTCGACGGCGACGCCGACCGCTGCTTCGTGGTGGACGAGCTGGGCGCACCGGTCCCGCCGTCCGCGGTCACCGCCCTGGTCGCCGTCCGCGAGCTGGAGAAGCACCCGGGCGCCACGATCATCCACAACCTGATCACCTCGAAGGCAGTGCCTGAGATCGTCCGCGAGCACGGGGGCACGCCCGTGCGCACCCGGGTCGGCCACTCCTTCATCAAGCAGGAGATGGCCGAGACCGGAGCGGTGTTCGGCGGCGAGCACTCCGCGCACTACTACTTCGCGGACTTCTGGAAGGCCGACACCGGCATGCTCGCCGCGATGCACGTGCTGGCCGCCCTCGGCGAGCAGCAGAGCCCGCTGTCCGAGCTGGCCGCCCAGTACACCCGCTACGCCGCCTCCGGCGAGATCAACAGCGAGGTCTCCGACCAGGCCGGCCGGGCCGCGGCCGTCCGCGCCGCCTACGAGGGGCAGCTCGGGGTCACCATCGACGACCTCGACGGCATGACCGTGGCCGGCTCGGACTGGTGGTTCAACCTGCGCCCGTCGAACACCGAACCGCTGTTGCGGCTTAACGTGGAAGCACGCACCGCCGCCGACGTCGCCGCGATCCGCGACGCCGTCCTCGCCATCGTCCGCGCCTGACCGGAAGGGGAACCGATGCCGACCCTGGTCGAACCCTCGCTCCTGGAGATCCTCGCCTGTCCCAGCTGCCACTCCCGGCTGCGTGAGGACGTCGAGGCCTCCGAGCTCGTCTGCACCGACCCGGCCTGCGCGCTGGCCTACCCGGTGCGCGACCACATCCCGGTCCTGCTGATCGACGAGGCGCGCAAGGTCGGCTAGTTCACGGTCGCCCCTGACGAGTCGTCCGTACCAGCCGGAGGAATGCCGTGGAGCTGCACGAGGACCTGCTGTCCGACGCCGAGGCCGCCGAGGAGGCCGACCACGGCGGCACGCTCCGGCTGGTCGCCGCGACCGGCGCGCGGATCCGGCGGGCGGCCGCTCTGCGCGAGTTCGACCTCGCCGCCGACCAGGCGCTGCGGGACCTCGCCGCGGACGGGCGGCCGCGCGCCATGATCGTGCTCGGCTACGGCAGCGGGGCCACCGTCGCCCAGCTGCTCACCGCAGTGGCCGGATCCTCGGCGACGGTCCCGGTCGTTCCGGTTCCCGGACCGACCCTGCCCGGCTGGGTCGGGCCGCTCGACCTGGTGGTCGTCGCCTCCACCGCGGGGCGCGCCCCGGAGATCTCCGTCGCGCTGGCCGAAGCCGGCCGCCGCGGTAGCCGCATCGTGGTCGTCGCGCCGCCGGCCTCCCCGATCGGCGAGCTGTGCATGCAGATCCGCGGCACTCTGATCGCCATGGAGGACGACGTCGCCCCGGTCTGGTCGCGGCTGTGGTCCATCGCGATCCCGACCCTGATCGCGGCCGAGGCCGCCGGGGTCATCCCGGCGCAGCGCTACGACGCAGCAGCCTCGGCCGCCGACGAGGCCGCCATCCGCTGCCGGCCCAGCCAGGAGCCCTTCGTCAACCCGGCCAAGGAGATCGCGCTGCGCCTCGGCGAGTCGGTGACGGCGGTCTGGGCCTCCGGGCAGGTCGCCGCCGTGGCCGCCGAGCGCCTCGCCGACCAGGCGGCGCTGCGCGCCGGAGTCCCGGCCAGCCACGCCATCCTGCCCGACCTCGGCCGCGGCCAGCTCGGCCTGCTCGACGGGCCGTTCGCCGCCCGAGCGCAGGACCTCTTCCGCGATCCCTTCGAGGACGGTGGCGGCGAGAGGTCGGCCGCGGTGGTGCTGCTCGCCGAGCACGGCGCGGACCCGCGGCTCGCCGTGGTCGAGGGCCTGGTGCGCGACCGCAACATCCCGCTGACGGTGTTCACCGCCGAACAGACCGATCCGCTCGCCCGCGCCGCACACCTGATCGCCCTGGCCGACTTCGCGGCCGCGTACCTCGCACTGCTGACCGGCGTCGGTCCCGACCAGGGGCACACGATCGACGAGTACCGGGTCCGCACTGCGCAATAACAGATGCGCAGTAACACAGCAGGCGGATAACAAGACGGATCGGACCCGGGGAAGCCGGGTGTCGATGTCCGCGCCACGCGGTACGGTAGTGCTTGAAGGAACGGGCGCAGCGCAAGCAGGGGTACTGACGTGGCAGTCAGCGGGGAGATCAACGTCCACTTCGACGACGTCGAAGGTGCGGCGATAGCGGTGCGCAGCGTCGGTGCGAACATCGACGGGCTGCTGGCCGATCTCCGTACTATGCTGCGCCCTCTCACCGCGGAGTGGACCGGCGCGGCTGCCGTGAACTACCAGTACCAGCAGCATGTCTGGGATCTGGCTGCCGAGGACCTGCACGGCACCCTGCTGCGCATCGCGGACGTGTTGGCCAATTCGCACGGTTCGTATGTGGAGGCCGAGTCGGCGCTCCAGAACCTCTGGGGCGACAGCTAGTCTCGCCGCGCGGTCCGGGCCTTCTAGACTCATCCGTGAGGACATTCTAGGAGGAGACGCATGGCGCACACCGACTTCAAGGTCGCGGACCTGTCGCTGGCCGGATTCGGTCGCAAGGAGATCCAACTGGCCGAACACGAGATGCCCGGTCTGATGGCGGTGCGGCGCGAATACGCCGGGACGCAGCCGCTCAGAGGCGCCCGGATCACCGGCTCGCTGCATATGACCGTGCAGACCGCCGTGCTGATCGAGACCCTCGTCGCCCTGGGCGCTCAGGTCCGCTGGGCTTCCTGCAACATCTTCTCCACCCAGGACCACGCCGCCGCCGCCATCGCGGTCGGCCCCGAGGGCACGGCCGACTCCCCGAAGGGCGTGCCCGTGTACGCATGGAAGGGCGAGAGCCTCGAGGAGTACTGGTGGTGCACCGAGCAGGCGCTGACCTGGCCGGACGGCGAGCTGCCGAACATGATCCTGGACGACGGCGGCGACGCCACGCTGCTGGTGCACAAGGGCGCCGAATACGAGGGCGTCGGCGCGGTGCCCGAGGCGCAGGCCGATGACCCGGAGGAGTGGCTGTACATCCTGGCCACCCTCAAGAACTCGCTGGCCGCCGACGGCAAGAAGTGGTCGCGCATTGCCGACTCGATCAAGGGCGTCACCGAGGAGACGACCACCGGCGTGCACCGCCTCTACGAGATGTTCGAGGCCGGCGCGCTCAAGTTCCCGGCGATCAACGTCAACGACGCGGTCACCAAGAGCAAGTTCGACAACAAGTACGGCTGCCGGCACTCGCTGATCGACGGGATCAACCGGGCCACCGACGTGCTGATCGGCGGCAAGGTCGCGGTGGTCTTCGGCTACGGCGACGTCGGCAAGGGCTGCGCCGAGTCGCTGCGCGGCCAGGGCGCAAGGGTGATCGTGACCGAGATCGACCCGATCTGCGCCCTGCAGGCGGCGATGGACGGCTACCAGGTCGCCACCATCGACGACGTGGTCGGCAGCGCGGACATCTTCATCACCTGCACCGGAAACCGCGACATCATCACCGCGGCGCACATGGAGCGGATGAAGCACCAGGCCATCGTCGGCAACATCGGGCACTTCGACAACGAGATCGACATGGCCGGCCTGGCCAAGCTGCCCGGCGTGGTCAAGACCGAGGTCAAGCCGCAGGTCCACGAGTGGCGCTTCGCGGACGGCCACACGATCATCGTGCTGTCCGAGGGCCGCCTGCTCAACCTCGGCAACGCCACCGGACACCCGTCCTTCGTCATGTCCAACAGCTTCGCCAACCAGGTGCTCGCCCAGATCGAGCTGTTCACCAAGCAGGAGCAGTACCCGGTCGGCGTCTACACGCTGCCCAAGCAGCTCGACGAGAAGGTCGCCCGGCTGCACCTCGACGCGCTCGGCGTGAAGCTGACCACGCTCACCGAGAAGCAGGCTGCATACCTCGGCCTGTCGGTCGACGGCCCCTACAAGGCTGACCACTACCGCTACTGATCCGCCGTCAGCGCCTTCGGCCCGGCTGCGGAGCCCACGCAGCCGGGCCGACCGGTGTCACCCCGGCGAAGGCGACGCCCGCCTCGCGCCGGAACCGTTCGCCGGTCACCGCGACGAGGTACTGATACGCCGGTACCCCCGGCGGCGGGGCCGGAGTCACATAAGCGGAATACTGCCGCGCGAGCTCGTCGGCCAACTCCGCCGCCGCCTTGCGGTCCAGCTCGAAGACCCGCGAGATCAGCTGCCGCCCCGCGACGATCAGCCCGGTCGGCACGTCGCCGACCGTGGCCACCGAGGCCCAGGCCGCGATCGCCGGGGACGGCGGCATCGGCAGCGAGCCGCGCCCGTACTCGGTCCGCTCCCGCACCACCAGCGTGCCGGCGAGCAGGTCCCCGATCCGCTGCCCGCGCCGCGACGAGACGGTCGCGATCGCCCCGGGCAGGCCGACCAGGCAGATCCACAGCCCGCTGTGCCTGACCAGGCTGTCCCACAGCCCGCCCATCGCCACCAGCAGCGGCAGGTTGAGGTCGGCGAACAGGCTGGCCAAGGCCCGTACCAACGCGTGCCGGAACCGCTCCGGTCCGCCGTCCACCCGCACGACCCGCAGACCGACCGCGGCCTTCCCGAGCGACCGGCCGGTGGAGAGCGTCTCGCAGAACACCGGGTAGCCGATGGTCACCAGCACGATGACCACGATCGTCACGGCCCGCCTGGAATCGTTGTTCCCGCCCGAGTTGATGGCCAGCGCCGCGATCAGGAACACGATGAACAGGACGCCCTGCACCAGGAAGTCGAGCAGCACTGCCGTGAAACGGCTCGCCAGCCTGGCGGGGCGTAGTTCCAGCTCCACGCCCTCGGCGATCACCAGGTCGGCCATGTGTTCCCCCAGTAGCGTCTGACTGCGGGACCACCGTAGGGCAAGAGCCTGGTCGTGGGCCAGATCCAACCGGTACGGTTGACCGGCGAGGCAGCGGTCCGCAGTCAGGGGTGGAACGGGAATGGACATCGACGCGTTCGTCATCCGACGCGCGCCCCAGTGGAACCGCCTGGACCGGCTGGCCCGCCGCCGCAACCTCACCGTCGCCGAGGTCGACGAGCTGCTGGCGCTGCACCAGGCGACCGCTACCGACCTGTCCGTCGTGCGCACCGCGCTCCCGGACACCGAACTGGTCGGCCGGCTCTCCGCGACGCTCGCCCTGTCCCGGTCGGCGCTGACCGCCCCGCGGGTGGCGAGCTGGCGCACCATCCGCAGCTTCTTCTCCACCAAGCTTCCGGCCGCGCTCTATCGTTCCCGCTGGTGGTGGGGTTCGACGGCGATACTCTCGCTGCTCGGCTCGCTGGCCCTCGGCTGGTGGCTGGTGGCGCACCCCGAAGTCCGCAATGCGCTGATTCCCTCGCCCTACGTACAGCAGCTCACCCAGCCCGGCGGCCAGTTCGAGTCCTACTACAGCTCGGCCCCCGCCCGGGACTTCGCGGCCCAGGTCTGGACCAACAACTTCTGGCTTGCTCTCGAGACCTTGTTCTCGGGGGTCCTGCTGGGCATCCCGGTGCTGTTCATCCTCTGGCAGAACGTGGCGAACCTCGGCACCGACGGCGCGTACATGGTGGCAGCCGGCCGCGGCAATGTGTTCTTCACACTCATCACCCCGCACGGCCTCCTGGAGATGACCTCGCTCTTCATCGCGGCCGGAGTGGGCCTGCGCCTCGGCTGGACGATCATCGATCCAGGCCCGCGCACCCGGCTAGCCGCGCTGGAACACGAGGGACGTACAGCCGCGGTGATCGGCATCGGCATGGTCCTCACGCTGCTCTGTACCGGCGCCATCGAAGCCTTCGTCACCCCGTCGTCCCTGCCGGCCTGGACCCGTATCGGCATCGGTGTCGTGGTCGAGCTGGCGTTCCTCACGTACGTCTTCGTGGTGGGCAAGCGCGCGTACCGGCGCGGCGAAGCGGGGGATCTCGACGCGGTCGACCGTCCTGATGAGCAGCCCGCCGTCGGTTGAAACCTCGAAGCGTCACCGAGTTCTGTAATCGATTGGCGTTACCCACCCCGCGTGGTGCATACTCGTCCACGCCCCCCGAGGGGCCACCCAAACTTCACCTGACAGCAGCTCGCAAGAGCGGCTTGACGGCCCAGGGGCGGATGGCTAGAGTAGGAGGGTTGCTGCAAAATCTCGGCGCTAAGCCAGGGCGAAAGTTCCACTCTACGCCCAGCTGATCGTCCAGACAAGAGCAGCGAGCAAGACGTGATAGAGTCGATCTCGACGAAATCAACGTCGATCCGAAGCAAATCTCCCTGTGAGTACTAGAAGTAGTCCTTATAGGTGTGTCTGTTTCTTGAGAACTCAACAGTGTGTCGATGAATGTTTGTGATGCCATTTGTTTTGTGGATGGCTGATTGTTTATGTCCCGACCCCCGTCGGGATGGAATCGGCCGGGTCATTGCCAAGA
>Ga0307507_10000159_pt1 | contig 120125 bp, 108 predicted proteins | sample 7_EM_MG_FD_207223 | JGI IMG/M metagenome (GOLD analysis project Ga0307507, IMG submission 207223) | Populus trichocarpa ectomycorrhiza microbial communities from riparian zone in the Pacific Northwest, United States - 7_EM | ecosystem: Host-associated > Plants > Roots > Unclassified | place...
ATTGCAAACAAAGAAACTTTAGAATCAGAACTAATGATTTGGTCTAACGATAGAAACGCAAAACAACGAAATATTGAATGGAAGTTTACCCGGCAGGAGGCTGACAAAAAACTATCAAGGCACTATGTTGCATAACTAAGTAATCACCACACTAGTTCTAAAATGCTCGATTTATACTCAATACGTGGATAATAACTCAAACCCGGAAAAAAATGGTGAAGATCCAGGCTAAAACTACTGCGCCCATATTGATAAGAAAGGTCGGCGAGGAACTTGAAAAGCGGCAGTTTATCGATACTGTGGTTGTAAGCCGAAGTCAGCTTTGGGATCACCACTTTTTGATGCTTTTCCGAATACAGAATAACCTTGTTATTTTCAACTCTGATCCTGAGGTCAGCTAACGATAATTGCCGGTCTGCAGGCTGAGAAGATGCGGCAGTAACGGGAAGATCGTATGACCAGACAACCGCTCTCCGGTTTACATTATCCGTATGCGATCCCGTCAGGTGCAGAATTTCGGCAAATAGGATCTCAGGATTATCCGCTTCCTGTTGCTGGGCTATCTTGCGCGCCGCATTTGTTATCTCCTGGTCTCCGATGGTAAACCTGCCCATCAATGCAGGCGCGTTGACGCCACCTAGGCTTTCGATATACACCTGATCGTTAAAAATTCTAAACAACACTGAAAATCCAAGAAATTCCAGGTCATCCCCCTGCGGATTCAGCGCCGCGAGTTCTTCTTCCTTTAACCGGATCACCGCTTGCCGAGGCTCTATGGCCTGATGCCATTTCTCTAACAGGAAGCTATGCGCCGCCGTCCATTTTCTGGAATTATCGTTGTTCTTTCGGTGGGCGATATTTAAAGTTTCCAGCAATGGGCTGTCCTTTTCTGATTCCGTAACATAATACCCGATGCCGACTTCCGGATCAAGCGCATACAGCAGTTCCAGGCTCCGGCCTTCAAATTCTTTCTGGAATGTCCTTGCAAATTGTTCCATTGAGGGAATTGTTTCATTTGGGCAAAGGATATTCAGCGCATATAAAGCATCGCTGATCTTGCCCTGCCAGTGCTTGCTCAGGCTGCCGGAATCTATTTTCCGGTTTAGCAGTACATTGAACTGATTTTGTCCGCTGTCTTTTAAATTGGAAAACAACAATTCATTTAGCCTGTCGTTTAGCTGCTGGAAATAGGCAGCTTCAATACTTTTTACTGTTTTCATTTCACCGAGCAAGCGCTCAAACTGGAACATTCGATGACTATATTTTCCCGTTTGCTCAGCATAGGCCAGGAGCAATTCGAGGTAACCGGGGCCGCTGATATTTGTCCGGAATCGCGGAACTAAAAACTGCTCATCTTTTAAAAACTGAAAATAATCTTCCCCTATTTCAGTAGTACAGTTTGCCAGGCGGCAAATCTCTGTTATGATCTTTTCACCGCTCTTCGGTATTATACAATAGGCCGCCAGTGCTTTTAAAATACCCGAATATTCGACAGACTGAAGTAAATAGGTTCTGGTATGATCCCGGTCGTTTGATTCAGAGCTTATAAAGCGCAGTTCTTCCAGGAGCCGGTACAAGGTAGGATTAGGTTCATATAACCCGGAGGTTTCGAGTTCATTATCCAATAATTGTTTACTTAATTTCAGCACGAACGTCTGATCGGGCATGATGATAATATCCCCCGGCCGGATTGGGTGTATGTCTAAATGTGTTTGGTTATCCCACCTGATCAGGGATACTCCTGCGAATAAGCCGAACGGCGTGGGGCGGAAGCTGACCCGGTTAAGATATTTTTTTAGGGTAAGTTTTTCTTTTTCGGAAAGCTCCGCGAACATAAATCCTTTTTGTTCCAGGCAGGCAAAAAATAAAGGGCTGGCGATATAAATGGCCGCTTTAAAATAACGGTTATTTAAGTGTCTTTGAATGTCATTGTCATAGGTATTCCAGCTATTTGCCGGTATTCGCAATAACAGGTGTTCGGCAAATAAAAAGTGCATCATGTTTAGTTCACACAATTACGCTTTTTTAAATGATTTTGTTATACCTGGTTTGTCTTCCTGAAGCCATATTAATGGCATACCAAGGCGAAATTCTGCATTTGTCTTTATTTGACAACGCATTGTCATTGCTATTATTTGCACAAATTATTGGATAGTTATTCAAGCATAAATTGCCAAATAAGCTCAATCACTTTGTTTATTTCGTTCCTCCGTTGGCCGCGCGCGATACTGGATATTCTCGGATAAGTTGCCGGTGCAATTTAGAAGACGTTCACCTAACCGGAGCAGCAGGCGTTTCTGAAATTTGATTAGCGCATTATTAATTTTATCCATTCCCCTTACTATTTATATTTGTCCTGTTCGAGCGGAAATAAGAATGCCTCAGCGCATGACCGAATATTCAGGTGATACGATCATTTCTAATCTCACCGGTCAAATCGATTTAGAAATTGAGCTGAAAATAAAAAGCACCAATTACCTTTCAAGATATTCTGCATGGAATTTCAACGGTCGCATCTGGTGGAATGACGAATTAGGCTACTGGTGTTACGTCCCTCCGTTCCTGGATAAATTTTTTGTACAACAATTCGGCAAATCAAAAGCAGGCATCATGGAATGCGGTTCAGCCGAACTGGTGAAAGGCAGCATCCAGAATTTTTCTTTTTCCTTCGCAGGCCATGAGGAGAAAATAGTTGACGAGTTCGGAAAAGTGGTTAAAATCAACAAATACCCTTAAATGCAAACAGCCCTATCGGGCTGTTTGCTATAATGAAGATGAAGAACTACGGCCTCCGCGTTTACTTCCTTTATCTCCCTGTTTTGCCTTAGCAGTTTCCATTAGTTTTTTATTCTTCATGTCGTCCTCTCTTTCTTTAATTTTAGTTGTAATACACTCCTGTTTATTAATCTCCCATAGCTCATTTGCCATGTCCTTTATTTCGAAAGAGTGCTTACCCACCATGATTAAGTAAAGCGCAATCCAGCTTAATAATCTCAGCTTACACATCATACCGTGGCCACGTCTGCGACCGCCGATGCTGTAACTACAAATTTAAGTAATATCTCAGTGGAAGTAAATCTTATTATTGTCAATTTTCCTGCTTTTTTACTTTAACGGCAAACCTATTTTATACATTTAAGGAAAAATGAAAGCACCATGAAAGATCAGGTAAAAGAAGCTATTTATAAGTATTTCAGGGACCTGGGCAGACAAGGCGGATTACCGGTACAACCTGGTAATTTATTGTCAAGATCGGTTAAATCAAACCTGCCCCACCAGTTAAAAGGCTTTTATGATAGCGCAGTTCAGGATTTGATTGACGATAATTTTCTTTATTATAAACCTGCTGAGCCTGCTTCTGTTACATTGCCGTTAGGTAGTACAGCGGGCTATGCAATCTCTGATAGCGGTGTGGCCCGTTTATAGGTTTTTCCCGATGCCGCTATTGAAGTACAACAGTTGCCTGTGAAATGTTACCAGAAGTTGCTACCGCCGCAGATTTAACAGAGCCGGAAAATTGATTATTTAGATGGATAACCCCCACATCTGCCCTGGCATTGATATAGTAAGTCCCTGGTGTAATCCCTGTAAATACGATTTGTCCATTTACGTCCGTTGAAAGGTAAACAAGGCAGCCACCGCAATTAGGCGCATTTTGGCTTGCAAACGTCTGGTTACTGTAAAGGCATACCCGCGCACCTGGTATCGGATTTCCTTTTGAATCATTAACCAACAACTTTAACCCGGTTTCAACGGCGGTAAGGTCTACGTCTACGGTATATATACTTTTATCATCGCTAACACTGGCCGTTATATCCTTTGCTGTTTTGTTGTAAAAAACAACGTGACTGGCGCTTTTGCGCGTCGAATCTATATCTGCTTTTTGAATCAAGGCCGCATCATAGTTTAATACCGTATCAACTACACTAAATGTAAGCCTATAGGATCCTTTTGATTGAGGGGTAAAAACATATTTGCCACTATCTGTCGTCAAAAAGGTTGAGGCAGGGGTGGTGTTTTTTTCGAAAAATACAGAAACTTTAGTTCCTGCCGGCGCTGCTTTTTTACCCGATACAATATCCTCATAAGTTAACTGTCCGCTGATCTGGCTGCCGTTTACGAAGTCAATTTTATTTTTAACACAGGCAATCGCAAGGCAAATTACCATGAACACGAATGCGCTGATTGCATATTTCTTTTTCATTTATTTGGGATTATTTTTTTGATCAATTTTTTTTCAAAATCCAGATACGATTGAACAGTTTGCGGGTCAACGGCAGGCTCTTCCAGATATTGGCCCAATTCTGCATTTAGTATTTGTATGGCGCTCAATACCTTGCCTTTTCTTACCGCAGAGGTTTCGGCAGGCACCAGTTTTTTGTAAACCTCAACTAATTGCGATTTCAACCTTTTTTTTGGCTTTTCCGATTTCAGGGAATTTAACTTTGCTTTCAGTGCATAGACCTTTTGCCACAGAATCGCCCGGCTTATTTCCGAATCAGGTGCCAGATCAATTGTTTTGTGAACATCGTTATTGGTGCCGGAAGTCTTGGTACTGCCTAATAACATAAACCGCACTAATGAACGCTTGTTGAGCAGCTTTTTCTGGTCTGATTCAACCCCATATGCTTCACGAATTTTAAGGTCAAGTGGCTTGGAATGGTGCCAGTTTTTGCCCGATCCTTTAACCGCTATGCGTATACTGTAGTTACCAGCCTCATCAAACAGGTAACCTGCCGGACTTCTGAAAATGTATAACGGAAAATGCATCGTGTTCTCAGCCATGGTAATGCCAGTAAATACGGTATCGCAACCGACCACCGGGTTTTTTATCAGCGTTTCCTGGCCGCCCGGTGCGGTTACCCAAACCTTTATACCACCTGCCTCCAGGGTTAACGGTTTGGAAAATAAAATGGGCGAAAGTTTGTTTTTTTCTAATGTAACAAGCAGTCCTACAGGCGCACCTGATAAGGTACCTGCGCCCCGGTTATCGGTAAATTCTTTCAAAGTAACATCCAGACCTTTTGAGGAACGGCCAATATCTTCCCCAAGGCCGAAGTTTGTATGCGGCCCGCCCGGCATACTTTCGCCAGGATTATTAATGACCCAGCCAATATCTCCAGGCGCATAGCTAAAGTCAATCTGGCTTATCCAGCCAGGGCCATTGGCATCCTGCAAACTGCGGGTTTGATCCATAAGGGTCAGGTCATCATCATGCACGAGGTTCAGGCAATGCCCGATCTCATGCAATGCGGTCCTGCATACAACGCGCTCAAAGTCCTGCACATTTGGCCCGGTGATATTTTTTATTTCTTCCCAAAATATAGCGCAGCCTTGTCTTGAATGATTGCCTATTCCCAGGTCATACATCAACCCAAGGTAACCCTGCTGGTGACGGGTGGTAACGAACAGGCTCACGAACCAGTCACCATTTTGGTCAGCCGTAATCTTATTTGGTGAATGCTGGATGATCGGCATCATCACATTATACAGTTTATCATTGGCCCAGGCAAAGTTTTGAACCGGCTCCGGCATAGGATGTTCCAGCAGGACGAGCGGGGTAAGATCCAGCGGCGGATGATTAAATTGCCCGAGGCGGTTTAGCAGCGCATTTCTAAGCCAGCTGAAATCATCCTGAGGGACAGTAGTATTGATTTGGATAACTAATCGTGGCATGATCAAAAACCTACGGCAGCTTTATTGCTGCTTCCAAAACTGAACAACTTAACAAATAATGCGCCGTCAATCATCACCGAAAACGCGACATTTCGTCCCCAGCTGTCTGTAATACCCGATGGTATGCCATTAGCGCCCGTCAATTCCTGCATTTTTCCGAAGTGTGCATTGACGCCTAAGGCCAAACCGCTTAATGGTTCAAAACCCGCACCGAGATAAAAATTCTCCGAAATCTTGCGCATAGATAATCCCACGTACACGAAAGGACGCCAGGCCACTGCCCTACTTCGCAGGTCTTGTCTTTGAAAATAAGTTTGAATACCAAAGGTACCGTCTACTCCAAATGGCGGGTCATTAAGCGTGTACTGACCTGGTGACACCAATGTATACTGTTTATTTTTCAATAAGCTATAGGCTAAACCGGCTTTGAAACGGAAACGATAAAGTTTATTGATGCGGTAACTACCCGTATTAACTTCTTCCTGCGTATTGTCAGCAGCTGTGGTCTTGACTGAATAGCTTGCAATTACCGGCGCATCATAAAGATCATTATGTTCAAGTACCTGCGTAATATAATCAGGGGTTTGGTCCTCGTCAAAAAATACAGGTAATACCGGTTTTTGACCCAGTTCTTTTAAGGCTGCTATTTTCTTTTGAGCATCCGCATAGCCTTTGATGATCTGCTTTACCGCTACATCACGTTGCGCTGGCGTTAAGGTGGCAGCGGGACCTAAAGCATGTTCATCCTGCGCTCCGCCAAGAGCCAGGGTAAACGCGGAATTATCTTCAGGAGGGGCAGCCGTTGTAAAACCAATTGACTGTTTAAGCGCCGGAGGTGTATTTTCAGATAGTATATATAGTTTGTTCGTTTCGTCAATCTCTTTTTTCGGGTGGATCGCCATTATCAGGTAGTTGTTGGCTACATCAAGATGTCTCATAAAGATCAGGCTGTCCGAGGGTGATATTTTGAGCAATCCCTGGTACAACAAGCGGTCATACAACGCAGGGTCATTTCCAGGAGCGGCTGCGGTAGCATCCATAGCCGCCTTGATGCGCGTCATATTTTTAAAGCCCGTATCGATCTGGCTGATATCTTCGATCTTCAGCGCCCCTTTGGTAACCATATTGTCAAACAAGGAATAACGCGCTTTATCTGCCGGGGTTAATTTCGCATCATCCGGTGTCGCGAATAACAGGGCCTTGGCATCAAACGGGTTCACCTTCGGTATCCCGTTGTTTAACCATAGCCAGGCTGCAAACCATGGTGCATTTGCAACATTGTTCAGGTTATTGATTGGAATGTCTAAATCCTTATTATACTTTTTTATCTTATCTAATAACGGAGTTACCTGAACAGTCGGGTCATCCTTGTTTTTTTGAAGCTTTTTCACCTCCTCGCCTGTTTTTTTAAATTCGGCGTCAAAAGGATCAGTAAAAAGGTTCTTCACATATTCAAGATTAGTATTAATCCCTTCCTGATAAGGCACACATGATTTCCAGCACATCTGAACTTTATTCAAATTGTTGGCCATACGCAATTCGTATTTGACCTCGAACGCCTTTTCGCTCATTTCGATTAGATCAGTATCATAATGAGCACCGGCTGAATTACAGGTACAACAAGACTTAAACAAAACGAAGTCTGTAGCACCGTTACAATACAAGGTGCCATCGCTGTTAATACGAATGCCTTTCTCATTGTAATAGGAATAATAAAGCTTTATTTCAGGGTTGACCAGTTCCTCGATTGGCGGAATCAACTTTAAGGGATAGGTCGGTTTGACAATATTTATCCCATAGCTCCTGATCTTCTTTAAATAGTAGCTTTTTTGCTCTGGAGATAAAAGGGTGACCGGCAAAGAGTTGATATAGGTGTCCAGATCGCCAACCAGTTCTAACCTCAATGCTGCAAGTTCGGTAGTCAGGCCATAGGTCAAAATTTGCTTTGGATTAAAGTACTTGGTCATGTTTTCAAGTGTTTTTATCCGGTTGGCAACAACCTCATTGATCCGGGCTATCCAGAAATGATCATCCAGCTGAATGCTGCCCATAATTTTAGAACCGCCCTTCAAAAATTCCGGTGGATAGGAAACAAGTTGCCCGTTACTTTTAAACTGCAGTGCAATAACTCCATTAGGTATCTTCTTTTTTTCTGTACAGGGACAGGAAACCGGCTCCTTATATTGATCTTCACAGGCTGGTTCCGCAGGCTTTTTTTCCTGGCTGAAAGAATGGTTAGGAAATAGTAAGGAGAGCAGGACTAACCCTGTAAATAACCTAAGATAGAACACCGGATTTTTTTTTGACTTGAACATGGCGATAACGTAAAGGTTGCCTCAAGCTTTTGAGACATCTAAATATAAGGAATTGACAATCAATAATAAACGAAATAATAAATTTTCATAAAAAAAATTATACTGACAAATTAATCCTGGGCAACATCCTATTAAAAAAGGAATTTTCCGTCAAAGATTTTATAAATTAGTTTTGAAGAACATAACTAACAAATATGCGTTTTGCGTTGATTGAAAATACCCTTGTAGAAGCAGCACCGGGATCACATGGCATTTGTCCCGGGTGTTCAAAGGCTGTCATCGCAAAATGCGGCAAACAAAGGATTCATCATTGGGCTCATCGCAACGACAAAATGTGTGATAACTGGTGGGAACCGGAAACCGAGTGGCACCGCTCGTGGAAAGATAATTTCCCTAAAGAGTGGCAGGAAATCTTTTTACCTGATGAGCAATCCGGTGAAAAACACATTGCTGACCTGCTTACCGATTATGGTCTGGTTATAGAATTCCAACATTCACCTATTAAACCAGATGAACGCGCCTCCCGCGAGAATTTCTACCAAAACATGATCTGGGTCGCTGATGGGATGCGGTTGCAAAGAGACTTTAACCGCTTTTTTAAAAAGAAGAAAAAAATTCGTGAAACTGACCTTCTAGGAATATTTCGGGTGGAATATCCGGAAGATTACTTTCCGGTAAGTTGGCTCGGCAGCGCTATGCCGGTTATTTTTGATTTTCGGTCTGATGATATAATGAACCGTTTTAACGCTAAGCCCATTCCGCTATACTGCTTGTTTCCTACACGAATCGCTAATTATGTTACCGTTGCGGAAATACCGCGCAAAGCATTCATAATCTCTGTTATTAATGGTGACTGGCTGTTACGGGCTTCCAGTTTTATGGATGTTTTAAAGCAAGAGAAACGAGAATGGGAAACGATGGTCGCTATACAACGCAAACAATTGGAATTGCAGAGCATGATCATTCAGCGGTTTCAAAGACCTGTACGATATAAAATAAAGAGACGGTTGTGAAGATTGACAAAAGCATTACCATTTAATTCAATACCAATCCTTTTATATTTGTCCATGCAAGCAGAAATAAGAATGCCGCAGCAAATGCGTGAATATCCAGACGATGCGATCATTTCTAACCTCACAGGCCTCATCAATCAGGAGATTGAGCAGAAGATCAAAGGCAGCGATTATTTTTCAAGGTATTCAGCATGGAATTTCAACGGGCGTATCTGGTGGAATGATGAGATTGGGTATTGGTGCTGTGAGGTTTGGCAGTATAACAACTATGTCGCTACTTACCTTGCTGACAATCTTCAGGACCTTGCTCATGAAGTTGACAATAAATATGGCGGCGGTGAAAAAGCCAGTTTCATTTAAAGCAACAGTATTTTAGGGCAGATCAAATATATGTCCCTTTTTTATCGTAATGTGTTCGGATACAATGAGCAATGAAGCTATTTCCGGCCCGGATAGTTCGCCATCCTTCATTTCACCTGTTTTAGGATCCACAGCTGTTAACTTTTTCAAATGTTCGGGGGATAAATTAAAGCTTACGGTCTGTTCTTCATTACTCCGCTTTTCACTCGAAGAAAAATCCTCCGTATGCGAAAAGAATATATCTTTTGCATCAGGCTGCCAAAGCATTAAGGGCGGCGCATAAATAGCCTGGATATTATTATTTGCATAACACCCTTTTGCATAATCCACCAGGTTCAGGGGTAGAGGAAAACCATATATAAAATGTTCATAATGAAGCGTGAAGTAATGTAGCGGGTATTTGGCTGCCGCATCCATTTTTTTATAAAGGGAAACATAAGGTTTTGCTGCTGTGTGACTCATTGGGAGTTCCAGGCAAATGACTTTCGCAAAAAGCTGGAAAATTGCATTTTCATCAGGTCCTTCCAGGAAATCAAAGGCAGGCCGATAATGGCCTCTTTCTTCCGGGTTGATAATGCACAGGGCCATTTTAAGCAATGCTTTATAAGCCTTGATGGGCGTATAGCCATCCTTTTTAAATTTAAAAACTACCTCTCCACTCTCCTTATCCATTTTAATTGTACCCTCACTTGCTTTGCCGGTACTAACCTTCGTAGCCGGCGTATTCATAAAAGATACTTTTTTAGCTTCTATCGTTTCATTAAACGGTTTAAATTTCGGTACGCCATTTTTCCCCCGCGTACCAGCTAAGGTCTTTATAGCGCCAAGCCAGCCCGAAAAATCAGTTTCCATCCGGCTGAACTTTCCATTACATTCATCACATTCAAAATCAGAAACCCAGTGTTTATTGCCTAAAGATTCAGGTATGACATGGGCCAGCTTATCGAAGGATACCTCCGGGAATGACCGCAGGCAAAACCTGCATGAACGTTCCGATACGTGCTTTAAATTACTGATAGCGGCATCTGGCGGTATCATGATCTTAACCGGGTAATAGATATTAAGGAAGGCATTGAACTCAGTCTTTGCGCTTTCAAAGGAATATAATGCAAAATGAGGCCCCGCTGCTTCCATGATTAGATAAAGATACAAAATCACTTTCATTTGAAGACGGTATAGACCCCTTAGCAAAATGGTCGTGCGGCCAACCGCTGCGCTTAAAGCCTCCTGCTAATATCAGTCAAACCGCATCATTTACGGCGGCGCTCTGTTCACCACGCTCATTAAATTCGCCGGGTAAAGCGGCGCTTGCCTGCATTCTTGCCTTTCTTTTTTAGACACTTAATATCCGCCCCCGCTCTTTTGCAAGAGACCCGGCGAAAAGATAAACCAGGCCTTGCGGGTGCCTCGTCCGGCAACGGTAGCCGGAACGGCAGTTTTCTTTTCGCCGGATTAGATCAAAAGCATCAACTCCTCTAATGTTTCTTTCCAAAGCCTTTGCGGACTGCTTTCAGGTTTTTATATCCTGAATCATTTAGCCTTTGCTTGAGGCAAATTTACCCCTCTTCAGCGGCCAAGGCCAAGCGAGTGCCGCCTAAAAAAATCTCCACACCTCGCTGCGCTCCGGGTAGTATTTTTTTGCGTCAGCCTTGTTCCGCTCGCCCCCCGCGCAAGTATTCTGCCTCTATCAAAGGCCAAATGAGGTTTCTGCCGAATTGGACTTGATTAACAGATTTTTTAAACAATTAAAAATTAAAAACGCAATGGAACTAACAGGAAGATTAACCGCAGATGCTAAGGTTAGCGAGGTTAAGGGAGGAAAAAAAGTAGTGAATTTCAGTATCGCAATCAATGACAGCTACAAGCCAAAAGACGGGGAACGGGTGGAACTGACCACCTATGTCGAATGTGCCTACTGGATAAACGCCAAGGTAGGGCAATACCTAAAAAAAGGCTTATTGATACAAATGAACGGGCGCATGGGTAGCCGTGCATGGGTGAATAAAGATGGTGATGCCAAAAGCTACCTAACCTGCAATATCTCCAACCTTAAATTTTTAGGCGGTTCAACCAACAGCACAGCAACCAATCAGGGCGGTAGCAAGGAAAAAGGCGCATCCGAAGAGGACGACCTGCCATTTTAAGCCGGAGAACATAATATAAGCATTGAGAGCAATTCAGTAATCATTTAAAAAAATTAAAATCATGGGACACAACATTAATCGGGAAAACGGAAAAGACAGCTTTTTCAGCGTAAAGGAAAAAGCATGGCATGGGTTAGGTCAAATTGTTGACCAGTACCCCACAAGCGCAGAGGCGATAAAATATGCAGGGTTGGATTATGAAGTAATCAAATCCCCCCTGTTCACCTATCAGCGGGATGAAACCATAGGCGATAATGACGAAATTGTAGAGGGCAGTCAAATGCCCGTACCAAACCATTTTGCTACCGTCCGCACCGATAACCACGCTGTTTTAGGCGTGGTAGGCAAGGACTACGAAATCGTACAGAATGTGAACGCCTTTGAATTTTTTGATGCCATCGTAGGTGGCGGGGATGGAATTTTGTACGAAACCGCAGGGGCATTGGGCAAAGGAGAACGCATTTTTATCACCGCCAAACTGCCGGGTTATATCAGGGTGGGCAAACAGGATATGATTGAGCAATACCTGTTCCTGACTACTTCTCACGATGGGTTCGGCAGTATCACCGCAGCATTTACGCCTATCCGCATCGTATGCAACAATACCCTTAATGCTGCCATGCGCAACCATAGCAATGCCATTAAAATCAGGCATACCGCTTCTGCCAATGACCGCCTGAAACAGGCGCATACGCTGATGGGCATATCAAGCAATTTAGGCGTTGAACTGGAGGGATTGCTTAATCATTGGTCACAGGTAAAAATCACCGACAAGGAAGTAAAAAGGCTTATACAAATTGCCATGTCACCGAACAAGGAAGTGTTAAAAAACTTAGCGAATGGCAAGGTAGAAGAACTGTCAACCACTTATACCAATATCGTTGAAAACGTTTATGAATATGCTTTGGGCAGTCCTACTCAACAAATGGAAACAACTGCCGGGACGATATTCGGGGCGTACAACGCCATCACGGGCTATTTTCAGAATGTACGCAGTTTTGGTAATGACGAGGCGAAATTCAAATCTATCATGGACGGTACAGCCAAACAAAGGGGGCAGACCGCTTTTGACCTCTGCCTTGATTTTGCCAAAAACGGAGCAGATGCGCTAACTCTGAATTAATCAAACGGGGGGAGCAATTCCCCCTATTTCTAAACTTAAAAATGAATGTTATGCAACCATTAAGAGCAATGAACAATGTACAGAAAGCAAGATTATTACACGCTTTGCTGATGCACGAGATACCCGCCTTTTTAATCTATACCCAACAGCTAAGTACCTATATGCGGGAGAACCCCGATGAAGTACGCAAAGTTTGGGTTAACCAACTATTCGGGGTGGATTTTTGGTTTCAGTTAGCCGAAGAAGCTGACCGGAAAATCAAACAGTACAACAGGCAACTGGAAAAAAGCAGTGCGGTATTCAGCGACCAGTTATTTGACGGCTACGGGGCATTGTACCTCAATCATTGCCTAATCACATATACCGAACAGGGCAAGCACAACGACCCCAAATTCAAAACAGCAGTCGATTTATTTTTTAACCCTTAATCTATTTCCCATGAAAACGATACAGGTCAATCTATTTGAGTTTGCCGAACTGGAAGAAAAGGCACAGCAAAAAGCCATAGAAGCGCACCGCTACATCAATGTGGATTATAACTGGTGGGATTTTATTTATGATGATTTTATCAGCATCTGCCAAACTATCGGTATTGAGGTAAAAAAGGACAGTATCACCTTTGACGGCTTTTACTCACAGGGGGACGGCTCTGCCTTTAAAGCGAAGATAGATTTGCCCCAAATGATGGAAACGGCAGCCAACCAAAACTGGAAAAGCTATGCACCCAAACTGGAACTGGATTTAGCCCTGCCGGAAATAGACAGGCGGGTGAGCAGTTTGATAAAATCGGCTAAACTGGATATTGACCCACAAATCATACAGCCAACAAACAGTTACTATGTTCGGGCGGAACTCAACGAGAACCTGCCGTATAGTTTTCATGGTTACGTGCAGATAGAGAAGCAATTGGATTTATTGGAAAAAGGCGTACAGCAAATTGCCGATAAACTCAACCGCCATCTATACAAATCCCTGCAAAATGAATATGAGTATCAAACGGATGAACAAGCGGTAACCGAAGCGATAGAAGCCAATGAGTATTGGTTTACCGCAGACGGCAAAAAAGCGACCCGCCTTGAAAGTTTATCCTTTAAAAATTCAAAGGAAACCTTATGAAAACATACATCTTAAAAGGTAAAAACGGCTTAACGGATATAGCCTTTACCATAGCTGATTTAATACCCATACGCCAACAGCATTTACAGCCCTATGATAATTTGGCGAAGCTGATAAATTCTACCCATTACGATACAGATTGGGAACAACCGATGGACGAAGATTACAAGAACCTGTACAGCATCATGGAAAACAAGCAAACCGATTTTTTCAAAATAAGGGATACGCAGGTGGTCATACTGCCCGGTAGCTACTTTTACCCGACCCTGCTCAATGAGCAGGAGGTGGTACAAATCGGTTTGAAAAAAAAGAGTGTAAACATTAAAAACTAAAAATCATGGAACTATTAATCATTCAGCATAACCACATGACTTTGCACGCCTGCATCCTTATTGGGATTGGTTTAGCAATCCGCTATATCATCGGCAGACGCAGGTTTAACCGCAGGGGAATTGCAGGTTTACAACTTTTTTCATCCTATGAAAAATGGTGGCTAACTACCCGCATCGAAGCCCTTTTTTACTTTTTGGGCTTATTAGCTATCCTGTCCGGCATCTTCCTTTTAATCTTTAAATAACACTAAAAATTACGATTATGAAAACGAACTTTTTTGAAAATATCGCCAACCTGAATGCCCCCGGCATTTGGAAAATAGGCATCCACAATGATGAGAACGGGCATTTTACCGTATCTGCCCTGTATTCATCCACTCAATCTAACGAACCAGCAACCAAAACGATTGCCCCCCTGATATTCAAGGGGACAGCATCCGATATGGACGGGGGATTTTTTGAAGCCATCCAACAGCCCGTACAAGCTACCGCAGGTTTGTACAGCAATATCGAAGCCTATAACAAGAATTTGGATAGTGCCAAAAAGAAGCTGTCGCAGGGGAACAAGAGCCAACCCGCCAAAGTGAAAACAGATAGCACGGACGATATAGAAGTAAGTGAGCCGAAAGTGTCCGCAGAGGATAAGAAAAAGGTGTATTTCGATGCCATCAAAAAGGTAGTGGAACTGAACGATGCCTGTAAATACGAGGAAGCGTTAGCCATACTGCCATCGGTGAGCGACTACCCCGAAAAGGCAGAGGAACTGAACAGACGAAAAGGCGACCTTACCCGCAAAAAGGAACAAATGGCACAAGCACTCAAATTGTTTAACGATTAATTTTTAATGCCATGTTACAGACCACGCAATTAGAACGGATTTTTATCCATAAGGATAACGGGCAGGAAGTCCGCTTATCCGACCCCGGCGAAACATTCAACCCCGATATGGTACTTAACTTTTATTCGGGTACTTATCCCGTGCTGACCAATGCACGGATAGTCGGCCCTGAAATTAAGAACGATGAGATACAGTACCGCTTTGAAAGCACAATGGGTACAAAAGGCTAAACCCGCAGACAATGGAAAAGCAAGTAAGTAAAAGAAAAGTAACGGTCATAGAAAATAGTAAGCAATGGAAACTGCATCAATTATTCGGCAACCTCGCAGAGCGGTTAGACCGCTTGCCGGACGCAAGGGAAGTACAGCAAAACCCGCTAAGAAGCGCACCGCAGGAGCGCACGGTAATGGTTTTCTGAACCACTCCTTTAACCCTTTTTGGGGCGTGGCGTTCAGCGACTGGCGTTCAGCAGAGCGGGAGTTTTTTGTATCGTTGGAAAACCTGTGCGGTTTGTACGGATGGACAAGGCCGGACGTTTCCGGCCTGTCCTTTCCCGATAATATTGCCGAAGCCTATAAAAGGGTTAAGGCACAGCAAACCCCTGAATTTGATTTGGAAGTTAAGATTTGTCAGGACGGGGAACACACCTGCTGTTTGGCTACGGTTAAAGTATTCAATACGGATTACCACCTGTATTATATCCCTGTCCGGCCACTTTGGAAAATGAGGGGTGTAGCAACGGAAACTTTACCCTACAATTTGCTGATGGCCGTATTCCGATATTTGTATCAGGTGTCTGGCGTTCCCTTTTTTACCGAGCCGGGGACGATTGATGGCAATTATGACACCATTAAAAACTGGCTGGACGAGGAACAGGACGAGGAAGAAGAACCTTACCGGGAACGGCAGAAAAATGAACTGAAAGTATTGGAACTGGCAGGTAATACCCTACTTACTGAAATAAAAGAACCGTTTAATCTGAAAGAACTGAAAAAAGATTTGGCAAGTTATCAACGTTCAGCTAAAGCTGATGCCTGTCTTGTTGAAGTGGTGTACGAAATTATCAAACTGATAAAAGACTACCCTAAACGGGCGATAAAGGAAACCATGCACTACGAGGACGAAGATGACGACAACCAAACCATCTATTGGGAGCAGTACATCTCCTTTTACTGGAGCGGTGAAGATTGCCTGTCGGAAACCCTTTACCAAATGGTAAACGATGAGTTTCAGGAAATGGGCTATCAGGAAGAACCCGTGAATAACCAGTGGTTCGACACGCCACAGGAAAAGCCCGGCCATGTTTTTGATTATGAACCCCGGTTGCTATCGCTCATTGACCGATTAGCCGAAATGTTAAATGATTACGATTATGAAGAACCTAACGAATAATTTCAGCAACACCTATCAGCCTATTAAAGCCCTACTCATTTGTCAGAAGCGTATCGAGGGTGAGGAAGAACACAGCATCTATGTGGAAAGCTATGACATCGGCAAATTTGGCAAGCCCATTAATGCCCATCCCTTGACCTTTAAGGAAACCCTGCAACTCAGCAGTTTGTTCCAGGCTGCCGAAGAACTTAAAACGGGCTACCTGCGGAGCAGGGGCATTATGCCTAACAAGGTGCTGTATGTTAACCCGCAGCAATCCGGCTATGCGGTTTGGTACACGCCACCGCAGGAAGTACCCTTGTTTTTTGCATCCGCTTTGGGTATCCCATCCGGCAGGGGAAAAGTACCCGGCATGATTTGGAAAGCAGGGCGGGAGGAATTAGCGGTGTATGCTGTAAAAGGAAACAAAAAGCCGTGTAGTAAAACCAAGCTGTTCCATGCGCCCTACTTTAATATCTATAAGGAGGGCAGGGTGTGCATGGGTACGGTGAGGGTCAATATTACGGAGTCGGCACGTTTGGAGGATTTTATGGCGCAATGGGAAAACTATTTTTGGAACAGCTATTTCAGCCACCTGATGGGAGAGTTTAATCCCGTTACCGAAAACATCGTTCAGCTATGGCAGCGGCAGGTGGCAACGGACAGCCCTTTTCCAGTTCAAATATTAAAGCCGACCAATTTTACTTTACAAAACCTACTGACATGAAAACAAAAGAATTGAAAGCCGTTAAGCCCTGTGTACATATCGTGGAAAAAACATTGCTGAACCCCTATAACCCAATAATAATAAATCTGATTGGCGCAGGGGGTACGGGTAGCCAGTTCCTCACCGCATTGGGCAGGATGAACCACGCCCTGATTGAACTGCAACATCCCGGCCTGATGGTGCGGGTATTTGATGATGATAAGGTAGAACCCGCCAACCTTGGTAGGCAGTTGTTTCCCACCGCAGATTTAGGGATGTATAAGGCGGTTGCCTTAATTAACCGCATCAACCTGTTTTTCGGCACGAACTGGAAGGCAATTACGGAAAGGTATAATACCGAAACCATACAGGCTAACCCTGATCTGCGGATGGCGGAGCTGACCGTTTCCTGTGTGGATACGGTTTCCGCACGATTTGAGATTGCCGAACTATTAATGGGTATCGATAAAAAAATGACTTATTCGCGTAACCGCCCCCTGTACTGGATGGATTTTGGGAACAGCAAGGACACGGGACAGGTGGTTTTATCTACGCTCACCGCAATCAAACAGCCAGAAAGTAAAAAGTTCAGGGTGGTGGAAAACCTGCCTTTGGTGACCGCAGAATTTAAGGAACTGCTGGAAAGTTCGGAAAGTACCGATACTACCCCAAGCTGTTCCTTAGCCGAAGCGCTGACCAAACAGGATTTATTTATCAATTCCGCTTTGGCGAATTTAGGGGCATCGCTGTTATGGCAGATATTCCGGGAGGGGATGCTGTTTAACCGGGGCTTTTTTCTAAACCTCAAAGAGTTTAAGACAATGCCGATAAAAGTGAATGCAGTTGCTAAAGAAATCAAATTGACACCAAAACCGAACCACCGCAAAGTGGCTTAATTTAAATGAGCAAAACGAAAACAGCTATGAAAATAGTAGATTTAGATGGAAAAGAAATAGGGATAACCGATTTGGCATTGGCATTAATGCAGGCAGACGATTACCGCCATTACAGGGTTAGCGACCCCACCCAGTACCAATTGCATTTATACGATTATTGGGAAGATTTATATCAAAAACTCCTATTATTGGATAGCCATATAAAAGGGATTACAGACGGGTTATGATACGTTACACCACAGGGAATATCATGGATTCAAGTGCGGAAGTATTGGTTAATACCGTCAATACCGTAGGGGTAATGGGGAAAGGGATTGCCCTGCAATTTAAACAAGCCTTTCCCCATAATTTTAATGTGTACAAGCAGGCTTGTACGAACGGGCAATTAACGACAGGGAAAATCCTTGCTGTAAAAGACAGCGAACTGCTCACGGGTGAAAGATTGATTATTAACTTTCCTACGAAACAACATTGGAAATTGCCCTCAAAATATGAATTTATCGAAAGCGGGTTAATTGCCCTCATTGCTTACTTACAGGCTAACCCAGTAAAAAGCATGGCGATGCCTGCTTTGGGTTGCGGGAACGGTGGTTTGGATTGGCAGAAAGTCAAGCCCATGATTGAACACCACCTGTCCCAATTGGATATGGCGATATGGGTTTATGAGCCAAAATAAATTACTGCGTAAGGTTATGGAAACTTTTAAGCTGATAGTAGCAGTTCACTATTGACCAAAAATCATCGGCGGGCTCCGGCGCGCCGGAGCCCCGATTTTTACGCCCCCTATTTTCGCATTAAGTTAATTGCTTTGGAGAAAATACGGGGCGCTCCATGTAACAAGAAATCTTTGCTATAAGGTGTAAATATCCAGGGTTTCACCGTTTAAATTCTGATAGGACTGCCCCGTTTTTTTAAATCCGATTTTTTCAAGCAAAGTCCGCATATCATCATTTTTTGTGGTCGCATAAAATTTTGCTTTAAGTTTGCTATCCATTAAACGGCCAATCAGGTCTCGGCTAATACCTCTGCGCCTGAAATCCCTATGGGTAACCGCATAACCTATTTCATGATCGAAATGCTCCGCAAGTCGTGGAACTTTTGCTTTTAAAAATATGCCGGTAATGTAGCTTCGTTTTTGATTTTTGATAGAGGCTACGCCTGCAAGCTTACCATCAACATGCGCAAACGCTAATAAGGCTGCTGACGCGATTCGTTCGGGCAGGCCTTCAGCCTGCACTTGTTTGCCCGATATGACCAGATCGTGAAACTGTTTCAATTGTTCTTTGGAACAATCTTTGGGCAATAATAAGGTGATGCTGTGTTCGCTCATGGCATTTAATATCGGATACAATTTAGGGATTAAATAAATCAACCCAAAATTGCTGGTCACAACCATTACATTTAGCTTTGTAAAAAAGCTTCCATGAAAATACAGGAAATGTTTGATGCGCTTGGCCTGACCCTTGAAACGGTCAACCAGCTTATGGCGGATGTTAATTTATATAACTTTCAGCATACTGAAAAACCAATACAAACCATTTCACTCCAAGCAGATATCGATACTATTTTAATGAGCCACACTCCAATGATTGGAAGAGCCATTGCCAAAGAAAGAGGCAGGGACTTTCTTGATGATGAAAAGCAATTCCCGTTAACCTTTGATACCAACGCAATGCGATACGGATCATTAGAAATTGCGAAATATTACAATGCAGAGCATTTATTTAAGTAAGTTTACGTTTTATAACTGATGGATATCTTCCATCTTTTGTGATAAGGTTTAGGTTGAAAGGTCCTGGCAGCGAGTGTTCGGGACTTTTCTGTTTAATGCCTATCGTGACAATCACTCAACGCGGGTTCTTGAAGGTTATTTATGATTAGCTTTAACTTTTATTTGTCCCTATAATGAGTATATCCAAGTTATTCCTGTTTAGTAAAAATACCGATGCTCCGGCAACCGAACAGGGGTTTCATTATCAAAAGTTAAAAACGCTAAAAACATGGCTGGAAAACAGGATCAGTGAAACAGATGAACGGATATACTGTGATAACGAAGAAGATATTTTCCAAAGGAACATAGCAACCGGCGAATCAAAATTCAGGCAGGTAAAGCTCTATTCCAGTAATTTCTCATTTTCAAGGGAGGAAATTCAAAAAAGCCTGGCCCATTTTTTCATGTTGTTTGTTAAAGGTGATTACTTACAGGATGAAGTATCTTTTCTGTTTGAAACCAATTCAGATATAGCCCGCGAAACACGGGGAAATGACGGAGATTTATTAAACGAGTGGCATCAAAATCAGGATGCTATGAGCGATGATTTACTGGCCAGGGTTACAGTTCGGGTTAAAGATATTATTGATGCTTATATAGCTGAAGTTTACCAGGAGGAAATGAACAGCGATTTAAAAAGCCAGCTTCAACAGGCTAAACAAATATATGATACCCTGCCTGATGAAGTTTGGAAAAAATTTATCAAATCGATTAAATGGCAATTTGATAATATAGAGCCGAAAGAAGCCATACCATTATTGATTGCCGAGACCGAGGCTTTAACCGAAAAGTTACCTATCAAAACCGGCAGGCCATCGACCTGCGTTTCCATATTGCACTGGGAAATCGCAAAAAAAACGGCTGAAACCGATGCTGAAAATAAATATGTTACAAACGATTTATTGGACGTTTTGCTATTAAATGACGGCACTGACAAGGATAGATGGTATGCCGAAGTGTATCAAAAATGGCTACCGGTTACTGGTATTGAAGTTTTTAATATCGGCGCGTTTTACGAGGTTATTAACGCGGCAAGGCATTGCCGATGGGAACTCTATGAAAGCCAGCACGCCGATTTATGGCTACGGATTTTAATGTTATACATAGATCATCCGGATTCATTAATTGTTTGTAAGAGAAAGGCGATTTATGAATACCTGTTTTTATTGCTTTCACCTGATCCTGCTACCGGCAGACCAAAAGGCACTATCGCCGGACAGCAGGAATTAATCCATTATTATTTTGAAAATGCTGAACATCGCAACAGCCTTTCTGACCTGGAGGAGGATATAACTTTTTTGCAGCTTGTTCAAACTCATCAGATGCTTCACGCTGATTTTTTAGAGGAAGAGAAAATACAGGAATGGGCGAAAACGCTGGAAACAACTATAGATAATCAGTTAACCCATGCAAGAAATGCGGATGAAAAATGCCTCGCCTTTGAGTTGAAGGGTTATTTTTTATCTACACACAACCCGACATCGCCACTTAAACAAAGGATAGATTTTAGCATCGCTTCTTATCAGCAAATTATTCCGCTATTGCCTGATGTAAACACCTACAGCATTTCCCGCCTGAGTGACCTGCTTAGTCAAATTTTAAAGATGCTGATTATACATGACGCGGATGAGCAGGCTATTGAAGCCATAGAAAAATTCTTATTTGAAATTGAGGAAGCCGCGACAAAAACCGGGCGACAGCATGATGCTGCTCATAGCCTGGTGGAACGGGGAGCTATCTACCTAAGTAAACCCAATGCAAAAAATTTCCTAAAGGGCCTGGAGGCTTTTCACAAAGCCAAAAAGCTTTGGCACCTGGATGAAACCAAAGACGGCTTTATACTTGCACTGCTGAATATCTCTCAAATATATTCAGGCTTGGGAATGAACCTCGCCGCAAAATATTATGGTCTTTGCGCTGTTTGGGCTTCCGTCAACTATGGGAATCACGAGGTATTTAAAAGGGTAAGCGATGGATTTGCAATGGTTTTTCTGGCCGATTTTAAACAGGGGGCATGGATAAGTGCACTTGACGATTATTGGGAATATATCCAGGCGAGACTTGAGTTTAGACCCGAAAAGCTTGATTTTGATACCGATGAGCAATTCAAAAAAACCTCATTGGATTTGTCGGCATTATTAGCAGCCAGTCCGGTTCTTCACCCGGATCTTTCTGTATTTATTGAGTTTTATAAACAACGCCTGACCTGGGTTTATACGGATTATTTACAGGGTTGGGTAGAGGAGTTTACTGTCAGGTTCCAGGATGAAGAAAACCTGAAAGCATTCTTAGGGTATGCCTTAACAAGCAATCCCCTAAATGATGTTGGCACTAAAAGAACCCTGACCTTTAAAACATTTGGTATTGAATGGGATTTGACCTTTGAAAATACTGCGGTAGGAAATGCCATCGGTGAAGAATTTTGCGCGCTTCTGCAAGTGACCCTGAGTGAGATTGGATTGTTGGGAGTTGACCTTCATCTTTTACAAATGCCGGTTCGCCTGGAAATCGAACTTGGTACAGATTACTCAAAATATTTAGACCAACGGCCCTCTCATGAAGATACCATCTACGACCTGAGTATTCCGCCAATGGATTCTAAAGATCAGAAAGAGATACAGTTTCACTATGGATTTTTGGCTGCCAATGTCAAATTGTTGTTGAAGGATTTAAGCTTATTACCAGGTGATCAATTTGATGCAGCCTTTGATAAACTCTATATCGAACAAATGTTAGGGGAAAAGGGTTTAATTATAAATACCTACCAAAAGGTATATTTTAATTTTCAAAGCGCTGAAAAATTTGACAGTACCCGAAGGGCCAATTTTTCTGTACCTGCCAAAATCGATTTTGAATTGAATATACGGGATGTTCTGCCATCCTTTAAGGACTTGAGTGAAAAGTACGACCCTGCATTTTCTAAAAAAAAAATTGAAGAACGGTATGAAAATACTGCCAGGCAGCTTCAAGTAACCTTGTCAAAATGGTTACAGGAACCTGACTTTAAAAGGGACATTCAAAAATTTCGGGAACAAGGTTGGCTTGACTGGCAAATATTGATGGCGTTAAGTAATTATGTGCTTAACAGAAAAGCAAGGATAAACCTGGAAGATTCAGGGTTGAAATCTGAAGACCCTGAAAAAGATTTTAAAAATGAGTTCATACGGCTAACCGATCTTCCCGAGGAAGATTGTTATATCGAAGTACCGCTATCTTCAATAACTTCAAAGGATTTTCTGTTTCATCTAACTAAGATGCCTGTGGACACGTTGAAAACCTTTGGATTGAATAACAATACGCGTTTCCCCAATTTCGGTGCGATTCACAGGTATATGAATAAACGGTTTTTATTTAATAAAGATGATAGCCCGGATAATAACCCGCTGAAAGATATTTAGGTATCACTATACGCCATTGCTACATAGCCCTGTGTTTTTTTGCACGTTTCAACATAGCATCATACATTCCTTTTACTTTTTCGTCGTATTCATGCGGGTTATCAAAGTTCAACTTGCAATTTTTTGATAATTAAAAATTCAACTACGCAGCATGTGACGATTTGCCCACCTTTATGCGCTTTGCTTTTACTTCTCCGCTTAAAACCTTATTAATATCCTCGTAATTATAGTAAAGAATGCCCCCGATCTTAGTAAACGGAATCGTCCCGTTATCTCTTAATGTTTGGAGAGTATTGTCGGATATTTTTAGAAGGTTCTTTACTTGATAAGTCTTTAACCATTTTTTTGGCTGTTCAAAAGACTGACCTAATAATCCGCTTATTTGATTGAGCAGGTTCTTTCCAAATTCCTGCAGATCTTCTTTCGTGATGATTTCTACTGCCATAGCTTTAATTTTAGTTCATTTCAGTTATTGCGCGGTACTTGTTTTGAATTAAACCAGTAACCTGATACAAATTTGGTTGAAAAGGGATTAAATTATATCCGAGTTTATCCGAGTCGGATGCGGTTTTTTTTTCGATGGGCTTGGGTAACGTAAATTAGATGCAGGGTTGTATTATCTTTAACTTTGTATTGGGTAAGCCTTAATGTAGATTTTAGCCCATTAGAATTAACTATTTTTAATCATACTAAACCGGCGCAAATTTGTTCTGGTAGCTTAACTAACTTTAATGCCCACTGAAACCGCCGTCCTGTTTGATGCCTTAAACACCCCCGAATCGAGGCTGGCCTATCAATTTATTCAACAAACCAATCAAGCCTTATTCCTTACCGGAAAGGCGGGAACGGGAAAAACAACCTTTTTACAATATGTAAAACAACATATTCAAAAAAATTATGCCGTAGTCGCACCCACCGCTGTAGCTGCCCTCAATGCCGGCGGTGTAACGATACATTCTTTTTTTCAAGTGCCGCGAGGCCCCTTGTTATCGGTTGAACATACTAAGGAAGTTAATCGATTTTCTTACAGCCTGGAGAAGTTTAAATTGCTGCAGCACCTGGAGTTGCTCATCATTGATGAGATCAGTATGGTCAGGGTCGACTTGTTGGATTATATCGACCAGGTTTTACGCTATGTCAAAGGAACATATCTGCCATTCGGAGGAATTCAGCTTTTAATGGTGGGTGATCTTTATCAGTTGCCACCTGTATATGAAAAGGAGTGGCCGGTACTGAAAGCTTATTATTCATCGCCCTTTTTCTTTGACAGTAACGTTATTAAGAAATCCAACTTACTTACTATCGAGCTGACACAAATTTTCCGGCAATCAGACCCGGTTTTTATCGGTATATTAAATGAAATAAGAAGTGGCCAGATAAGTATGGATATTCTCCGTGTACTTAACGAGAGATATGAGCCGGGTGCTGTCGATCCCGATGATCAGATCACGCTCACCACGCATAACCCATTGGTCGCGGAAATCAATCAACGGCGGCTGGCCGAGCTTACCGGAGAAGCTTTTACCTTTCGAGCGACCGTCTCCGGAGAATTCCCCAGGGATGCCTATCCGGCAGAGGATGTCCTCCTGTTAAAAAATGGTGCGCAGGTGATGTTCATTAAAAATGATTCAACCGGAAAAAAGGAGTTTTATAATGGCCGGAAAGCCAAAGTGACCGATATCAGCAATCAACATATCCGGGTTACGTTTGACGACGACCACACCGAATTTACCCTAATGCCGGAAACTTGGCATTATCTGAAATATAGTTTAAATCAAGACGAGGGCAAGATCGCCGAAAACAGTGCGGGCAGCTTTACACAATACCCGATCAAACTGGCTTGGGCTATCACCATCCACAAAAGCCAGGGATTAACTTTTGACAAGGTCATTATTAATGTGGGGGATGCTTTCGCCCACGGTCAAACTTATGTTGCCTTAAGCCGGTGCCGAACTTTGGAAGGTATCACCTTACAGGCACCGGTGCGTCAGGAGAATTTAATGATGAGCCGGGATGTGATCGGGTTTATGGAAAAAGCCGCATTGACCGTCCCGGACGAGTTGACTTTAAAGCAGAGTATTCGAAGCTTTGAGTTGCAGATGGTCATAGAGGCTTTTAATTTTGAGCCTATCCTTAACAGGTGGACTGAACTTGCGGCTGGTTTCGATGCAGAATTGCCCGAGGCGCTGGCTTCCTTTAATCGTATATCGAAAATACTTTCGGATGAACTTGTTGCAAACGGGTCCCGCTTCATTCGTAAAGAACTTGCAGGATCTGATGCCGTTAGCGGGTTAAAAGAACAGCCGGAGAAATTAATCCGGCTGCAAACTGCCGCTGATTTTTTCCTGCCAAAGATAACGAATGTGGTTAACGACCTGCATAGTCTTTTTATTGGTGTAAAGCAGGAAGAAGTTTTTTCTGTGCTTAACCAGGTACTTTTCCAGTTAACGCTGAAGTCGATTCTGTTGGGTTATGACTTTGGTCAATTTGAGGTCACATCCTTTCTGGCCACTTACCGGCGACACACCACCACATTTAAGCCGGTATCAAAAAAGGCGCTGGCCAGCAAAGTGGAAAAGGAAATTAAAAATCCCCGGTTATTTAATGAGTTGCTTAACTGGAGAAAAATTTATAGCGCGGCTAAGAACGTGCCCGATTATACCATAATATCCGAAAGGTTGCTGAAGGCGATTGCGGAGAAGGAGCCACGCTCCTTAGATGAACTGTCAGCCATAAAAGGCATGGGGCAGCAAAAGGCACTTGAGTTTGGGGAAGACTTGCTCAAATTAATTGCTTCACAAAGAGGCGAACAGCAGCTATTCGACTGATCAGCCTTTTGTCTTTTCTTCCGGTAATTTGAAATCTTTTTTCAACTGTTCAAAAACGGCTGTTTCGTGTTGGTTATACGCCATCGGATCAGCTTGTGCTTTGTCCCATGCGATATTTAATATTTCAGACACAGACCCTGCTTTTGCGAGAACTTCTGGATATGAGGCCAAATCCGCGTTTTGATAAAATTCATAAAACTCATCTACCAGTTGCTGCAACAACTTTTTCGGAAAAAGCATAGTATATTCCTTGGGCTTGAAACCATCGGTGTCCTTCAAAAACACCTTCCACGCGGCTTCCACTTTCTTCTTTTCTGCGGTCAGCCCCAATTTTTCCATCATCATTAAAACAATGGTCATTCTCGCCTCGTTGGCAGGATGGGAATCAAAATATTCAAAAATACGGCCCGATCCGTGTGCGGTGGACAACAACTTAAGGTTGGTCCACGCGTAGGCTGCGCCCGTCATATAGGTACCTACCAGGTCGCAGGTGAATTCTTCAATCCAGGCCGTCATCCAATAATCCTGCGCCTCCTTCAATAGCTCCAAGTAGTGCGCACCGAGGCCGTCGTCTTCAATGCGGACCATTTCCTTGATGAAATGCTTCCTGATAATTTCCGTGGATAACTCGCAGCTTTTGCCCTGGAACATGGAATGCAGCAAGTGACCGATCTCATGGTACATATCCGGTAGATTTAACAGGCTGCTTTCCTCGCCGGCAGGGAGGGCGATGATCTCAAAATAAGGCTCTGCCCAATAATAAGTATCATGATTGCTGATCGTTGAAACGATTGGCGGGGTTGCATTTATCCGGTGCTCGTCGTAAATTCGCTTGATCAGCCTGAAAAAGAAGACTTCCGGGTCCCGGTAATTTTTAATCGCCAGGTACCTGTAGGAATGTATGGCATTAAATTCCCTAAGTACCTGGTTATAAAGTGTGATGTTATTTCCATTCGCGGTTTCAAATTCCAATATGCCGGAATCCAGCGCATTTTGCATGACCAGCCGGATATCACTGAACTGTTTTAAAGTATCAGAAATAAACCGGTCTTTTATATCCGGGTGATGGATAGACTTGGTAATATCCAGTACGACCACATCTATCCGGTGTATCAGGTCAACATACAGCGCTTTTACGAAATCCTTCATCTTCGGTTCGTACGCAGCTTCCTGTAAAGGACCGAAGCCTGATTGTCCAGCACTGAAATAAACTTGTCAATATAAGACAGGTCTTTATTGGTTAAACTCTTACTGCTTTTTACTTTTTCCAGGGCAGCCAGGATCTGATTCTTAAATTCCGTATTGTCCAGGATTTGATTTTTGAAAAGGGGATTATCCCTCAATTCATACAAATTGTTATGGATGTTCTGATTCTGATAAAACATCTCTAGGTCGGACAGGATCAGGCTGATATCTTTTTGCGCTTTTTCCACCTCACTATCTGAAACCTGTAATTTGGGGTGCTGTTCCTCCACGCCGGGCTTGGATACCAGATTACGGCGCTTAAGGGTCAGTACCGAGTTATTCAGCCCGTTGGTAAGGCTGGAAACGGAATTATATTTTTTATAAAGTAAGCTGAAATCGCTCATGATCTTTAATTTAACGAAGGCTCAATTATTTTTAATTCTCTCTCCTGGGTGTTCGCGTAATCAAATTGATGTGCGACATCCCTAATCAGGGTATCGATCAATTTTAAAGGAAGCGGGAGGGAAGTTGGTCTGTCCGGCGATGAAAATGTAAGTTGGGTCAACCTGAACACATCTTCCAGCGCCTTGTCAAAATCAATGTCCCCGCAAGTCAGGCTTACCTGTATAGGATTAGATGATCCGGGAACCCTGTACGGAGCGCCAGTATTAAAAATAAAAGCATGTTTATCGTTCGTATAAAAATAGGTGCCGCATTCCGGGTTTTCCAACGGCTTGTTCAGTCCGTTGTAGGCTGCGGCCCGTACCGGGATCGAAGAGGACTTGGCTACGTCTACCACCCCTGTTTTTACATTTTCTATTGTTATTAAACCCATTTTAGACAATTCCTGGAGCGCTCCGGCCAAAGCTTTTTCTTCCTCCCCGAAACTCACGCCATCCCTTAAAATGACAATACTTTTCGGAGTGTCTTCGCCGGACTTCAAATGTCTGCCCAATACGGCCACGATCTTATCCTGGATTACTTTGAAGTTGATCTTTTCATTCCTGAAGGAGCCAACGGACTTAGAAACCTTTTCGACATCAAAGACTATTTTTTCCCCGTTCTTGAAAAAGAACACGAACCCGGCAAAAAAGTCGTGCGCATCAACTCCGATGTAAAGGTCATGATGAAGATCTTCCGCAAGCGCGTAAGGCCATTTCTTATTGATGATTAGGTATTCAAAGATCGTATTGATCTGGTATGACCTGAAATCTCGCATTAAACCATCAGGAACCTCGTATATCTGTTGTTTAAACCGGTTAAAAATTGGTTTCATGTAACGTTTAAGGCTTTTCGCGCTGACACATTTGATTTTCATCTCTGAGAAAAGTTCCTTCTTGACCAGGCTGTGCAGAAACTTGTTGAACTGCCCGTGATCGCTGTTCTCAGGCAAAATGAACAGGGCATTCCCGCCGCTGAGGTTTTTGTCCATGATCTGCTTTTTCAGGTCCTTCACCACGTTGCTGGCAAACGGTGCCGATTTCAGGGAGTATTGTTCAATAATAAATCCAGGAAACTCGTTTGCTATCTGCTTGATCGCCTTATCAAAATAATATTTGACACTTTTGGCAAAACTGTAAGGCATATCTGCCGGGACGAACAAATACTGGGGCGTAAATACACCCTCATTAATGATCCCGTTATTATAAACATATTCCCGTCTTAGCTTCGGAAAATTCTGCAAAGGAGAACCATAACGGGCGTGGCTGGTATAAGGATTAAGAATCGCATTTTTTCCATACTTGAAAGAGGGCATAGTAAAAACGTCGCATTCCTTCAGGTGTGGTTTATTGTCGATCTTCAGCTCCTGACCATTAAAAATGATGCCCTTAAAATATTTCGAGGCATGATACTCCGCACGCATAAAACGCTTATTGGGCTCGTTGATCGACAGCCGGTGAAGCCCGTTATCCGCAAAATGTATCGCCTTCGCCAAGCAGGCTGCACCGGCGACGGTTTTCGCACTGTTATTGGAGTAACTGTGAAAGAACGTTTCAGAATCCTGCAATAACCGCTGTTTATCGTGTGCGCCTGCATATTTTCCTTTTGAACTGATATAATCATAAACAGTTCCCTTAAAACTTTCCAGTTCGATCTGGTGCTTGGTAATGCCATTGCCTACGGACCGTCCCTTCACCGTATACCAGTCATCTCCATTTTGGTAGAGGTAGTTCCGCCCGTTGATCAGCAGTTCATAGCTTTCAGGTGAATAACCCTTTAACAGTTCATGCAGGTTTTTCTTATCGACATATTTATAAGCCAGGTCAATACACACAAAAACGTTGTTCCGGTCTTCCGCAACGACTTTAAACTTGAATCCGTTGTAAATATCGGTTTGTATATCTTCGGACGCTTTCAAGGGGAACTTACTCAAAAACGTGTTTGGTCCCCCATCCCATAAATTGGTATTGCGGTTCAGTTGAAAGTCGATTGAACTTTCGATAAAACGAAGTCCGAGTTCTATATTATTTTCACTCGCGGTAACCGGGTTAAAAGTATGCAGACCGGCTACTGGGGTCAGGATAATATCCATCGGACTGCCCGGAATGACACGCCTTTTGAAGTCTGAATCAGCTTTAACTGCGATATATCTCTTGCCTTCGTGATAGGCTAAGGAAACACATCCCTTGGTCTCGGACGAAAGAAAATTGATCGCACTGAAGAATGCCTTATTGAGCTCCTTCTGGTTGGTTTCAGTGCCCTCGACCGCCACGTCAACCAAACGATACTGAAAGCTAAGTTCAAGCCAGTTCTTTAACCTGAACCAATTTATAATATTCGTCTTCATCGTATTTAAAGTTATTAAAAATCAAATGTTTGCAAAGAAATTTAAATTTGCAGGTGATGCAAGTTTCGGGTTTGTCCGTTGTCGCATAGTCCGCTATATTCAATTCATTCCATAATTTATTTTGTGATAATTCTTCTTGTTCATCGCTGAAGGAGGAAACATAATCCAATGCCGCTGCCGAGGTCGCTTTGGTAAAAGGATGCTGCTTGATCTCGCCGTTCATCAAATTGATCTCAAAAAGCGAATAGTTGTCCAACGTTGGCAGCGGCACCCACTTGCGTTGCAGAAACCAGCTTTTGATACCATGAAAAACGACGATGCCTTCCAATGTCAATTGACGAGCGTAATCCGCTGTCGGGCTTTCTGAAACCTTCCAGTCGATCACGTGGGTTTGCCTGCCTGCATGACGAACCAAATCGACCTGCGGATTGATCAGCACGTCGTTATGCTGGTATTTGAAATACCGCACGTCAGCACGCAAATAAGAAGAAGAACGCAGGTATTCATCCATTGATTTCCCTGCTTCAGGGCTCGGGTAACCCGGAAAGTTCAGAATGATCTGGTGTATATTCTGATAAACCTCCTCGATTTCTTCTGGCAAATAAGGTGTATTCGATTCATGTATATCAAGGATCAAAACGTCCGCGCCAGCCTCTGTCCGTGAAATATCCGGGTCTTTATAATAACCATTTAGAGAGAAATCAAACTGCCTCTGCGCCAACACCACGAGTTCGTCTGCGATAGCTTTAAAATCCGGTTGAACCTTTTTCTTATAAAGCGGAATGATTTTCTTGGTGATCAACTGGTCGATCAGATCCCCCTGCCACATTTTCAGGGTTTTCATCTTGGACAATTCATAAGCTTTCCTTCTCACCGGATGCGTAAAATGGAAATTAGCGATCTCGTAAGAAAAGCAAAATTTCCGGTGGCACTGCCGTAAAGTGGATAGCTTCGATATGTTCCAGTCCTGACCCATTAATTCATCTCATTGTATAACTCAGACAACCGGTTAGTGTATTTTTCCAACGCTTCCTTATTCTGATATAAATAGCTTTCGTCCGCTTTTAAATGCAATAGCTCCGTTCCCAGATCACCCCTTTTTACCCCTTTCCTGAAATACGGCTGTGCACTGACCGGCATGGCCAGGAACATTTTATTTTCTGAAATTAGCTTCTCAAATGTTTGGTCGATGGCTTTTTTCACTTCGGCCAGTGGAATGCTCAGGTACTTCAGCAGCTTCACTAGGGATTTAACCGGGATACTGTTGGTAAAGGCCAGGTCATCCTTGATCGCGTCCAGAACAGAGGTGGTCAATCCTGTTAGTTTATAGATTTCTTCAGGAGAAGTTTGTGCTTTCCCTAAAGAGGTGGTCACCAGGGCTCCCAAAGTTTCTTTTGATAAAGATTTCTGCAACGATGCTAAAAGACGGTCCACTTTATGATCGGACAGCGAAACAGTAACCGGGACTGAAAAAATATAGCCCGATTCCTGCTCAATCGTTACATCCATTGACTGGCTATGATCATTGGTGATATAGGCACTCAAAAGATTTTCGAACGGTAGTATCTTTTCGTTAGTTTTCATTGCTTGATTCTTTTAAAATTTCTAAAGTTTTTTTCTGGACTTTAGCTTTGGCCCTGATGAATTTCACTTTAAGCTGTTTGTTCTGTATAGCCAGCATTTCAGCGATCTCATCATAACTATAATTGTTCATTCTTAGCAGTAGCAGTTCCTTTTCAGATTCACTGATACAGGCTAAGGCCTTTTGCATCGCAAAAAACAGTTGACTGTTCTGACCTTCATCATCGTGGGGGTTCTCTCCCTTAATCGTTTCGATAAATGGTTCATAGCCGCTGATGTCAAATGCCTCGTCATCATAGGTTTTAATTTCATTCACCCAGTCATTGAATTCGAACACCAACAATTCTTTTCCCTTCCTTGATCTGACGGACTGGAGAATATTGTTCTTATGAATTTTAAAAAGCCAGTTCTTGAAATGGCTCTCCGAGGAAAATTCATACCGCTCGATCACTTTTCCCACCGATTCCAGTGTCTTATATAGAATATCATAGCATTCATCTTCATCTAACCCCCAATTAGTTGCCGAAAACTGGTATAAAGGTTTTCCGTAGTTCTCATAAAGGATCGTCAATCCTTCCTTAAGCCCAGCTTTAAATCTTTCTATAACTTCTATATAAGTTCCTTTCATGTTTTTCTTACCACTATATATGCTTTGAGGTTACCATTATCCCGGCGATTATGAGAAAGTATAAAAATAATGAAATCGTTTGGGAATAAATTCCTCTTCAAAGACAAAGATGTCATAAAGATTTTCACACCGGTCTTAAACTGAAAATAAGGAATAATATATTTAAATTTACTATTCTCCTTATCGATCTAATATTTATGAACATAACCTTGTACTTTGAGGCGGCGAAATTATCGCCCGACAGATTTGAAATAAGAGTCAACGGAAACGCCCATCCGGAATTTCCTGCATTTGCGAATTATAACGGCGAGACGATGCGGCAACTCGTTTTCAATGATTACCAGGATGCAATACTGAGTATTCAGGTCGATCAAAAGGATAACCAACAATTAACGATATATCTTTTGGCTTCCGATGTTCAGGCAGGCAAGTCTATCGTGAGGACACCGTTCCAGGGATCTGGAGAGAGTGTTCAGGTCAGCATTGATACCGCCTCGCTCATGCAAGAGATCAGCTTGCGGCAACGGGAGAATACCATTGACTTCAAAATAGCCAAAAAAGGGCGATCTCCTTTTAAAAAATCGGAACGGGGAATGAACAGCCCCCCCGATTTCGAGTCGGATGAGGAATTGATATTACCCTATATGCCGGAATTTGAAATGATAGATTACGATCATTACGACCAGACGCCGCCGGAAAAACTGGTTTCAAAAACAAATACCAACCGGAAGAATACGGTGATCGATGTTTTCTATGCGACGGATCGAAAAAAGGATGCGTCCGCCACGAACAACACCTATTCCGAATTAAGAGGTACCATCAAATTAGGGATGTGTAAAGTGAATATTCCTAAAAGGAAAAAAATGGGGGAGGTTCCAAGACCCAAATGGTATAAGCTGGAATTCCGGGAGAGCCCGGAAAAACACATGATGATTTTGGAAACGAAAGAATTGCGCCCTAATACATTTTTCAAGAACCTGTCAGAAAAAGTTCACTCCTCCCCGGAAGAGGATGCATTTGTTTTCATACATGGCTATAATGTGAATTTTCAGGAAAGCATTCTTCGCGCTGCCCAGATTGCACAGGATATTAACTTTCTCGGAGCGCCGATTGTTTATAGCTGGCCGTCAAGAGCCGCAACATTGTTATATATGTCCGACGAAGATAATGTCCAAATGACCGTAAGCAATATCGTTCAGTTTCTGAAAGATGTACGGACAAGCACCAAAGCTAAAAGAATTCATTTGATCGCGCATAGCATGGGAAATCATGCCCTGACCAGGGCGCTGATCGAGCTGCAATACGATAATTTTTACGATGGATTTTTATTTAATCAGGTTATACTGGCTGCGCCGGATATAGATGCCCAGTATTTCATTAAGGAAATTGCGCCGAAGATCATACATTATTCAGGTCGGGTCACGCTATACACCTCCGGCAAAGACCAAGCACTTAAAGCCTCCAGAAAGATACATGGGGATATCTTACGTACAGGATTGTCCGCCGGAGAAATTGTGATTTGTGATGGTATCGATACGGTTGACGCGAGTAATGTCGACACGGATCGCCTGGGGCATGGTTATTTCGCAAGTACAGCTCCGTTGCTTAACGATATTTATCAAATCACAAGGAATGATCATTCGCCGGAAGAACGAAATTTACGTGCGGTATCGGTTGGGGAAAAGACCTACTGGGAGTTTGCCATCTCGTAAGTTCAATTCCTGGTGTGAATCCACGGGGAATAATTATAGAAGGTAACATCCGAATTGTGAACGCGCTACGTTTCCAATTCAAGGCTTCACATCGTTTGAACCATTGTCCTGAAGTAATTACGAACGCAGTGTGTTCGTAATTAAAATGAATTTTGCCCGCGATGCGGGCAAAATTCGATTATCAATAAAAATCCGGAATTATTTACGGCTTCGTTATTTAATTGTTTCTGCCGATGCTTTAAGTTGTCAAGAAATCCTTGACAACTTATTTATCAAATATATAATACTCGGCGATGGTCGCCGTAAACAATCAATATGGTAAATTAGCATTGAACGCCATAACCGATAGTAATTGTGTCCGCAATGCGGACACAATTAAGATTCTGTTTGACATCACAGATTTTGAAAACGATATGATCGAAATCAAGATTTGAATTGTGCACGCACTGCGTTCACAATTCAAATCCAAGGAGCCAATAGGCACCTTGGATTTATCTAACTCAATCACCATACGAGAAATTTGATATTTCAAATCGGAAGATCAAGTGTCCTTATTATTTTGTTTTATCAGCTCGTTGGAAATTTCTTTAGAAAGCTGTTCGGCCGTAGGCAAATACAATTGGTACTTTGATGCAAAAATATTGCTCTTTTCAGGCAAAGTATATTTTACCACCGTATCATTTTTTTCCAGGCAAAGCAAAATTCCAACCGTAGGACTTTCATGAGCTAATTTCTCAACCCGATCATAATAATTAACGTACATCTGCAATTGGCCAAGATCTCCATGTGTTATCTTGTGGGTCTTTAGTTCGATGATAATAAAGCATTGCAGCAACCGGTTGTAGAATACCAAGTCGACAAAAAAGTCGTCCCCCTCCAGATGGATGCGTTTTTGCCTGGCAACAAATGAAAAACCATTACCCAGCTCCAGCATAAATTCCTGGAGGTGTGTTATCAGTGCAGATTCAAGGTCTTTCTCAAAGTAAGTAGCCTCTGGTTTTAAGCCTAAAAATTCCAGTACCATCGGGTCTTTAATGATGTCCTTCGGTTGATCCGGTTGTTGCTCGTTTCTCGCGACTGACAGAACCTTTTCTTTATCTGTACTCAGTAACAGCCTTTCATAAAGTTGACTTCCGATCTGTCGTTCCACTTGCCGAAAGGACCAATTATTTTTGATTGTTTCGATCTTATAAAATTCTCGTTTTTCTGCTTCCGGTATTGTTAGTAGTAAGGAATAATGGGACCAACTCAATTGTGCAGACAGTGTCTGCACAATTGGAAAGCCTCTATAAAACTGACGAAAAAGGTTAAGATTCCGCGCAGAAAAACCTCGGCCAAATTGTGGTTGAAGCTGCTCTGATAAATACTTCAATAGTTGAGAACCATATTTCGCCCGTTCTTCACCGGCTTGATCTTCTTCAAAGATTCTTTTACCGATCTGCCAATACATCAAAACACGTTCATGGTCTACCGCACGTATTGCTGATTCCCTCGCCTTAATGATAATCGATTGAATATCTGTAATAATTGATTTTTCTAAATTCATACTAATTCCTCCTCTACTAATTCAGCGTTTTCTGTTTCTTCCTGTTCCTTTAATCTGGTCTTCAAGGCATGCATATCTCGATTAACCTTTTTATCCTTCATCTTAGCATATATCTGCGTAGTCGGCAATTTAGTATGCCCAAGCATTTTACTTACCGTTTCGATTGGGACATCGTTTTCCAGGGTTACAGTTGTCGCGAATGTGTGCCGGGCAATATGCGTTGTCAGGACTTTGTTAATAGACGCAAGGTCTCCGATTTCTTTCAAATAGGCGTTCATTTTCTGGTTGCTTTTAACCGGAAATAATTTGTTCTGCACGGTTCGGCAATCATGATCTTTATACTTCTAAATAAGTTCCATCGCCTGCGGGATAAGTGGAACATTGGCGGTCACGTAAGTTTTAGTCCGCTGTGTTTTGATCCAGACTACTTTGTCTATTCCAATATGGATATGTTGCGGAGTGAGTTTTTCAATATCGACAAAAGCATATCCGGTGTAGCAGCAGAACAAAAAGGTATCCCTGACTTCTTCCAATCTTTTGATGGTGAATGGATGATTGGCAAGCTGAATAATTTCGTTCCATTCCAGTTCAACCCTGGTGACTTTTTTGTAAGTACACTTAAACAGGTTAAATGGATTAGTCCTGATCCAGCCATGATTAAAGGCCAGGTTAACGATCTTCTTTAAATTCTTCATGTACCGCATGGCTGTATTGTGTTCAATGCCATCTTCAGTTTTGAGATACATTTCAAATCCGGTCACAAAAGCATAGTCGATCGATTCTAGATAGATGTCAGGCTTTTTAAACCTGTGCTGGATATAATCCGCTGTTTTAGACCGGACAGTGTTATACTTGGTCAGGGTAGCCCTTACGAAGTCCTTACCGACCAGTTCCTCAACGTTTCTATTGTGCTCATCGAATACTTCCAGCAACATCCGCTGAGGAGCGTCTTCACCGGCATATCGTTGTTTGATCTTTTCGGCAGTAATAAAATCATCTGTTTGCTTAAGATCCATAAAGGCGGCGTGGATCTCATTATTAACCGTAATAATTTCTTTGTTGATATCCTTTACTTCGTGTCCCGGACCTTTTACGAATCCTGCCTCCGGATCCCATTTGTTCGGGTCAACTTTGCGACCCATTGAAATTTCCGCCCGCTTTCCCAAGTACGTAATTCTGGCGTAAAGCGGAACGTTACCTTTTGCATCTGTTTTTCTTTTGTCAGCCCAGATGAGAACTGAGAACCTTTGTGTGCTTTTCATACCACATTTGTTTTTAAATTGTTTAAATGCATTAATTTTGAGGTCAAATGAGCCTTTTTGAGGTCATTTTTGTCATATTAAGTGCTTTAAAATCAACTGCTTACCACATAATTCGGTGACCTAAATCTGCTCTGCCAAAAAGGTCACCGAAATGGTCACTTTTTGGCAGAAAATTCACCCGGTCCCAAATGATCCCGAACCCTCGGACCCTAACCGATGAGGTCATTTGAGGCGGGTTGATATGGCCCGAATTTACCGGTTCCAATAAGCCAGAATCCTGCGTAGTTTTGAGGCGTTTTTAGCTCAAAATTTATGATACTAACTAATTGAATACCATTTAGTTAACCGTTAATTTTGGACTAATTTAGTGTTTAGAAACAGGCCACCGAATAGGTCACCTGGGTGAGTCATAAATCCTGAGTAGTTATGCGATTTTTTGAGCAAAAAAAAACGCTTAAACCAGATGATTTAAGCGTTTTAAAGAGCGTTGAGGCTCTTTTAGCGGAATGGACGGGACTCGAACCGAGTTTAGTATTATCCTTATTTTCAATAATTTACAAATTTCGATTCGTGAGAACTCCCGAAGTTGTCACAAATAATTTGATGTCGTTTGATTCCTAATGACTTATGTAAAAATAACTATTAATATTAATTGTTGCAATATATACTAGCATCAATGTTCTCGCACTAGGATCGTGCTCGGTAATGATGAGAGCCTAATAGCGATTAATTAGACTTGACGATTCTTACTAAACTTAAATTTTTTTTGTATTGCCGAAATCAGAATCATCTGTGGGCAATTCGTCAGGAATTAGAATCCCCGTCGTTTTTAAATTTTCAATACTAAAACCAATGATCTCTCCTTAAATTAAATGCTGAACAAAGTGAAGTATACAGGTTCTGGGTATCTAGGGAAGCCGTTTTGGTTAGACCAAAACACGGCTTGCTTCGTGCTGCGATGATAAATAATGGTATAGCTTTAACTTCATTGTCTTAGCCTTTTGATAAAGCTATTAATAAATTAGAATAAGATTTCTAAAAGCTAACTTATGATTTCCGCAGCCCCAAGTACTAAATACCATCTAACACAACCCATTTAAACAGCCGACCGTTTAACTCCATTAAAGACTGGCGACCTTGTTAAAATCAAAGGAAACCTTTAAGTTTAACCCTTTTACTAAATCTTGACACATCAGAATGGAATTATCAGAAAGGATACTCAGTGAGCTTCAAAAAAGATTAAAGATCGGAAATCGCCGTGGAGTTCACTTGAATGGTATCCCAGCCAAAAGCGGCTATAAATTTGATGTTACCCGACTTTCCCATATCGACAAAAAAATTCCTGGTCAATTTATTAGTTCATTATTGCATGACCGGCCTCTGAAATTCCGGATCAGCTGGAAGGACAACGTTCCCGACCTGAACACCCTGCTGCTGGAAGATCAGAGCCAGTTGGTCAGCATCACCAAGTCATTTGAAAACCTGATCAATCAGACCGGCACTATCGAAGCAGAAAAAGGCATCAATACCTTCGGGTTCGGCTTCCCCATGCTAATCCGGCGCGATATGGCAGATAACCAGTTAGCCGTCGCGCCTATCCTGATCTGGTCACTCCGTGTTAAAAGGACCAAGGAATTTAACACCTGGGAGATCTCCCGAGGGGAAGAAGACAATATCTATATTAATGAAGTATTAATCAACCACCTTGCCAATGATGCCAAGGTCGAGATCGCGCAAATCCCCGACGAAATGCTTGAAGATGGAGTAATCGATCCGCGTGAGCTCATCGACATTTGCTTAGATTTTCTTAAGAGTATCAACTCCAAGAACGATCCAGATCTGAAAAACATCCTGACGAAAAAGCTACAGGAGATCGTCCCCATCCGGGATAAAAAGTATTACGAAGGATTACCGCTCACCTCTACCAACGCCTTCATCGAATTCGGCGGCCTGTTTTCAATTTTCGAAGTACAGAAACAAAACATAATCAACGACTATGACGGTCTGATGGACTTGGCTGGCTTGGAGATCGGCGGTGACGACCTAGAGGGCCAGCAATTTCAATCCCTGTCATCTGTGCAAACAGACCCTTCCCAGCAAAGTGTACTCAATAGCCTAGGGACCAAACGCAATGTCGTGATTCAAGGGCCGCCAGGAACTGGTAAAAGTCAATCCCTGACCGCAGTACTGGTAAATGCATTGGAGAACAAAAAAAAGACCATTGTGGTCTGCGAAAAAAAAACAGCGCTGGAAGTACTGGAAAATGCACTCGTATCGAAAGGACTGAAATACCATTGCGTACTTATCAAGGATATCGTTAAAGATCGTAAAACCGTCGTGGATTCCGTCCGGGACAGACTCGACGGGAATGTCCCGGGATACCGGAATTATTTTTACCAGCACAGTGCCGAAACCCTCGGCGAACTGACCGGCAAAGCCCAAGAACTGGTAGAGTCGATCAACGCAAAGCACCTTAAACTTGACCAGCAGCTCTTGGCCAACCAGAACTGGACCCATATCGTTGGGCGGTTGTTAAAGGAAAAAAGAAATAGCAAAGACGAACATCAGCCCGCAACGACTCCGAGCAATTTCCGGTTTTCAATAGCAGAACTTAATCAATATTTAGAGTTCGCCAAGCGCGGACAAGAACTGTGGGACAAATACACACCCTACCGGGCGCTCAGCTTCCTGAACCCGGCACGACTACTCGGTCAAAACCAATACAAAATCGAACAGGAAATCCTATCCAGTTACGATCAATATAAATCAAAGCTAATGGCATTTAGCAAGCTGAAAATGGAATTTAAAACATTTTATATCAGCAAGCGAGCCGAAGAACTAGACAAGCAATTTGAACTGGTGAAAACACTCAAGGGCATCCGTTTCAAAGCGGACACTCTTGCAGAAATCATCACAGATTACCGTTCAACCTTCAACCAGATCAAATCCGAGCATTACCGTGCGCAGTTCAACCAGCTGAACAACTGCTTGGATGAAATCATAGCCTTTGCCGAAGCTCATATTTACGAGAAGTATTTTTTGGATGAACAAAAAATCAGAGGGTTCGGATTTAAATTGACAAAGCTTTTTTCCTCGCAGGCAAGGGAAACACAACTCAGCCAGCAAACTCTGGTTCAAAAGCTGGACAAATTCGCCGGGATATCCGCCTTTTGCGAAGACATCAGTGACTATAAGCCTAGCGGACAGCTGGCGAAAGACCTCGATTCCTGTAGGGAACTTCGGCAAAAGCTCGTGCACTTAACCCAAAATATACAGAACGTAATTGACGAGCAGTTTGCCAAACTAAATTTCCTCTTTGCGATGGAAACGCCGTACCGCAATGAATTCAGTGATGCCCTTTATGAACTTTGTACCGAACTCTCTGCCACGCTAGGCGAAAGCAAACATCACCGGAACCTGACTCAGGCCGCAAAAATGCACATTGTCAAAACGCTGGAACGCTGCCGTGACCTCTTACCGGACAAATTGGAAGACGGTTTTGAGAAACTCGATGCGATAGACGAGCAGGCAGTTAGAACAGCCCACGTTCAAGTAGTTAACAGCGAGTTTGACCAGCTCAACCTGTTGACCAGGAGTAAGGCAAATTTTGAAAGTGAACTTTGCGATGAGCTTAAGGAAGCTATCGCCAGGCTACGGCAGCTGGTAGAACAAGATGCATGGACGAAGATCTCGGTAGATGATAGCGATCACCATGCCTTTGAAACCTCCCTTCAGAACATACTCAGGGAAAAAGAAATTTTTTTTTCGCATGAAGAAGATATCTTCACCGCAGAATTCAACTGGTTTAACTTTTACAACAATCTTCAGACCGAACAGCAGGCCTGTATCGACGAACTGAAAGATAAAAGAGACTGGCGCAGGGCCTTTTTGATCCGATACCTTCACACGATGCTTATCAATGCTGCTGAAGGCGACCTGCCGGTAGATGATCGTGATCATGAATACCTCAATCAGCTGCTCGGCGGTTTGGAAAAGGACCAGATGCGTTTCATTAGGGAATACTGGTACAGTGTCCAGCATCAGCGCCAACGGGAATTTGAATCCAGTCATCCCAATTTTTCGGTTGAAAACCTGTACAATAAACGCAGCAGCTACCGTTATCAGCGCCTTTCACTTCGCATGATCGCCCAGTACGATATTGATCTTTTTACCAGTTACTTTCCCATCGTCCTGACTACTCCGGATGTTGCCAGCAACTTGTTTAAAGGTAAGAACGGCTATTTTGATCTTGTAGTTTTTGACGAAGCCAGCCAGTTGAGACTTGAAGATAACCTGCCTGCTATCCTGAAGGGTAAACAGGTAATCATTGCCGGGGATGAGCATCAGATGCCTCCTTCCAATTATTTCAGCAAAGTCTACGAAGGTACGGTTGAAGATGAAGAGGACATAGAAGATGAAAAACAAGAAGTGTACATCGATAAGGATAATATGCTGCTTTCCTGCGAATCTCTGCTCGATTTTGCTACCGAGCTGAATTTCGAGAAAAGGTATCTTGATTTCCATTACCGGTCCAAGCACCCGTATCTGATTGATTTTTCCAACTATGCCTTTTACAACCAGCGCCTGCGCCCCGTACCGAATGATTTTGACTACGTTCCGATCCGTTATATGCAGGTTGGCGGAACCTTCTCCGATCATACTAACGAAGCTGAAGCAGATGCCGTAATTCAAATACTGGAACATCAAATCCAGCGATTACCGGGCGGAGATTATCCATCAGTAGGCATAGCGACATTTAATATATCCCAGCGCAATCTGATCCTCAACAAGATACAGCAGCGGCAAAGGATAAGTGGCAACTATTCCGATTTTAACCAAAAGATCGTGGAGTTGGAAGCCAATGGCCTTTTCGTTAAGAACCTGGAAAACATTCAGGGCGATGAAAGGGATGTTATTATAATTTCCACTACCTACGGGCATAACAAGGACGGCAAATTCTACCAGCGCTTCGGACCGGTAACACACGGCAAGGGATACAAATTATTGAACGTGATCGTAACGCGGGCGAAATATCGGGTCTACGTATGTTGCTCCATACCAGAGGTAGTTTTTATGAATTATAAAGCACATCTGGTCACAGAACAGGCGAATAATAAAAGGGCGGCTTTCTTCGCTTACTTGGCCTATGCCAAAGCCGTCAGCGAGCAGGACGAGGAAGCCAGGCGTAACGTTCTAGGAGCGCTTGCGGAAAATTCTAACGCGGTTAAGCGCACAGACCAGTTCCATGCCGACCTAGAATCACCTTTTGAAGAAGAGGTTTATGCCGCACTGGCCGATCACTTTGATGCCAAACACCTGTTCACACAAGTTGAATTCGCGGGTTTCAGGATCGATATGGTTTTTGACCCCTTGTTGCCGGGTAAATCAAAAATCGCAATTGAATGCGATGGTGCCAAATACCACTCCAGTCAGGAAGCCTACCTTTATGACCTTTACCGCCAGCAGATTCTGGAACAACACGGGTTTATTTTCCACCGCATCTGGAGCACAGCGTGGTGGAGAAACACTCCGAGAGAGACGCAAAAAATGGTGGCCTTCATCAAAAGTATCACCGATAACAGTGATTATATTTCTGATAGATTCGAACAATGGCGGGAGGCTTTCGAGGATGAACCTTTAGAATTGTTACAAACGTTAGCGAAACCCGGCATTGGTATTTCTATAAAAAATCAAGATGCTTGGGTCGAACCAGATGACAAAGGACAACGCATGCTATTTGACGATATCATCCAGCTTGGAAGCCAGGTAGACCTGCGCCTTGTGAATTCTGATAAAATTCTTAAAATTAAGATCGTTTCGCAACAGCAGAGTTTTAATGAAGCTGAAAGCTCAGTGCAAAATGTTTCGGTCGACGCACCGCTGGGGCGTTCCCTTCTTGGAAAAAGTAAAGACGCTATCGTGCAAGTCGGCGATCTCGATAATTTTGTAGAAGTGCTGGCTATTAATTGACGGGGAGCTATTGTAATGGATATTCCCGAGCCATTGTTCACAGCGTTTCGGAAAATAGTTCAGGGTATTCTGTTACACTTTGACCATGCTAAGTAGCTGATTTGAAAATTTGCAATTATTATTCGATGAGATAACTCATTGAATATTCACACGGAATCACATGGTCAAGCGTACTGGAATGCATTATGGAGACGTTCGTATAATATTTTCGTGTCAATGTTTTTTTAGTCAAATACGATTTTGACTACCTCAATAGCACTATGCAAAATATTGGAAATACGTTTTAGAAAGTTGCTTGTCATAATTATCCTTCAGGTAGGCACTCAATCGTTGGCGGATCGGCTCAAAGCCACTTAATCTTTTAGCAATAAGCGGACTGTTTGCGGCGAGTAACCATCTAGGTTCAAAGTCGTCATAATTAAATTCATGGGGATTAGCCAACCAGGTTTCAAACGGCGATAAATTTGTTAGTTTGGCAAAAGCAGGCATGTTGAAATCCAAATCCAGGACATAAGGAATGATCAGCAAATTATAAGCAAATGTGTCCTTCCAATCAGGATTATCATTCTTAAAACCAACAAAACCAGGCCCTTTACGCCTATTGACATAATCAGTTAGTTTCTCCAGGTAATCCTTTCGATCTACACTCCACACCTTCTTCTTAAACAATAACTCGCATAGGGTATAATCGAAACTTTCATCCAAGTTAGTTTCAAATTCTTGATCCAGATATTGTTTATTTACATCATCCGCAATACGCCAGAGGTAGACTAACGGTTTCAGATCAGAACGACCATGATCAGCATAACAATTAATAACCGCTCTTTTGGCTATCGTTTTGTTACTAAACCGAAAGTCCGGGTAAGCACTGTGCAATGCCTTAGGAACATCAACTAGCAGGTTCTCATATTTTGAAGATTTGTTGATGCAGTGATTGTTCAACGTAAAATCTAACAGCGATCCTAGTTGCTGCTCCGTAAAAAGTGAGGCTTTAATTTTGATCAGTTCGCCCAAAAAGTTAATCTCAATTCTTGACAGCACTTCTTCTATCTCAATAAATTTCACGAGCGCTTCTGCAACAGGCTTGAATTCGTCTGTTTCTAAATCGATATGCGCTAGCAAGGTACAAACGTTATTAAAAACATCTGTGAATGTTTGTTGAAATTGATAATTCAACAATTGCTTTTCAAGGAGTTTGTCAGGCCAGTAACGGCCGAAAACACTTTCATGGCAATATGAACGCAAGAAGGCTTCTGATTTTTTTAAGACGATTCTTTTCGCATGATCGGTCAGCGGTAAATCCGGAGAACCTGTCAGCAAATCCCCCAGTACTTTAGGTTCGATATATAATATGGCTTCCGTAAGTTCAAAGTCCCGGAATTTTTTAAAGCCTTTTTCCCTGGTTCGATGGCTTACCAGCAGGCAGCGAAAAAATTCGGCGACGAGCGTTCTGTAATCAGTAAAAGCGTCCTTAATAATATAATTCGACTGTACATGACCATGGGCAAGACCATAGGCTGTAAATAGCTGACCTATGTAGTCTGGAGCCGACATCATGCCGCCTTTTTTAAAAAATGCTTTAGCATATTTCAGCGATCCAAGTAGTTCCCTGACCTTTTTTTCTGCGTCATGAAATACTTTATCCTCTTTTATACCAAGTAATAATTTGCGGGTATACTGGTCAATATACAGATCAAGTTCATCATTTATTACCCGATTGAGATCTATAGAACTTACATCCGCTTTAATCGTTTTATTTTCGTCATCGTCTAAAATCAGGTTGTGCAGCTGCTTGAGATTGTATTTGGCAACAAAATATTCCAGCAACCTGTGTTCATCACCTTTAGCCTCCTGTTCGATGGTTTTATAAATGTGGTAAGCCTTTTTAAAGTTATCCGTAGCCAGTTTATAGTGCGCATAAGCAACTTCAAGCGTATTCATTTCGGGCTGACCCTCCACAGCATTCAACCATTCGGCAATCTTTCGGAAGTCCAGGCTATGTACCCGGCACGATAAACATTCGCAGGCTTCATTGACAGGCAGGTCTATTTTAAGGAAAATACCGTCGCCGCCGCGGGTGTCTAATATATATCGTAGGGAAAACCCTATCGTATTTTTATTTTTTACTTTGATGGCATCTATATCGCGAATCGCCGAGATGAAAAAAACGTGACTGGCATGCAGCTTTTTGAATATATACTCAAGCTTTTCTTTGTACTCTAGAACCCCGGTGCGAATTAGGTTTGCGGCATATTCATCAGCGATAACCATTTCCTGGTCGACAAATGTTATGGCTATCAAAAGAGTATAAATTTCTGGATTAATTGTAAACAAATGGCCTTGGGCATAATGCCAGACGTGTTCGTCAAGGATGTTAAAAGGTTTTATGTTCGCTATATGACGCGGATCGACAAAAGGTAATGAATTATATTTCTTTAGACTATAATAGAGCTGATCGATCACATGCCGGTGATCAGTTGTAACCAGTTTTTTTGTACTTTGAATTTGTAGTAAGCGATCTGTAGCAGATAAAGTGCCTTTATAAAAGCGATCACGATGAAAAAGAAAAAGCAGTTCCTTCAAGGGTTTATCCTCTAATAGTTCAGCCAATTTGTAACTTTGGTAGCGCGTTTGGTCACTGGCCTGGTAAAATCGGATTTCCTTTAAGTTGGTAACAACAACCCAGCGGCATCCGGCTCCTATTTTTGTGGCATATAACATTGCCTGATCAACAGGTGTAATCTTTAATGCTGTGCGGTTTTGCGGTTTATCTAAGTCTTTCCCGGCATCTTTAACCTCGATGACGATGCGAACATCACTTTCTAAGCCATTCTCTGTGATAAAAAACAAGCCCAAAGAAGCATCTGGTTTAGTGCCATCAACGTTTGTTTTTAGTTCTTCCTGGTATAACCAGTTGCTGGTATTGTTATAGTTAAATCCCAATATATCACCAAAGAATGCAATTAGAAAACGAGACTTGATCGACTCTTCCTTTTCCGATTCAAGTTTTCCGGAGCCTAACCCGTCGTTCCACCTTTTGATTGTTTCTCGAATCTGGTAAACACTTACTACGCTGGAAAGTGGAAATGACTCTAAATAAGGGTGCAAAAACGAGTTTGAGAAGAGCTTAGGCTTTACGGGCATTTTGATAATTAAAATAATTAAAATAGTTAAACTAAGATAAACAATGACATGGGTGTTTAAAGGAATGTGGATATTTATCTGTTTTGGTGTTTCCTAAAATGAGCATAAAGCTTTTACTCCTAATCATAAATAACCCCATCGTTTTTCCAAAAAGGATGATAAATTAGTCGAGCAAATAAGTTTTAATATGCGTCAATAATTTAGTTCCTAAATCAAAGGAATTTATGGCTGCAGCGCACGAGGATTTTCTCCACCACCTTGCAAGCTGGCTAATTAATTTAGATCACCCTAAATACAGTGTGCAACTGCGCCTAATTTGACTTGAACTTAATGATACGGCGATAAAACCGAAGCTGTACTTGATATCAAAGATGACGTTTCATTTTTTCATGGCTTCGATGATTGTACTGATTTTTGATGCCGTAAAACCCGTCTGGTGCAAAACACAGCATATCAATATCCTTTTCAGCTGTTGAGTGATTTTAAACAATGCAACCCCGGCTGCCGGTTGTATATTTGGCTTCTTATGATAAAAATGAGAATAATAATTTCTCGATTCAGCAACGATCTGCCAGTTAGGTTGTTCATGTTTGATCACTGGAATAAATGAAAATTCATTACAAATGCTTTCCAGCTTACCCCGTAAAGTCTTTTTCGACCATTGAGGACGAAAACGCCAGCAATAACCCTCCAGCGCCTGCACAACTATCAAAAAGTCTCCCGAATCAAACAGGTCCTTTTCCCTGATGCTATCCACCAGATGATTCAATATCGGCCCATTTCCTTTCCAAAAGAGAACTAGTTTTTTATTAGCCCATCAAATTCTAAATTACCATTCCCAACCTACCACCCTCTTCGACGGCGGCTTTGTTCCGCAGGACCGGGCATTGGTGGATAAATTGGTGGAATTGATCGAGGCGCATTTTAAAGAGCGTCATGATCCGGAGTTTTATAGCGATAAACTGCATTTCTTTTAAGCGGCTGAAAAGGCTGACGAATTATTACCACCAGCGGACGGTCTACCAGTTATTGCAGGAAAGGCTGCAACGGGAGGCAAAACTGCTGTTGAAACACACCACTTTAACCGCCCGGGAGATCGCGCGGGTGTTGGGGGTTTGTGACCCGGCGCATTTTTCCCGGTGCTTTAAAAAGAATACGGGGATGAACCCGCTGGAATTCCGTAAATGCTATCAGGTCCTGGGCGAAGAGAACAGGAATATCCCCCGGTCCCGCTCCAGGTATTCTTTGATAAAATAGGAGATCCAGAACCAAAGCTTGATATCCGCGGGCGTATCGCCGGGTACTTCGTACTCGCTGAATTCTTCCATGTAATGTGGCAGCAGGCTTTCAAAATGGATCAATGCGGCTTGTTTGTTCTTGAGCGCGAAAGGGTTCTGGAAAATAAAGATCGCGTTATTTTCCAGGGTCCAGCTGCTGGATACGGTTTTATCAAAAAAACGGTGGTGTTTATCGTATTGATTGGTAAAGACCACGGCATCCACCAGATTATAGCTGGTCCGGTCCGCAAAGGAATCCTCCATAAACAAACCCTCCGGGCCATAAAGGTAATAGAACCACTTTTGCACGTCGTCGGCATTGTCGCAGCCGACCAGCAAGATATTGAGTTCCTTTTCACCGGCCCCGGGGTTGAATTTATCATGGGCACCCTGCAGGTAGATCATCAGGTTATTGTCCATGTTCTTCATGTGCACATGCGGCTTGGGATCTTTACCCTGTTTGGCGAGCCCTTCATTGATCGACGCGGTGATCACGGCGATGGCCTCTTCCCCGCGGTCCGGCAGGCGGCCGATGGTGCCGTATTTGAAAGCGTCTATGCCATCGATCTCATCTTTATTGCCGAAAGCCGCGCATTTCACTTCAACATTGAAAATATACCCGGCATCTTCAAAGCGGCAGTCGACATCCTTTTTGCTGCCCGGCCGGATCTTGGCTTCGGTGCGAAAACCGGTGGGAAAACGCTCGCCGAAGTACCGGGCGACGGCAGTCTCTACGGCGCATTGGATAAAATTCTTTTCATTAAAAGGAAGGTCGCGCAGTCCCATTTTCTGCGTGGCCCAGACCTCGTATTCTTTTTTACTGAGCAGGTGCTGCAGGACCGCGGCTGCGGCCAGGAATTCCTGGTAATAGGTCCCGTTCTCCGCCTGGGCTTTAACGAGGTAATGGTCCGCCTGGGCGGCTATGGCTTTGATCTGATCGGCAAGTTCCTGCATTTTCTTATTTTGTGCCTAAGTTATACTGAACGGAGAGGAATCCAAACAAATTTGATTTCTTATCATCGTATTTCAGGGTCAGCGGGATGGCTACCTTGTCCGAAATATTAAGCGTCAGGCTGAGCGCGGGCGACCAGGCCGAGCGCTTCTCGTCCTTGTACAGTTCACCTTTGGTGATCCGGTCATATTCGAGGGCGAATTTGAGTTCGACCGGCGAGGTCTTGGCGTAGTTCTGGTTCCAGAACGGGCTGAGCCAGTCCAGGCTAAGCGTGCTCTTCCACTGCTGGCGCTGAAAGTTAACATTGCGCAGGGTGGTGTCATTCTCCAGGGAATAGTTGGTCTTGGCGGTATAGGAAAAATGGCTGTCCTTACCGAAATAGCGGGTATAGTTCAATTCGGCGTAATAGCCCTGCATCCGCTTCTCGGCAAAGTTCTGGATCAGGTTGGCTACGGCATTCAGCTGCGGCGCTTTTTTGATAAAATTGGCGGTGAGCTGCTGCATGATATCGTAGACTTGGTTAGCCTCGAAGAGGAGCATTTCGTCCATCAGTTTGACCTGTGCCGGGCTGAAAGTTCCGGGTACGGTATTAGCGAGGTTGTAATGGCTTTTGGTTGCAGCATCAAGATAGCTGTCATAAGTTCCCGCGCCGGTGATCGCCGCTGGGAGGCTGCCTTGGGCATCGCGGAGCTTGAGCAGCAGGACGTATTTGTATTCCGGCGCCAGGTATTTCAGGTCTGCCGCGGCGATCTTGCCGGAGTCGACGGCGGCAGCGAATTTACCGGCCATGTCGAATTCGAAATCACTGATCCGCCGGCTGGCGTCCGCCATCGGGTATTGGGTCAGCACGTAGTCGCGCGCGCCTGCCAGTCCGGCCAGCGCGGTACGCAGCGCCAGGAAGCGCTGGACATTGGGATCGTCGTCGATCACTTTCTTCCATTTGGCCAGGCTGTAATTATTCAGGATGGCCACCGTAAAACCGACGTTCAGGCTATCGTATTTGGTAATATCGGTACCTTTCGTCACCGGCGTAAAATTAAGCTGAACGTATTTGAAGCCGTTTCCCTTAAAGCCCAGTTTATCGAGCGTCGGGTTGATGGAAAACCCATTGGCGGTATTGTTCATGATACTTCCGGCATAGGCCACGAAATCCCAAAAATTCTTTTTGGTGTCGCTGGATACGCTGCTGGCCAGCTGTTGCTGGCTAATCTGGTAATACTTGGGTTGGGTTTGCTGTGCCCGCGCGCCCAGCGCGCAGCACAGTAACAGTGCGGTCAGGCACCGGAATGATTTTTTCTGCATGGCGGTAACGTTTAAACGGTCAGTAAAAAGTTCTGCTGGAAGCTGCTGGCCGGATGTGCCGGGTCGGGGGCCAGTTTCCCGGGACTGACCTTAAAGGCCAGGCTGCCGCTGCTGATCACGATGAGCTTGACGGTATAATCACCGGCAGGCAGATCCAATGACCAGCTTTGATCACCTGATAAACTGGGGATCTGGTAATAATCGACCAGCCGACCGAGTACGGGCAGCGGGAAAACACCGGTGCCGTTGGTGCGCACTATGGTAAAACTGAAGGTGCCGATGCCATGGTCGAATTTTGCGGAAAATTGCTGTTTGGCCATAAGGGTAAAGGTTGAAGGATGTGAACCTGAAAAATTGTGATATTTTCTTTAACTGTCTAAAAATAAGTAATCTATATTATTATTTGTAGCGTTTTAAAAAAAAATAATATGACCGGCGCAACTTATCTTTGTCGCTCACAAAAAAAGAAAAATGGATCAGAAATTACGCTTGAACCTAGAATATATCGGCAAGGTCTTCGGACTGGCCGGCAATGACGAATATATCGCGCAGCTCCTGCGGGATATTCCGGAAGACAGCATGCGCTTTGTGCTGGAGTCGGTCAAAGATGGGGACCTGGCAACCTACCTGGAATTTTTCGAAGGGATGCAGGAGTATGAGTGGTGCCGGGTGATTGCGCTAGTGATCAAGGAACGGCAGGCATTGGCTGGCTAAATAAAGGATAAAGAACAGCGGATCACGCCAATCATATTTTTTTAGTTAAAATAATAGTTATATTGAAGACCTAAACTGTCACCATGACCCTAACCTTCAATTTACCGACCGGAGCCGGCTTTACGGGACTGTTTTTCCCTGAATATTTAATGATTTATTCTTTTTAGCCCGGTAAACCAAATGGAACGAATACTTGCCAATCCAAAGATCCGTCGTTTATTCTACACGCTTTTTTTAGCTATCCTGCTGTTGCTGATCATCGGCAAGTATCTGCTGCGCAATATCAGCTATTTTGATTCCGTTGTCAATGACCTGATCGCCAGTATCGTCAGCACGGTGCTCATCGGTACTTTCGCTTTCTATATATTTCCGAAAGCGGAAGACCTGGACATTAAGGTGATTGAGCCCCTGCGCATCCAGACGGAACTGGCCAACGGCCGGAGTTCGACGAATTACTGGTACTTTTCAGGCGGTACGGGTATCTTCACCAAAGCGGTCACTTTACCCGAACTGGCTCGCCTGGCCAGGGAGACGAACCGGCCGATGAATATCCAGCTCCAGCTGATCGATCCGTTGGATCAGCATACATGTTACTGTTATGCCGAATATCGCCGGGGCCTGAAAACGGCAACCGGAAACCCTGATCTCTGGAACGATAAATACGTCAGGAACCAAAGCCTGGCGACCATTGTCAAATCGGTGGTGTTGTCGGCCCAGGACCCGCTGGTGGATATTGAGATCCGGCTGAAAAATAACTTTTCGCTGTTCCGAATGGATCTTTGCGCTTCGCGTGTGATCGTGACAAAGGAAGACCCGCGGGACGTCGCTTTTGTTTTTTACCACGACTCTTCGTCGTTCAATTCCTATAACCATGAATTCCGGGAAACCTGGCGCCAGGCCCGGACCTTAAAGAAGTTTTCGCCGCGGACCCGGCTCGAAGACCTCAATAACCAAAAAACGGCGGAGATCCTGCAGGCACTCGAACTGTTTATCGATATCAGCGACCAGGACCTGAGTTTTATAACCGACCTGGCCAAAACGACTAAAAATCCCTATGCCTGATTTGCGTATCCGGCGGATCATTGACCAAATGACCGCTGAAAATTTCGATGCCGGGTTTTATACTTTGCTGGCCGGCCTGTTAGCGGACCTGCTGTTAAAAGGAGACGTTCAGGGTGTGCTTCATCCGCTGGGTTTTGTGATCGTTACCTTGCAGGACTGGCAACATGACCAGCGGCTGCGCCTGCACCTATGGCCGGAGTCGGGCCGGATCTATAATAATAACCAGCTTTGGATCCATAACCACCAGTATGCGGTGACCAGCCTGGTTTTGCTTGGCTCGCTGACCAATACCAATTACCGGATCGATACCCGGGCAGCCAGCCCGGGCTACGTGATTTATGAAGTGCTGTATTATGACAGCAATTCAGATTTAGTGGACCATGGCTCTGCCTGTAATGTATTGTTTAAGGGCGAGCGGACCTACCAAACGGGGGAGCATTACCTGCTCAAACGGGGTGACTTTCATATCGCTGATACGGAGGCTGACCGGGTTTCCTGTTCCCTGGTGCTGAATAGCGACCCGGGAAAGGAACCTGCGCTGGTATTAGGTGCTGCCGACGACGCGCGGCCTGAATTTATTTTCAGCCGCGGGCAGTTCGATCAGGAGAGGTTGCGTGACCTTCTTTCGGATTTGATCCCAAAGGTCCTGGCGCTGGCAACGGGCTGATCAAACGCGGCAGCCCAAACTGGTAATTTACAATTGATCTGCCAGAACCGATCAGCTCAGTCCGAACAAGGTCCTTTCAAACTTTTTAATGATTTCCGGTATTTCATCCAGGTCCTTGTAAAAATAGGTGCTGATAAAATTAGAGGAGACGTTAGCGGCACCTCTCAATAAGTTGGGTATTTTTACGCTTTCGCCCTGGCCTTTTTCGACAAAGATGACCACGGGGATTTTTCGGTTATAGATAAACCCGAATTCAATGAAAGCGCTGGTCTGCCGCTCCAGTTCATAGGGTGGGACCACCATGACAAAGAGCTGGCAATGGCGCAATTCTTCCATGATCTGCTTAAAAAGTAAGTGTTCCGCCCATTCGTCCTGCGACTTTACTTTTAATAAGGCGCAATAACAATTGCACCGGCAACTGGCTTCCAGGCTGGCCTTGACCGCCGTGATCTTAGACTGAAAAGATTTGAAACTATCCGCGCTCAGCGAGGTGATCGGTGCAGAGACAAAGGTCCTTACCGCGCTGTTGGCCACATTAATCTTATGCCGGCTGTTTTTGTCGTCGATCCATTTACCGAGTTTAGTATACGAATAGATATTATGGGGGACTTTGATCCGGTTGCCGCTCTTTTCACTCAGGTATTTTTTAACCTGTTTTTTTAGTCCGTGGTATTTCGCCGTTCCTTTTTCAAAAAAGGTGGGTAGGAAAGCATCGAAATCCTTTTTAGTATCTGCGAGTACGATCGTGCCTGAAACGATGGTCAGGTTGTCGTCCAGGTTGTGATACTGGCCCAGTGCGATCTCCGGTTTGCTGCCGCTGTTGCCGATATGCACCAGGATATGCAGATCCCGCTCCCTAGTTTGACGGGTTTGCAGTTCGAATAACAATAAGCTGTTATCCCCCGCGAGTTTGACCCGTCCCGTATAAAAGACAGGCCTGCCCCGTTCATGAAGCATATCTTTAATGTGTACGACCTGCTGACTGTCGATTGATAAAATACCCGTAGAAATACCTGAGATACCGTTGAACTCATCATAATAGTAATAGATCCAGACCGAATCTTTAAATACATTGATCTTATCGCTGATGGTTTCGCCGGACACGCCCATGATCTTATGGATGATATCTTCCCCGAAATATTTTTTAAGGCCAGCTAAAAAGGTCTTGGTCGGCGCAAATGACTGTGTCCGGTCCTCGTTCATTTCATTGAACCGCTGGTAAAGCTTGCGGCGCAGGTAATCCTGTGAGGTAGCGGCCTCCTGCAACCAGTAAGCGCCCAGCTTTTTGACCCTGAACTTGGTATAGTCATTATTCCGCCATTCATCAAACTGTTCGCGTGTGACATCTGTTAACGATGAGAAATACTTCTCTTCGATCATGGTGATCAGCTTCTTGGTTTGATCGTAAGATAATTTTGGCGCCTGCATTTGGATACTTTTGGATGATTTAGGATGATAAGGTCATTTTGGGTTGAAATCTGTCCAAACAACCTCTAAAAATAGGAATTTCGTTCTGATATTATAGTTATTTTCCATAAAAAGCGATGAATATGGAAATAAACATTTACACACCCGAATACCAGGAAAAGCTAATTGCCCTTTATCAGCAAACCTGGGTGGACGAGCCTTACAACGAGGCTTTTACCGCAGAAGAGGCAAATGAAATCATCCAAAAACAGGCCATTATTCTGCTTGCGGTGGACGAAGCGGACGAAATTATCGGATTTATTGCCGGATATCCGATCCATGCTTACAAAAAAAAGGATGAATTGAAACTGGCCGGAACGGATCGCGTATTTTATTTTTCGGAGCTGGCGGTGCAAAAGGCACATCGGAAAAAAGGCATTGCCCGGCAATTATATCAGCAGTTGGAAGCCTACCTCAAAACGAACCGCTTTACCCAGGTTTTCCTGCGCACATCGGCTTCACCTCAAAATCCCGCGCTAAAGTTTTATGAACAGCAGCAATTCAGTAGGATTGATGGCATTACTTCTGATGTTACGCAAAAACGGACGGACGGTGCGATCAGGACGGATCAAAGGGTTTATTACCAAAAGCTGATCGCTCAGCCGGTGATCCAGATCAGCGGCCGTGAAAATTACTCCGGTATTTTTGAGCGGTTTAAGCAGGAGCATAACATTAAGATGGTCATCGGTATCTCAGGCGGTGCGGATGAGTCCCTGCCGGGCATCCATCCCGAGGATGATGTGCAGGATCTGTACAAAAGCTTCAAACTGGCCTACCATACTAAGATCATCACCGGGTTCCTGTCCCAGTTAAGGGATTACCAGGTCGCCATATTAACCGGGGGTACCAAAGGCGGCATCCCCGAACTGGCCAGCAAGATCGCCAAATCCATGGGCTTTAAAACCATTGGCGTGCATCCGGCCGTGGGCCGCAAATATGCACTGGACCATTCGCTGCTGGACCTGAGCATTTCGGTAGACGCGCTGATCGGTGAGCCGGCCTGGGGAGACGAAGGGCCGGTTTGGACGGCCTTGATCGACGCCGTCCTGGTGATCGGCGGCGGCGCCGGAACCCTGACGGAATACGCGCATATCCAAAAGATAAATGAATCGCGCATCAAGGCAGGCAAACGGCCTAAGTTCATCGTGCCGGTCTTCGGTACCGGCGGCACGGCCGAGCAAATCCCCTACCTGTGGGCCAAGCCGGAGGTGAAATTCAACTCCATGCCGCTTGATCGCATACACAGCGGCATTGGTGCAGCCAGGTTCCTGATGGATAAACTGTCGCTGGCAGACTACTTTGAAATTTAAACTATTGACATATGAAAAAGATAACGATTGGAGCCATATCAGGTTTTCCGGAATTTTCGCCGGAAGAACAGATCTTATTTAACTGGGCCAAAAACATCATCGCCAGTTCCTTCGAAAAGGTCGGTGCGGTGCCTATTGAAACGGCGGCGGTAGAACGCCTTGATGTTTTGCTGTCCAAGGGCGGTAATAACAAGGAAATTTACGCGATCACGCGGGCCATGGCCGAAGGTGACGAAGCCAAGAAAGAGCTGGGTCTTCATTTTGACCTGACTATACCGCTGGCCAGGTATACGATTGAGAACTATTCGGAACTCATCTTCCCTTTTAAGCGCTACCAGATCCAGCCGGTTTGGCGCGGCGAGCGTTCACAGGCAGGACGGTATCGTCAATTTTACCAGTGCGACATTGATGTGATTGGTGTGAACAGCTTATCCCTCCTTTACGATGCCGAGATGCCCTACGTGATCTATGAGATCTTTACCAAAATGAATATTGGTGATTTTAAGATCAACATCAACAACCGGAAGATATTGAGCGGCTTCTTTACCGATATGGAGCTGAACGACGATGCTATTAAACAGGTTACGGGTATCATTGATGAATACCTGAGCTTCAATTCGAGCAAGACGCTGGTTGACACCGAAGCGGCGTTACTGGAAACAGGTATTGACATGGAACAGACCAACCAGATCATCGGTTTCTTCGAACTGGCGGAAGGGTTGGATAACGAAGAAGTATTGGCCTACCTCAGATCACGCTCTACTGAGGGGAGCCTGGCACGGCTGGGCATTGATGAACTGCAAACGGTTTACGAAGGCATGGTTTCCATGGGTGTTAACAAAAAGAACGTGAAGATCAACCTCAAGATCGTTCGCGGTCTGAACTATTACACGGGTACGATCTATGAAACCCGGCTGGAGGCCAACCCCGGGCTAGGCAGCATTTGCAGCGGTGGCCGTTACGATAACCTGACCCAATACTTTTCGGACAGGGTATTGCCGGGCGTCGGCATATCTATAGGTCTAACCCGGTTGATCCCGGACCTGATCAGAACAGGTGTGCTTAAAGTAGGCAAGCAGACCGTAGCCGATGTGCTAATCGCCAATTTCGACCACAGCAAATCGATCGAGTATGTGAAGATCGCCGCCGTGCTGAGGGAGGCCGGCATTAACACGGAAGTATTCCTGGAGGATAAAAAGATCGGCAAGCAGATCGAATATGCCAATAAAAAGGGGTTCCGGCTGGTGCTGTTCAAAGGCCCTGACGAAGATTTGAACGGCACCATTAAGATCAAGAATATGGATACCGGGGACCAGCAGGTCATTGCGGATACCGACTTGGTCGGCACCGTCTCGGCCCTGCTCCAGCACCAGCTGCAATACAGTTGATCATTAAACTAAAAAGCCTTTTCCTAACCGGAAAGGCTTTTTGGTTTTGAAGGCTAAAGCTCATGCCGCTTAAGTCCCAGGCCCAGCGGGTAGCTGATATCGCCCATTGGTGCTGGGTGTAGAGGTTACCACCGAGGTCGGTCTGCAGTTTGACCAGGATCACGCCCCCCCCCGGTCCTTCAGTTTGTTCAGCGGGGATTCGTAAAGGATGTCATCGGCCACCAGGATGATATTTTCGGTATTGATGACCCGGTCGAGATAGTCCAGCACCGCCAGGGAAACGATATCATGGGAGCGGTAAACGGTAGCCGTACCCCTTTAGGCTGGTGGCGGATACCTTCGAATGCGGCATGGTCAGGACCTGGCCCAGGCTGAAGTCCGTGCTGTCGAACAGTACGCAGTAGATCTCGGCTTTATTTTCGGGAAAACGGTTATAGATCAGGATCTCACAGATCACGGCGGCCAGCGTCAGTGTCCGGAGTTTTTTACCGGGATATTCCTGCCGGTACAGGAAGATCCTGTCGATGATCAGCGTGGTATACTTTTTGATGTCCACCTGCCCGAGCCGCTGCCAGATCTTTTCCGCGGTAGCCGCGGTGAAGAGCTTATCCTGATGAGCAGCCAGCTGTTTTTCGGAAACGCTCAGGCTGTATTCCCCGCCGCTGATCTTCCAATGTCGCAGGTCCTCTTCGAAAAAGACATACAGCCCTTCTTTACCGTGCTCGTCAATGGTATACAAGAAAAGCAGGAAATTATCGGCCACTTAGGCCACGGGTATGGTGACCAGATTGGGCTTGCCTGGGGCATAGCGGCGGTACTTGCTTTGCACGCGCAGGATGGCGGTTGTATTTTTAACGACCTGGCCGACGATCAGCAGGTCCGTGCATTCTTAGGCCACTTGTTTAAAATTATATTGACATATGAATTAGCCCCAATAGGACTAAACTCGAACCGCTTGATGACCGATTTACAAATCTTTGCTGCTATTTGATTGCGGTTCGAGTCCAGCTTCAGGAACTATACCTTGCCCTGAGATTGAGCTCGAACCGGCGATCGCTCCCGACTAAACGGCAGATGCGCTAACCAGCACAAGTATACCGAATTCTTATTAAGAATTTAACGCTGAATGCATTTCTATAATTCAAATCACGTTTTATTGATCCATTCCTTCCTAAATACTCCTTAATTTTTAATGTTAGCTATGCTTTTTTCCTCGCTTTATAAGTTGCAGAATTTCGTTTTTTGCGGATTGTATCTGCCGACAATTCCTCAATTTCCCTCCGAGTGAACCATTTAAAAATTAGGACTGTCACGGTATTCTACTAAGCCCATCGCATAAGTATTTTCCTGATTATTGGTTGCCCGCATGGTGGGATAATGCGCAAACTGGTTGCGGATGGCATTATGGTCTTAGAAAGATTAAAATTGTAGGGATCATTATTCTGGCGGGTTTGATAGAGCTGGCGGTGCGTTGAGCCGGTATTATTCGTCGGCAACTTTGATCACCTCTTCAATTTCATCAGCTTCCGTACGTTCCTCCGCCTCGGTATCAACGGTGATCCTGGTGTAGGTTGTATCAATTTGTGGTTGCACATCAATGATCAGGCTCCCCTCGGTTTGGTAGTGTTTGGAAAGCAGCTTATAGTGAAGGATGAGCTGCTGCGCTTCATGGCCAGCTTTAATATAAAATACCGCGGGCCGGAAAGCGTCATCAGGTACCAGCATCGGGTTGCGCGGAATCAGCACGACGGATTGCGACTCTTCGTTCACGTAAGTCGTTGGCTTCACATTTTGATGGGCGATCAGCGAGGTCAGGGATTCGCTGGCGTTTCGTCGGGCGACTTCCTCAATCGTTCCCTCAAACCAGATATTGACCTTGTATTCTTCCAGCGCCTGTGTCCCGGTATTTTGCAGCCGGAGGGCGATCGGGAACAGACTCAGGTTCGTTTTGATCGCGTGGAAATTGGTATTAACCACAAAAGCCTTCGGGATGAGCCGGTCAATGGCTGCCTGGGTCTTAAAGAACTGGTCCATGCCGCCGCCGAACAGCGGGTTCAGTTTAGGCATGGGGTATTCCATGCGATAAATGTTCTTGTGCTGTTTATATTGGGGTTTGGCTACCAGGGTTGTTGCGCCATCAGCAAAAGTAAGCACGGCCTGGTGATTCGCTTTATAATTCTGGCTATGCAGGTAATAATCGGCGGTTTTCTTATTTTCATCGATCAGCTCGACGATATCCTCCCAGGCATACAGATGGATCGCGAATAGCCCCGCGTTCCGGTTTTTCAGGTCACGTTCACGGACGAATTGCTCGATCTTCGCATCTTTGACAGCCGTCGTGGCGAAATAAAGTTTTTTTAAGGCGGGCTTGAATTTTTTGGCTTTTGTGATCTCCTTGCGGATCTCTTTTTCTGTGAATTGCTTATCGGTATATTCATCCTTGCCCTTACACTGAATACCATAATAGCTCGTCTCGCCTTTAGGGACACCATAAACATCCACGCCATGCTGCGCCTGCCCGGCCCGGCCGTTCTTTTTGATCTCTTCGCATTCCCAGATCTCGCCCCATAGCTTTTTACACAGGGTTTCGAAATCGGGCCAGTTGCTGGGTCTTCGTAAGGTTTTGGCGGCTTGCATCTAACAAAAGTAGGGATTTTGCAATAGAGTAGTAAAATTTGGTTTCAGCGATTTGTTCTCCTATCTTTATCAGCCTTATCCGCTCCGAATGCCAATTTTTGACGAAAATTTCTGGACCGACGCTGGCCGCCAACTCAGCAAACCCAGCCTGCGCTGCCTTATACAGGATGCCGCGTTATATACCACGCTGTTGATGCAGGTCCGGGAGGATATTTCTTATAATGAGCACGGCATCTGGATGACCGACAGCGCACGTGCGGCGGCGAAATTTCATGGTTTTTTTGACCTGGCGCTCGCGGAGCGCGCGGCACTGGCGATCACGCCGGAGTATTCCTGTCCCTGGGCGGTGCTTAGCGAACGCCTGAACAACGGCCGGCTTTGTGCGGCGGGAGACCTTTGGATAACGGGCATGCAGTCGATCGCGGCCAGCGAACTCAGCGCATTTATGGCGGCTCATCCGCAGGTCAGCTGGGTCTGTGAAGACGCGCTGGTAGCAGCACATCAGGGTGACGGACAGTTTTTTGACCCGGTCTGTTTGATCCTGGAAACAACGGACCTCGCGGGGCAGCCGCGCAGGGTGATCATCGTACAGTTCAAGAACCTGTTTTTTGGCGGAGGGGATTTTACCTGGGAGCGCAACAACCTGATTCGCGGAGAAAAGTTTTATGTCCTTTCCAACCGGGTTGCTTCCATTAAACTGATCACGCAGATCTGTTCAGATGCCTTAATGGGTATCAATTATAACGAAGTGGCCGATGGTGCTTTCCTGAATATGCCGCTGCTGTTGGTGCATATCCAGCTCAACCAGCGGCCTTTCCAGACCAATTACAAAGCTTACCGGAATCTGCTCTTTGCCAGGGGCGCCAAAGAATTCAACAAAGAGATCATTTGCCTGAACTGGGCGGCCGGCGTAAATATCAGCGATCACCCGGATTGGAACGTGTACGGCGGGTCCGCCTTTTATACCAAAACCGATAAGCTGGACCTGTCGGATGCGCGCATCGATCAAAATCACTTATCGGGCTTATATTACCATAACTGGGTGAGCCGCCTCAGTCATATCTATTTCCTGGGTTACGGCGAACACGTATTCGTAATGCGCAATACCAAAACCTCGCAGCTTGATGCGGATCCTTCGCAGTATTTGCGCACCGGGCCCGAACTGACCGCTTTATACAGCTGGGAAGAAGGCTGGCAACGGGTGACGCCCGCAAACGACGGTTTCGGCGCCTTATGTGATACCCTTTCCGGCGATGCGGGCGATCTTTCCTGCTTAAAGGATAATTCCAGCCCCCTGGCCGTCGAGCGCCTGCTGGAGCTGACTCTGGGAACGCTGGACCCGGCGGAAGACTGGTTCAAACCTGCCAGGCTGAGCGCTTTCCGGATCGCCGATGATGAGTTCAACGTCCGTACGAATTTTACCCATGACCCGCAGCATACGCAGGTGCGTGAAACCCGGCTCATGCATTACGGCTTTTTAAAAAATACGATCCTTGCCGATCCGGCGAACCTGCCGCAGGGCTTGAAAGACGCGGCCTTGCGTGTGGATCCTGCTGCCGGCGGAGCCGCTTTGCTGCTTAACCTGCAATCAGAAAGCGTACCGGCGCGGAAGGGTACGGGCATTTACCTGGGACTGGTTCCCGGGCACCGGGCAAAAACGGTCCGTGACCGCGTGGTGAGCCTGTTCCGGGACGGGCAGCAAGGCAAGCAGGTGCTCGTCTGGTACCTGGCGCAGGGAGGGGCGATCGTGGCAGTGCCGCCGGAGGCCAAGCCTCAGATACTGGATAATCCGGAAAAACGGTCCAATTCTTACAAAAAAACAAAAGACTGATGGCACTTCTCGAAACATTGAACGAACATTTTGGAGAAGGTAACGTCGCCGCTGTCGGCGATCGCGGGGACCTTTTTTGCGCCTACCGCCGGAGCAGCGCGGGAGCGGTCTACCAGGTCATTTACATAGATGCCTCGGAAGCCTGGCTGCAGGCAGGTCTGGAAGCGTATTTTGAGGATGTGCTGTCACAAGCTTACTATACCAGCGAAGCCTACCTGCAATGGAACTTCTACTATTATTTTGTAGCGCAGGAAGCACTGATCCGGGAGCATAACGATATCCGGCGTGCCGTTGAAAATAACGAAGCCTTTGCCCGTAAATTCGTATTGACGGAGGCTGACCTCCTTGCGCGGTTGCGGGCGGCCGCGACGATCGGGCAACGCGGGGGCCAGCTGGATGGCGGCGACCTGTATATGGAGTGGCTCAATTATCTGCGGGAGCAGGAGCTGAACTTTGTTTATGATGACCAAAACTACCCCAACTATAAAAGCTGGGTTGAGCAATATGTCGACGGGCGGCCATTTTTGCCGCCGCCGGACGCTTCTACCGGAAATACCACCGGCGGCGCGCCGCATATCCATAACATCAACCGCCTGGAGATCGAACAGTTCCGCAGGCAGCCTGTACAGCGGGATTTTGCCTTCGGCCGGGTCAACCTGATCAGCGGTGCCAATGCATCGGGCAAAACCTCCTTTTTTGATACGCTGGAATTCTGCCTGACGGGGAAAGCCAAGAATGCAGACGGCGAGGGTTACCGGCTGCGCCTGACCGCAAATGACGGGTTGGAGATTCCTTATCCGGATGCTTCCGCCACTTACCGGCAGCGGGATATCAGCTGGTATAAAAGCGTAAATACCCGCGGACACAACCTGGTGAATAACTTTAATAAATTCAATTACTTTGCGAGCGATGCCGCATTTATCCTGAAAACGGAAGATGATGACGGGCAAAACGAGATCGAGCGCACGATCACCAATATCGCGATTGGCAGAGAGATCAATCGCCTGGAGGAACGGGTTACCGAATTCCGCTCCCGATTTGACGCGCAACTAGACGCCTTGAACCGGTCCGGCGCAGATATCCGCGGCGAACTGGAAAAACTGGCGCGCAATGCGGAAGAAGTCCAGGCGGCCTCTACCGACACCAGCGCTTACCGCGCGGCCTTAATGGCTTACCTGGACGAACATCACTGGCTTATCGATGCAGCGGATGAAGATGAGCTGATCGCGGTGGTGGCGGCAGCCTTGGAACTGGTCAATAAGGCTTATCAGGACCTGGTAGTCCAATTGCCGGCATCCGGTGAAGAAAGGCCGGAAGAGATCGATGCGGAGATCGAGCGGCTGAGCGGCAAGGTGGCCCAATTGGAGCAGTTCAAGGAAGATCTGGATACTGCGCAGCGCTTTTACGGGCAATTGCAGGAAGCCTCGGCGCGTGTCAATGCTGCGGCGAATACCGTGGAACGCTTACACCTGTATTTTGCCGATCCCGACCTGGATCTATTACCCGCGATTCAGGAACAGGTCCGCGCCGCAGAAGAGAAAGTAACCTTATTACAGAAGGCTGGTGTATGCTTGTCCGCGCTCGTGGCATTTTTGCAGGGGCAACCCAAAGATACCGGCCAGCATCGCCTGATGGCTTATAGTGAACAGTTAATGAACCGGCGCCAGGAAGCGCAGACGGCGCGCGCATCGGCGGCCGGACTCGCCGATGCGATCCGGCATAGCGTTGATGAGCTGACGCGGCTCATCGTCGATATCAAACGCCTCGGAGCAGAATTTATCGCTTCATCGCCTGAAGCGGATCATTGCCCTTTATGCGACACGCCGCTGCTGCATGAAGTGCTTGCCGAACGGATCGGTACGACCGCAGCGCAATTCGGTGACCCGGAACAATACCGGGTGCATCAGGAAGCGATCAGTCGCTATGAGCAGGTGATCACTGAAACTGGCCGCGTGCTGGAGGATATCGACCGTTTGGAAACCTTGATCCCGCATGGCTACCTGGATGCTATGGCGGAGCTGACCCTGGGTGGATTACGGGTTTTCTGGGGAGGCGAATCAGCCTTGTTACCCCAGTCAAAGGCCGAGCTAAGCCGTTTACGAGCTATACGGGAGCGCTTTGAAGCCCGAGGCCTAAACCCGGCCGATTTTAGGACCAGGCAGAACGAACTGTCCGGCATGCTCAATATTCCGGTGACCAATAACGACGAGCTGGAACAGGGGATCGCGCAATTGCAGCAACGTTCAGAAGACTTGGACAGGGACTTACAGACGCAAGTCGGGCTGATTGAAAACATCCGGTCACAGGGGGCTGCCATCTTTGAGGCACGCGAGCCGGATGCTGAGACGCTTACTAATCGACTGCGGCAATACCGGGCGGCTAAGGCCTCGCTCACCATGATCGCCGGGAAAACTATGGTCGTAATCGGCCAGCCTGTAAGCGTGATCCATAGCAATATATTAGGCCTAACCAGTGTCTTTACGATTTACAAGGATAACTGGTATGCGCAGAAAAACCGGACGGAGGCGTTAACACTTTTGACCCGTTCGCGCCAGGATGCCGAGGAACGCCGGCGTTCAAACCAGGCGACGACCATACGCGTGAACGAAGTGATCGCCAAACTGGATCATTTGCTGATCGAGCGTAGCAAACTGCAATACCTGGATCATTTTATCCAGGCCAATAAGCAGGAGATTGTGGGCATTTTCCGTCAGATCCACTCGCCGCTGGAATTCACCGACATCAGTTTTGCCGATAATAAGGTCAAGCTTATGGATGAGGCGGGCAACTGGCATACCATTAACCAGGTCAGCACCGGTCAGCGCACCGCGGTCGCATTGAGCTTATTTCTGAGTTTAAACAAAAAGCTGCCCGGCGGGCCCGATATCCTGCTCATGGATGATCCGGTGACCTATGTGGATGACCTGAATACACTGTCCTTCTTTGATTACCTGCGTGAGCTGGTAGAGCAATCAAACCGGCAGCTCTTTTTTGCGACAGCGAATGCTGATGTGGCCTTCCTTTTTGCCAAAAAGTTCGCTTACCTCGGCACAGAGCAATTCAGGCAATTTGCATTCAAACGCTTGGATCAGTCTGCGGCGGCTTCCGCGTAAGCGAACAAGCACCGTGCATCACAAAATCTGAGCGAAACACTGGAGCACTGAACTTTAGCTAAATAAAAAAACTGGAAGTTAGCGTATTGTACCGCTATTTCCAAAAGAAGGAGAAAAAGGAAAACAAGTTGGGCATGTTGCCGGTGACTGATGTGAATATCGCTCTCATAGAAAGCAATCCAGTATATGTACTATTATTGGAAATATTGGGGCTTACCTGGGCGTTTCGGAGATATGTTACACTCTGTTCCGTGGCAAAACTGACCACCTGTTTGCTGGCAAAGAAATGCAGCCTATGCTTTAGCAGCATAAACAAAGATAATTATTTACCAATTTCTATTTAGCCTGGTGTTGCTCCAGATATAACCTCTTTATTTTTTTCGAAGCTTTATACGTAAGGTAATTGCCGGATATCCCTCCCTGGTGATGGCCGTTTATCGCATTAATAGAGGCCTTATAGTGCAACTTTGCATACACAATGAGGCTCCTAATCAGCTCGTTCATACGGCGACTGCATTTGGCATTTAAATCCAGACAGCCAGTGTTTATAGCATATCTGCAAAAAAAGGTGGTCAGTTTCATCCGGAATACCCTGGTCAATTTGAAACCGGAATGGGTGGTCACTTTAAATCGGAATCAGGTGGTCAGTTTGAGCGAAATCTCCAGCAAATACCACGGTTAAAAGGGAAATTATCGGTTCGATATACCCTGAAAAGCTCTGTTTTGATGGAAACACTTATCGAACCGCCCGGATCAATCATGCAGTCTACTTGATTCGCCTGATTAACAGCAAGTTAAGATCAAAAAAAAATGGACAAAACTTGATTTTTCAAGCCTGTCCGATTCGGTAGCCCATAGGGGAATCGAACCCTTTCAATAATTAATATCTCCTTTTAAATTAGATAAACTAAAAATATAATATATCGTTTATTAAAAACATATTATATTTTATGACTTCAGACACTTATTTCAAATTCCGTGAACGCTTTGAGTTATTTCCTCATCGTTACGATATCGGCTGGTTGATATTTACTGACAGGGTTTTCGGTCTGAACTTCTTTGTGGATAAGATCTATAAAATTAGGGTAGATGAATATGCCTCGTTTTACAATCACCAATTAAATTACTACTTGGAAGGGAACGTCGGGCAGGAAGAAGCTTTTTTCAATCATGTTTATCATATCGTAACCGAAAGGATCGGATATTATAAAGGTCTCAAGCCTTTCGTCAGCGCCTATGCCAAGGGACTGATCTATACAGAAAAACTAGAAGCGTTCCTGGCGTTCCTTAAAACAATTGATCGCTGGCATAAAACACAACCTTTAGAATCGGTCATCAGTGATAAAAATAGACGTATAGATCAATTAGAGGCAAGAATAAAAGAGCTGGAAAGCCAGCTGAAAGAAGCCGCTAAATACGAAGCCGGTGAAAAGATCATCATCAGCAAAGACGGCCTGCCTGTGTTTATTGACTTAATTGATCAGGTGAGGGAATTGAAATTGCCGAATGGCAATAAGCTGGTGAACAGCCAAACGGCAAGTCCCTGGTATAAACTGGTCGCCAAGCACTTTCTCAATGGTGATAAACCCATAGCAATCGGCACCGCCCAGAATTATTTCCCGGCTGACAAGGATAATCCGCCGCCGAAATACACGATCATCAGCGAAAAAGATAAACTCTTCAAAATTATTCAAAAGCCTAAGAAATAGGCTTTTGTCTTTTCATTCGTGACCAAACGCCTCCAATGGTCATTCATCTTGCTGTTTTAGCCCTCACTTTTGAACCATTGTATTCAGTGGCTGGCATTTTATTGTTCCGCTGAACAGGTTTAATAAGAAAGGAGGGCATCACCGTGCGAAGCTAAAGGAGATTTAATAAACAAACATTTGGGGTCACCCTATTAAAGTCCCCAAGCAATAAAATAGGGCTTGCTCAAATTTGGGCAAGATTCATTCACAAAAAAAATCAAATATGACAGCAATTGAATTGATCACTAAGGAGGATTTAAGGGAGTTTAAAGGCGAGTTATTGAAGGAGATCAAACAACTGATGCAACCGGGACAATCTAAGAAATGGCTGAAGAGTGTGGAAGTGCGAAAGCTGTTAGGTATATCGCCCGGCACGCTTCAAAACCTGCGCATCAATGGCACGTTGCGTTTTACCAAAGTAGGCAGTATCATGTATTACAAACTGGAAGACATCAACAAAATCCTGGAGGGTGAGGGCAAATGAAGTTGCAGAAGGAGATTGTTAAAGAATTAGCTGGTTATGCCAGCCTCGTTAAGCGAATGGATAAGGATAACCGGCTGCTGCCAACCCATCTAAGTTTGTTCACGGGCTTGTTTGTTTGCTGGCAGCGGACTGGTTTTGTAAGTCCGTTTGGTGTGACCCGGAAAACGCTCATGGCGTTTTCCAAGGTGGCATCGATTGCAACGTATCACAAGTGTATCAAAGAACTCGACGAATATGGTTACATCCGCTATCAGCCCTCTTATCATCCCAAACTCGGCAGCAAAGTTTACTGGCCTGTCGGGTGGGCGGTATAGCCCGATACTTTGTATCGGTATAGTTATATATCGGGCTATCCTAATAGCTGCATATCGGAATAACTGGTTATTCCGATATATGGATAGACAGATATCCTATATAAATCCGGTGCAGCCAATGGCTGCACCGGTAATGATTTGCGAAGCAAATCAGGAAGAATGCGATGGTCGCTTCGCCAAAGCGGAGTGAGCAAGCGGAAGTTGGGCAGAGCCCTACTTTGCTTGCCCTACGCTTCGCTACGGGGGTTTTACGTATCCTCCGGGGATACTTTAGTGCGTTCCCGCCTGTGAAATAAAAGAAAACAGGATACTTAGCAGTATCCTGCATGTAGGAATATAGGCATAGCTGCATAGGCAGCTATTTGGTCAGTTTGAAAAGATGAGTATGGAAGATATCAATGTGAGATCAGTGAGATACCCGGTTACGGTAGATCAGAAGTTTGAAAAGATCGCCCTTAAACTGGGCAGGACAAAGCGGCAGGTGTTTATCCAGATGGTCGATTACTTTTATAAAAGCAAGAAAGACCCTCTGGACCTGAATGATGAGTTATTAAAAAATGCGCTGATGAAGAACCATCAGCAGTATATCGGTTTTATCAAAAGCCAGGAGAATATGCTGCTCATTCCGATCAAAACAGAAATGGATCGGGTATCTGTATCACAAGCCAAGATCATCGAACGTTTTAATACGCAAATCCTCAAGGCGAATACGGATTTGCTAAATAATCAGCACGTGATGGCGCAAAAGTTAACCGGAATGGATGCGCTGATGGAAACGATTTCGAAAAATCAAAAAAGTAAGGAACACCTGAAAAAACAATTCCTGTTCATCCTTGATGGTTACATCAAATCACGGGAGGCTTTCGGGATGATGACATCGGCCAGGGAAAAAGATGAGTTGATCGCTGTTACCAGATCGCAGGTAAGTTTACTTTAATCATATATTTTAATTCCCCCTTTAGGGGGTAGGGGGCTTTATGTTTATCAATATCACGGACAGCAAAGAAGCAGCGAACAAAGGCAGTAGCGCGGGACTAGTAAATTACCTGGAAAAAGAAAACAGGATTGATCATAAGCAGGAACCTGAATACTGGTTCAATGGTAGGCAGATCAGAATCGAGCCTTATGAGGTCATGCGCACCATAGATGGTAATGTCGCCAAGCTGGGTAAAGACGATGCTAAGTTTTTCTTAATCAATATCAGCCCGAGCCAGAAAGAGATCAGGTTTCTGAAAGAACAGTATGGCGAAGAGGGTGCTAAAGAACAAATGAAGGGTTTTGCGGTCAGGGTGATGGATGCTTACGCTAAAAACTTTAACCGGGATAGTGTGAACAGTAACGAAGACCTGTTATGGTTCGCTAAGCTGGAAAACTACCGTTATTATAGCTATAATGACCCGGAAGTAAAACAAGGCCTGAAACAGCGGGGAGAACGTAAAGAGGGTGAGCAGATGCATGTGCAGGTTATCGTCAGCCGTAAGGATATAACCAATAAGATCAAGCTTAGCCCGATGAATACTTCAAGAGGAAAGAATGCGGAGCATTCTAAAAAGATGGGACAGTTTGACCGGGTAGCGTTCAAACAAAGCGGGGAATCTCTTTTTGATAACTTGTTTGGATTTGATAGGCAGCTTAAAGATACAATGGCTTACGCTAATGTGCAGAAAAATGGCGAGCTATCACAACGGGAACAGCTGGGCATGTTGGCCGAAGGTGCTTCGTGTAATTATGAAAGCAGGTCGGTTGCTAATGAACTTGCCCTAGGAGTTGCGGAAGGCTTATTTACGACAACTGCCGGGATGCTATCGGCAGTCGGTAAGACAGCGGCAAGTTTCCTGGAGGTGATGCTGGAACCGATGTATACAGGAGGTGCTAACATTGTCCCGGAAAGCGAGATAGAGAAAAAGAAAAGGCGAAAGAAAAAATCCCATGGTCAACAGGTGTCGCGTTGAACAAGGGTGCTGATGCTATAATAAACAGATATTTCCTTTTTGATAAAATAAAGCGGCCAAGCGGCTGCGGCAGGCGACTTCATTACACCACGCGCTTCGCTCCGGGTTTCTTTACGCTGCCAGCCTCGCCGCCGCACGTGCAGGAGTGTATTCGTTCCTCATACACACCTGCCTTTCCCGCCCGCGGGTTATCGGTTAGTTGCAGCACCACAGTCACAAAATTAGCTCACGCAGGAAAACGGTAAAGGGTATATAAACGGGGCAGGATTGTTTTGTTTTTTATTGGCTTGCCCCGCCCTTGACCGTTTTCCTGCTTTTAGCTCCGGTTGTTTAAGCGGTGCAATGACCAGGTGTGTCCTTTCTTGATTTTTGAAGGAGGCCGGGCAATGAATTAAATGAGATATCTTATAAATTAGTGATGATATCAACTTCTCTCATGGGATGATTAATGATATCGCTATCGCGAGTAAATATTAACCAATTATTTCTACTAGCAATTTCCAAAAAATAACAATCGTTGAAATCTGCATATTTGCACATTTCAAAAACACGGTCTTTGTTAAGCAAATGAAAGTCGTCTGGAAATGGCGAAGCTAATTTTAAAATGTTTTTCAACACCGCGTTAATTACTGTTACACTATTTTTAAAAGCATCTGTAGGTCTAAAATGCTCTTTTAGACTTGTCTTGCCAGCGTTGGCAGGAAGCTTTTTCCAATGGTCAAAATCATCTTTTAACAGTACGTTATACACTTCTGATAAAACTAGTGAAGTAACGTAAAGATTAGTATTAACACTTTTGCAAACTTCAAGAAAACGTGTAATTTGCTCTTGGACATTTTGTTTGTAATTCGCTAGAGGTGCGAATGCATAAATTAACACATTTGCATCAAGGAAGATGTGGTGACTTCCTTTGGGAGAAAAATCTTTGAGTTTATATGAAGAAAACATTACTCTAAATTTCCGTCTAATCGTTCGTTAAAAGACTTTTGATCGCTAAAGTAATCTTTTGCTCGCTCAATAACTTTCTTTAAGAGCTCAAGGTCATCAGTAGAAATATTGGTAACAAAAAGCAATTTATTTAGTTGCGTAGAGCTATATTTTGAATAAAGTCTACCAACAGCAGAATTTAGAAACGCGGAGGTTATGATTTCAATACCGGAAAAATCAAGTTTCACGACCACCTCAGACGCAATTTCTTTTTCAAGAACTGCATAAATGAGTTCTCCTGAAGATGGGGTTAAAGCACTATCGCTTCCAATAATTTGCTTAATATTCACTAACATGATTGATAAGTAAACAAACGTACTAAAAAATGTTTGTAGTATTTTGTGGTTCTGTTGATAAAACGTAAAAGAATGGATCGCCTAGTTTTAGTTCTATAGTCACTATAGTGCCTGGAAAATCAACCTCTTGGCCGATGCTAATCACATTTCTATCATGAATTTCTACAAATCCGTTACCAGATATGATTTGTAATTTTCCTTTATTATAATAGATCAAATCTTGTAATAATTTCAATCCTAAACCACCTGGCTCACTTCCGGCCTTGGTAGTATTTCCTTCTTTTAGTGCCCAATTGATAGCTTCATTTCCAGTCAAATTACTTTTTAAATGGTTATTGACATTCGCTTTAATGGTGTTCCCTAAATCCACGAAACTTATTTTTACACGTGGATCTTGCTTTGAGGTAAATACTTGACCACAGCAATATACAAATTCGCATCCAGCATGTGTTATCGCATTGACACAAATCTCAAAGATGTTCCTTAATATTGCTTTCTTTGCTGCATCACTCATTTTTGGCATGCCATCTTTTCCAAAAAGCTCGGAATCAAAAAAGTTTTTAGCCGCCGTTTCCTCCTGCAAATTAAATTTTTTATACTCTATACTGGTTAAATAGAACTTTGGTACATAATAAGCATAGCCAAATTTTTCTAAGAAGCTATTCCTTGCTAAAACTCTCAAAACTTGTATTCTTACATTTACGATACTTATTTGATTCCCTCGTTCACTTAAACCTTCAAGTATGTTTCCTAGAACCGCACAAAGATTGCCCTCAATAAATGAGCAAACCTCAAAATCTACAATTATATTATGGTTGGATAGTATTATTGATTGCCCTGCTGCCCAGGAAAGAAAAGAATAGCCGACCTTATCACTTTTTAGGCTATGGGGTATAGGAATATCGAAAAGCTTCATATTTTAATTTAGGCAACGCAATGCTTCAGTTTATTAGTAAACTGGTTTTGAATATATCTAAGTATACATAGTTATATCGGACGCTACCCTCCTTTACGCAGTTATTATTTTCATCTCTCCTTTTTGGCAAAAAGTTTTTACTCAGTCATTGACCTTTTTTCTTTTAATAGTTCCACTTTTTCTTGTTCGCTTTTTAATAAACGTTCAAGTAGAGCGACTTTTTCGTCATATAGAGCTACAATTTTTTCGATAGGATTAAAAGTGCTGTTGAATGCATATACAGCACCTTGATTTATGCTGTTATCATTGAATGTATTAAAGTAAGAAACGGCAGCCTGCTCATCAAAATTTTTAATGGCTTCCTCTGGGACTTTTAAAACCTTCGAAATTTCTGTTAAAATTTCTGGTTCCAAAATCTCTTTTGATTCTAAAAGAGATATTCGCTTTTGATTCCATTCTTCACCTAACTCTATTGCAAGAGCCTCCTGCTTAAGTCCGAGCATTTCACGGAAACGTTTTACGTTACGGCCTTGGTGTATTTGATTTGGTTTTTCGGAAGTAGCGCTCATGGGTCAAATATGTGATAGTATGTTGTACAAACAAATGTAACAAAAAAATATCCTAGTGTTGAAAAGCATGGTTTAGAAATCAGCGGGAATAAGTTATGCCCTAATTTTTCTTCGATAGAAACATTTAGGATGGTTTAGCATTATGGGAATGGCCAGCTTTGTATTGACGGTCAATGGAGGCCGGTTTAATGAATTGGTTATGTATTGCGGTGTTTATGCTCCCTGGGACCACTACCCTAAATTTCTTCGCCAATCAGAGGTAAGAAATCCATTTATTCCACTCAAAGGCTTTTTCGATGCTAATGATGTCGAAGGCCATTTTGAAAAGCTGAAAAGATGGCGTCACTATGTGGTGAACTTTGAACATTATAACGACGAGCGTTTTGGGCCAGGAAACCTGCTCTATGATTATGAATTGAATATAAGGCTGCTGGAATGCTTATACATTCTTTTCTTGGATTATAAGGATCATCAATATATCCTAACTAAGATCGAAGAAGAACAACTCATCACTGAAAAAGAAGAATGGATCTGGTACCCCAGCCACCTTACTAAAGCAGAACTACTTAATCCATATTTGATTATAAACGCTGCTTTTGATGAAATACAACCAGAGCAATTCCGGGACCACCTTTGGGAATGGATAAATGCTGCTTTATCAAGTAATGCGATAGACGAGACTACCACACCCGGAGAGATTATTACAGTTTATGAGCACATCAAAAAAATGTACTCGGCAGCATGGCTGATTTTTCAGCGGCAAACTAACGAGCCATCATTACTAAACAACACACAGATCGATGGAGTTCCACTGTCAAAAAGTGGAGAGGGAAACCCATTTGAACCGGAGGTTGGTATCATAGATCAATCTGCCAGGCAATCTCCGGCAACAAAACTTGCATTAAAAGAAATTGCTAAAGCCATCATTAATATTGCGCCAATGGTGAAGGCAATCATACAGATCGGTACAACTGAAGATCCGTTTGGTTACATCCTTTATATCCTTATAGATGATATTAGATATGATTTGAATTACGTTTTTAATGAATTGATCGAATATTCCGTTAAACCACTGATTAATATTTCTATAATAGTCGACAGTGTTAAGCTCGTACGAGAGAGTAACCCTGCCGATAGAAGATTCCTTAACTGGTCATTAATGAATGGTTTGATAATTTACGAAGCAGAAGAACTTAGGCTGGATGCTTTAAGAAAAGATATTGTAAAAATCGATTTAATTACCACGCCCCGTAAGAAGTGGTTGACATTGGCAACACTGCATTACAAGGAGATAAATTACTATTTACGAAGAAAAGATCTTCAGGATGCACTCCATGCAATACATCAATCGATGGAGGCGGCGATTAGCGAATTCCTAGACGTGAAGGTCGGCTTTGAAACCACAATACCTAATCTCACCCGGCTGATCACCATGACTTTAATTGTCGACTCCAAAATATCAGATTGGTTTACTGAACGCAAGGGCAAACTTCCTGAATTATATAACCTCATTGAAAACGTATATCCGGAGTCAATAAGGGAAACGCTCATGATTTCTGAAGAACAGATCATGGAACTTATGCTGCAAACAGGCGATCTGCTTATGCTTATCAGTGACCTTTTGAACCAATAATTGATTATCAAGAAGCAGAATTATTGAAATATGAAAAATAAAGCCATTAAAGTTAGCTACGCACAACAAAAGGAATTACAGGAAATTGCAATAGCGCTTACCGGCCATTGTCAAATTGAAAAGATCATTTGTTTTGGCGCATTGCGTACTGAGGAAACAACTGATACCTGTTTTACTGATACTGAAAGTAATTTGAAAAACACCTATTATCTTTTAGTCCTGACTACGGAGCTCAGAAGAATTGAGTATACCCTCCAGGATTTTATCAGTAATCTTTTTCCAGGCGTATATATCGTCGCCCATGGGCTGGCAACCGTCATAGAGGCGGTTTACAAACGGGATAGGTTCTTTACAGAAGCCTGCCTGAATGGTCTGCTAGTTTACACATCCGACGGTTTTACAATGGTGCCTGAAGTTGCAAGTGAAAATATAAGTGTTGACTATTCTAAAGATGAGGAAGCTTTTTCCCGGATGTTTAGTATGGCTTCCGGCTTTATGGAATGCGCCTATGAGTGTTACGAAAAAGAGTTTTATAATAATGTTGCTTTCCTGTTGCACCAGGCTGTAGAACAAGCCTGTCGTGGATTGATCAGGTTGTACACTGGTTACCGGTCCGATTTTCATAACATTGATCGTTTGTTATCCTTCTGTGAATGTTTTTCCAAAGAACCTGCCAGGCTTTTTAAACGCCATTTTAAAGAAGAAAAGAGACTTTTCCGGGTATTGGCCGGAAGCTACACCGAAGCAAGATACAGGGACAATTACCAGATTCTAGATCACGACGCCGACGAACTTTGTACACTCGTCAAAGCATTTCTTGAACTCACATTGGAATTGTCATCAAAAGAGCCGTACAAGGTGACTGCTAGGACCACAGTGGCAGAACAGGCAGCGGTCGTGGATTATTCCCCGGCCTTGCCTGCCTCCCTGTGAGCAAAAAAAATATCGAGGTTGACAGCCAGGGGGCCGCGGCAGTAGCCCGGCCTTTTCTTTTCTTATCCATGTTATACCAATCTGAGGCAGACAGTTTGCCTGATCGCGTTTGAGCGATGTTTGCTGCATGAAAAATAAACCACATAATGACTCGATAGGCTGGCTTTTCCAGCAGGCTTTAGATAAAAAACTTACATCAGATGTAAGCAGGCATCATAAAAATAACCTGCGCTACGTATTCAATCACTTCATGAGATTTCTGGGAGAGGATGGGCAGGACATGCCCATTCGTGAGTTAAGCACAGCCAAAATAGAAGCGTTTCTTTCGCAGTTTAATTCATCCGCAACCCATTATATGAACAAACGGAGGGATTTGAATGTACTGATCAATTTGTCGGGCAGGATGATTGATGACACCTTATTGGCTGGAAAACGAACGGAAGTCAGGAAGATTAAGGCTACACTTCACCTGGCTTATGAACGGGAGCAATTACAGCCGGTGCTTGATTTTCTTAAAGCACATCATACCAACCTGTACCGTTGCTGCCTGCTTATTTACGGTTGTCTCCTGCGTCCTCATGAGGAGATCAGGCTTTTAACCAAAGGGCATTTTAAAGCCGGGAACACGGAAATTCATTTAAGCGGGAATGAAAACAAAGGAGGACGGGTTAGGGTAGTGTACGTGCCGGATTACGTGAGGGAGGAATTGGACCCTATTTTAATGGAGCTGAAACGGGATGATAACATTTTCAGCGGATCAGAGATCCCGTTTAATCACACCTATTTTGGCAAACAGTGGAGCCGTGAAAAGATAAAATTGTTAGCCCACGGGCTGGCCTATCCCAAACAGACACTTTATTCTTTTCGTCATACTGCGGCGATAGATGTTTTTCGCCGGACTAAAGATGTTTACATGGTACAAAAGGTCATGGGACATTCATCCGTAGTGGTCACGTTAAAATACCTGCGAAGCCTCGGGGAATTGTTACTACTCAAATCCCCCCGTAAAGAGTTATTTACACAATGTTAATAAAAAAGGGGTTAAATTTATTAGCGATATGTGTTTCTTAGTAAATCGAACCAACTATAACCATACCGCTATCAGAATATAATCAGCTTAAAGCAGATAATATAAAGCTTACTGCGCAGGTAGCCGAGCTGATAAAGATGGTATCGGCTTTGCAGGAAGAGATACGCTTACTTCGCAACGGTAAAGATAGTGGCACCAGCAGTACGCCCCCCTCGCATCATATAGGCCGGTCAAATACCAAAAACTTCCGTGTTAAAACAAACGGTAAACCAGGCGGGCAATCGGGGCATGAAGGGAGTACGCTGAAGATAAAGAAGATCCCCGATCAGACGATAGATCACATTCCGCAGTATTGTCATGATTGTGGATTTGATTTGGAGCAGGCAGACGCAACACTGAAAGCGAGCAGGCAGGAAGTGATAATCCCTCCGGTACAGGCACTTCAGGTGGAACATCGTTCCTATAGTAAGGTCTGCACCCATTGTGGCAAAGTTTGTACCGGCGCTATGCCTGGGCATCTAAAGGGGCCTATTCAATATGGTACAGGTGTGCGGGCGCTGGTAAGTTACCTTTCTGTTTACCAGCATATACCCTATTACCGAATAACCGTCTTATTAAAAGACTTGTTCGGCATGCCCATCAGCGAGGGAACGGTTGATAACATGCTGAAGCACACAGCCCGGAAAGTATTGCCGCATTATGAGGCTATCCGGGAGCGTGTACAACAAAGCCAAGTGGTGGGCAGTGATGAGACAGGGTCGCGTTTTGGGGGCAAAAAAGGATGGTTCCATGTTTGGCAGACAACTGGTCTAACCTTTATTGTTGCCTCAATGAACAGGGGTTACCGTACCATTAAAGAATATTTTGCAGATGGTTTTCCGCTAACTGTATATGTAAGTGATTGCTGGGCTGCACAGTTAAAAGTGGCAGCTTTGGCGCATCAATTGTGCATTGCACACCTGTTACGTGAGTTGCGGAATTTCGAGGATGCATTAGCTTGCCCCTGGAGTTCGGCGATGAAACAACTCCTGCAAGATGCCATTGCGCTAAAAAAACAAATGCAGCCCCAGGATTACCTTGCCCCGACAGGTACGGTAATCAAATTAGAACAAGCACTGTCTGAATTGCTACAGGCCGACCATCGAAACGCCCATAAAAAAGTCCAGGCTTTCGCCAGGCGGCTGAAAAAAAACAGGAACAGCATATTTACCTTCCTGCATCATCCTAAGGTGCCCCCGGATAATAATGGGTCGGAAAGGGCTGTCAGAAACGTGAAAGTCAAAACAAAAATATCCGGTCAGTTTAGAACAGAAGACGGAGCTAAACGCTTTGCAATTATCCGATCAGTTATCGACACAACTATCAAAAACACTAATAACGTCTTTGAGGCCCTTACGCTTTTGAATAATTCCCTACCTGAGCTGTAACGGGGAATTTAATACCGAAGAGTTGAAAGCCGCAGCTCCCGTGCTATGATTACTTTAACACGTGAGGAAATATACCGCATGGTGTGGGAAATGCCAATGACGGAGATCGCTAAGAAATATATTATATCTGATGTTGGTTTTCGCAAATTATGTATCCGTTTGAAGGTTCCCTTTCCTAAAGGAGGTTACTGGTCGAAGATCAAAGCAGGTCATCAGGTCGAACGGGCGGAGCTAACGAAAATCAAAAATGACAGCGTAACAGTTAATCTGGATGAGCGCCCCCCGGAACAGCCGGTTAAACAAGTTTCTGAACTGGATGTGCTCACCAAGAAAATGGCATTGGAAAAACTCCCGTTTAAAGTTCCGGGAAGGCTTCACAATCCTGACCCCTTAGTAATTGAAGCCAGGCAAAGCCTTAAGGAGTTAACCGATCCCAATTATCCGGGAACGATGATAACAGGTAAAGGACAATTTGATATCAGGGTCTCACCATCCAACGCAGGGCGGGCACTTCGGTTTATAGATACGTTCATCAAATGTATTAAGGCGCGTGGTCATCGTTTGGTACCGGATATAGACGGAACTTATGTTTTGATCAGAAATGTCAAACTTAAAATAACTTTCAGGGAAAGGACGACCAGATCAAGGTCATCTGGTAAAGCTTACCAGGAATATGAATGGCGGCCAAATGGTAAAGTTGTTTTTCGGATCGATGGCCGGTTAAAATCTGAATGGGGTGATCTGAAGTCGAAATTATTGGAAGAGCAATTACCGGGCATCCTAGCCAAACTGGAACTGGCAGCAAAACAAGAGGAACTTTACCAGGAAAAAGCCCGGCTATGGCAGCAGAACTGGGAGCGCGAACGAAAAGCGAAAGCTAAGTTTGAAGCCCGGCAAAAAAAAGAAAGAGAAGCGTTCAAAGAGCTGATGAAGAATGCCAAACATTGGAAACAAGCTGAACTTATACGGGATTTCATTGCTGCGAAGCCCGATGCTGACCCGGACTGGCTTGCCTGGGCAAGTGACAAGGCTGACTGGCTTGACCCTTATAATACGACTGAAGATAGCTGGTTAAAGGAGGTGGATAAAGATGCTTTTTAGAAATAATTCAGCTTCGAATAAGCTATCGAAAGTGATTGGTTTTTATTTTCAGACAGCAACGTTCCTCACGCTCATTCTTTGATGAACGTCAGCCAGAAAGTTCAGATATATACATTGAATAAATACTACATAAATTTACACAATATGCAATTACAAATAGCCTCAGATCTTCACCTGGAATTCCCTGAAAACCGGAATTATATCAGGTCTAACCCTTTGCAGGTGGCCGGAGACATCTTGTTACTGGCAGGCGATATTATCCCTTTGATCCATTTGGAACGATATGACGATTTTTTTAACCTAATTGCGGACAGCTATGAACATACATACTGGGTGCCGGGTAATCACGAGTATTACCATTTTGATATAGCCAACAGGTCAGGCGCTTTTCAGGAAAATATCCGTTCTAATGTCACGTTACTTAATAATCGCACCATTGATATGGATAACACTAGGATCCATTTTACAACGCTATGGTCTGATATTTCTAAAAATAAAGCTCCATATATTCAACGCGGGATGACAGATTTTCAAGTAATCAAAGTCGAAGGGAAGCGGTTGTCAATAGAAAAATACAATCAGATGCATTCGGAATCCCTTGCCTTTCTTGATGCTGCTTTAAAGGCAAAGAATACCAAGGATTCGATTGTAAGAAATATCATTGTTTCACATCATGTACCAACGTTCCAACATTATCCCAGGGAATATTTAGGAAGCGTTTTAAATGAAGCTTTCGCAACTGACCTGGACGGCTTTATTGAATCGAGTTGTGCTGATTATTGGGTATATGGGCATCATCATGCTGCCACGAACGATTTCAGCGTCGGGAGAACCAAACTGGTCACTAACCAACTCGGTTATATCCGTCAGGATGAACACAAAGCGTTTGATCCTGGCAAAACATTAGATTTAAAGTAGTAATTATTCATCGGTCAATCCACAATTCGCGAATTGTGGATTGATTACTTAAATGTTTAAAAAATCTACAATGGCGTTCATCTGATTCGGGAAGCAATTCATTTTATTTCTAAAGTAGCATGGATTACAGCATAAATCAGTTCTTGTCACATAGTCAACCATTTGTTACCCTCACTTTATTACAAAAAACAAGAAATTTTACCCTCGCTTTGTTACGGATTTTATATTGATTTACCCTAACTTTGTTACAAGGTAAAATTTAATTCATGTTTAATAGATCAATCCTTTCTGAATTAGTAGCATGGTCAGCTAAGCCGGGCAGAAAACCTTTAGTTATCAGGGGTGCGAGGCAGGTTGGTAAGACCACCGTAATCAATCAATTTGCAAAACAATTCGACCAATACATATACCTGAACCTAGAACTTCAAAATGACAGGCAGGCATTTGATCAATTTAAAACTATAGAGACGCTTGTACAAACATTGTTTTTCTTAAAAAATCTATCGCTTACTAAAAAGAATAATACACTTCTGTTCATTGATGAAATACAAGAGGTACCGGAAGCTCTCAATATATTAAGATATTTCTATGAGACCGAACCAGGCATAGCTGTTATTGCAGCAGGTAGTTTGCTTGAAACCTTGTTTAACAAAAACATAAGTTTCCCGGTAGGGCGTGTTGAATATAAATTATTGAGACCAGTATCTTTCCCGGAGTTTTTGGAAGCAATGGGAGAGATAGAGGCTTTGCAATATTTGAAGCAAATGCCCTCTCCTGCATTTACACATGATAAACTCATATCTCTTTTTCATACTTACGCACTTATTGGTGGTATGCCGGAGGTAATAGCGGATTACAGCAAAAATAAAGACTTGAATGCCTTATCGCCTATTTATGATTCATTAATAACCGCCTATATTGATGACGTGGAAAAATATACATCTTCTGCATCACAGGTTCAGCATATTCGTCATGCTATCCGCGCATCATTTTCACAAGCGGGAAAAAGAATCAAGTTTGAAGGATTTGGTAACTCTCCATATCGTTCCCGCGATATGGGAGAGGCTTTACGGACATTAGAAAAGGCTTTATTAATTCAATTGATATATCCTTGCACTGAAGCTCAATTACCGCTTTTGCCCGACTATAAAAAGTCTCCACGACTACAAGTTTTAGATACGGGTATGCTAAACTATTTTGTAGGTATACAAAGAGAAATTTTAGGCACTCCTGATTTGAACAAGGTATACCAAGGAAGTTTAATAGAACATTTGGTTGGCGAGGAGTTACTCGCCACTCAATTTAATGCTTTAAGCGGCTTGAATTTTTGGGTAAGAGAAAAAAAAGAGTCCACTGCGGAAGTGGATTATATCTGGCTATTTGAAGGAAAGCTTATTCCAATCGAAGTAAAATCGGGAACTGAAGGAAAACTTAAATCATTGCACCTTTATATGGATATAGCCCCACATACAATGGCGGTACGCTTTTATGCAGGTGAAATTAGTATAACAAAGGCATCTACTCCGGGCGGGAAAACTTACCAGTTGCTTAACTTACCCTATTATCTTGTATCCCAAATTGATCGATATTTACAATGGTTTCAACAGCAAGTGCACGAGTAAGAGAATCACCGTATTCTACTATCAACTACCGAGATAATCTCGGTAGTTGATAGTAATAACTTAACCTATTGCTAACTGTTCTTTTAGCCGTCGCATATCTGAGCTAATCTTATGGTCCATCACCTTAGCATAGATTTGTGTGGTTTTAATACTTGTATGTCCCATCATCTTTGCGACACTTTCAATGGGCACGCCGTTATTCAGCGTAACGGTAGTAGCAAAAGTGTGTCGTGCAATATGAAAGGTCAAAGGCTTTTTAATTTTGCTTATATCTGCTATCTCTTTAAGATAAGCATTCATTTTCTGATTACTCATTACAGGAAGTAAGGCATCTTTGACAATGCATTGTGGGTGATCTTTATAGGCGTCAATTATTGACAAGGCTACCGGCAAGACTGGTATTCTTGAAAGTGTATCTGTTTTTTGCCTGTTCGTATAGATCCACAAGTCACCATCAACACCCTTGACTAATTCAGAACGTTTTAGTTTATGGACATCAACATAGGCAAGGCCCGTATAGCAACAAAATACAAACATGTCTCTAACAACATTCAGCCTCTCTACACTGAATTTCTTTTTCTTTAGCCTGTCCAGTTCCTCTTTAGTCAAAACTTCTCTGTGTACGGCCTTTTGCTTAGGTTTATAGTTCACATATGGGTCTACTGTCAGCCATCCATTACCTAAGCATATCCGGACGATCTTGCCAAGGTTCTTAATGTATTTAATTGCTGAATTGTTTCCGCATTTACGAACGCTGCGCAGATAATATTCAAAGTCATTTAAAAAAGCAAAATTGATCTTAGTTACCGGGATATCTGAAATATTATATTCCAACAGCATAAAATCCTTGGTGTGCATTAAACATGTTTCATAACGTTGCAACGTGCTTTTCTCGAATTCCTGTCCCACTAGGCTTTTCATTTTTTGATTGTGATCAGTAAACACGGTTAATAATGTACGCGCTTTTTCATCTTTACCCACAAAACGATTTTTAAGCGTTTCCACTGTGAGTATCTCATCGGCTTCTGACATTTTGCGATGAAGTTCAAAAATCTTAAATTGAATATCATCGAGATAAGCATTTAATGTTCTTGAATCGGCTTTTGATCCTGTGGCTCTGCCGCTTGCCGTATCCCATCTTGCAGGATCACATTTTCTGCTAACAGCGAGTTCGGTTCGTTGGCCATCAACTGTAATACGTAAATAGATTGGCATCTCCCCGGCTTTGTAATTTTTGGGCTTTCTCAGGGAAAAAAGCAAAGAAACTGTAGTTCTCATGACTTTTGATTAATTAAAAGTGAAACAAATTTGATTAATTAATCACTTGGAATCAAGATGTTCAATGAATGAACATGTTGTATGTCAAATACTTACGCCAAAATTCGGGAGTTCTTTGAGCCGGCTTGAAATGACTCCCGAATTACTCACATGTCCAATGGGAAAAGCTGAATAATTTGGTATGCCCTAAAAATGAAAAACCCCTCAGATAATGTCATCTGAGGGGTTTTTACTGTTTTCATTATTGACTTAGCGGAATGGACGGGACTCGAACCCGCGACCTCCTGCGTGACAGGCAGGCATTCTAACCAGCTGAACTACCACTCCGTTTGGGTCTGCAAATATACGCACCATTTTGGTTTACACAAGTGGTTTTTTAAAAAACCGTGGTTTAATCGATTTTATTGACTGCCGCAACTGTTTCGCAATGATAGCTGCGGCTTTCATGCTCGCCGTAACTATCTCAATATCAAAACAAAAAATAGATAACTCAATGCGCCATCTCTTCAAAAATTTCTAAAAATAAATTTTTTTATTTGACTTCAAAGCTAAAATACTGGGTGCCGGCGTTGCCTTCTTCGCTTATTCCCTGCACAGATACCACGTATTTTCCCTTCTGATCGGAGGTATAAAAGGATACCTGACCCCTGCCAACCGAATTTGTATTTACATCCGGCGACCAAAATAGCAGACTCCTAAAGTCGGGCACACGGCTGTTGGCGGCTTTATCGGTGTCGTAAACCGGCGAATAAAATTCGCGTTTTAACTGTAAGCCTTCGTAGTCTAAAACCACGGCGTGGGGGTCTATCTCTACGCCCCCAAGGTCTCCTTTGTATGTGGTAAAGCTAAATACCCCTTCATTTACGGTGGGGCCGTAAAAATACCTGTCTCTTAGTACTTCAAGCTTTCTTACTTTCAATGGATCAATAGCCATCACCTTATCAATATTAAACACGGGCACATCATCAAGTAAAACAATAGGGTCTCCGTCCAAAAACCCTTTTTCGTTTAATACTTTAATGTGGTACCGCCCCCTGGAACGAACTATGTTGTCTTCTCTCACATACTCGCGCAGCACTTCTTCCATTGTGGTAAAGCGGGTATAGTTATCCAGCAGGTAGGTTTTATAAGGCTGGGCAAAAAAACCGGCGCTATCTACACCCGGATCATAAAACCGTTTGATTTTATTAATAGCGTACATGTTTTGTACCTGCATGCCCAGGCTGTGTTGTTCTAAGGCCTTTTGTACATTGGCAGTCAAGGTTAATTGAGGTGTCGTACGTTTACTGTATTGCTCCGAAAATGGGCTCAAAACATCAATCCGGTAGGTTGAATCTTTCTCGGAATTGGTTTGGGCAACTACTTCGCCTGGGCCAAATAACTGTTTGGTATTAAACACAAGGTGGCCCAATGAATCACTTCTGGATGCGTACAATTGTACCCTTTTGCCAGGCACACTCAAATAAGCTACGATATCCTTTGCCAGTGCGCCTGTTAACGTGTTGGTTATTTTCGCGTTTATCAGGTGGTCGTTATGCTCCGGTAAAAAGTTAAATAACGACGCCCCGTCATTTACAATACTACTCCATTGGAACCTGCGCCAGCCCTGCGATAGCATCAGATTATCCATAGCGGCATCAGCTTCGGCGTTTTGATTTTTGAGATAATAACCTGCCGATTCTATATTCCCCCTCAAATCCGATCGTAGCCACAGGTAACTAAAGATATCATCATCCATTTGCTGCAATGAATCGACCCGGTAAACAGAAAGTGATAAATTTGTCAACACCGCAGTTCCTTTTGCCCCTTTAGTATCTACATTGATATTTACTTTTTTTCGAGTGGCATATTGAGGCTGATCGGCTGCCGCATCAATTTGCAATAGCTGTTTAGGGCGCTTAAAATAAAGACGCTCACATACCGGCTGTTTGGCGTTGTTAAAAATGGTTATATGCGATACCCCTTCGCCAAGTTTGCTTTTATCGATACTAAACGTAGCTACTCCAGAACTAAGCGAAGCGCTTAAAGCTGCTTTAACCAATTGCCTGGTGTGCGCAAAAAGGAATACCTCGCCACCACCAATATTACTTTTCACGGTTACCTGCAAATTGGGGCCGTTATCCTTTAGTTGCATTACGTAGCCCTGGTTGCTTACCAATGGGAGTTCCTTAACAATTTTATAGCCCAGGCTCGTTTTAACAATGGCCTTGTAGCTGTTATTTGCTGCCGGCGTAAATGTAAAACTGCCTATACCGAACTTTAGTGGCTCAAAGCGCGCCACGGTATCGTTATGCTGATCAATCACGGCGCCACGGTATGTTGCAAGGCCGTTGCCATTTGATGCTGTAACTTTAAAGGCCACTTTACTGTTTAAGCCAGCTACAAGGCTACCACCTTCGGGAAAAAATTGCACATCGTAAGCCGCTACTGTTTCTTTTGCCGCAACATCGGGCGACTTTAATGGGTTTATAATGGTGATGTTTTTTTCGAAGTAATAATCGGGGCTGAAATTTTTCATCCAGTTGGTATATGCCCGCAAAGTGTAATTGCCGTTGCTTACTGATACCGGGATGTATAACGAGCCATTACCGATGCCATAATTAGTGGCTATTTTGGCCTGCATAATGGCATTGTGGGCATTATCTATAACATCAACATAAACTACCTTGCTCAGGTTTAATAGATGATGAAAAGAGGCGTCAACGCTATAAATTTTAAACCAAATAATTTCGCCCGGCAGGTACACGCTTTTATCGGTATGCACATATACTTTTTCCTGCACGTTGCGTTCCCTGTATTGGTTAAAGCTGTTTTTTACCTGCTCAATTACCTGTGCAAAACCCGCTGCTTGTGCAAGTAATAAAATCAAGACCGACGAGACTATAATTTTAGTAGTACTTTTATGTTTTCCCATAGCTAAAAGCTGGTTTGTTAATAATTATGTACGCGGCTGTGCTTTGCCGTTGTTGTCATTTTTGTTTGTGTGCGCCTTATGGTTTCCAAAATGGCGGAGGTAATGACTTACCCCTTATCCGGCAATCTGCGCATTCAATAGTTGAATATGTGTAGCCTATTAAAACATTCATATTTACGATTGCCGAAATTGGGATGCCATTTCCGTCAATTATAATTGACTGCGCCTCGTGCTGCATATTTTTCGGATTATATAAAAGGGCCGTATCTGCCTCGCAGCTATACGGATAAACAGGGTACCATTCTGCCGGCAATTGGCTATTATTAATAAAGATGCGTTTCCGTTGAACATTGGTAATGGTTATAAACCCGATAACCGGCTCGGCAGGGTTAGATATACAGTGCAGATTTCCCTGCAGTTGCGAGGGCTGGGCATCAAAGATACTTCCCAGCTGTTCGGTGTTTTTCCGGATATTTTCCCAAAATTCATAGGCCTCTTTTGTTAACGCATATTGTTTCAATAAAATGGAGTACCGTATCGAGATTTTTTCGGCGGTAGAAGGCATTATTGTCACCGGCGCCTGGAATATGACATCTGAAGTCAGTTTGGCCGATGATGTTATTACGGTGTTGCTTGATGCATCGCCTGTGTAACAATAATACGATGCTTCATTCTCCGTTCTGGCTCTTATTCCTTTGGTAACAGAATCAACAATAAATCCCGATTCGTATCTGGCATGAAACTTCCATGCTTCCGTATAATCCCAGCGGTAATAGCGTGTGCTATTAGTTGCATCATGGGTATTAACATAAATATTCAGGTTGCTGCCCTTGGGTACAAAACCGATGCTGTCAATAGGAGGTGTTTTTTTTACAGCGATATAGTCTGATGCGTACTCCTTGCCATTGCCCGAAATATGCAGCCTGTATTTTTTTGACAGATCAAGGCTTAGCACTGCCGATGAAGCATATTTCCCGTTTGAGCTTGACACTTCTTTCAATTCGGCAACATTTGCACCGCTTTCATTCTGAATATTGACCGTATATCCCGTCAGTCCCGATGTTTTCACATTATCACCGAGGTTCACGGTTTCGCTCAGCTTAATCACCGTAACACTATCGCCAACATCAATTACCCCATCTGCAACCAGGTAATGATTGGGGCTGCTTACAACCGATGGATTATATGGCTTTTTGCAACCTGTAATAATCCCTCCTAGTACAATTAAATATGCTACATATGTATTCTTGGTCATTCTAATTATATTATTTGTAAAATAACACTCTCTTTTGTTTTGCTTTTTAGTTGCCAAAGCACGGCCCGTTGTCGTAAAATACTGTGGGTAATTACTTTTACCATCGTTATTATTGCCAAAAACCGGGGACATTTACTGTTCCCTTTAACCTACAATCTGTACATTCAATGGTCGATGCCTCATAGGCGACAATTTTTCTGGTAAAGGGGCTTATTATGGCGGCAATTGGAATAAGGCCCCCTTTAATAATAAAAAGGTCTACATCGTTTTCACCGTCATTATCTAAACGGTATGCATTTTTTTCACATTTACCTTCATCAGGTACATACCATGTATTCGGAAAAAGGCTGTTGTCAATAAAAATCCTTTTAGTTTGCACGGTTGACGTACTTACAAACCCAATAACCGGTTCATCAGGATGTGTTACGTTATGAATATTCCCTTTTAACTGCGACGGCTGTGCATCAAATATGCTTCCCAGTTGTTCGGTGTTTTTCCGGATGTTTTCCCAAAACTGGTATGCTTCCTTTGTAAGCGCATATTGTTTTACCAGTATGCTGTATTTTATTGTAAGTTTTTCTGACGATGGCGGAATCAGTATAATCGGATGATCAAATATTACGTCCTGTGTCAGTTTCTCTGACGATGCTAAAACTATATTGGCCGATTTATCGCCCCTGTAACAATAGTAAATCATCTCATCTTCCCTTCGCGGTACTATTTCCCCATTCTTAACTGCCAGGCCAGAATTATAGTGGGCATGAAATTTCCAGGCCTCTTCATAAGCCATCCTATAATAACGGGTACTATTAGTAGCATCATGCGCGTTTAAATTGATTTGCAGCCCTTTCGGTGTTATTTTATAGGTAACGCTATCGATAGGAGGGGTTGTCTTAACCGGCACGTAATCAGATGCGTATTCCTGGCCGCCGCCGGTTCTGATATGCAGGCGATATTTTTTTGTTTTATCGAGGTTTAACCCAATGGCAAAGTAGTGCCCGGCTTTAAACTCGTTTAATGAATAACTTACCCCTGCCTCACTTTCAACTGTTAAATGGGCTTTGGTTTCCATTGCCGGGGAGGCGGTATCTGAAAGATTGACGGTATTACTTATTGTAATAACTGTTGAATCGGCCCCGGGATCAATAACTCCCTCAACTACCAGATAACTACCCGGAGCCAATACCGGGTTTGGCGCATACGGTTTACGACAGCCCCATGCCGTTGCCGTAAGCAATATCAAATAAACCATATAGTTAATCGCCTTGCACATATTGGTTAAAACCTGATGTTATAATTAATAAACGGAATTGGCCTGGCAAAAATGGATAGTTTATAACCACTTATTACACCGCCCTGTTCGGTAAAATAGGTAGAGTAAGCATTTTGCCGGCCGGTTAAATTGTACACACCTATGGTAAACGAATTATGTGTAAGCTGATGTACTTTGTGATTGCCCTCAATGTTCATCGAAAAATCTGAACGGAAGTAATCCGGAATCCGGTACTGGTTCCTGTATGAATAATATACCCGTTCCGATCCGCCATACTCATATTTTGCCACCGGCAATGTAATAGGCCTGCCGGTACTATAAGTAACGTTTAACGATACGCTAAACCTGTGCGAAAAGCGGTAATTGCCAATGAAGTTAAAATCGTGTGGTTTATCAAAATTGGCCGGGTAGTAGGCCCCGCCGTTAATGAGCTCGCCTTCGTTAGGGTTGGTTTGCCTTAAAAAAGTACGCGAGTAGGTATAGCTTATCCAGCCATTGGCCTTGCCTGTAGTTTTCTTCAGCAAAAACTCAATACCGTAAGCCTTACCTTCGGTACCTAATACATCATTTTCAATATGGTGGTTTAATACCAGGTTGGCGCCGCTGCGGTAGTCCAGATAGTCTCTTAGCCTTTTGTAATAAATTTCGACAGATGTTTCGATGGTGTTTGCCTTCATGTTGTGGTAAAGGCCCAGCGACACCTGATCGCCATATTGCGGTTTAATATTAGGATCGCTCAACTGCCAAACATCGGTAGGGGCAATGGCTGTGGTGTTTGATAATAAATGGATGTATTGCCTTAACGTGTTGTAACCACCCTTTAAAGAAGTATTATCGCCCAGCTGGTAACGTGCCGACAAGCGAATCTCGGGGCCCGAGTATGTTTTAATAAATTTTCCGCTGCTGTAATTTGTACTATCGAGCAGATTCGAGCTTGTTTTTGGTAAATTAGGGGCATAGCTATAAACCAATTGCGGCCCCAGGAAATTGTAAATGGAATACCTGATGCCGCCGCTTACCGAAAAATTTTCGGTAAAATCATACTTATCGCCCAGGTATAAGGCGCTCTCCAAAGCCTGCTGCGCCGGGATAACATCAGGCGCGACTAATGACTTGGGGCTATTAGGCTGAAAATTTCCGGGATGGAGTTTATAAAAAATAGAGCTTAAGCCAAAATCAATAGTGCTTTTGCGGTTGAGGTAATAGGTAAAATCTGCTTTAAAATTGGTTTGGTTAATGTCGAAATTAAGCTTGTATGCATTTACCGGGTTATCATAGCTGGCAATATCATATTGGTACCTGTCTATACCGGTGCCAATTACGCTAAACAGTTTATCGTTAAAATTATGCTTCCATTTAATATTTGCGTTGCGGTTGCTGTAGCCGTAAGATGTATCGCTGTTTAACTTAAATTTATCTTTGCTCAGGTAGGTTGTTACATAAATGTTGTTCTTCTCGTTTATCTGGTGACTGATGTCGAGGTTTAAATCGTAAAAGGACGCCTGGCTGTGTTTATAGGCCTCGGGCAGCAATTTCAGCAACCAATCAGAGTAGGTGGTACGCCCACCGAAAGAAAACGAGGTTTTATCTTTAATAATAGGCCCCTCTATATTAAGCCGGCTGGTTATTAAACCAATTCCTGCCGAACCTGTAAACTTCTTTTTATTGCCTTCGCGGTTGGTAACATCCAGTACCGACGATAGGCGCCCGCCAAACTTTTCGGGGATACTGCTTTTATAAAGTTCAATATCTTTAACAATGTCGGGGTTAAATGAGGAGAAAAACCCAAAAAAGTGTGATGGGTTATAAATCGTAGCATCATTCATTAAAATAAGGTTCTGGTCGGCCGATCCGCCACGTACATTAAACCCAGTCGTAGCCTCGCCTACTGATTGTACGCCCGGCAGTGTTAATACAACCCTTAACACGTCGGCTTCGCCAAACACGGTTGGCACCTGTTTAATACTCTTGATATCAAGCCTGTTTACACCCAATTGTACGTTGCGTACGTTGGCAACCTTCTCGGCCGATATTTTTACTTCTTTCAGGCTGGTAATCTGTTCCTTCATTTCTATAATCAGCTTTCCGTCAGAGTAGAGTACAATTTGGCGGCGGGTATCGCGCATGCCAAGCCCACGGATGCTCAAAATCTGGCGCCCTTTGGGCAGGCTGATGGTAAAATAGCCAAACTGATCTGTTGCTACCCCCGTTTTAGTATTGGTAACAAAAATACTCCCCCCTGTTACCGCCTCGCCAGATTTACTATCGCGAACATAGCCCGATAGCGTTGCGTTGCCGGCTCCAATAGTGTTCGTTTTATTACCTATCTCATATAATTTATTTTCTGTAGTTGCCTCCGGAATAACCTTTTCTTTTTGATCGGTAAATTCGGCTACAGTTGTAGTTACGTTGTTCTTTACGGTTTCCGGGCCGGGTTTAATTCCGAAAAAGCCGGCGGCAAGCGATGGTTGTATCTCGCGGCCTTTGGTCAAAAACACCTGGCCATCGGTGGTTATAGCATAACGAAACATTGTGTTTTTGAACACGGCATCAAGCACCGCGCCAACCGGTTTATTATCTAACTTAACGGTTACCTTTAAACTATCAAATAAGGCGGGCTCATAATAAAAATGATAGCCGGTTTTGGCTTCAATTTCGATAACAAACTGCTCAATAGTAGCCTGTTGTACATTTATGCTTATTGTTTTAACCGCTGTTTGCTGGGCATTGCCAACCTTCATCAGGATCAAAAAACAAAAAGTAAAAAAGTAAATTTTTTTCATTCGCATATTTATTTCCCGCAATACGTGGTGAAGGTTTTTAACAGATGTTTTTTAGTTGAATACTATATCAGAAAGCCTTTTATTTCGATAATTGATCGTACTGCGCGGCTATTAAATACATCGCTTTTTCCGGGTTATCATTAAACTTAATTTTGTTGACCTTTATATATTGCTGCAGTTCTTTTTTCTTATCCTTCAATGCATTCAGGAAAGCGCCTTGTCCGCCTGTACTATAATAATTGTTGCCTTTTTTTAAGTAGTAATGCTTTTTAGCTTCTGTAAAAAATGTTTCGAGCGTGGTTTGCGTTGATATACTCTGTATGCTTTTTGTCCATTTAACCAAAACCTGCGGGGTGCCGCCATATATCTCTTCATACAAACCGCTGCTTATTGATGATGCAAGGTTTGTTGAGTCGACAGCAACGTACACAAAATGATGGCTAAGCAAATCAAAGCTCTGGATTCTGGAGTTTAATAATGAATATTTGGAAAAGCCGTTATATAGCAATGTCACAACAAGATCTTTGTTGATATCGTACATCATCGGTACATTTGCGTAATAAATACCATCGTAATTAACCGAGCCCGTTTTGAACGCGTTTACGTTTAAAAAGCAAGCATTCCCTTTAATTAAAGGATCGTAAAATTCATATTCAGGGCCGTTATACAGGCGGGACATTTGACCGATAGAAGTATTGTAAGCATCTACTACATGGCCAATGGCGATTTTTTGCATGGTACTGTCGTCCGTTACCGTTTGGCCAAAGGCACGGCCACTTAAATAAGCGAAGACGATAAAAAAGCACAGGAGTGGTTTGTTTATCATTTAGGTTTTATAAAAAGGAAATGTACACTACTTTTAATTAATAATCAAACCGCTCATCCAAAAAGGCCTGCAACATTAATAATGTATTGATTATGTTACAATTGCATGGAAACAATAAATATTACGGAAGTATTAAACCGATTGAAACAGCGGTAGAAGATTATATTCGGCCTTGCAGCGAAACTGGAAAGCATTTACGCCGGATTAGACTTTAACTTTTGCTATGTTAACAAGTACCCTTTAACCTTTCGGGCTTCGAATAAAAAGACTACGAATCCGGCAAAGTTTGGATATCTGACAGGGAATCGCGTTAAGGTTTCATGATCAGCTATGTTGTGCTATACCAGTAGCAGGTTATTAGATTTTTCGCGAAAAAGACACTAAACCACAAAGAAAAAATAAGCAAATCACTTTGTGTCTCTGCGTCTTTCGCGCCAAATAAATCTTATAAACATTAAACGCGATTGCCTGAGATACCAGAGCCATTTTTTAAACCTGAGAAAAACCTTATAGGGCTATTCTTATACCATTATTTTCAATAGGTCCGCGAGTTGATGAAAATAAAATGGTGACCAAATCTCTAAAACCTTGGGCTCACGGATGAACCTCCTGATATCATTGATCACATAATCCATTTTTACCTGATCGATCCGCTCGGCCAGTAATTGTCTGAATTCCGCTTCGGTTATCGTATCCTTATCCCAATCACCACTGTCTTTTGCCCTGTTTACAAAATGATTTAAATTCAACGGCACTCCTTTCCGGATATACCATTCCATATCATACCAATCTCTGCCCTTTACATTGGTGCCCCACTTTCGGAAAAGAAGTGCGTGCATTTTACCGGCGAAGAGGTTGGGTAAAGTCAAACACTTTACATAAAAGGAAAAGGGCCTTAACAAAAGCTTTTCCTCCGTCTCAAATCCCATTGGAGGCTCGCGGTCAACTTCCAGTTTTATGGTAATATTAGCCACCTGATTTAACCCATTTTGCGGAATAATACTTTCCAGGACAAGTTCCCGCCAGATTGTTTCCGATTTTAAAAAAGCCGAATCAATATTGGTTTTATTAGTCTTTTGCTTTTCCCTGATTGTCACCTGCATACCCAGTGCTTCAAATTCATGGACGATCGCGTCCTGGTATTTGTTTAATGAAAAATCCGGCTCCACAATCAATAACGAAAAATCAAGATCCTCTGAAAAGCGATCAAGACCATAAAATATCCTTAATGCCGTTCCGCCATAAAAGGCTGCCTTTTCAAAAAAGCCTGCCCGGTAAAGCCCGGCCAGTGCAATCTCCTGCATGATCTCTCTTAATGCGTCTTTCGCTTCCTGCTGGTTTGCCGGTTTGTAATCATTGAGCCACTCTTTTATCATAAATTTTCTATCGCATTAATCACCATTTGCAGGCTTTCCTTTTTCGGCGCATGGTCCAGCCAGTCCTTCATCATCCGGGTATCAAACTGTTTTAGTGCATCTTCTTCCATGCGCATATTGTCGGTCAGGTAACTCGATGCGCTGCTGCTGCTTCTTAGGATCAAGCCGGATGTACTGACAATTTTATCGCATAAGGCCTTTTCCGGACAGGCGAAAACGGCGAATTGTTCAGGTGCTAATTCAACCGTGTTTAAACCAAAGGCGAAATAAGGTAAAGTTAAATGGGTATAAGTAAATAACCCCACTGGCGTATTAAATTCTCTTGAGGCTTTGGTAGTCATTGATGCTATCTCATACACCCGTTCCGGAATCAAGCCATAATAGGATAAGGCGGTATCTACAGACACGTAGCTTGGCCCGAGGATATGGTTAGCCAATAAGTTGTTTTCCGGCTTACCGGAGCCTAATTTGGGTCCGGCAATATAAAGCCCCTTTTTGATGGATTTCAACAGGCCTTCCGACTTCAGGGTATTGATCTTATCGTTGGGCCGTTTATAGTCCTTTAGCCATGACATCAATAACTGATGCGTCAGTGGTTGTGTGGCATAAGTACCTATAATCTGATTGATCTTCATATGTAAATGTAAATTTTTGAAATGACAATCGAAAAAAAATCGATTATCTTATTAAAATTACACAGTATCTCTGGTTGGTTAGTGATGCTCGCCAGCGAAACAGGTCATACAATAAGAGTTTTCTGTATCAGGTAAATAATATTCCCTTGGATGAGTTCGTAAAGAAAGCACTGTTTTTCGCATTAAAAAGTAAACAGCAGGTAATAAGCCAAATCATAGATAATGATTCTGAAGCATTAGAGATATGATAGCGCACCTCGCAGATATTATTAAAAAAAGGGCCAATCTTCAACAGATTGACCCTTGTATTTTTAAGTAAGCTGATGCTATGACAACTTCCGTTTAACTTCTACATTTTCGTAAGCTTCAACAATGTCGCCTACTTCAATGTTATTAAAGTTATGGATGTTTAAACCGCACTCGTAACCGGTTAATACTTCTTTCACATCATCTTTAAAGCGTTTCAGTGAGGCCAATTCGCCGGTGTATATAACCACACCATCACGAACGATACGGATTTTGCTGTTGCGGTTAATTTTACCATCCAACACCATACACCCTGCAATGGTACCCACCTTACTGATCTTGAAGGTTTCGCGGATCTCTACATTCGCAACAATTTTCTCTTCAAAGGTTGGTGCAAGCATACCTTCCATTGCTGCCTTAATCTCGTTAATGGCATCGTAGATGATAGAGTATAGCCTGATGTCAATCTGCTCCGCCTCGGCCAGTTTACGGGCACTTCCCGAAGGACGAACCTGGAAACCAATGATAATAGCATCTGATGCAGAAGCCAGCAACACGTCTGATTCGGAGATCTGACCTACCGCTTTAGATATGATGTTAACCTGTATCTGCTCGGTAGATAGTTTCAGCAATGAATCTGATAACGCCTCGATAGATCCATCCACGTCGCCCTTAACAATAATGTTAAGTTCCTTAAAGTTACCAACCGCCAAACGACGGCCAATTTCATCAAGTGTAATGTGTTTCTGCGTACGTAAACCTTGTTCGCGTTGTAATTGTAAACGTTTGTTGGCAATTTCGCGTGCTTCAACTTCACTTTCCAATACGTTGAATTTATCACCTGCTGTTGGCGCACCCTGCATACCCAATACCTGTACCGGTGTTGATGGGCCTGCAGAATCAACCCTTTGGCCACGCTCATTGGTTAATGCCTTAACACGACCGCTGTAACAACCCGCTAAAATAGGATCACCTACTTTTAAACGGCCTGCTTGTACCAATATAGTGGTTACAATACCGCGGCCTTTATCTAACGCTGCCTCAATAACAGTACCTACGGCGCGTTTATTAGGGTTTGCTTTTAATTCAAGCAATTCGGCTTCAAGCAATACTTTCTCTAACAACAACTCGATATTTAAGCCGGTTTTGGCCGATATCTCTTGTGTTTGGTATTTACCGCCCCATTCTTCAACCAAAATATTCATGGCTGATAGTTGCTCGCGGATCTTATCCGAGTTGGCACCAGGCCTGTCAATTTTATTGAAAGCGAAGATGATTGGTGCACCTGCAGCCTGTGCGTGATTTATGGCCTCGCGGGTTTGCGGCATCACGCTATCATCAGCAGCAATTACAATAATTACAATATCTGTTACCTGTGCACCCCTTGCACGCATGGCGGTAAATGCCTCGTGACCCGGTGTATCCAGGAATGTTATCTTTCCTTTATCATCAGGCAAGGTAACTTCATAGGCGCCAATGTGCTGGGTAATACCCCCGGCTTCGCCGCCAATTACGTTTGTTTTGCGGATAAAATCAAGCAATGATGTTTTACCATGATCCACGTGGCCCATAATGGTTACGATAGGGGCACGGGGAACTAAATCTGCCGGATCATCAGGCTGGTCAAGATTGGCCTCTTCATCCTGTGGCTTCACAAATTCAACCTGGTAGCCAAACTCATCGGCCACAATGGTTAATGTTTCTGCATCAAGCCTTTGGTTGATAGATACGAACATGCCCAGGCTCATACAGGTGGATATAATCTGGGTTACAGATACATCCATCATCAATGCAAGCTCATTAGCAGTTACAAATTCGGTAACCTTTAATACTTTCGATTGCAGTTCCTGCTCCATTGCCAATTCATCGGCGCTGGCGGCAACGTCATCCCGTTTTTGACGGCGGAATTTGGCCCGCTGTGCAAATTTGCCCGACTTACCGGCGCCACTTAAGCGTGCAAGCGTTGCTTTAATCTGGTCTTGTATATCTTTTTCTGATGGCTCTTCCTTAGGGCCGGTATTTTGAGGCGCATTGTTACGGTTGCCTCTGAAATCAGGGCGGTTTCCACCACCACCTCCTTGCTGAGGGCCCCCGTTTCCTGGCGCACCATTACCACGGTTCCTGAAATCCGGACGGTTAGGGTTAATAGTACCGCCGCCCGATGGGGTATGCGGAGGATGGTTGCCACCACCACCTTGTTGATTTTGCGGATGATTACCGCCACCGCCTTGCTGCGGATTGCCCTGGCTATCTTTACGTTTCCTTTTGCGCTTATGATCGGCGCTGTTTGAATTTGAAGAAGATGCTATAGGATTGCGCTTGGGCGCATTAACGGGCAATTGTATTTTACCAATAATATTAGGCCCGGTAAGGCGCTCGGCCTTGGCCCGGATTACATCATCATCGCCATCTGCCTGCGTTTCGGCCGGGGTTTCAATAACCGGAGCCTGTACAACAGGCGGTTTTGGTGCCTCTATTTTAGGTTCTTCTGCCTTTGGTGTTTCAACAACAGGTGGTTTCGGCGCTTCTACTTTAGGAGTTTCGGCAACAACCGGTTTTGGTGCTTCAACAACAGGCTCTGGTTTTGGCGCATCTACTACGGCTGGCTTTTCGGCAACAACCGGCTTTGGTGCTTCCACAACAGGCTCTGATCTTGGCGCTTCTGCTACAGTTGGCCTTTCGGCAACAGGCTGTGGCTTCGCGTTCAGATTATTAAGGTCAATTTTTCCAATTACCTTAACTCCGGGCAATACATCACTGCGCTCCTCGGTTTTCACCGGGGCAGCAGGAGCAACAGGCTCAACCGGTTTCGGTTTTTCTACCTGCGGCGCGGTATATTGGCCGGCATTTTTAATCAGTATCTCTTCGTTCTCAAAATCGCGCGAACGGCGGTTTTCGATAGGTTTTTCAGGCAGCGGCGCAGTTTCCTCTTTCCTTATCTTACCGATACTGATCTGCTTGGCTTCCTCTTTAATACTTTTATCAAAGGCAAATTCCTTCAACAATGCATTGTACATGTCGCCATTTAGCTGGGCCATGGGGTGCTTATCAACCTTATAGCCTTTAGTCGCCAAAAAATCGACAATGGTACCCATACCAATGTTGAGCTCTTTTACCGCCTTAATTAATTTTATTGATCTGTCTTCTGACATTTATTATATTTTCTCTGCTAATTATCGCAAAAATACGATTTTAATTTTGGTTATTATGCTTATTCAAACTCAGCATTCAATATTGACAGCACTTCTTTTACCGTTTCTTCTTCCAAATCGGTACGTTTTACCAACTCGCCAACAGTTAAAGCTAATACCGATTTTGCTGTATCTAAGCCAATACGCTTAAATTCATCAATAATCCAGCTATCAATTTCATCTGTAAACTCTTCAATATCCACATCCTCATCATGCTCATCAGCCTCGCGGTAAACATCTATCTCATAGCCGGTTAACTTACCAGCCAGTTTTATATTGTGACCGCCACGACCGATAGCTAAAGAAACCTGGTCGGGCTTTAAGTACACGGCCGCTGTTTTTTTCTCATCATCTAATTTAATAGACGTGATTTTGGCGGGCGACAATGCACGCTGAATATAGAGCTGAACATTGTTGGTGAAGTTAATTACATCAATATTTTCATTTTTTAATTCGCGAACGATACCATGTATACGCGAACCCTTCATACCTACGCAGGCACCAACCGGGTCAATACGATCATCATATGATTCTACAGCAACCTTGGCCCTTTCGCCCGGCTCGCGTACAATTTTTTTAATGGTGATCAATCCGTCGAAAATTTCGGGTACTTCCAGTTCAAACAAACGCTGTAAAAACTCAGGTGCAGTACGCGAAATGATAATTTTAGGATTACTGTTCAGCATATCTACCTTATGTACAACAGCTTTTACGCTATCGCCTTTTTTAAAGTAGTCGGCCGGTATCTGCTCTGTTTTCGGAAGCAACAATTCGTTGCCTTCATCATCAAGCACCAGGGTTTCTTTTTTCCAAACCTGGTAAACTTCGCCGGTAACAATTTCGCCCACACGATCTTTGTATTTTTTAAAGATCTCGTCTTTTTCCAGCTCCAGAATTTTTGAAACCAGTGTTTGGCGTGCCGCTAAAATAGCACGGCGGCCAAAACTTTCCAGCGTAATTTGCTCAATTTGCTCATCGCCTACTTCCAGGTCCGCATCAAATAGTTTTGCTTCGGCCAGCTCAACCTCCAGGTCGTCATCTTCGCTAAACCCATCTTCCATAACCTTACGGGTGCGCCAAATCTCTAAGTCACCGTTGTCGGTATTTACAATTACGTCGCAATTTTCATCTGTGCCGTATTTTTTCCTGATCATGCTTCTGAAAACGTCTTCCAAAACGCTCATCATGGTTGGGCGGTCAATGTTCTTGAAATCTTTAAATTCCTGAAAAGAATCAATTAAATTAATATTGCTCATTTCCTTACTTGAATGATATTAAAACTTTTGTTTCTGTTATTTTATCTAATGGGATAACGCTCTCAACAGTTTCGGCCTTTTTCCCTTTTTCTTTTATTTTTTCTTCTATTACAATGGCATCCCCGGTTAATGCCGATAAAACACCCTCTCGTTTTACGCCATCGGCCATTTTTATGCCCAACGTACGCCCTACATTCTTGGCATATTGCCTTGGCGACGAAAGCGGAAAATCAATCCCCGGCGATGATACTTCCAGGTTGTAGGCGGTTTCAATTACGTTTTCTTCCTCTAAATGGAAGCCTACATGCCTGCTTACGGCCACGCAATCGTCAATACCTACGCCCTCATCGCCATCAAGCAACACGATAAGTTTTCCGTTTGAGTGCATTTTAACATCCACCAAAAACAAATTCGGCTTATCGGCTATCTTCTCTTCTACCAGTTCCCTTACTCTTTTTTCAATGTTCATTACCCGCCCTTTTTTGATTGATAATTTTTAATTGATAAAATAAAAGAGGGGGCTATTTGCCCCCTCTTTTATTAATTGACTGCAAATGTAAACAAATTTATTAATTTTTCAAGTATCAAATAATGTTATTGCTTAAAAATCAAATCTGTGTAGTGCAAACTGCCAAGTTTGTTTTTTCCTAATATAAAATCCGAGGCCTTGCTGTTGGCATCGTATTTATAGTAGCGCACAAAATAAGTTTGCTTCACCATGAAAGGCGTGTCGGGTGTAAACACTACCACGCTATCTGTTACCCGGTATTTGCCGGGCTGCGCAGGCTGATAGTTTTTAAGGTCGGTATCGGCAGGCATTTTATATACCGGCACCAGGCTTTGCCAGTTACCGGCAGATGAATCGCGATTGATATCCTGAACAATCAGCGGGTCGAGGCCGGTTATTTTAAGTGCGTGTTTATCGGGGGTAAGGTTAATTTTAACGTTGTTGACAGCTACCGGGGCAGATGTACATGCAAAGCAAAAAAGCATCATCATTAACAAAAAAGCCTTTACGACCAGATAGTTAATTCCCTCCCGTGGAGAGGGATGTGATGGGTTGAGCGAGAGCAGGGAGGGGTTTCTACTCGCGATTTGCCATACATAGTTTATTAAACCCCTACCTTCCCTTCCCCAGGGAAAGAATCGCACAGCCCCTTGCTTTTTTGGGAAAGCCATCATTTCTTTAACGTTTGCTCAAACAGTTTATAAATCCGCTTATACTCGTCCGTCCAGCTGCTTGGTTGTTCAAAGGCATGGTCTTCTACGGGGTACGATGCAAGTTCCCAGTTTTCTTTGTGTAGCTCAATTAATTTCTGGCTTAAACGAACAATGTCCTGATAGTTCACGTTCTGATCTATCATACCATGCAGCATCAACAAATTACCTTTTAAGCCACTGGCAAAGTAAATAGGTGAGCTTTTACGATAAGCTGTTTCATCTGTAAATGGTTCGTTTAAAATATTGGAGGTATACTCGTGGTTGTAATGCGCCCAGTCGGTAACCGAGCGGATAGCGGCACCTGCTGCAAAAACATCGGGTTCGGTAAACATGCCCATTAATGTGATAAAACCGCCGTATGATCCGCCATATAAGCCAACGTGTTTAGGGTTTACGCCGTATTTATCAACCAGGTATTTTACACCGTCAACCTGATCGGATAGATCTTTACCGCCCATGTGCCGGTAGATGCCGGTTCGCCAGTCGCGGCCATAGCCTGCGCTTGCGGTGTAATCAACATCCAATACGGTATAACCATTATCGGCCAGCATATTGTTAAACATAAATTCGCGGAAGTAATAGCTCCAGGAATAAGTTGCGTTTTGCAGGTAGCCTGCACCATGTACAAACACCACAGCCGGCTTTGCAGGGGCGGCCTTTTTGGGCAAGTACAAACGGGCGTAAACATCGCTGCCGTATCTGTTTTTAAAGGTGATAATTTCCGGATCGCGCCATGGGTACGATTCGTATTCTTTGCTTATGGAATTGGTAACCTGTACTGCCCTGGCTCCGGGATTATTGGCCTGCACATATAATTCCCATGGTTTGTTGGAGTAGGAGTAACGGATAGCCAGCCATTTTTCGTCGGGCGACAGTGTTACATCGTTGCCGCCTTTCATGCCAGTTATTTTTGTTGGTGTACCGCCATCAACCGGCAGGCTGTAAAAGTCGGTTAATCCGGGATGGTCGATATTGGCGGTGATGTAGAATTTCTTTTTATCGTTTGATAGCTGCAAGGTTTGCACTTCCCATTTACCACTGGTAATTTGTTTTTTCACACTGGTGTTAACATCAACTATATGGATGTGCGAGTAGCCACTGGCCTCGCTCTGAAAATAGAAATGATCGTTATCAATAAAACCAACGTTCCCCGCCGCCGAGTTTTCAATTCCCGGACCACCTATCCAGGCTTCATCGCGCTGGCGGTCAAGCAGGGTAAGTTTGCCGGTAAGGGCGTCCAATCGCATAATCCAGCGGTCCTTATTATCCTGGGCAGATATTACGACTACTGCATTGGCCGAGTTTTCACTCCAGAAAACGCCTTCGATAGCTACTGGCCTATCAGCATTGGCCTTTTTATAGGCCTCCTGCTCCTTTGGGTAGTCTTTTAAATAATCGGGATGGTCTTTAATACCAGGAATATCGGCGGTGTTGATGCGATAAACAGAATCGCGCTGCCTGTCATAAATAAACGTTTCGGATGTTGATGATGGGCGGCCCACTTTTGAACGGTTGGGAATATCCTCCGTGAAGCCCGATTCGGTTACGTAATTGGGAACAATGGAATTTTTAACATCGTCGGCAGGTTTTGTGAGCCGATAAGTAACAAAACGCTCATCGGGGCTTATTTTAACCCGCCCAACCCGTTTACTTCCAAAAATTAGTTCCCTCAATCCCTTTGGCGCTAAATCTGATCTTTCGGTTGAGTCTTGCTTTTCCTGTTTCTTCTCAACTTTAATAATATCAAACAACTCCAGTTGCTGCCTTTTAAGCCATTTTTCTTCTTCGTTAAGTTCGTCGTTGCCTTTTTTACTTTTCGTTTTAACAAAATTGGTCAGCTGTTCCAACCCATTTCCGTTAAGCTTCATGGAGAACAGGTTACTGCCTTGCGAAAATACGATATGGTTTTCATCGCCACTAAAAACCGGCGAACTCTCCTGCTCCTCAGTATGGGTTAGTTGGGTTATTTTGCCCGATTTAAGGTCTTCTAAAAACAAGTCGCCGTTCTTGTCAAAAACTTTTTGGGTGCGCTTTTTATTCCAGCTACCGTTTTCGGCAGGCAAACTGCGCCTATCGGCAATGCTTACTTTTTGCGGCATGGTGCTGGCGGGCGTAACGGCAAACAATTCATCCGGCCCGATTTTATCTGCATTCCAGGTAAAAAGGATTTTTTTGCTGTCATCGCTCCAGTGAATGTTTGATGGTGATACGCCTATCCATTTTGGATCGCGCATAATTTTTTCTATGGTAAGTGTATCCAGCCTTTGAGCAAAAGCACCGGCAGTATTGGCCAGCAATAGCAGTGTAAATATTTTCTTCATGAGTCAGTCTTATATCACGCAACAAATACGCGGATGCAATTTAACAGTTTGGCTTTGCTTTGCTAATTTTAGGCGTTTTATTGTTACAAATGGAAATTAAAGGAGACGGTTTTATTTTGAGGGAGTTGCTGTAAGTCCTCGTTAAAGAATTAAAGGGAGCCTTAACAGATTAAATATCCCAAATCTTCTTCATACGATCAACTAAAACTGCTTTAACGAAAGTTTAATTTTTGACAATGATAAAATGATTATTTATTTTTATTCAAAAAAATAGCCCTTATGAAAGATAGCAATTCCTCAGGTACGAAAGACAGTAATTCCTCGGGAACAACTGCGATTCTTGTAGCTTTAATTGCTTGCGTGGGCACTATAATAGTCGCATATATAAACAAGACAAACTTGCCCAGTCCTCCACCTGACGCAATTATGCGTCTCTACGTTAGAGACATCAAAAAATATATTTGATAATCAATGATTTACAATCATATCATCGTAAGTAACAAAGCAATCCCCCTCCATGCAAACATTTGTTGTTTTATTGTTGCAGTACGGTGTTTACATTAAAAACAGGAATATTAAACTATCGCCTCACGTTAATTTATAACGATGCTTATAAAGTGGAAACTATAGATGCGCTAACGAATTACGGATTCTGTACTTATTTTTCGACACCGAAACAATAGGGTTGCCCCGCAATTATAATGCACCCATTACCGATTTTAAAAACTGGCCCCGGCTGGTGCAAATTGCCTGGATATTATATGACCAGGATGGGAACAGGATATCAAACGCAACACATATAGTAAAACCCAACGGGTTTACAATACCTGCAGCAGCATCGGGCTTGCACGGGATAACAACCGAACGAGCCAACAACGAGGGTGCCGACCTGGTGTTTGTGTTAAATGAGTTTACAAAGCAAATTGAACAATGCCATTCTTTAGTTGCGCACAATATTTCGTTTGATGAAAAAATTGTTGGGGCGGAGTTTTTAAGAAACAACATGCAAAACGTAATCCAAACCAAAAAGCGGATTTGCACGATGCACGGCTCGAAACATTATTGTGCTATAAAAGGGCCATATGGAATCAAGTTTCCACAGCTGGCGGAACTTCATTACAAATTATTTAATTGCAATTTCGAGAGGGCCATGACGCGGGCGCCGATATTAGCGCAACTGCAAAATGTTTTTGGGAGCTAAAAAAACGCGGCGTAATATAATAGCGGAAAACAGGTACTAAAATCATACCTGCAGGATATGTACCGGATATCCATTGGGCAAAGTTAAGTGTTTCAAACAAGAACCCCGCAGCAGTAACAAGTGTTTGTTTGTGCTAAAACAAACCTGGTTTTAATGGGGCAACTTACCCCTCAACAAACCATACAGGTAAGTGCCTGCCACTGCGCCAATAACCACAATGATAAAGGATACATAACCGTAGCCGATATTAACAAACATGGGGCCTGGGCAGGCGCCGGTAAGTGCCCAGCCCAGCCCAAATATCAGGCCGCCGATGATGTAATTTGCCCTGGTTTTTTGTTTATCGGTAAATACGATGGGGTTGCCCTGCGAATCTTTGATGCGAAACTTTTTAATAAGGAAAACAGCCAAAGCACCTAAAACTACTGCCGTGCCAATAATGCCAAACATATGAAATGACTGAAAGCGGAACATCTCCTGGATGCGGTACCACGAAACAGCTTCGGACTTGGTCATGATGATGCCGAAGATGACGCCGGCGATAATAAATCTTAATCCTTTCATATCGGTAATATCAGCGGTAGTAAAAAGTGTGTCATAATAAGGCCGCCGGCAAAAAAGCCAATAACCGCTAACAGTGAGGGAAATTGCAGGTTTGACAGGCCACTGATGGCATGCCCCGATGTGCACCCCCCCGCATACCTGGAACCAAAGCCTACCAGTAACCCACCGGATAGCAGGATAACAATGTTTTTAAAAGACAAACTATGTGCCCCAAAAAGCTGTGCCGGGTTTAGCTGTCCGTCAAAATTTATACCGATGGCTTTAAGGTCGGTTACTGTAGCGCCGGCCAGCTTTAGTGGTGCATCGTTTTTTAACAGGGTCGCAGAAATCAGTCCGCCCAAAATCGACCCAACTAAAAACAGCAGATTCCATTTTTGTGTCCGCCAGTCGAAATCAAAAAGCGATACTTTTTTACCCGCGCCGGCCATGGAGCAGATGGTGCGCAGGTTTGATGAAAAACCAAATGATTTTCCGAAATAAAGCAATAAAGCCATGATAGCGGCAATTGCAGCCCCCGAAGTGTACCAGGGCCAGGGTTGTTTGAGCAAATCAAGCATTGTTATATATTAGTCCTTGTTATAAATTTACGAAATCATCAGGGCATTGTGCTTGGGCACACATAAGCGCTTACATTAAACCTGCCGGAATCTTTCATGGCTTTAAAGCCACCCTTAACATCAACCAGGTTAGTAAATCCCCGCGCCCTCAGCATCGAATTAAATATCATTGAACGATAGCCTCCGGCGCAATGCACAAAGTAGGTTTCATTTTTATCCAACTGGGCCATGTTGCCGTTGATGTCATCCAACGGCAGGTTTTCGGCGCCTAATATATGTTCGGCATAGTACTCCGTTGCCTTACGCACATCAAGAATTTTTACCGGGCTATGGTTGCTTGCTTTATCCGCAAGTTCATCAGCAGTTAAGGATACAATGGTGTCTGTTTCGTTACCGGCCGCCAGCCAGGCCGCAATGCCGCCCTTTAAATAACCAATGGCATGGTCATAACCTACGCGGGCCAGGCGGGTAACTACCTCCTCTTCGCGCCCTTCTTCGGTAATCAGCAAAATTTGCTGGTTAATATCCGGCACCAATGCGCCAACCCATGGGGCAAAGCTGCCATCGATGCCAATATTGATGGAGTTGGGCACAAATGCCCTCGCAAAAACCTGGGGATCGCGCGTGTCAAGCAAAACGGCGCCGGTGCCGTTGGCCGCGGCTTCAAACGCTTCGGGAGTTAATGGCCGGGTTCCCTGGCTCAGTACCTTTTCAAAGCTTTCATAACCGTCCCTGTTCATTTTAACATTCAATGGGAAATATACCGGCGGAGCGGCTAATCCTCGGGTTACTTCGGCTATAAATTCTTCGCGGGTCATGTTAGGCCGCAAGGCGTAGTTATATTTCTTTTGGTTGCCTAAGGTATCGGTGGTTTCCTTGCTCATGTTTTTGCCGCAGGCAGATCCTGCCCCGTGGGCGGGGTAAACAATAACATCATCGGGCAATGTCAGGATGCGGGTGCGCAACGAATCGAACAATATACCAGCCAGGCCTTCCTGTGTCAGCCCAGACGCTTTTTGTGCCAGATCGGGCCGGCCAACATCGCCGATGAATAAAGTATCGCCAGAGAACAACGCGGTTTCTTTGCCAAATTCGTCGCTTAAAAGGTAACAGACAGACTCCATAGTATGGCCGGGCGTGTGCAGTACTTTTATGGTGATTTTGCCCACTTTAAACGTCTCGTTATCTTTGGCTATATAAGCTTCAAAGCCGGTTACCGCGTTTGGCCCGTAAACAATCTGTGCGCCGGTTTCCCGTGCCAGGTCAATATGACCCGATACAAAATCGGCATGGAAATGGGTTTCAAAAACATATTTGATGGCTGCCCCGGCTGCCTTGGCTTTAGCCATATAAGGCCCCACTTCCCTCAAAGGGTCAATAATAGCCACCTCGTTTTCTGATTGGATGTAGTATGCACCCTGGGCCAGGCATCCGGTATATATTTGTTCTATATGCATCATGTGTTCTTTTATTTTAACAAAGTTGCGGTTTCGTACGCAAATTGATGGTAATCAAAGTTGCCACCACATCAAATTTATTAAAAAAACAGTTCTTTAGCCAGTATATCAATGCCTATTGCCAGCCCATACCAGCCAAAACAGCGTTAGTCCATAATGATGTTTTGATTACTGGTGGATATTGAATACCAAACAGCCTCATGCCGCGAATGCCTACTTAATTTCTGCCACGCCCGCGGCCACAGCCGGAAACCTGGAAAACACGGCAGCATCATGCCCCGGAATGATGAACTTTACATTGGTAACCATAGTTTTCATCCTTTGCATCGCTTTCACATAGCCTGCCGGGTCGAGCGTTCCCCCATCTGCCGGTGGCACCAGGTGGTCGAGGCTATAGTATATCCAGATATTATCGGATGCCAGGACAATTCTGTTCTTTCCCGTATTAACCAACACATATTCTGAATTAAAGGTATGCCTTGATCCGGTAAATACTTTTATGCCGGGAATAATTTCCTTATTGTCGCCATCTACCAACGTTACCTTTCCGGCTAAATTCAAGATAACCATCATGCTCACGTCTTTTTTGTTAAAGCCGCCGCTACCTTCGCCTTTTTGCCAGACTGATCCGACGAAATAAGTAAAATCGTCTTTTTGGATCCATACATGGGCATTAGGAAATAATCCCACACCGTCTATATGGTCCCAATGCGGATGAGATAGGATAATGTCTGTGATATCACCTGCTTTTAAGCCCAGTTTATATAGCGCACTGTCGGGCCGGATGTAATCAATTACCTTAAACTCTTTGGCATCTTCAATGTCATTTAAAAAGCCTGCGTCAACCAGTATGTTGCGGCCGTTGCCTTTGATAAGCCAAACCATAAAATTAAACTTAACGCTATCGGTTTTGGGCGCGCCCTTTGCCCAATCGGCAGCCGAAAAAGGAAGGGCCGAACCGGCAAATTTAATGGCATAAACTTTATAAGCTGGGGCTTGCGCCTGTACATACAGCACGCCTGATAATATCACAAGGGAGAACAGGAAAAGCTTTTTCATCTCGTAAAGATAGGCCGTAAAATGAGAAGTTAAAAGCAAGGATTGACAATAATAAGGATGTGCGAACAGGAATTGCGTCCCTACAAATTATTTTTATTTTGCTATTGCATATCAAACATTAATCGTAATATTGCAATATAACATGGGCTTAACAAAAACAGAAATATTTACTGATGAGCAAAACAGGCTGGCTGTTATGCTTAAGGCGATGGCTCATCCCGCACGCATAGCTATTTTACAACAGATTATCAAAGCGAATGCCTGTATTTGCGGCGACCTGGCCGACGAACTGGGCCTGGCCCAGCCTACCATTTCGCAGCATTTAAAGGAGTTAAAAATGGCCGGGTTGATACAGGGAAGCATTGAAGGCGTAAGTGTTTGTTATTGCATTAATCCTGTAGTATGGAATATGCTTAGCAATGAATTGAAGGGCTTTTTTGCGGCTTATGAAGCCCCTAAGTGCTGCTAAAAAATTTTGATCAAATCAATCGCAATATTGCAATAATAAAATTAAAGATCATGAATAAGATAGAAACCATCACCTGGAAAACGTTTAAGGATATATTGGTACAACACCCCGATTTAACCCTGCAGTTTCAATATGCAGAAAACCAATGGGTGAATGCAGCTTACCATATCACCGAAATAAAACAAGCCCCCATCACATCAGTAGATTGCGGCGGTGTAATGAATGCCTGGACGGAAATTATTTTACAACTATGGGAGCCCGAAGGCCAGCAGCAGGATAGGGCGATGGCCGTTGGCAAGGCCCTTTCAATTGTCAATCTGGTAGAAAAAGCGTTGCCTTTAAACCCCAACGGCATCGTAAAAATTGAATTTGGTAACTCCGAATTTGATACCCGCCAAATGCTGCCCCAGGCGTTATTGATAGATGGCGATAACATAATTGTCGACTTAAGGCCCGATGCTGTACAGTGTAAAGCCATAGAAAGAGGCGGCAGTTGCGGCACCAATGACAAAGGCGAAGAGTGTTGCACGCCTGCGGTTGCAATAAAGCCTAAAATTCAATTGAAAAACCTGATTGCCGACGCCGCCTGCTGTACCCCAGGTTCGGGCTGTTGCTAATTGAGCTAAAGGCCGAAGGAACAAAGCCAAAACACGGTTTAGGTATGATTAATTATTTAAAAAGCCATGCAAATAGAAAAAGCAGAAAACTACAGGGCAATAGTGATTGCGCTGCTGGCAAATGAAAAACTCCCCAGCGATGACTTGCCGCAAACACTTGAAAATTTTGTGATAGCCAAACAGGGTGAAGAGGTAATAGGCGTTGCCGGCATCGAAATTTATGATAGCTACGGCTTGCTGCGCTCTGTGGCGGTATCCGCAGCATATCGTGGTAAGGGCATAGCCAAGCAACTGCTTGACAATGTAGAAAAGCTTGCCGCCGCCCAATCGCTGCAGGCAATCTTTTTACTTACCGAAACCGCTCCGGAATATTTTGGCAAAAAAGGCTATCAAAAAATCACCAGGGCCGACGTTCCGGCCGACGTTCAGCTATCAACGGAGTTTAGCCATGTGTGCCCGCAATCGGCTATTGTTATGAAAAAAATATTATAAAAAACATGAAAAACATTTTAGTATTATGTACCGGCAATAGCTGCCGCAGCCAGCTGGCCGAAGGTTACCTTCGTTTTTTTGCCGGCGATAAAGCCAACATTTATAGCGCCGGGATAGAAACCCACGGGGTAAACCCCAAGGCCATACAGGTAATGGCCGAAGACCACATCGATATTTCGAAACACACCTCTAATCACGTGGATGAATATATCAACATCCCGTTTGATTACGTGATAACCGTTTGCGATAACGCCAACGAAGCCTGCCCGTTTTTCCCGGGCAATGTACAACGCTTTCACCATAACTTTCCCGACCCGGCAAAAGCCAAAGGTACGCCCGAAGAGGTATTGAATGAATTCAGGAACGTAAGGGACATCATCAAAGCCTATGCGGCCAATTTTGTAAAACAGCATGTTGGGTAAAACCGGCGCTCCCATCTCCCTTTTAATATCAACCACCCCATAAAAGTATCATGTCAGCAAATAACTGCGCCCCAGTGGCCGAACGTAAAAAATTAGGTTTTCTTGATCGTTACCTTACCCTGTGGATCTTCCTTGCGATGGCCGTTGGGGTTGGCGTTGGATATTTTATCCCTTCGTCATCCGGTTTTATCAATTCGTTTTCCAGCGGGACAACTAATATTCCTTTAGCTGTAGGGCTAATCCTGATGATGTACCCACCGCTGGCCAAAGTGAAGTACGAAAACATGGGCGAGGTATTTAAGGATACCAAAGTATTAAGCGCATCCTTAATTTTAAACTGGATAGTTGGCCCCATACTGATGTTTGTTTTGGCCATAACCTTACTGCGCGATCATCCCGCTTATATGGTTGGGGTGATACTGATAGGCCTGGCCCGCTGTATTGCCATGGTGGTAGTTTGGAACGAACTTGCCGAAGGCAACCGCGAATACGCCGCCGGGCTTATAGCGCTGAACAGCATTTTCCAGGTACTGCTGTATAGCGTTTATGCCTATGTGTTTATTACCGTATTGCCGCCGCTATTCGGCCTGAAAGGCTTAGCTGTAAATATTACCATTGCCGAAATTGCCAAAAGCGTGGGCATCTATTTAGGCATTCCCTTTGCCGCAGGTATCATCAGCCGTTATACACTCATCAAAATTAAAGGCGAGGCCTGGTTTCAAACCAAATACGTACCCTTTATATCGCCAATAACACTGATTGCCTTGTTGTTTACTATTGTGGTGATGTTTAGCCTGAAAGGGAATCTTATTGTTCAAATCCCTTTTGATGTTATCCGCATAGCCATACCATTGGTTATTTACTTTACCATCATGTTTGTGCTGAGCTTCTTTATCGGCAAATCATTTGGCGCCGATTATTCGCGCAGCACATCTATCGCCTTTACTGCTACCGGCAACAATTTTGAATTGGCTATAGCTGTTGCCATCGGCGTTTTCGGTATTAACTCGGGCGAGGCATTTGCCGGGGTTATTGGTCCGCTTGTTGAAGTGCCGGCGCTTATTGCGCTGGTTAACCTGGCCTTTTATTTTCGCAAAAAATATTATGCCACGAAAGTAGTAACGGTACAATAATGGAGTTTGCCAGGCTATGCCGCTAAACGCAACTCATCGATATAAATGGCCTGTTCACCGATATTTATGTCTTGACAGATGCGTTTCAGCCTATTTTCATTACTGAAAATTAAAACGGCTAATTACCACTGCATGAATAAACCACTACTATAATCCCAAGGGGAGGTTTGCCTTGGCAAATCATCACACTCTCGTCGTTCTTTACCGGTTTCTTCATACTTGTTAAGAAGATACTTTCAGTTAATAGTTAATTAATCAGCGCCTGCTCAGAGTGCGGCGCTTTTTATTTCTCTCCGCACAAATAGGTTTGGCAATAAAAAACCAACCACAATGCTTAAACAATCTGCATTCAATTAATAACCACTTTACTTCAGCAGGTACATCATCAGCATAACAGAGGATACATGTTTAAGGCACACCCTTAGGTGCTTTAAGGCAACTGTAATCTGGTTTTCGACGGTGCGTTTTGATATGCCCAGCCTGCCGGCAATTTCCTGGTTCGAGAGCTGCCTCACCCGGCTTAAGTAAAAAATTTCCTGGCAGCGCCTGGGTAGCTGTACCAGGTACTGGTTCAGCTCTTGCTGAAACTCCTGTATCATAATATGACTCTCGCCAGCGTTGCTATCCAGGGGCTCGCTTATATCTAATCCTTCGGATGCCAAAATAACGGGCGATTTTGCCGATCGCATCCGGTTATAAACCTGGTACCTGGTGGCAGTAAGTAAAAAGGCGGGGAATGATTCGATCTCGAGCACATCCCTGCGGTTCCAGATATTCAGGAAAACATCATGCACAATTTCTTCGCTTACCTCATGATCTTTAATGTAAACCTGCGCGGTTTTGTAAAGCCTTACCCAGTACCGGTCAAAAAGAGCGGTAAAAGCGGCTTCGTCATTACGGCGGATAGCAGCCCAAAGTATAGCGTCGCTAAGCGTGGGGTTAAACATAATTGGCTGGGTAAAAGTATGAAAAGCAGCCAAACAATGTTAAGGTTTTATTTTTTGCAAAATAAAAGTTACAAAAGTATGTGTGTGATTAAATGTTATCTACACCTATCATATATAAACCTGTAATATACATTCCTGATGATAACCAAAGATGAGTTTGTGGTTTTGTACCAAAAGTACATGAACGGGCAATGCAGCCCCATGGAAAAGGAACTGCTTGAAGGCTACAGCGACGAAATGAAATTGCTGGACGAAACCTGGACCGATGATTTGGTTAATCAAAAGGAGGCCCGCGACCGGATTTGGCAAAAACTAAGCGATAGCCGCAAAGTGGTTGAAATGGCCCCTCGCAAAAACACCAGGTACCCCTGGATGGCCGCCGCCGCTGTTTTACTGATAGCTCTGTTTGCCGGCTTGTTTTACATGAAAAATGAAAAGCCAAAACAACAGGCATCGGCCATGGTAGCCAAAGTGAAACCCAAACCAATAGTGCCGGGTGGCAACAAAGCCTACCTTACCCTGGCCAATGGCACCAATATTATTCTTGATGATGCTAAAAATGGCGAGATTGCCGCAAAAACAGGCGTTAAAGTAAGCAAAACAGGCAACGGTACGCTGGTGTATCACTTTGAAAAAAAAGCCGGTGAAACAGCCGTAAATGAAGCCCCCGAGTTTAACACCATAACCACACCACGCGGCGGACAATATAAAGTTGAATTGGTAGATGGTACCAAGGTGTGGCTAAATGCGGCATCGTCAATAAAGTTTCCGCAGGCCTTTACCGGCACCAACAGGGAGGTTGAATTAACAGGCGAGGCTTATTTTGAAGTGGCAAAAAACAAGGAAAAACCTTTTATAGTAAAAGCCAGTGGCACACAGGTACAGGTATTAGGTACCCACTTTAATGTAAATGCCTACAGCGACAATGCCAGCATAACCACTACCCTTATAGAAGGATCGGTAAGAATGTCTAACGCCGGCTCGGCAGTGATGCTGGCCCCTGGGCAACAGGGGACGACAACAGAAAAAGGCACCGCCATTAAAATTAGCCGGGCCGATACCGAAGAAAACCTGGCCTGGATAAAAGGCTTTTTTGTGTTTCATGACGAAAGCATCGTAAACATTATGAAACAGGTAAGCCGGTGGTATGATGTTGATGTGGAGTACCGCGATGATGTACAGCAAAACGAATTTGGAGGTACTATATCCCGGTACAAAAACATAACAGAACTTTTAAATAACATGCAGTTAACCCGCACTATTCACTATAAAATTGAAGGAAGGAGGGTAATCATTATGAAGTAGTTGTATCTGCCAATAATGTTAACCTGTATATAATAACCAGGAGCGTTCGTACCGCCCCTGGTATTAAGCTGTGAAGCTGCCAGGTAAAAACCAATGATCATTTTTCTCATAACCAATTATTTAACCTAACATTCAAATGTATAAAATTTTCGCTGCAATTAGATGCAGGGAGCTACCCCGCGTCCAATCTAAATTATTTCTGATTATGAAATTGTCGGTCTTTTTATGCTTGATTTCTATACTGCAGGTTAGTGCCGCCACTACCTATGCACAAAAAATCAGCATGAACAAAAGTAATGCTTCGCTTTCCGAAGCATTAAAGGAAATTCACAAACAAACCGGCTTTAGTGTGCTGTACAATGCCAAAATGCTAAAAAAGGCCGTACCTGTAAATGTAAACCTGCAAAACGTTGATCTGGAAGATGCTTTAAAAAAATGTTTTCAGGACCAGCCGTTTACCTACGTTATCAATAACACAACTATTGTGGTAACGCCAAAAGCCGAAGAAAATAAACCGGTGGCGGCAATAACCGTTACCGGCCAGGTTAAAGATAATAAAGGCCAGCCCCTGCCGGGTGTTACCATTAAAATAAAAGGATCTGATGTTGGCACCCAAACAGGAATTGACGGTAATTATACCGTTAGTGTGCCCGATAGCAAAGCGGTATTGGTATTTAGCTTTATTGGCTTTGTTACCCAGGAAATACCCGTTGGCAGCCAAACAAAAATTGATGTGGTTTTAAAGGAGCAAACATCGGCGCTTAATGAGGTAGTTGTTGTGGGTTATGGTACGCAAAAAAAGGTAAACCTTACCGGGGCGGTTTCGTCTGTTAGCGGCGAAACGCTGAACAAGCGCCCGGTGGTTAACCCCGCATCCATGCTGGAGGGCCTCGCACCTGGTGTGCAGATAAATACCGGCTCCGGCGAACCAGGTAACGAGAACGTATCTATCCGCATCCGCGGTAACGGAACATTCAGCGGCGCGGGATCAGATCCACTTATATTGATTGATGGTGTGCCCGGAAATTTCAGCGATCTTAACCCTACCGATATTGACAATGTATCCGTTCTTAAAGATGCGGCCTCTGCTTCTATATATGGTTCAAGGGCGGCAAATGGTGTAGTATTGGTTACAACGAAACAAGGGAAAGCCGGGCAATTGAAAGTGCAGTACGACGGCAATGTCGGGATATATAAGCCAACCAAGCTTTTTAAGCTGATTACAAATTCGGCCCAATACATGGAGTTGTATAACGAAGCCCGCATCAACACCGGGTTGAACGATCCTAATGATCCTGCCAAACTATACGGCCTTTATCCGCAGGATCAGATAGACCTGTACCGCAACAGTACAGACCGCGTTCATTACCCTAATACAGACTGGTTAAGCCTTATATTTAAAACCGCACCTACACAAAATCATAACCTGAACTTCAGCGGGGGTAACGACAAAACCACCTACAATGTATCATTAGGCTACATTGATCAGAATGGTATCATCAGGGGCTTTAATTATAAAAAATATACCGGCCGTGTTAACTTAGCCTCAAGAGTTAACGATCATATTAAATTCGGAACCAACATATTGTTAAAATCAGGAACAACGGATGCTGTAGCAGGCAATCCTTCATCAGCCAGCCAATGGGATGGATCTTCGATGGACCTTTTTCTTTCGGCCATGTCACAAGCGCCTACTTATGGCCCGTATTTAACTGACGGCAGCGGACACTACACTTATAAGGCCTATGATTTTGAATACAACAACAAAAATCCTGTTGCCGTACTGGACAAAAATTTTACACGTGTTACCACAGACTATGCTGTAAATGCCCAGGGCTGGTTTGAAGTGCAGTTTACCAAGGATTTTTCATGGTATACTAAAGGCGCGGTAAACGTTAACATGGATAAGTACAAAGACTATAAATCTGTGCTCGACGAATATAATTTCAGGACCAATGAGCTTGCTACCTCATTGGATTTGGGTAAGGGATTAACCGACCAGGATGAGCAAACCGTTTATTCAAACTTATACAGTTACTTAAACTATAACCATGCATTTGGCGGCAATAATATAAAAGCCCAGGCAGGTTACAGTGTTGAGCAAAGCAAGTATTCATATTTGCAGGGTTATCGCCAGAATTTTCCGGATGAAGACCTGCGCGAATTAAATGCCGGCGGGCAGGATATACAACGGGCCAATGGTACCGCCAACCAATGGGCTTTAATGTCGTATTTTGGCCGGCTGAATTATAATTATAAAGAAAGATACCTGCTGGAAGCTAACGTACGCTATGACGGAAGCTCGAAATTTTACGGCAGCAACAAATGGGGCGTATTCCCTTCGTTTTCTGCAGGATGGCGCGCCACAGAAGAGCAGTTTGTTAAAAAGCTGAACCTAACCTGGCTTAATAATTTTAAATTAAGAGGGTCATGGGGCAAGCTTGGTAACCAAAATATAGTAATTGGCGGCTACGGGGCCAACTATCCTTACCAGGCGCTGTTAAACCTTACCGGCAATTATTCGTTTGATAATTCGGCCCTTACAACCGGCGTTGCCCAGCAATATTTAAACAACCCGGATATTAAATGGGAAACAACCACCATGACCGATGTGGGCCTGGACCTTACGCTTTTCAAAAACTTCAATTTAACGTTTGACTGGTATAAGAAAAGAACATCAGATATTTTAAGGCAATCGCAGGTTACAGCGGCTGTGGGCCTGTATGCGCCAACTATAAACGATGGGGTAGTTGATAACACCGGCGTTGAGCTTGGTTTAAACTATAGCAACATGATTCGTGAAGGTGCGCTCACCGGGTTTGCCTATAGCCTTGGCGCCAATTTAGACCATTTTAAAAATAAGCTTGTAAAATATGGGCAAACGGACATTTATAATTATACTATAAATCAAAACGGACAGCCTATAAGCTCATTTTACATGTTGCAGGTTACCGGAATTTTCCAGTCGACCGCCGAAGTAAACAGTTCGCCCAAACAATTTAATGATAACACCCTGCCCGGCGACCTGAAATACAAGGATGTTAATGGCGATGGTAAAATAGACGCCAATGACCGGACTATTGTAAGTGGGGTATACCCTAAATTAAATTACTCGTTTACCCTGTCGGCAAGCTTTAAAGGGTTTGATCTTTCGGCAATGATGCAGGGCGTTTACGGGGCCAAATCATACGTATCCAACTGGGGTGCAGTTCCATTTGTACAAGGCTCGCCGCCAACTACCGATTGGTTAAACCGATGGACACCTGAACACCCATCAACCACACTGCCGCGTATTTACTGGGGATGGAGCGCACCGCAAAAGCTTACCCGCCCATCAACTTTCTTTTTACAGGATGCATCATACTTAAGGCTTAAAAATTTGGTGCTGGGCTACACACTGCCCGTTAAATTAACCAAAAGCATAGGGATAGACAGGTTAAGGGTATACTTTGCCGGCGACAACTTATTTACGATAACCAAATTCAAGGGCCTTGATCCCGAACGTTATGGAAGCGGCGACTTAGTGCAGTACCCGCAAAATAAAATATACTCTTTTGGTGTAAACGTTACCTTTTAATCAGTCCACATGAAAAATCGTATTATAACAACTATATTGATTACATCACTGTTTTTAGGTGCGTGTAAAAAAACATTGGATCTGAACCCACTGGACCAGATCTCCACATCTACCTTTTATAAAACCAGGGGCGATTTTGACAAAGCCCTTGCCGCTGTTTATGCCTCGTTACAACCCAATGAGTTTACCGAAGAATTGCCCATTCGTGATTGCCTTACCGATAACGGCTACGCCCAGTTTAACTCGGGCAGCGTTAATGACGTTGACCAGGGTAACTTAAACCCAACCACAGGGGGCTATGAAACCGGCATTTATAACGACAGCTACATAGGTATTGGCAGGGTGAATTTGTTTCTGCAAAACCTGGCCAATTACAAAGGATCGGATATTTCTGATGCCGACAGAAAGGCCTACGAAGGCGAAGTTAGATTTATAAGGGCATTTTTTTATTACCAGCTATATACCATTTATGGCGAGGTGCCTTTAGTGGTGCAACCGCTTGATTTAAGCACCCAAAAGCAGCCAAAAGTAACCGCCGATAAAATACTGGCCCAAATAACAACCGACCTTGATTATAGTATCGCAAACCTTAATACCGCTCCCTACTTTTCAAATGGCGGGCACGCGGCAGCTTCATCGGCCAAGGCTTTAAAAGCCCGGGTGCTTTTATTTGCAGCTTATGGCACTACGGGTACACCCGATGCTACTATATTAACCCAGGTGAGAGACTTGTGTAAAGATGTGATTACGCAATATACGTTAACAAAAAACTTTGAAGATAACTTCAGAGACGCCACACAGAAAAACAATACCGAAACAATTTTCTCAATCAATTTCCTGGCGCCTAATAATTTAGCTTATTGGGACAGGGATTACGGCGACTGGTGTTCTGCAAGCCCGCTTCAAAATTTTGTAAACACGTTTGAATGTACAGACGGCTTAGCTTACGGTACATCGCCGCTTACCGATACGCAGCATCCGTTTAACAACCGCGACCCGAGGCTAAGTAAAACAGTTTATGTAGATCATCCTGATTTTGGCGGGGGTAAAATACACAACCCATCAAATCCACGCCCTACAGGCTATGGAGTGCTCAAGTTTCTCGATCCGGCCAATCTGCCGTTCGGGTTCTCAACGCTGAGTGGCCAGGATGCTATCGTATTGCGTTTGGGCGAAGTAATGCTGATGTACGCCGAAGCGCAAAATGAAATTGTTGGTCCCGATGCCTCCGTTTATAAAGCCATGACCGATTTGCGAAAACGTGTAAATATGCCGGCCTATCCCGCCGGTTATACCAAAGAACAAATGCGCGAACGGATAAGGCATGAACGCCGTGTTGAGCTGGCCTTTGAAGGTTTGCGCCATTACGATTTAATGAGGTGGCATATTGCCGATGATGTGCTGAACAAAGTAAAGGATAGCCTGATCCCTTACCATTTTGAAAGCAAATTTTACAAATGGCCGCTGCCGCAAACAGAAATTGATAAAAGCGGTGGTGTATTGGTCCAAAATCCTGATTATAAGTAACCGGGCTTTAATTTTTTTATTTCAGATGATAACAAAGCGGCGGGTAAATTACCTGCCGCTTTGTTTATTATTAACTCCTCATATTATTTCCCCGCCTGCAGGCTTACTTTAAAGTACGAAACGGAGCCCTTTTTACAATTGTAAAAAGGCAATTATGATAGAAACATAAATGTATCCAGCCTGTTAAAGTATTTAAAGAAATGAGTAATTTGTGATCGCCAAATAAACTAAACAAAACTTTCAAAATAACATCGGCACTTCAATTGGGATCGATTTTCGATTTTATTGGTATCGAAGCCAAAGTCTCCTTAATCGGGGGGAGATTATTCGCAGTTTGATTGTTTTGGTGCTCATGAAAGCTACGCTATTTAAAGGGGGCTTTAAACAAATCTGGTTATGAATTCACGCCGCGACTTTTTACAAAAAATTGGGCTATCAGCCTTAGCATTGCACCTTGCACCAATTTCGGGATGGGCAGATAAAATAGATCATCATAACGAAGCCTATGACGGGCCGGTGCTGCGTGTAGCCATCATGGGCCTTGGCAGCTACGGAACCCGCGTTGCCGAAGCCATGCAAGGTTGTACAAAGGCCAAACTGGTTGGTGTAATTAGCGGTACGCCTTCAAAAGTTAAAGACTGGCAAAGCAAGTATAAGATACCGGAGAAGAACTGTTACAATTACGAAAACTTTGATAACATAAAAAGCAATCCCGATATAGATGCGGTTTATGTGATAACACCAAACGGAGTGCATCATGACCAGGTAATAAGGGTAGCAAAAGCCGGTAAGCATGCTATTTGCGAAAAGCCAATGGCCGTGAATGCCCGCGAAGGGCAGGAGATGGTTGACGCCTGTAAAAAGGCGAACGTGAAACTGCTGGTGGGCTACCGGATGCATTTTGAGCCCAAAACGCTGGAAGTTATCAGGATGAGAAAAGCCGGCGAATTTGGAAAAATTCTTTTCTTCCAGGGGTTATGCGGCTTTACCATAGGCGACCCTACGCAATGGCGTTTAAACAAACAACTATCCGGCGGAGGATCTATAATGGATATTGGCATTTATGCCATCAATGGTTCGCGCTATATGACAGGCGAAGACCCGGTTTGGGTTACCGCACAGGAAACAAAAACAGATCATGTTAAATTTAAGGAGGGCGTTGATGAAACTATCCAATTTCAGCTTGGTTTCCCCGGCGGGGCTGTCGCGTCCTGCTTATCAACTTATACAATGAATAACCTCGACCGTTTTTTCCTGAACGGAGAAAAGGGATTTGCCGAGTTATTGCCATCCACCGGCTACGGGCCTATTATGGGGCATACCCATAAAGGCGAACTAACCCAGCCCGTTACCGTTCATCAAACCGTGCAGATGGACCAAATGGCGGGCATCATTTTCCAAAACAAACAGCCTGTTGTACCAATAGACGGTGAAGAAGCCGTAAAAGACCTGAAAATAATTGATGCGATATATCTGGCGGCTAAAACCGGAACAAAAGTTAACATTAAGCTTTAACCGGCTGCACGTAAATAATTAAGCCCTTCGGCATGTTTATTATCGGGGTTAGCTCAGACGCAACAATCGGGAAAATATTTGCCCGATAATTAAACTTTTTTCCCGGTACACATGCATTTCATCAGCAAATTCAGCTTAAAAAAAGATATCTTTAAATTGGTTCGCTTTTTGAATTTAAGGTTAACATGTACGATTTTAACCTTGCTTGTGTAATTGACGACGACAGTATTGCCCGTCTGATGTCGGAGATCATGATTTTTAATTATAAGATAGCGAAAAAAACGATCACCTTCGAAAACGGTAAGGCCGCGCTCGACTACTTTAAGTTATTTAAAGATAAACCTGATATGTTGCCTGAGCTTATCCTGCTGGATATTAACATGCCTGTACTTAACGGGTGGGGGTTTATTGAACGTTTTGCCCGCCTGGCCCCGGATTTGTCCAGGAAAGTTGTAATTTATTTAGTGAGCGCCTCTATCGACCCGCATGATCATCAGCGGGCAACCGCCCTTGAATTAGTTTCGGGCTTTATCATTAAACCCGTTAATAAAACAGCGCTGGAGCAGGTTGTTAAAGCGGCTATGGCCAATAAACTGTCCGTTTACGTTAGCAAATAATACATTACAGGCAAACACATATGACAGGCCATAGCCGGTTTGCACGTTTATGTTTTCATATCTTCCAATCCAAGAGTTTTTTTTCTATTCATGTGGTTTTTTATACCGCTGGGCTATTATTCCCGGCATTCGCCTTAAAAAGGAAGATGCGAGGCCAAAGAGCTGCGAAAAGTTCTGTCGTCGAATAAATGGCGGTATCCATGGAGGATAAAAATAACCCGATCTAAGAACCGGTTTGTAAAAGACAGCTTTGACCAACAAAAAAGCAATGTCATGAAAAAACAAACCAACGCCTTAAAAAAAGGCTTTTTATTAATTGCGCTGGCCTTTGGTACAATGCCGGCCTTTTCACAATCCAAACTACTTGTGGGTACATGGCAACTGACCGCGGCCGACAAGATCCTGGCTGACGGTACCCAGCAATCCGACTATGGCCCTAATCCCCACGGCATTGCCATTTTTACTGCCGACGGGCATTATGTGATAGAAATATTTCGGTCGGACCGGACCAAATTCTCCTCGGGCGACAGGGCAAAAGGTACGCCGGAAGAATATAAAGCTGCGGTTTTAAGCTCCAGCTGCCATTTTGGTACATACACCGTCGACCCGGTAAAAAGCACCATCACGTTTCATACCGACCGGGCTTCTTTCCCCAACTGGGACGAAACAACCCGTGCAAGCAGTTTTACCCTCGAAGGTGATAAATTAACCTGGCGTGTGCCACCCCGCCCCGATGGCGTTATCCCTGTATCTGTTTTCAGCCGGGTGCCATGATAAGTGGCCATGCTTTGTGCCGTGCTCATTGTGGGGCAATCTCAATCAGCATAATGATGGCGTTGTTTGATAGCGCCTCCAGTTCGGCCTCCTCCAAATCCCATAAAACCAGCCCGTCCCTGGCGTGCATCAGGCGGTACTGAACTTCAAACGCCCCTTCAATAACGTAGGCAAACAAGGCATTTCCCGGTTTGCTTACGCCAAGAGTGGTTTCGGCACGGCCATCAAACCGGCCCATGTAACCAATGGTATTGCCAAGCCTGAAAATTTCAGTCAGCTGGTTCCGGTTTGCAGGCAAATCGAAACTGAAATCCTGATTTGCCGGAGTTTTTATTTTGATCCAGAGCTGCAAAAAATTAACCAGGTCGGTTTCTTTTTTGTACGGATTATTAACCTGGAACCCCGAGCCGGGCGGAAGTGCCAGTAACTGCACCATGCCGGGTTCTATCATGGTATGGTCGCCGTTATGGTCCCGGCATCCTATGGCGCCAACAACCGGGATGAGCAAAACTGCCGAATGTTCCTTCACGCTCATCCTGATGCTTTCTTCGGCGGCCAGTGTATCGTCATTTAAAACATAGAAATCGCTGAACGGTTGCTTATGGTCGTTATAATAATTGCCGAAATTGAAAGTGTGATAGCTGCGGTACCAATCATGCTGGGTTAGTCCGCGTTCGTCTGATAAAAACATTTTGCCTTTGGATTGCGGGATCATATGGCTTTAGTGCTAAGTTAAATGGCTGATTAAGAAATAGGTTTTTGCAGGTGCGGATAAACAGCCGCTCCGGGCGATTGCACAAATCATGCAATCGCCTTTTTGGCTGTAAACCGGTAGACTGTTTTAATATTTACCGGTAATCAGGCGGCAACGCCTATGCTTATGGTAAGTACGTAGCCGGCCGAAACACTGCCCGTAACGGTTGATAACTCGGTGGCAAGTGAATCGCTGAAAACCATATCCGCAGTGTTTGCCGTATCCTGAACCCCACGCGCTTTATAATCAGTTGCGGTGGTATAAACGGTATTGCAAACATCTGTAGGGAAAGCAATCTGCGTGATGAGTAACGACGTGCCCGACGAGTTATATACGTGCACATGAATGTGCGGGGCCCGCGGAGAGTACCAGCCCGGAAAAATACTGGTAAACGTAACCAGGCCATTACTGTCGGTAGTTTGCCTTCCGCGCAAAAAATGCGACGATGTATAATCAACAGTAGCATAGCCGCCGCCGGGGGTATCGGTGTATTCAGAGTAATAGCCCAGCGAGGTACAATGCCAAATGTCTACCAGGGCACCCGTTAGCGCCGCGCAGCTGCTGTTGGTATTGGTAAACGTGAGTTTAATAGTTAATGGCACGCCCGACTGCCCATCAACAATATTGCTCCTGACGTAACTTGACGGTGTAATGGTAGGGTAGGGCCCGGCAGTTTCTGAAGCCCCGGTAGTACAGGTTCCGCTTGTGGTTGTGGTAGTGGTTGTTGTGCTGGTTGTTGAAGTGCTTGTGCTTTCCTTTTTGCAGGAATTGGCAAGCGGGGCGATAGCAGCAAAGCCTAATGCCGCAAGCCCGCCGGTTAAAAAAGTTTTTCTTTCCATGATATGGTAATTATTTGAGCGTGATTATTAGCTGAAAGTATCCATATGCAAGCTTCCGGGCTAAAATGTATCGTTCAATTGTTGATATCTGTCGATGAATGTAAAAAACGGGAGGATTGGTAGATGACATACCAAGGCTTCCTGACCATTTAAAAACGCATCCGGTTCTTGCTGTGATGACAGTACGGGCAGGGGGCTTTTTTTGACTTTTTAATTTTAACTTTTGACTTAAAGGAGGGCGTACCCCCAGGGCTGACGCAGTAAAAGCCAAAAAAATCTTTGATTTTATGCACAGGTGTTAATAAAAGAGGAGGAAGTAGTTTTGGGAAAACTCTTGCAACAGGATAAGACTTTGTTTTTTTGCAAGAAAA